>SDGW01000602.1_pt1 | contig 18948 bp, 20 predicted proteins | sample 2873831 | NCBI WGS metagenome assembly SDGW01 (sample SAMN08132700, study PRJNA421101) | hypersaline lake metagenome | isolation source: celular fraction 0.22 microns magnesium sulfate-rich crust from ephemeral... | place: Spain: Penahueca Lagoon, Toledo | collected 2011-07
CAGCCCTGGCGTCGAGCGGAGCGGGCCGCGATCGGGTGAGCGCGAGCAGGACCGCCGTGAGCCCTACGGTCGCGGCCGCCGCGCCGAACAGCAGCCACAGAGGGATCGGCGCCTCGAAGCGCGTCCCGCCGACCTGATGCGCGCTCGCGGTGCCGGACGTCCAGAGAATCGTGAGCGCGGCGCCGGCGGCGACGCGTCGGAGCGGGGGGCGACGTCCGGTCACGGTCACGCCTCGTAGTTCAGGGCGACGACGCGCCCGTCGCCGTAGATCGCGAGAATCTCCTCCTCGTCGTCGCCGTCGACGTCGCCGAGCGTCGCGGGCGCCCAGACGGGGACGTCGCGTTCGTAGGAAGCGAGTTCGTCGCCGTTCGCGGGATCGAGCACCGCGACGACGCCGCCGGCCGACGGGACCACGAGCTCCGGCCCCTCGTCCCCGCCGACGTCGCCGAGACTCGGCGCCGGCACGATGGCGTCGTCCCCGACGGCGATCGTCGTCTCCCAGTCGGGCTCGCCGGACGTCACGTCGAGCGCGAGTACGCGGCCGCCGCGGACGCCGACGTACAGTTCGGTCGCGCCGTCGCCGTCACCGTCGCCGACCGCGCGGATCGCCGGATCGCCGTCGGTCCGTTCCGTCCAGATGCGCCGATCCTCCACGGGGTCGATCGCTGTGACGACGCCGCCGTCAGTTCCCACGTCGGCCACGATCAGCTCCGGGCGCCCGTCGCCGTCGACGTCCTCGTCGACGAGCGAGCGTGCCGTCGCGTCGAACTCCCGCTCGATCGAGCCGTTCGCCGCCAGCAGGTAGGTCCCCTCGTCGCTGCCGACGGCGATCTCCGTCGTGCCGTCGCCGGCGAAGTCGCCGACCGCCGGCTCGGCCCAGACGGTGCCGTTCAGCGCCCGGTGCCACAGCGGCGTCCCGTCGGACGCGACCGCGTAGGCGTTGCCACGGAAATCGACCGCGACGACCTCCTCGCTGGAGTCGTCGGTGAGGTCGGCGAGCACGGGGCGACTGTAGCCGATGGTCTCGAACTCGCGGTCCCAGAGTTCGGAGCCGTCGGTGCCGTCGTACGCCACGAGCGCGGTCCGGCCCGTTCCCACGAGCACGTCCGGAGCGCCGTCGCCGTTCACGTCGGCGATCCTCGGATCGGAGAACGTGTGGATGTGGCAGTGCTCGACCGGCATTCCGGTCTGCCAGTCGATCTCGCCGCTCTCGCCGTCGAGCGCGGTCAGCGCGCACGAGGTCGGCGTCATGCTCGCGTCGTCGCCGACGTCGTTGATCGGCGCGATCACGTCCGCTCCGTCCCCGCGCTCGACGACCGCGACGGGGTGGTGGTTCCCGGTGTGGTCGCGGGCCGTGTCGCTGACCCACTGCTCTTCGAGGGAGCCGCCCCCGCCGGCGAACTGCGCGAGGCCGACGACCAGGCCCGCCGCCAGCACGGCGAACACCAGGACGACGGCGACGCCCGTGGTTCGCTTCATCGGCGGAACTTGTCGTGGGGCGTCGAAAAAGGCTCCGTGTTCGGTCCCGGAGACGCCGACGGCGTCGCGACGCCGTTTTCACGGCAGGACGCCGTAGTGTCGCGCATGACTCCGGAGGAACTGCGCGCGGACGTCCCGGCGCTCGACGAGACCGCCTACATGAACTTCGGTGCGAGCGGGCCGAGCCCCCGTCGCGTCGTCGACGCGGCCGAGTCCTGTCTGGAGCGCCACGAGTACGAGGCGCCCGTCGCCGAGGGGATGTACCCCGCGGCGTTCGACCTGTACGACGACGTCCGCGAGCGCGTCGCCGGCTTTCTTGGTGCGGACGCCGACGAGATCGCGCTCACCCAGAGCACGACCGACGGCATCAACCGGATCGCCGGCGCCGTGGAGTGGGCGGAGGGCGACGTCGTGGTCAGGACCGACCTCGAACACCCCGCCGGCATCCTCCCGTGGGAGCGCCTCGAACGCCGCCGCGGCGTCGAGGTGCGCGTCGTCGAGACCGACCGGGGTCGGATCGACGTCGAGGAGTTCCGCGAGGCGGTCGAGGGCGCCAAACTGGCCTGCTTCAGCGCGCTCTCGTGGAACTACGGCACCCGCCTCCCGGTCGCCGAACTGGTCGACGCCGCCCACGAGGCGGGCGCGCTGACGCTCGTCGACGCAGTTCAGGTTCCCGGCCAGGCGCCCCTCGACGTCGCCGACTGGGGCGCGGACGTCGTCGCGGCGGCCGGTCACAAGTGGTTGCTGGGCACCTGGGGTGCCGGTTTCCTGTACGTCGACCGCGACGCCGAGAGAGCGCTCGAACCGGGATCGGTCGGCTACCGCGGCGTCGAGGAACCCAATTCCGAGGACTGGCAGTTTCAGGATGGCGCCGCACGCTTCGAGGTCGGGACGACGAGCCCCGCGCCGTACGCCGCGCTCGGCGAGGCGATCGACGTCTGCGAGGAGATCGGCCTCGGGGCGATCGAGGACCGGATCGAGCGGCTGGCCGGCCGGCTCGTCGACGGCGTCCCCGAGGACCGACTGGTGAGTCCCGCCGAGCCGGAGTCCGGGCTCGTGACGATCGACGTCGACGACCCGGAGGCGACCGTCGAGCGTCTCAAGGACGATGGGATCGTGATCCGCGACCTGCCCGACCCCGAGGCGGTCAGGGCGTCGGTCCACGCCGTCAACACCGAGGAGGACGTCGACCTGCTGCTCGACGCGCTCGACGAGGAGTGGTGAACTCTCGGGGCAGACGCCGCTGTGCGGTTGCGGAGCGGACGCAACCGCGTCGCTACGGTTCGAGCAACTCGATCAGATTGTCGTCCGGGTCGCGCACGAAGAGGATTCGCGTCCCGCTCTCGGTCGTCTGTGGCTCGCTCAGCGTCTCGACGTCCTCGGGAAGCGCCTCGTAGGTCGCGTCGAGGTCGTCGACCTCCAGGCCCAGATGCTTCGCGCCGGCCCGATTGATCGCTCCGCCGGTTGCGTCCTCGCCCTCGGGCTCGTACTCGACGAGTTCGACGCGAACCCCGTCAGCATCGAGATGAGCGAACGTCCCGACGGCGCCCTCGACGCCGACGCCTGTGGCGAACTCCTCGCCCGACACCGAGAAGCGGGCGAGCACGTCGAGGCCGAGCACGTCGCGGTAGAACTCGATCGATCGGTCGAGGTCGGTCACCGTCACGCCGAAGTGGTGTGCGCTGGGGTCGGTCATACTCGAGAAGCGGCGGGCGACCCGAAAAACGGCTTCGACTCCGGGGCGGATCGGACGGCCTTGACTCCGGGCGGTCCAGTTCTCGCGGCAGCGGGACGCCGCCGCTCGATCAGCGCTCGCCGAGTACGAGCACGAGCCGGCCGTCCTCGAACATGCGATCGACCTGCTCGCGGGGGAAGTGGCCGTCGCAGTCGTCGCCGACGAACGCGACGTGCTCGTCGGTCGCTTCGGTGACGGTCGCCAGCGAGTCGCCCGACCGGTGGCGGTACAGCACCGTCGTCCCGGGTTCGAGCGCCGCCGATCGCACGCTGAGATACTCCCTTCGAGATGCGTCCATGCTCCCACCGCGCCCCGTGGGTGGCATGGCTCTTGTGGCCGGCGGCTGCTCCGGTCCGGGCCGTCCTCGGCGCCTCGACACACTTTCTTCACCGCGGCGACCGACAGTCCGAGCATGAACGTGCTCGTCGCCGGATCGCACGGACAGGTCGGCCAACACGCGACCCGCATCCTCGCCGAGAGCGAACGCGAGGTTCGGGGGATGGTCCGCGCTGAATCGCAGACGTCGGACGTCGAGGAGCTCGGCGCCGAACCGGTCGTCGCGGACCTGACCGAGGACGTCTCCCACGCCGTCGAGGGCGTCGACGAGATCATTTTCGCGGCGGGATCGGGCGGCGAGGACGTGTGGGGCGTCGACCGCGACGGGGCGATCAATATCGTCGACGAGGCCGAGTCGCAAGGGGTCGATCGGTTCGTGATGCTCAGCTCGATCAACGCCGACCGGCCCGAGAACAGCCCGGAAGCGCTGCGCGAGTATCTCCGAGCGAAAGCCGAGGCCGACGACCACCTGCGCGAGAGCGACCTGACGTACACGATCGTCCGGCCCGGCCCGCTGACGAACGAGGATGGCACTGGACGGATCAAAACCGGATCGGATCTCGACCGGGGGGAGATCGAGATCCCGCGCGAGGACGTCGCCCGGACGCTGGTGGCGGCGGTCGGGGCGGAGGGCACGTACGGCGAAACGTTCGAGCTCGCGGCGGGCGACGAGGCGATCGAGGAGGCGTTGCGGGCTCCGCTGGACGGCTGACGGTCGCTCTGGGGAGGACCGGCCCGGAAACCGCTCACTGATCTTGTGGTGTGTAGCGCACTACGACCTCGGCGCGCTGGGAGTCCACGAGCGGTCCCGTCGGCAGCGGGATGTCGGCCTCGGCGCGGAGCGTTCCACGCTGTCGGATCGCGTCGGCGAGGGGCGGCGGATCGGTACCGATCGGATAGCCGACCGTGACGACGACGCGGTCCGGCTGTCGGGGCGGCACGGGATTGGAGTATTCGATCGACGTGTCGATGAGCGTTAGCTCGTCGTACTCCGGCGAGTCGAGCACGGCTGCGATGTCTCGGTTGAGCCCCTCCTCGTAGGCGCCCGTCCGGTAGGTGTCGTAGGTGACGGCCCCGAGAACCACCGAGAGGGCGACGATCGTCGCGACGAGCACCGCGGCGCGCTTCTCGGTGCTGATGCGTGCCTCGTCCTCCTGGAGCCAGTCCCCCGGCCGATACCCCTTGTACCAGAGCACGCCGAGGCTGGTGATGTTGATCGTGAGGAGGTTTACGAGCACGAGCACGCTCGCGGCCACCGCGACGCCGGGCAACCCCCACGCGAAGCCGATGCCGACCACGCCCAGCGGCGGGACGACCGCGGCGGCGATCATGACGCCGACGAGCGCTGTCGACGTGCCCGCGGTGAGCGTCCACGCGCCGGCCATCCCGGCGCCGACCGCGATCGCGAGCGAGAGCAGGTCGGGAGTGAGCCGCCCTTCGATCTGCGAGATCTCGAAGACGTCGAGCATCGGTGAGACGAGACCGAGCGTCCTGACGCCGAACGCGAACGCGGTGGCGGTGACGACGCCGATCCCGAGTCCGATCGCCTGGAGCTTGACCGCCCGGCGGAACAGGACGCGGTCGTTGATGACAGTGCCGACGCTCGCGCCCAGCGCAGGTCCGATCAGCGGTGCGATCACCATCGATCCGACGACGACCGCCGGGGAGTCGAGCAACAGCCCGGCGGTCGCGACGACCATGCTCAGGACCATCATGACGAGATACGTGCTGAACCGGGGCGTGAGGTCCTTCGCTCTCGCTTGCATCTCCTCGCGCGAGATGCGCGCGGTGTCCTGTGCGTACCGCTGTTCGAGATCGTCGTAGTTCTCGGAGACGACGGTCTCGGCCTCGACGATCACCGTATAGGAGTCCTCCTCGATCCCGACGTCGCGGAGCTCGTCGAGGACGGTTTCGACGGCGGGGACCGGCAGCGGGAACGTGACGACGACCGACGGCTCCTCGCGGCTCGCCTCTTCGAGGACGGTGTAGTCGATCCCCTCCTCGTCGAGCGTTTCTTCGACGGCACGGCGTTTTTTCTTCGGGATGAGGATCTCGACGAGGCGCACGAGTGGCATCTCCACGATGCGATGGAAAAGCGTTGGTCCCCGAGCGACCGGATCGAGACGGGAGCGCGTCGGGCGGATTGGTACTGCAACTCCGACTCGAACGTCGAGCGAATCGAGTTCCAAAACGCACGTCAGCCCGAGAACATCAACGGGAATCGGGGTCTGCTGGCGGCCGGGTGTACCAGAGCGCCAGGAGGATCAACACGCCCTGCAGCGGGAGTCGCCCCCAGCGAACGGCGGCGGAGGGATCGCCACCACCCGGGAGCCCCTCGATAACGACCCCGTGGGTCGCCATGTAGACGTTCGCCGGAAAGATCGCGACGAGCAACGCGACCGTCGCCCACGCGGCTCGCCGTCGAGTTCGAGGGATCAACAGCCCGATCCCGACCGCGATCTCGGCGAGGCCGGACAGGTAGACGAACGCGAGCGCCGCCGGAAAGATCGGTGGTACGATCTGGACGTACAGCTCCGGCACGACGAAGTGCAACACGCCCGCGACGACGTACGCCGGCGCCATCAGGTACAGTAATGGACGCTTAAGCCCGGCCAGAAACCCATCCATCGTCGATGGATACTTTTCACACCGGTGAAAGAGTTTCGTTCCCCCCAACTTCGGGCTCCTGTTCGAGTGTCGAACGAATCTAGCTTTGGGGCGCGAGACGGAGGAAATTTCCCACCCCGAGATAGTAGTTTTGGCGGGATTCGTGCGGAAACGACCCGTGACGTCCGAACTACTCGCCCCGACCGCGCACTCGGACTGTTTGTCGCCGACCGTCCGACCCCCTGAGCGCAGTGATCGACGCTCGGAGGATCGCGCCACTTACCAAGACCGCGGTTCCAAAGATGAGAACTGTACTCGCTGTCTCGAGCGTTGTGACGCCGTACGCAGTACTTATCTGCTTACTTCCGGTGGCGACACTCCCCGAGAGCAGCATCACTGCGAAGTATTCCCTGCTGTCTGCCTCGTCTACCAGCCGCGTCGCACTCACACCGATGCGAGCACCGAGCGCGCTACCGCAGAGTAACGCGGCGACGACGGGAATATTGACGGCGTTCGACTGGGCGTAGACGAACGTCCCGAACGCCCCCGAAACCGATATCTGGAAGACGCTGGTCCCAGCGGCGATTGCAGCGGGAATACCGAACCCGTAGACCATGACGGGGAGCAGGAGGAATCCTCCACCGACGCCGAGACATCCGGAGAGAATGCCGATTCCCACCCCGACGGCAAGGATACACCACACGGAGACGGTCGAACCGCCGGGTAGCGACAACGTCGGAGGGAGCGCGATCGACTGAACCGTGGTAGCGACTCGGCCCGTTCCCACAGCTGTATCGTCAATACGAGCATCCCGGAGCACAACGCTCCCGACTGCACCGAGCAGTCCGACGTACATCACGCTGATGAGGACGTCAGCACTGCCGAGTTCCGCAAGCAGAAACACGATTCGCGCGCCGATCTGGATACCGAACGTCATTCCGACAATCATCACCGCCGCCAGTGTGTAGCTGACCTGGTCGTGATCGCGATGTCTGAGTGCACCGATGACACTGGTGCCGAAGACGAACGCGAGTCCGCTCCCGACAGCCACCGGGGCAGGATATCCGATCACCAACAGCGCTGGCGTTACGAGAAACGACCCGCCCATCCCGAAGAACCCGAAGAGAATGCCGACGAGCAGGCCGAATCCGACGAGGAGACCGACCATCGAGGTACCGAGGCCGAGGAGTTCCACGGTCACGTGCTCTCGAGGAGTTCCCGAGCGGCCGGGCTGGCAACCCGCGCCAAGGCCCCGTAGCCGACGTAGAGCACGAGCGCCTCGGCCAGGACGTAACCGACCGTGGCAGCGGCCTGCCCGGACTCACTGAACCCGGGACCGACCAACAGGACGCTCAACGGTAATAGCAGTAGACCAAACGGCACGTCCCAGTCTGTCGATGCCCGCCGAACTGCCGCGAATCCGGCATCCCGATCACTCATGGCATTCCCCGCCGTCGGCGTGAGCGTTTTCGGACGGCGCGATGTTTTGATTGAGGCTGAACAGATTCGTCGGGTCATACTCGTCCTTGAGCGCGACCAACCGCTCGTACGTCGATCCGAACGTGGCCCGCATCATGTCGTCGCCTTCTTCGAGGAATCCGGGGAAGTTCAGGTAGACTGATCCGTCCGAGAATTGTCGCATGTCGTCCAGACAGTCCCGTACCCACTCGACGTTGGCGTCGTCGTCTTCCGGGCGTTTCCAGTTCGCTTCGACACCGAGCAGGAAGGGTGCGTGTCGCCCCGCGAACGCACTCTCCTCGAAATCGGCGCTGGCGATCGCACCTCCCAACTGCCAGACGTCGACCGTCGAGAGCGGTGACGGTGCCGCGTCGGTCCAGTACGCGATTCGATCGATGGCGGACTCCGACAGGCCGTCGAGGTACAGCGACTTCCAGTAGTAGCGCATCCCGTCGGGGTAGTCCTCGTCGAAGAGTTGCTGGAACTCGACGTACGGCATCGTCCCGCTGAAGTCGGCGATCGGCTCGCCGATCTCCCGAAGGGGCCGCAGTGAGCGCTCGCCGTCCTCAATCGGTCCTGCATAACAGCCAACGATCCCGATTTTAGGTGTATCGACCGCATCTGCCGGGAAGAGTTCCTCGTCGGGCATTACGCCGGCCGTCGTGAGTGTGCTGACTTCCTCGGTGGCGGAGACGACGTACTCGCGGTACCTCCGCAGACACTCGGCCATCCGTGTTCCCGGATAGAACACGAGACAGGTCGCCACGTCGGGTCCGACCGGGTGGAGATCGAACTCGAAGCCGGTCACCACTCCAAAGTTCCCGCCGCCGCCGCGAAGACCCCAGAACAGCTCCGCGTTCTCGTCCTCGCTGGCAGTCAGATACTCACCGTTCGCGGTAACCACGTCGACGGATGCGAGGTTGTCGCAACTCAATCCGTACTTGCAACGGAGATGACCGATGCCGCCACCGAGCGTCAATCCCGCGACTCCCGTGTCGGAGACGACCCCGCCGGGCGTTGCAAGACCGAAGACTTGGGTTTCGTGGTCCACGTCCGCCCACGTAGCACCGGCTTGGACCCACGCGGTCCGCGCATCGGGGTCCACCCACACGCTCCTCATCTCGGAGAGATCTATCACGAGCCCGTCGTCGCAGACGGCGGTTCCGGCGACGTTGTGGCCACCGCCGCGCACCGCTACGAGCAGGTCGTGCTCCCGCGCGACGTTCACTGCGCTGATGACGTCTCCGACGCCCCGACACCGAGCGATCAGTGCCGGATGCTTGTCGATCATCCCGTTCCACACCGCGCGAGCGTCGTCGTAGTTAGCGTCCTCAGAACGGCTGCGCTCTTCTGATGGGCTCGAAAGAGCGGAACTCCTTCGAACGTCGGTGGATCGAATCAGAGCTCCGTGGAGATTCGCTTCGAATCGTTCGATCTGTTCGTCGGGGATGGCGCGTTGTTCCATACAAAAACAGACGACAGCACAGCTGTTGGCCTCACCTGTCGAGAGGTGTTCGGCGGTGAGAGGACCGTTTCAGGCAGTGAGACGAATCTCGGAGGTGGACGAGATAGAGTTACTATCCGTGGCACCCTCTATCTAGTGAGTAAGTCACATGAACCCGGACCAGGACGACCGATTGGAGGACGACGGCCGCCCGCCGCCCGGCTCGCCGGTTTTCGAGGCTATTCTGGAAAACGAGCGAAACCGCCGTTATCTGGGCAAGCGTCTGGACGCCGCGGGCGATCGTATCGATACAGAACTCCTCGGGGACATCGTCAGACACCAGCCCGTCCTCGAAGCGCTACTGGACGAACCGCTCGATCGCCGGGAGATCGAACAGCGACTCGACGTCTCGCGGGCAACGAGCCACCGCTACACGCAGTGGCTCGACGAGCACGAATTCGTCGATAAAGTCGACGGCCGATTCCGACTGACCTGGCGCGGCGAGGTCGTCGCCGAGGAGGTGCTCCGGTTCGAAGCGAACATACGGACGGCGCACAGACTGACCCCGCTTCTCGACGTGATCTGTGAGGACCACCGGGAGTTCGTCGTCGAACCGTTCGTTGATGCGACGATCAACGTCGCCGAAACTGACGATCCCTACAGGCCGGTCGAGCGGTTCATCGCGCTCGTCAACGAGTCGCAGACGTTTCTGGGGTTCAATACGACGCACATGGCCCCGCTGGTCCTCGGCGAGTTTCACCAGCGGGTGTTCGACGACACCGACACCGAAATCATCTATCTTCCGCATATCGTGGAGAAACTGTTCGAGACGTACCCGGAGCGCGCCCGGGAGGCGATCGATCGCGGGCACCTGACACTCCGGACGCGTGATGAGCTGCCGTACGGCCTCGCTCTCTTCGACGAGCGCATCGGTATCGGCGGCTACGATGAGACCACCGGCCTCATGCAGGTGTTCGTCGATACGGATTCACCAATCGCGTGTCGGTGGGCAGAGCGCGTCTACGCATCGGTCAGAGAAGATTCCGACCCGCTCGACGCGAAGACGGATCTGACTCGGTGATAAGTCCTCGGTGCGACCAGGAGTGCTCGTCGTGCATCCGCGGTACACCACCGAAACTGCAGGGCTTGCTTATTTATTAAACATTTGTCTTGTTCGCGGGACGAACGTCAAAACGCACCTCGAATCTCCGACATCGGCGGGACTTCTCAACAATAGCGCTTGATTTTCTCCGTCGTCACCGGTCTGGATGTACGCAGATTTCGGTGACAGCCACTCGGCCGTTCGTCCATCGTACGAGAGCACTGAACCTGCCGGTTTGACCGATAATTGCAGTGCCGTCTGCCGATTATGCTCCTCAAAATCATGGGCGCTGCAGGCTCCGGTTCGACTGTCGAACGAATCGACCTTTGAGGCGTGAGACGGCCGAATTTGGCCGCCTCAAAATCGTCATTTCTGGCAACCAATTTGTAGGTATCTTGTCATATAAAATACACGGCAAACCATTTTACTATAGCTGATGGTTTAGATAGCAGACTATGAGCGTGCCACCTACTCCGTCACTGAGAGACCGATAGGCTCCTATATTACCGATGATCGATCACCATTCGTGGAGAGGCGAGCAGAAATTCGTGAAACGGGTCCTCTACGGTATCCTCCCCATCACTCTCGGTCTTATTTACGTAGCGGCGACCAGCAAACGTCGTTTCGAAAACACCATTCAAAGGCACATCGACGAACTCCAACCTGGTGTCGAGCAAGATACGACACAGCAGTACACACAAGAGGAGGTCGAAGGCCTTCCCGCTCCTGTTAGAGCGTACTTCGAGGAGGTCCTCTCGGACGGACAACCCGTCATCCAGGGCATCCGGGCCCACCAACGCGGGGAGTTCCGTCTCGGTGGAGTGGACGCCCCGTGGCGACGGCTCAAGGCAACTCAGCACTTCACGACCCAACCACCGGGATTCGTCTGGGACGCGACGATCGACGTCCTCCCATTCCTCCCGGCGCGCGTCGTTGATCTCTACCAACGAGACGAAGGGATATTACGCGCACGACTGCTCGGCGTCGTTCCCGTTGCGAGTGTGGGTCCGGACGCGGAGATGAACGAGGGGGAACTCGTCCGGTATCTCGCAGAAGCCGTCTGGTTCCCGACGGCGCTCCTACCCTCGCAAGGAGTTGAGTGGGAACAGATCGATGACCGTTCGGCGAGGGCGACGCTCCAACATGGGGACGTGACTGCATCGGTCGTCTTCCACTTCGACGACGATGATAGAATCACGCGCGTCACTACCGAACGGTACCGACAGGAAGACGATACGTACGCACCCTGGTCCGGCTACTTCCGAGAATACGAGGAACAACACGGTATCCTAATTCCGTCGGAGGCGGAGGTCGAGTGGAACCTCCCCGAAGGTGACCTGCCGTACTGGCGTGCGACGATCGAGGATCTCACGTATCGGACCAGATAAGAAACGCGTTCGCTGTGCCACCAACATCGGCTAACCCACTAATCCAGAACGAACCATCACGAGACTGGCGGCAGAGTGCAATTTTTCAGGACTCAGCTGGACCCTCTGCGTCTGATAGAAATCACGTTTCGGTGTTCCAGTCCGGGCTGACTCGGTAATCGTAGAGGTGAACACCAGTCGCTACGATGACGAGCAGTACGGCCGCCCACGTGATAACCGCGTGTGACCCGTTCAGCGTGACGAGCGTGCTCCAGTCAATGGCGTCACCGACGAGGACGACATCCAGATCGAGCGGAACCTGTCCAGTCGTCGCGTTGTCGGTTCCGTGCATCAGCATGGCCAACAGCACGCTCCCGTTCGATCCGTTGAACACCCACCCGAGAAGTACGGAGAACGCGATAATCCCGACGAAGTAGGAGACGACGAGTTCGAGCGGCCAGTCGGCTCGGAACCCGCCGGGAATGAACTGGGGCAGATGCCACAGCCCCCAGAACACGCCGACGATGAGGGCCGCAGCCAACCCGCCATAGCGTTCTTGCAGTTCGGGCTGGGCGAATCCTCGCCATCCAAATTCCTCCTGGCCACCGCCGATGAACGTCCCCAGAAAGATTCCGATGACAATCGTGATCGGGTCGAAATCGAAAGCCGCCCAATCGATTGGACCGCCAAGCGCCCACGAGGCGACTCCTGCCGCGTACGTGATGGCGAACGGGATCAGGATCGCGGCGGTATACCATTTCGGATGGACGCGCCAAGTGAAGATGTCGCTAAGCCATCTCCTGACATTCTCGCCACTCGCCCATAGGACGATCGCAGCAGCAACTCCCGGTGAAAGCGGACTCAGGAAGCCCTCGATGAACCATCGACCCCACGATGGATCCATTTCGAGGAGTTTCGGGATGGCATCGAGCGTCCACGAAAGCGTGTACGTCAGCACGAAGAAAGACGTAATTCGGTACTGGCCGATTCGTTTGGTGATTAGCGATGCCATGGCCCCTTAGACGCCTCCGATGAGAGAAGTCGCTTTCTTCGTTGGGCGGGATATCTCCGTGTGTTCATTGGTCATCATCGTGTTTAGTCTGTGATGTTTGGACAGTTGGCGCTACAGATCTGCAATGTTGAATCGGTAGTACCCGATGAGGAACGGAACGACGAGCCAGAGTGCGAGAACCACGATTCCCACTTCCGGGCTCAGGTAGAACGGATCCGGCTCAGCTGCAGCTACTTCCACTCCGACGCCCGTCTGGGCGGGCGCTGCACCGGCCACCTCTGCAATCCTAGGCAGGAGAGCGACGACCGTCGAGAGATACGCCGAAGACGGCGGCACTTGACCGATGAGGAAGACCCACTCGGGCATCGTAGACGGGAGGCTGAACCCGTTGACGACGTAGACGAACGCCATCGGTACAACATCCCAGAATAGCTCAAAGACGACGAAGAACCCAAGTGCAAATGTAGTTGCACGTGAGGTAGATCCAGTCGTCGCCGAAAGCCCCACCATTATCCCCGCGTACACTGCCGCAAACCCGAGGGTTACGAGAATGAATACGAACGTCGCAACTGGGTCAAGTGTCCCGAGCAATACGGAGCCGAATCCGACCCCAACGAGGAGGCCGACGCCGAGACCGAACATAAGGACGGCTGCCCGACCGACGACCTTCCCGGTGAAGACGTTCCGTCGGTTGGTCGGTAACGAGAGTAACAGCTTGATACTCCCGAGTTCGCGTTCGCCCGCAAGGGACTTGTAACAGACCACGATTGCCGCAAGGGGGACGAACAGTCCAGTGAGACCGACTTTGAAGAAGACGAGACCAGCGAACGTCGCCCCTGCCGATTCACCGAACATCTCGGGAACCTCAACGTACGCATACGTCGAAACGAGAGATAACAGGACGAAAACTGCCACGAGCGCCCAGAGCGCCCGTGATTGGACGGCGTCTCGGAAGTCCTTCTTCGCAATCGCCAGCCACGTCATTCCCTGACCTCCTGTTCGTCCTCGGTGTAATGAGCGAACAGATCTTCGAGCGAGGACTCGACGACCGAGAAGTCCTGAACCGACGTGACGTCGGCGTCGATTGTGCGCAGGACGGCGAACTTCGAGGCACCATCCACGATAACCCGGAGCCGGGAGTCGTCAATCGATGCACTCCCAACACCGTCAAGTTTGGCGACTCGCTCGACGGTAGACTCGTCGAGTTTGGAGACAGATACGTACAGAACTTCACCTGATTCGGTCGCGTCGCGGAGACCATCGATGGTATCGACGGCGACGAGCTGGCCGCGATTGATGATCGCTACGCGGTCGCAGACTGCCTCAACTTGCTCCATCACGTGGCTGGAGAAGAACACCGTCGTTCCTCGGTCATTCTCTTCTCTGATGATCTCCCGCATCTCTCGGGCACCGTTCGGATCCAGTCCGGTAGACGGTTCGTCAAGGACGAGCAGATCTGGATCGCCGACGAGCGCCATAGCGAGGACCAGCCGCTGCCTCATTCCCTTCGAGTACCCGCCCGCTTTCCGATCGGCGGCGTCGGCGATGCGAACCCGTTCGAGGAGCGCGTTCACGTCCTCATCCGCGTCTTTAATCTCCAAGACGAACTCCAGATGTTGCCGACCGGTAAGTCGGTCGTAGACGTGATAGGCGTCCGGAAGCACTCCCGTGCGTCGCCGGACCGCCTCTCCCTCAGTCTGGGCATCGTAGCCGAGTACCGTCACGGTCCCGTCGGTTGGTCGAATAAAGTCGAGTAAGATATCAATGGTAGTCGATTTACCCGCGCCGTTCGGGCCGAGAAACCCGAAGATCTCTCCTCTTTCGACTTGAAGTGTGAAGTCATTAACGGCAACGACATCGCCGAATCGCTTGGTGAGACCGTTGATCTCAATTGCGGCCATTGAGGCACCTCAAAGCGGATCTGTTGTCGCCTCTTGTCTGAATTGAACTACCCATAACGGCTCTCAGACATTGCTCAGGGATAAGTGTTGTAGTTCTGTTGACATTTTGTCAAAGATATAACTCAAAGAAGTTTGAGACAGACGGCGAAGATTCACGTGAGCTGATGCCGATGTATGAGAATATAGGCGGATGGCAGTTGCGAGGATCGGCTCAGTTCTGATTCCACGATTCGAGTGTGACCGTTGCAGTATCGTCCATTCTGAGGGACAGAACCTCGTCTTCCAAGGTGATCGTAAAGTCGGCTACGAACGGCTCCATGGAGACAATATCTTTGACAAACACGTCGGATGTGGTGTACTCGTACAGTTCCCACAGGGGAAAATCGAGTACCGAAAGCCCGTGTTCCCAGAACAGATAGAGAACGACGGGATGAAACGCGACCGGGAGTTCGACCGGCATACTGACCAAGTGTTGACATTCACGGCACGAGCTATTGTGGATGTACTGTACGGTTTCATCGTGTTCGTACTGATCGACTTCAGTATCGACAGGTCCGAAGCACTCTGGACAGACACCTCCTCGGAGTTGAATATACATACTCCAGATGCGGTAGCCGAAACTCTCGTAGATTTCTGTAGGAGTCCGGTTGCGCGTTTGGCTCTGAGGAGAGGAAACGGTAATGAGAACCGCGTCACACGACGTGCAGATACGAGAATTGCGACGAGCTATCTATGCCAACTGCATCATATAGTTCCGTGAATGTCATTGTATGCCGCGGTTCGTGATGCTCTCGCACCACGTCACCCAAGGCAAGTAAAATCCGCAGCCGTTGGGAGTTACCAAGCGAGCTAATGGCATCAACGACTCTCGGATCAATTTGGTCGCTCTGATTTGGTGCCATATCTCCCCTACACTCCAGGTGGATAAGGACACTCGCCTCTGGCAAGTTCTTGCCTATGTCAACTGATCTGCCGTGGTGAACCCATTCACTATCTGAGGGGAATAGTGTGAGATACAGAGGATGTATTCAGCAGTCAGCCCTCCTCACGTCCCAACAGTACTTGACCGAGACGTGTGTACGTCCTCCTGTCCATGAGCGCTTCTCATACTGGTGGGATTCCATCTCGACTCGGGTATTCGAATTCGTCCTTCGCAGGATTCAGCATGGTTCTAGCTGGATTCATTGCCTGGATGGGAATCATTACGGCAGAAGTCCTCTACCCAAACTATTCGACGAGACAGGAGATTAGTGATCTTGGGTCAACGGTACCACCAAATCCCATTATCCACCAGCCCTCTGCAACGATTTTCAACAGTACGATGCTGGTAACGGGGGCACTTATATTGGTTTCAGCCTACTATGTCTATCGCGCCATGAATCGCCGAGGATTCCCTCTAGCGCTCGCTATCTTTGGGTTCGGCGCATTTGGGGTCGGAGTCTTCCCAGGTAACGTGACTCCTTGGCACGGGTTGTTCGCTCTCCTCACCTTCTTCACTGGTGGGATCACAGTCGTTCTCTCTTCCCGGGTCGTCTCCAGGCCGTTCTCCTTCCTTTGTGGCCTCCTTGGTGGAATCTCTCTTCTCGTCCTCGTTAGTGTCTTCTTCTACGGACTCGTCATCGGTGGTCCCAGTCCACTGGAGTTTCTCGGATCCGGTGGAATCGAGCGCTGGGTAGCCTACCCTCTCATCCTTTGGGTGCCCGCTTTCGGGGGCTATCTGTTGGGCAACACTGGCAACGATCCAAGTCGTGCTGCTCGATGAACGATACGCGCCTTGAATTCAGCACCGCCTCGACGCGCTGTCAGTAGCTGAGGGCTCAACAGGGGCAAAACTGGATTAATCGTTTACGATACCTCATCATCACCGGCGAGGCGTCCTTCGACGAACGCGGCGAAGTCAGCAGTGAACGTGGCGACCTCGTCCCAGTCCGTGTACTCGTAGTCCCGTGACGTGTCCACGTCACCAGTGGCGTCTCTGGCGATCCGCTTGAGCATCAACCGCTTGAGGAATCCGTACTTCGAGTACCGAAGTGCACCACCGAACAGACCGATTCTATCGGGGTGCCACCCCGACTCTTCGAGGAGCTCATCCACGTATCGCGCCGCTTCGGCTCGTCGTTCGGGGTCGTCAACAGCTGACGATAACGAGACTTGAAAGAACGCCGTTGTCAGGGAGTTCAAAACCGCAGCGTTCGTTCGCACGAACTCTCGGATGGCGGCGTGGTGCTTTCCGACGTGAATCGAAGAACCGACGAGAACGGCGTCGAAGGCATCCAGCTCGGTGCCGTCGGGGACCTCCTCAACGTCAACAGTGGTGATGTCGTGGCCGCGGTCGGTGAGTGTCGTTCCGATTCGATCCGCAACCTTCGACGTCTGGCCTTCACCGGTTCCAAACAGCACGAGAACTGATGCCATACTATCGTCTACTCCCCCTTTCGCCGTAAAGGATTTCCTGGGACCAAGATTGAAGTCTGCGACCTGGCTATTTCACACGATGCCTATAGCGCCGAGTAAGTGGGAGATCAGTTCGACGATCTTGGTCGTCGTCCTGACGATAACATCGAGTTTTCTCGGGCTGTTCCGCGATGGCCACTACGCAGATCATGCGGGGAGTCTTCTTCGAATCTACGCGCAGGACATCGTATTGCTTGTGTTAGCTGCTCCCATGCTCGGGGTTGGTCTATGGCTTGCGTGGCGAGGATCGCTCCGTGGACGGCTCATATGGCTTGGTGCGCTCGCGTTTATGGTCTATATGTGGGCTCACTACGCACTCGGCGTCGCGTACAACGACTTTTTCCTTGGGTACGTTGCCCTGTTGGGGCTTTCTCTGTTCACGCTACTCAGCGGCGTTACCAGGACAGACGCAGCTCGCGTCTTTGAGTTGCTTCACGACAAGGTTTCGACGACGGTCTACGCAGGAGTCCTCGTAGTGACAGGAATTGGCCTTACTGCACTGTGGCTCTCCGAGATCATCCCAGCACTCCTCGCAGACGAACTCCCGGCCGCAGTTGTCCAGTTTGGTCCGGAGGCTGCCCACACGTACGTCGTCGATCTAGGGGTTCTCGTACCGTCATTGCTCATCACGGCGGTGTGGATCCGCCAGGAGCGTCCGTGGGGGTACGTTTGTACGGGCGTGTTGCTGGCCTTCGCCGCTCTTGTCGCGCCGACGCTGACCGCTGTCACAGTGATCGACGTCCAGGAAGGAGTTGAGGTTTCGGGACCGCTCCTCGTCGGTACAATCGTGCCACCACTCATCGGATTACTCTTCGCAGTGTCGTATCTCCGGAAACTGCCGGCAGGAACAGGTTCACCGAGTAGAGTACAGGCTGATGGCAGTGACCACCGGGGATAAGTACGGCAGGTCAACGTTCTGATACCAGCTGAAGACATCTGGCCTTGTTGAAACTCAATTGGTGATAGGTTCTCGAAGCCGTACTGTAATACACAGCGCGTATTCAGTATCGACCCAAAGAGTAGAACCGTAGACAGCTATATCTCCTTGGCAAACGTAAACCTGTCTTATGGATTTTATAAGAATCACCGGCGAGAGCTCCGGGAGTAAAGAGCGCGTACACGGAGAGATGCAATGACTCTGAGTATCTGGATTTTCCGCGGCGCTTCTGGCGTTACAAGCCCACTTTGCGGCCTCATACTTTGTTCCTCTAGACAGAGAGGCCCAAGCCGAGTTTGGGGGCCTGTTGAGATGGGTCTGGCCGTGGAGCGGTGGCGACAGTGGCCTATTGGGGCAGGTGACGGTAGCCTCCGGTATCCCGCTTTCCGGAATCATCCTCGCGGGAACCGCAGGGACGCTCTTTTTCCTTGCCGCCCTGGCAGTGGTGGGGCTCTGGGTTCCCCGCGGCTGGTGGCGGATACTAGCCGGGGGCGGAGCCATCCTGTCGCTGTTACTGATGGCAGGGTTCTTCGGCGCCACGAAACTCTTGCCGATGGCCCTCGATCTCTTCGTGCTATGGGCCGCCGTAACCAATCGGCTCCCACTCACCAGCTGATGTCGACAGCTCTCACCACCACACAATCAGGAGTCCAGGCCGGAGACCTCGACGAAATGAAAATGGTGCAAGATGGAAAGTAAACCACCGAACGAAGCCCACGCAAAATCGACCGGTCAGTCTTGGAACGTATGGTACTCTGGTATCATTCTCGGAGTAACACTCGCAGTGTATCACGTTCTTCTTCGACCTTGGTACAGAACATGGGGGGCCACGGCGGACGAAGTGGAGAGGCAGCTTCCAGGCGACGCGGTGGTCCCTGAACCGAGTGATGAAACGACACGGGCAGTCACCGTAGATGCATCCGCTGAGGAGGTGTGGCCGTGGATTGTTCAACTTGGACAGGGTCGCGGAGGCTTCTACAGTTACTCCTGGCTTGAAAACTTGGCTGGCGCGGACATCCACAATCTTGACCGCATCGACCCGGAACTCCAAGAGTTAGAAGAGGGTGATTCGATTCGTATGGTTCGGGAGGATTACTGGCTACAAAGCCCAATCAC
>SDGW01000379.1_pt1 | contig 18939 bp, 21 predicted proteins | sample 2873831 | NCBI WGS metagenome assembly SDGW01 (sample SAMN08132700, study PRJNA421101) | hypersaline lake metagenome | isolation source: celular fraction 0.22 microns magnesium sulfate-rich crust from ephemeral... | place: Spain: Penahueca Lagoon, Toledo | collected 2011-07
ATCGCCGGCAAGGCGCTTTTCACGTCAACGCCGGTTACTTAGCCCGTCTCGCTGCTCGGCCACACGGCGTCGCTCGTCCGCCAAAGGCTGTCCGGACAGCCTTTCACTGCTCCTCGTCAGCGACGCCTCGGCCATCACTTCGAATTACGTCTCCCGTCCACTCACGAACACGTAGCGCTCGCGGAGCGCATACTCCCGGCTGTACCGGACTGACGGTACTCGACGCCCGGGATGGCGAATATCTCTCCGAACGCACAGCCGGCAGTATCAGCGGTCGGCGGCCCGCGCTATCGCCCGGCGGAAGTGCTCGCCGGTGATGCGGACCTCGTCGGCCCGTTCGGTAGCTTCCGCAGGCCCCAGCTCGTCGGCCATCTCGCGGATGGCCAGCATGGACGCCTCCCGGACCACGGCCTCCAGTTCGGCCCCCGAGTGGCCGGACAGCTCCGCCGCCAGTTCGGCCACCGAGACGTCCTCGGAAAGCGGTTTGCCGCGGGTGTGGACCGAGAGAATCTCCTCGCGGGCCGCGGCGTCGGGATTTGGCACCTCGACGTGCTGTTCGAGCCGCCCCGGCCGCAGCAGAGCGTCGTCTATCATGTCCCGCCGGTTGGTCGCCGCCAGCACCACGAGGTTGGGGTTCTCGGTGATGCCGTCGAGCTCCGCGAGCAACTGGGAGACGACCCGTTCGGTCACTTCGTTGCCCTGTCCGCGGTGGCTTGCGATGGCGTCTATCTCGTCTAAGAAGATGATGCTGGGTGCGGTCTGGCGGGCCCGCTCGAACAGTTCCCTGACCGCTTCCTCGCTCTCGCCGACGTAGCGGTCCATGATTTCGGGGCCGGCGACGTGGATGAAGTTCACGTCGCTCTCTCCGGCGACGGCCCGGGCGAGCAGCGTCTTCCCGGTCCCCGGCGGGCCGTACAGCAGTATACCGCTTGGCGGGTCGGTGTTCGTCGCCGCGAACAGTTCGCCGTAGGCCAGAGGCCACTCGATGGCCTCCGTCAGCGTCTGTTTGACCTCGCTCAGTCCGCCAACGTCGTCGAAGCCGACGTCGGGCGTCTCCGCGACGTACTCCCGCATCGCGCTGGGGTCGACGACGGCGAGCGCTGCGTCGAAGTCCGACTGTGTCACCGCTGGCCCTTCGCTCGCTGCCTCGTCGCTATCGTCGGTGCCGTTGTCTCGCGGGCCCTGCCCGCTCGACGGGTCCGAGCGCTCTCGCTGTTCGCGCTCGTCCTCGGCCCGCAACGAGGACATCGCGGCCTCCGTCGTCAGGGAGGCTAGGTCCGCACCGACGAAGCCGTGTGTCTGGGCCGCGATGCGGTCCAGGTCGACGTCGTCGGCCAGGGGCATCTCGCGGGTGTGGACGTCCAGAATCTCGCGGCGCCCGCTCTCGTCCGGGACGCCGATTTCGATTTCCCGGTCGAACCGTCCGCCACGGCGAAGCGCCTCGTCGACGGCGTCGACGCGGTTGGTCGCCCCGATGACGACCACTCGGCCGCGCTCTTCGAGGCCGTCCATCAGGGTCAGCAGCTGGGCGACGACGCGGTTCTCCATGTCGGCGTCCTCGTCCCGGGAGCCGGCGATGGAGTCTATCTCGTCGACGAACAGAATCGCGGGAGCGTTCTCTTCGGCGCGCTCGAAGGCCTCTCGCAGCCGCTCCTCGCTCTCGCCCTTGTACTTCGAGACGATTTCGGGCCCGGAGATGGTGTCGAAGTAGGCGTCGACCTCGTTGGCGACGGCCTTCGCGATGAGCGTCTTGCCGGTGCCGGGCGGACCGTGCATGAGGACGCCGCTCGGCGGGTCGATACCCAGCTCGCGGAACCGCTCGGGCTCGGCCAGTGGCATCTCTATCATCTCCCGGATGCGGTCGAGTTCCTCGTCTAGCCCGCCGATGTCCTCGTAGCTGACGCCGGTCGCTGTCTCGGCCGTCCCCGCGTTTGCCGCCATGGCCGACCCGGACTGCTCAGCGCTACCAGCGTCCTCGCTGTCGCCCGGCCCGTCGATGCTCGGCAACACCGTCACGTCGGTCTGGGGCGTGACACGGACTGCGCCGTCGGGCTCGGTCGTCCGGACGATAAAGGTCCCGAGCCCGTCGATGTGGGTCCGTTCGCCGGCCTGGACCATCTGGTCGACCAGCCGCGTCCGAACCATGTGGGCGTACTCGTCGGTCCCGGGCAGTGGCTCCAGGGGCTGGATGCTGATGTCCGTCGCCTCCGTCACCGACCCCGCCCGGACACGGACGGTGTCACCGATGTTGACGCCGGCGTTGGCCCGCGTGTCCGAGTCGATGCGGACTGTGTCGCCGTCCCCGTCACCCGGCCACACCTTCACCACGGTCGTCCCCTCGCCCTCGATGATGACGGGCGAGCCGCTCAACACGCCCAGTTCGCTGCGCACGGACTCGGGAAGGCGTGCGATACCCCGACCGGCGTCGCGCTTGTGGGCCCCCTCGACCGTGAGTTCGACGCTCTCGCCGCCGTTCCCGCTCATACCTTCCGCTAGCTCTCCGGCACCCTTGAGGGTTCCCGTTGACACCTCGGATATCTGTCTGGTTTGCGCTGCCAGGGAACGTCAGTGGCACCCAGGGCTTCCACGCACCGCTCTCAGGAACTGTCGCGGGAAAGCAATTTACCTCCCGGCGACAGAGTATCAGACATGGTTGTCACTACCGAGCGCGACGAGATGACTTGGTACAAATGTGAGACCTGCGGACTCATGTTCGACGACCGGGACGACGCGAAGAAACACGAGGAGAACTGCGACGACGAGGACCCGTCGTATCTGCAGTGAGGGGTGGTCGTCTTCGGCACTACCCGCGACAGACGATTTTGCACCCGACGGGCCAATCGAGCGGTTCGTGTCTCGTCCGCTCTATTCGTCTGCCCCCCCTGGGACGATTTCGAAGCTCCGCTCGCCCATCTCGTCTTCTTCGAAGACGAACACGCGGCCGTCGGTCACGTCGTAGTCGACGGTCACCTCGACGCGCATCTGGTGGTCTGTGACCGTGACGCCGGGGAACAGTTCGTCCTCTTCGCCGTCCTCCAGGATGACGCGGCCGACGCCGCTCTCCTCGATGATGTCGTCGTGGGTCCGGAGGTCGTTGACGTACACCATGATACCGGAGGTCTCCGTCTTGTCGGTGATGAGGACGTGCGTGTCCTTGCCCGGCGCCGTGGTCACGCTCTCCTCGGCTTTCGTGGGGACGCCGTGGTAGAAGGCGGTCCGGCCGTCGAGGTACTCCACGGCGACGCCGTCCTCGGTCAGCTCCACCGAGACGGTGTCGGGCGGGATGTCCGAACGGTTGGTCATACAGGCTGGTTCAGCCTCCGCGGGCAAAAACGGCGCGCTGTCGGTGCGGCCGCTTTCGCAGATAGTAAATACGCCGGGACGGGAGAGACGAGCGATGGAAGGGCAAGCACGAGCGCCGGCCGCCGGGACGGTCCTGAACGCGCTGGCGACGGGACGGGGCTCGGCGTTCGCTATCGACGAGTACACCACCGCGACCGTGGAACTGTCCACGGAGCGCGAGGACGTGACCGGCGAGGTCGCGGGGGCGCCCGACGCCGATACGCGCCTCGTCGAACGCTGCGTCGAGTACGTCATCGACGCCCACGGCGGGGCCGTCGGGATGCCCGCGGTGTCGGGGGGGACGGTTCGCACCGAGAGCGAGGTACCGATGGCCTCCGGGCTGAAGAGTTCGAGCGCGGCCGCGAACGCGACGGTGATGGCGACACTCGACGCGCTCGAGGCCACCGACCGGATGACACGCGAGGACATGGCGCGGCTGGGCGTGATGGCCGCCCGCGACGTGGGCGTCACCGTCACGGGTGCGTTCGACGACGCTTCGGCGTCGATGCTGGGCGGCGTCACCGTCACCGACAACGAGACCGACGACCTGCTGGCCCGCGAGGCGGTCGACTGGGACGTCCTCGTCTGGACGCCGCCCGAACAGTCCTTCTCGGCGGACGCCGACGTCGACCGCTGCCGACAGATAGCGCCGATGGCCCGGCTCGTCGAGGACCTGGCACTGGACGGCGACTACCAGCGCGCCATGACGGTCAACGGGCTGGCGTTCTGTGCGGCGCTTGGCTTCGACACCGAGCCGATAGTCGAGGGTATCTCGCAGGTCGAGGGCGTCTCGCTGTCGGGGACCGGCCCGTCCTTTACCGCCGTCGGCGACCGCCAGGCGCTCGAACAGGTCAGGGAGTACTGGGACGAACGACCCGGAAAAACCTTGTTGACGACCACGCAAACGGAGGGAACACAGACACAATGAGCTCGAACCCGGAGGAGATGTCACTGGACGAACTGCGCGAGGAGATACGAACTATCGACCGTGAAATCGTCGAGAAGATCGCCCAGCGGACCTACGTCGCCGACACTATCGCCCAGGTCAAGGAAGAGCAGGGGCTCCCGACGACCGACGAGTCACAGGAACAGGCCGTCATGGACCGCGCCGGCGAGAACGCCGAACGGTTCGACGTCGACGCGAACCTCGTGAAGGCGACCTTCCGCCTGCTCATCGAACTGAACAAGGTCGAACAGCGCGAGAGTCGGTAATCCGCGGGACTGCGGGCAGTGCTGATTCGCGAGGAACGGCTCCGTCGGTCTGCTGTCCCACTTCAGATACCGGGTCACTCCTGTAGTTCGATATCGAGGGGGTCTTCGATTTCGCCCATTATCGCTTCGAGCGCATCTGTCGCGGTGACCAGGCCGACGATATCCGAGTTCTCACTCACGAGGGCGAGTTCCTGGTGTTCGTCCTGAAACTGGTCGACGACGTCGCTTATCGGCGTGTCACTTGGGACGGTCATCGGGGCCGCGGCGATATCCTCGACGGTGACCTCCCCACGCCGCAGCTCGTCTATCGCGTCTACGACCGAAGGGACGTAAACGATGCCACAGAAATCCGTCAGTTCGTCCCCGACCACGGGAAACCTAGTGTGGGGGCTGTTTCCAATCCGCTGGAGGTTGGTCTCGACGGACCCGGTCGTCGAGAGGAAGACGATATCCTCTCGGTCGGTCATGACCTCCCTGACGGGCCGTTCACCGACGGTGAAGGCGTTGAGTATCTCGGATTTTCGTTCGTCGGTGATATCGCCCTTATCGAGCGTGGACCCGAGCCGGTGGCGCAGGTCGGCGCGGGATTCGATGCGATCGGTCTCTGTTTCGAGCCACGCACCGGTCATCTCGATACCGAACAGTCGGAGCGTCCACTTTGCGACGCCATCCCCGACCCAGATGACCGGGTACAGGATTTTGGCGAACCAGTACAGCGGTGTCGCACCGTACCGGGCGACGAACTTCGTCCGCTCGACGCCGAGATACGTCGGCGTCTGTTCCCCGTGTGTCAGGTGAAGCAGATTGATGATGAGAAACGCGAGAACGCCACCGGCACCGATGGACGCGAGCAACGTGTTCGCGAAGAACGGGTCGATGAGTGTCGCGAGCGCCGGCTCCGCGATAATTCCCACGGCGATGCTCGTCGCGGAGATACCGACCTGGCAGCTCGTGAGATAGATCTCGAGATCGCTTGTCATCTCCCAGGCTCGCTGTAACCCCGGCGCATCGAATTCCGATTCCGAGTACTGCCGGACCCGGGTCAGTGCAAACTCGATGGCGACGAAGAACCCGTTTGCCAGGATGAGCAAGAGGCCGGCCGTCAGGCGAAGCGCCAGTTCGAGGCCGTTCATATGTTACCACTTCTGACTGTGGTCTCAAGACATTTGACGGCGTCACGTCACACCCGCATTTCGATATATGTGTCCCGAGCGCTCGGCCGGTCGCTCCCCGGGAGTAGTCGTCCGTGGTCGGGGCCTCCGGGACATCACGGCGAAACGGCCCCCGGCCAGCTGAATGAACGAACGGAACGGTCGCAGAACACAGGTCACCGACGGTCCTCTGGTATCGAATCGATTACGCTCACTCGCCGCTTGCATGAGTGAAACGTTTCAAACAACGCCCATATCGACAGAGGGCCGGTACTTTTAAGTCACTCACTCACTTTCTACCTGATGACGCTTCGCTTGGAGGGCCGAAGCGTCAGCGGGGACCAATTCAGGGCGGCAAGCGGCCGCATTTTCGGCGGCCGCTTTCCACTTACTTCGCTGAGAAATGTCAGACAGCCACGCGACAGTGGGTGCGACGTATATGCAGTAACGTCCCAGCGACGCGTTCTCGGTTACTCGATGGAGAGACTCCCGCCCTCGCTCGCGTTCTCCGGCCACTCCAGCTCTACTTCGATGCTCAGCTCGCCGTTCCCGTCGGTCGGGCCCTCGCGCTCGGCTTTGACCTCGAACTCCACCTCGCTCGGCGGGCTCGTGGTAACGGTCTGATCGCCCGCACGCAGCGTCACGTCGGAGCCGGATTCCAGCGAATCCGCGAGCGTCCGCAGGTACTCCGCGACGGACTCACGACCCATCAGCTGCTCACTTTCGAACAGCGTCTTTTCTGGCATACCAGCAGATGGTCGCGCCAGGAGATAACACCACCGCTCAAGAGCCCCCGTATGACGGGAAAATGAACTTTCTTTGCAACTGCCCAATGTGCCTCTGTATGGATTCAGATGTACGCTACGACCAGTCCCGGACACGCGCTTGTGATTGAAACTCGCCAATCCGACATATTTAAATGGTTCTGTCCCTGATATATGAGCAGACGCAGACGATGTACGATTTGACCGGCTTTCAACGGGATCTCCTCTACGTTATCTCGGGCCACGAAGAGCCCCACGGCCTCGCTATCAAGGAGGAGCTGGAGGCCTACTACGAGAAGGAGATTCACCACGGCCGGCTCTACCCCAATCTCGACACCCTCGTCGACAAGGGTCTCGTCGAGAAGGGCCAGCGCGACCGACGGACCAACTTCTACACGCTGACCCGCCGCGGCCGACGTGAACTCGACGCTCGCCGTGACTGGGAGAACCAGTACGTCGATACCGAAGCCGACGCCTAGGAGGGGTCTTCGGCACCCGGCGTCGGCGCCGAGTCCTCGTCACGCTTGGCCGCTGGCACGTCGTCTATCTCCGGGTCACCCACTTCCTCGCCCAGGAGGTTCGTCGGGTCGACCCCGCTGGGGCGGGTTTCACCCTCGATGATAACTGGCAGGACGAATCTGGCGAAGTGTGCGACCAGGACCAGTATCATCGGCGCGAGGAAGAGCCCGTACCAGCCAAAGAGGAACGGGCCCAGAACGTACGCGAACATCAGCGTCCCCGTATGCAACCCGGGGTTCGAGTTGTCCGCTGGCGTCGATTCCGCCCGTCCGAACGGTCCGAGCGGGAGCGACCCACCACCGGAGACGTACGGTCGGACGACGAGGTCCGGTATCGTGTCCACGACGACGAAGGCGACGCCGACGAAGAGCGCGACGAACCACCAGCTTTCGCCGTCGAGGCCGGCAGTGACGGCCAGATAGATGGCCATCGGGACGTAGACTATTTTCATCCCGATGACGGGGATGAGACTCGCCGCCCCCGCGAGCACCCCCGTCAGGGCGGGGTAGGGCACCGAGAGACCGGCCGGCGCGACGAAGTCGACGACGCTGAACGCGATTGCACCGATGGCGCCTGTGACGATAGCGTTCAGGATGTTCCCGTAGAACACCTTGTGGAAGCTCCGGTCGACCTCGTGGAAGTAGTGGTCGAGCACGCCGCGGTGGTCGAGAAAGCCCTTGACCCACTCGGCGAGGCGCGGACCGTCCCTGAGCAGGTAGAACGCCAGTGCGAACATCACGAACGCGTGGACGAGCCCTGTCCCGACGACGCCGAGATAGCCGACAAACTCCCCCACTGTGTCGATGACCGTCCCGGGGCCGGCCGACTCAGCGAGCAGTGCCTGTGGGTTCTGGACCGCCTCTGAGACGTTGATGTACGGCTCGATGGCGTCGGCGTAGGGACCGAGGTCCGTTGTCTGTGCGAACTCGCTGAACTCCTGGACCGCGATGGCGAGCGTGTAGTACAGCAAGACCAGCACCGGCAACGCGAGCAGGAACAGCGAGAGCAGCGCCGACACCGTCCGCTGTCTCACACGGCGCTGGACCCGGCGGTAGAGCGGCCGCGTCGCGTAGTAGATGAAGATACCGAAGACGAACGTGCCGATAAACGAGTACGTAACGAACAGTACCGCGGCGGCCAGCACGACGCCAAAGCCGATCCAGAACGCCCGTGGCCAGTCGATATCTACGTCGTACTCGGCCATGATACGGGATTTCGCTGTGGAAATAAAAAGCTGTCTCGTCGGCCGACACGCTTACTCGCTCCGGGTCGTAGGTCCCCCGTGCAGACTTCGATACAGCTGGCCGCCCCAGGCATAGACGAGGGCGTCCTGCGAATCCTGCTTGCGGGCGCGCTGGGGATGTTCCTGGGACTCGAACGGGAGTGGTCCCAGAAGTCCGCCGGCATCCGGACGTTCGCGCTGGTCAGTCTGTTGGCGGCCGTCTTCACCGTCACCGAGCGCGACACCCTGCTCGTGCTGGGGGGCGTGCTGGTCATCGTCCAGGGTATCCTGCTCGCCGTCCAGGGACTGCGAGCCGAGGAACCGACGCTTTCGCTGACGACCTCCGTCTCACTGCTCGTGGCCTACGGCGTCGGCGCCGTCGTCGCGGCGGGATACATACTGGAGGGCGTGACCGTCGCCGTCCTCTCGTCGCTGTTGCTCGTCCTGAAGCGGGAACTGCACAGCTTCGCCTGGGGGCTCAGCAAGCAGGAACTCCGCTCCGGAACCGAGTTCGCTATCCTCGCCTTTGTCATCTATCCGCTGTTGCCCGCCGACCCCGTTCGCATCCCCGGCGACATCCTCAATGTGACCATCGAGCTGCGCGTCGTCTGGCTCATGGTGGTCTTCGTCGCGGGCATCGGCTTCGTCAACTACGCCATCGTCCAGACCTACGGCGGGCGCGGTATCGCCGTCACCGGCTTCTTCGGCGGGCTGGCCTCCTCGACGGCCGTCGTCGGGACGATGATAGACCACGTCCGCCAGCAGCCCGCCGCCGCCTCCTACGCCGTCGCCGCCATCCTGCTGGCCGACGCCGCGATGGCGCTGCGGAACCTGCTCATCACCGTCGTCTTCACCCTCGAGAGCGGCCTCCTGCTCGCGCCACTCGTCCCGCTGGGTGCCGTCATCGTCGGGAGCGTCGCCGTCGCGGCCTACACCGCCGACTGGTCCGAGGAGGTCGAGATGGACCTGACCAGCCCCTTCTCGCTGCGGGGCGTGCTGGCCTTCGGCGGCGTCTTCCTGCTGGTGGTCGTCGTCGGCAGCGTCGCCAGCGCCCGCTTTGGCACCGCCGGCCTTTACGTCACTTCGGCGCTCTCCGGGCTGGTCTCCAGCGCCGGGGCGACCACCTCCGCCGTGTTGCTGTATCGGGGCGGCGCCATCGACGAGACGACGGCGATGCTCGCTATCCTGCTCGCCACCGCGGCCAGCATCGTCGTCAAGGCCGCGATGACCGCTCCGGGGCCCGACCGGAGCTTCGCCGGCCGCGTCGCTATCTGGAGCACCGTCGTGCTCGGCGCCGCGTCGGCGCTGGCCGTCGCCGTGCTCGCCTAGAACTGGTACCGCCTGTCGTCGTTGTCCTGTGCCTGCGGGAACTGGTTGCCCCCGGCCATCTCGTCGAAGGTCATCCCCGAGAGGAACTCGTCGTAGGTACAGTCGAAACCCGACCGGAGGTGGAAATCGAGCGTGCCGCGCTCGACGGTCGACTGGAAGAGCATATGGACCGCCCGCCGGACCAGTTCGTCGGTGTCCTCGGGGTCTAAGGCGACCGAGAGCATCGCCAGCTCGTTGCGGGTCTCCCGGTCCAGCGACACCGACAGGTCGTCGTCCAGTTCGCCGTACCGGTCCTGTACCTCGTCCTGTAGCTCGTCGAGGGTCATACGGTAGTGAAGTACGAGCCAACAAAAACGCCTTGCGACTATGTGCTGTCGATCCTCCCAGTGGGGGAACCCCGCGGCTCTAGCTGTGGGTGGCTGTACGTACGCCTCTTGCCATCGTTCGATACAGCCGATACACTGACGGAACTTTTCGCTCAAATGCCGAGGCTGTCTTTGATTGCCGAGTCGATTTTCGCCATGTCTGCTGACGGGACAGATCCGATGTTCTTGTTCACACGTTCGTCGATGTCGACAACCCGGATTTGACTTAGATCTGCCACTGAATCGTCAGCGAGGGCAGTATCCGAAGCCAGTACTTCCACCTCGAAGGGATACGTGTCTCCAGACGTGTACTGCTTCGTGAACGGAGCGATGATGGTTGTCGGTGAGTACTGATTCCCGACATCGTTCTGGATGACAACACAGGGACGGCTCTTTCCGTACTGCTCACTCCCTTTCGTGGGGTTCAGTTCGACGATGACAATGTCGCCGCGGCGTACCTGCACAAGTGACTCCAGAATTCATTCGCTCCAGCCGGAAGCGTCACCGAGACGCCCGGTTGCTTCTGAGGATGCTTCTTCCATTTCTTCAGCTAACTCACGAGACCGCTCTGCCCTCTTTCGATATCCTTCAGCAAGCCGTTCCTCGTCTGTCGGCGGTTTGATTACGATCTCGTCGTTCACTTCGACGAACTCGACTTCGTCACCGCCTTCGATACCACGACGGTCACGCAGTTCCTTCGGAATCGTCACCTGCCCCCGATCTCCGACTTTCCGTGTGTGTTCGGTCATATCTATTCATACTTTTTTCATACCGATATAGATGTCGGTGGCATGGTCGTTCAATTCGCACACACTGCGCCCCAGATTCGTCGGACCGAAACTGAAACTATCCCGAGCGGGGAGTTCGGTGCCACCTAGAAGTCGCCGGAACTGGAGCCACAACCACCACACACAAATCACCGAGAGTCGAAGACTCGCCAATGAGCGAGCAGGCGGGAGACGACGACTACCTCCCGAACGACGTCCCAGCAGTCCAGACCGCCCTCGTCGAGTGGTACGAGGCCGACCACCGCGACTACCCGTGGCGACAGACCGAGGACCCCTACGAGATTCTCGTCTCGGAGGTGATGAGCCAGCAGACCCAGCTCGACCGCGTCGTCGCGGCGTGGGAGGACTTCCTGGAGCGGTGGCCCACGGTCGCGGCCCTCGCGGCGGCCGACCGCGGCGACGTGGTGGGCTTCTGGACCGACCACTCGCTGGGCTACAACAACCGCGCGAAGTACCTCCACGAGGCCGCGCGGCAAGTAACAGAGGAGCGAGACGGCGAGTGGCCACGCGACCCCGACGGCCTCTCGGAGCTGATGGGCGTCGGGCCCTACACCGCCAACGCCGTCGCTTCGTTCGCGTTCAACAACGGGAACGCGGTGGTGGACACGAACGTCAAACGCGTGCTGTACCGCGCCTTCGACGTCCCGGAGGACGACAGCGCCTTCGAGGAGACGGCCCAGCGGCTCATGCCCGAGGGCCGCTCCGAGGTCTGGAACAACGCCATCATGGAACTGGGCGGGGTGGCCTGCGAGAAGACGCCCGACTGCGACGGCGCGCAGTGTCCCTGGCGCGAGTGGTGTTCGGCCTACCAGTCGGGCGATTTCACCGCGCCGGACGTCCCGACCCAGCCGGAGTTCGAGGGGTCGCGCCGACAGATGCGGGGCCGCGTCATCAGCGTCCTCAACGAGTACGACGAGCTGGCGCTGGACGAACTCGGCCCGCGGGTTCGGGTCGACTACGCGCCCGACGGCGAGTACGGCCGCGAGTGGCTCCGGGGCCTGCTCTCGGACCTGGAGGACGACGGGCTGGTGACACTCACCGACGGGGGCCAGACGACCGTGGCGACACTCAGTCGGTCGTAGCTCTCACTCCGCGTTCGAGTGCTCGCGCTGGACCACGAGCACCGGCCCGAGGAACCGCTCGGCAATCTGTTCGGCCGGCATCCCGAAGACGAACGTCGACAGTGACGGGTCGGACTCGCCCATCACGAGGGCGTCGTACTCCTCGGCCGTCGAGGCGATAGCTTTGAGCCGTCGCTGCTCGGGGTCGACTCGCGTCTCGATGGCCGACGGGTCGATGCCCTTCTCGACCAGCCGGTCTCGCACGCCGTCGAGGAACGTCTCGATGTCGTCGTCGGTCTCGTTCGACTCGGTGACGTGATACAGTGTCACGGTGACGTCCGTCGAGCCGAACAGGCCGGCGACTGTGTCTGTGAGTCGGCTCACGCCGGCAGTGCCTCTGACCGCGACGAGGACGTCCTCCGGGGGACTCGTCCCGTTGGGGACCAGGACTGCATGACAGCCGCTTTTCTCGCGTATCCTGTCGAGTGTCTTCTGCCCGTCGTGGGTGAACACCAGGCGTCGCTCGACGGTCGCGCCCGCCGCTTCGAGCGTCGACTCGAACCTGTCCAGGCGCCTGTTGGCCCGCTCCTCGAACTGCATTCGAGCCTGCCCTGTCGCGGTCTGGTCCGGGACGACGTGATACCCCAGCAGGACGACGTGGGCGTTGGCCAGGAGTTCGGGCACGCCATCGGGAATCGATTCACCTTCGAGGACGCGCAGCGGGACGAGGATGGATGGTCGGTCTGACATTATAGTGCTCCTTGCAACGTGACGCCGCTCGCGTAGTATCGGTACCAGAGATACGAGAGGCCCATGACGACGATGCCGACGACGATAGAGGCCGGTTGCATGAACGCGACGAGGCCGAAGCTGGCGAGGGCCCCGACGACAGGGACGACTGGATAGCCCGGAACACGGTAGCTCGGGGTGTACCACTCCGGATTCCGTCGGCGCAACACCAGCAATGCGATACAGATGAGGCCGTACATGACGAGATGGAGGAAGGAGGCGACCTCCGCGAGGAGTTCGACCTGCCCCGTCGCGACCAGGACGAGAATCGGCCCGCCGGCGGCGAGCAAGGCCACGTGTGGCGTGCCAAAGCGGAGGTTCACTTCGCTGGCTCGACGGGGGAGCAAGGCGTCACGGCTCAGCGCGTAGACGGCCCGGGAGGCCGAAAGTATCGAGGCGTTGGCGCTGGAAAATGTCGCCAGTAGCCCGGCGAACAGTATCGCGACCGCACCGGGCAGTCCGAGGAACTCCCGCGCGACCTCGACCATGGCGGTCTCACCGAACGTGCCGAGACGGTCCGCCCCGAACGCGCTCGTCGCGACGAAGATGGTCACGACGTAGAACACGGTGACGATGACGACCGACCCTATCATCGCGCGCGGGAGGTTCCGGCTCGGCTCCTTTATCTCCCCGGCGACGGTGGCTACCTGCGCGAAGCCGAGATAGGAGGTGAAAACGAGCGCGGCGGTGGTCAACACCGGGAAGGTTCCCTGTGAGAAGAACACTTCCGGCGTGCTCTGTCGGCCGAACACACCGAACGAGTCGAGGACACCGTACGTGAGAAACACCGTCAGTACCAGGAGGAGAACCCCGACCACGTAGTTCTGGAGTGTGGCGGTGTTCTCTGTTCCACCGACGCTCAGCGCCGTCAACACCACCCCGAACAGGAGTCCTATGGCGACCACGGGGTTGGCGCCGATATCGATGCCGACCTCGGCAAGCACAGCGGTCGCGTAGTGGCCCAGGCCGACGAGATAGAACGCGGAGGCAAACACCAGCCCAAGCCACAGCCCCAGGCCTACTATCGCGCCAGCGGCGGTTCCCAGGCTCCGCGAGATGAAGTAGTAGCCGCCGCCGCTGCGGGGCATGGCGGTCGCCAGTTCGGCGGTCGGGAGTGCAACGAGGAGCGCGATGACGCCCCCGATAGCAAAGGACAGGGAGGCGGCCGGGCCGGCCGTGCTGGCCGCGAGTCCTGGGAAGACGAAGATACCGGCCCCGATCATCGTCCCGATGCCGATAGCCAGCCCGCCGACCAGTCCGATGGTCCGCTCCAGTTCGGTTTCCTCGTCGTGAACGATGGCCTCGTCGGTGACAGTCTCGGGCTCTTCGACCGGCGTCTCACCGGCGACGTTCTCCCCGGACACCCCGGGTCCAACAGGCTGGTCGGCCATAGATGTATGTTGTCCCACCGCAAGGATAAAGCCGGTGTACGGGACGATGGGCGACGCTCCTACTCGACGGTCCCGCGACCGAGCAGCGGCGCCGCGACGCGGCGGACGGCGCGTCTGAGCTTCTGTCGGGTCCGGGACCGCGAGTCGTAGTCGATACCCTGGCTGTCGAACCACGCCTGCATAGACGCCGAGCCGGCCGCTCGGTCGATACCGAGCTGTTTGGCGTGCCTGATGGGGTGGCGGCGCCAGTTGGACTCCCAGTGGGCGTAGACGTCGATACGCTCGTGGTCGCGTCTGCTGAGGATGACGTGGAGCTGCCGGTCGGCAAACGGCGCCCGACGGTACGTCCAGCTTCCGTTGGGGTCCGCCCCCACTGGCGGCTGGTGGTACCAGCTGACCGGGCCCCACGCGAAGCCGCCGTCGGAGAGCGCCCGCTCGAACTCGTCCATCGGCATTTCGACCGTCCCGGCGTAGCCCGACCGGTGGAGCCTGAACTCCGGCCGGCCGATTCGGCGGGCGAGACCAGTCAGCCACGGTCCAACCAGGTGTCGAACGCGATACGGGACGTCCGGTCGGATGTCCGCTATCGTCGGTCGCATGGTCGTGCTACGAGTGCGAGCCCTACGAAAGTGAGCCCCCGGGATTACCGCTACCCCTTTGGACCGTCACTGTCTGCGTTGACGCATGGCACGACCACACGTCGTCGGCGTCGTCGGCAGTCTCCGCGACGGGAGCTACACCCGCGTCGCCGTCGAACGCGCCCTCGATGCGGCCAGCGAGGCCGGCGGGACGACCGAACTGCTGGACCTGCGAGAGTACGACCTGCCCGTCTTCGACGCTGACGACCGCGAGGCGGGCGACGCGCCCGAACTCACCCGCACCATCCGCGAGGCCGACTCGATACTGCTCGGTACCCCCGTCTACCACGGCTCGTACTCGGCCCCGCTGAAGAACGCGCTGGACTACTGCGGGTTCGACGAGTTCGAGAACAAGACGGTTGGGCTGCTGGCCGTCGCCGGCGGCGGGTTCCCCATCACCGCGCTGGAACACCTCCGGTCGGTCTGCCGGGCGCTGAACTGCTGGGTCATCCCCCACCAGGCGGCGGTACCGCGCGCTCGCAACGCCGTCGAGAACGGGGCGATTACCGACGAGGGTATCGACGAGCGGGTCGCGCGACTGGGCGAGGAAGCGGTCCAGTACGCGAACATCGAACCAGACCCGCCGTGTCTGGAGAGCACGGAAAACGTCGGAGCAGATGATTAGCCGTGAGCCGTGTGCCCGAACTCGTGAGCATCTGCTCCGCAGGTGAACGACGGAAGGCGCTGACTATTAGTCCAGCGCACCACCGTGACCGGCCCCCTCGGATAACGGAGTGGAACTCGGAATTCTCTTACTGGCCGAGTTCTCACTCACGGTTGTGACACAGTGGGTCGAGACCACCGGCACGGGGCGCGACCGCGGGCCAGTGGCTATCGTGCGCGCCTGGGCAGAAGTCCTCCGGCGACCGCGACGGTTCTTCCGGACCGGCATCGCGCCCGGTGACCAGGCGCCGGGACTCATCTTCGCGTCGCTGGTCGTCCTCGTCGAGGAACTGGGCCGCTTCCTCGTGGTCGAACTCGCATCTCGTGGCCTCGTCTCGACCGGTCCGTTCCCGTACCCCGCCATTGGCGACTTTACACCGGGCGTGGCCGTACTTGCCCTGCTGGGTATCATCGTCTTCGTCGCACCTATCACGGTTCACCTGACGGCGGCGATACAGACGCTTCTGCTCGTGCCGACCGCGCCCGACCGGGGCGGTATCAGCGAGACGGTCCAGGTCATGTGCTACGCGATGGCCCCCTGCATCGTCGCGGGACTCCCTGTCCCGGAACTTCGCGTCCTCGTCACGCTCTGGGGCGCGGCGCTGTACATCGTGGGGACGAGTGTCGTCCACGACCTCAGTCTGCCGAAAGCTGTCGCCGTCGGGGCCCTCCCCGCTGCTATCATCTTCGGCTACGGCTTCCGGGGGTTCGACGCATTGGCGACGCTCGGGATACTGCCGGCTATAAGCTCGTAAAGATATTCGCCACCGCGAATTACGTCAGTTTGTTATAGCCGGCAGTACGAGTGCGAGCGGATTTTAGTACGGCGCCCGAAGGTGGGGTATGCTCACGCTGGACATCGACCAGTTCATGCTCGAACTCAAGGACGGCGCGTTCAAGAACGTCGGCCCGTCGAACAAACAGGCGACGGTCAAGATGTACGACGTGGAGGGAGTCGACGTTCGAGAGTACGGCGACAAGCGCGTGAAACTCGCCTTCGAGGACGAACAGGGAAGCGAGATAGAGGTCGCGCTGTTTCCGGAACAGGCCAGCGCTGTTGCTGACGGCCTGGAACTGCTCGAATCGGAGAGTGAGCTCTTCGAGTGAGGGGCCGGTAGGCTCCGGTTTTCTCGCGCGGCGAATCCGACAACAGTTTTAGGCCCCACCTGCTTGCATCGGGCAATGGGTTCGTGTATCATCTGCGGCACATCCGTCGACGGACACATCTGTGACCTCCACGAGGAGGACGCGTTGTTCGAGTTCCGAGGGAATAGCGCCGACCAGCTGAACGTTGGTCGATACTACCGCGGCAACGTGGACGGCTTCGCCGAGTTCGGCGTATTCGTCGACATCGGCGACAGCGTCACCGGCCTGCTCCACCGCAGCGAACTGGACCAGCGGCTCGACTCGCTGGACTGGGAGCCGGGCGACGAGGTCTACGTCCAGGTCAAGAACGTCCGTGACAACGGCAACGTCGACCTGGGCTGGTCCATCCGACAGGCCGAACGCGAGTTCCGCGGCGTGCTCGTGGACGACCCCGACGTGGGCCACTCCACGCTGCTGGAAGAGGACGAGGGCGAGTCGGGAAACGCTGACGGGGACGGGGCGTCTGCTCAGTCCCCCGACACGTCCGCAGACGCGCCGGACGACACTGCCGCCGTTGACGATGCGGTCGAGCCAGCGACGGACGACGACACAGCCGAGACAGACACAGAGCCCGCGGAACCGGAAGCGGGTGACGTGAGTCAGATGGGCGACGACAACCGCGTCTCCGAAGCCGGCGGCTCGTTCGGTTCGGACAGCGACGACGAGCAGTCCTCCGACGAGACGGCCGAGACGGAGGCCCAGAGTGGTAGCACGGCCGTCGTCGAGGCCGAGGACGAACTGGAGACAGTTCCCGTTGGCGCCCTCGGGGACCACGTCGGCGAGGACGTCCGACTGGAGGGCGAGGTCGTCGGTATCCGCCAGACCTCAGGCCCGACCGTCTTCGAGCTACAGGACGAGACCGGCACCGTCGACTGTGCCGCGTTCGTCGAAGCGGGCGTCCGCGCCTACCCCGACGTCGAGGAGGGCGAGTTCGCCCGACTCGACGGCGAAGTGCGCGAACGACGGGGCGAACTGCAGGTCGAGACCGAGGACCTCACAGTGTTGAACGACGAGGAGCGCGACGAGGTCGAACAGCGCCTCGCGGACGCCCTCGACGACGAGGCCCGTCCCGACGCCGCCGAGCCCCTGGCCGAGGACGACACCGTCGAGGCCCTCTCGGCCGACCTGGTCGAGGCGGCAACCGAGATTCGCAAAGCGGTGCTCACCGAGCGGCCGGTCATCGTCCGCCACACCAACACCGCCGACGGCTATCTCGCGGGGAGCGCGCTCGAACGCGCGACGCTCCCGCTGGTGACCGACCAGCACCGACGGGCCGACGCCCAGTACCACTACTTCGACCGCCGACCGCTGGAGGGCGGCGTCTACGATATGGACGACGCCACCAAGGACGCCTCCCAGATGCTCGACAACCGCGAGCGCCACGACGAGGCCCTTCCCCTGTTCGTCTTCGTCGCCGCCGGCGGCACCCGCGAAAGTCTCGACGGCTTTGACCTGCTGAACGTCTACGGGGCGCCGACCGTCGTCGTCGACGACATCGAGGTCGACGGCGCCGTCACCGACGCCGTCGACGCGGTCGTCTCGCCGAGCCTGGCCGACGCGCCCGACACGACCGCGACGACCCTCGCGGCCAACGTCGCGGCCCACGTCAACGACGACGTGCGCGCGGACCTCCAGCACCTCCCCGCGGTGAGCTTCTGGGAGGGCGCCCCCGAGGCATACGTCGAACTCGCGACCGAGGCCGGCTACGACGCCGAGGCGGTCGCGCAGCTACGCGAGGCCGTCGCGCTGGAAGCCCATTACCAGTCCTACGAGGACAAGCGTGAGCTCATCACAGACCTCGTCTTCGGCGACGACGAGACCGACGTCGGCGGGCTGGCCGGTCACGTCGCCGAGCAGTTCCGCGAGAAGGTCGACGAGGAAGTCGACACCGCCGTGGCCAACCTGGAGTACCACACGGTCGACGACGCGGACATCGCCGTGCTCGACACGGACGCTTACTCCCACCAGTACGAGTTCCCGCCGGAGACGCTCCTGCTGGACGAGCTCCACCGTTCGGTTCGCGACGAGGTCGACGCCGTCGTCGGCGTCGACACTGACACGCTGTACGTCCGGACCGACGCCGACGTCGACTTACACGGGCTGGTCGCCGACATCGACGAGGCCGTGCCCGAGGGCGGCGTCACCACCCGAAGCGTCCGTGACGGTTCAGTCCGCTATCTGGCGGGCGAGCGCGACGCGGTGCTCGACGCGACGCTTGCGCGGCTGGCCGACGACCTGTAACGTCACAGGACTTTTCTTGCCGTCCGCTGTCGCTCCGGTATGAGCGACGGCCCCGTCAACGCCGACGACCTGGAGTGGACCGAACACGACCACGGCGACCGGCAGTTCAAGCGGAAAAAGCTGGCCGAGGCCGCCGGCGGCGAGAAGCTCGGCGCGAGCCTCTACGAGGTGCCGGCGGGCAAACGGCTGTGGGTGCGCCATTACAGCGGTAGCGAGGCGAAAGCCCACCCGTTCACGGGTGGGATGAAGCCGACAACTGGGAATCTCTCCACGCTCATAGCCACGGCTGGGGTTAGATGCTTACGTAACATCTTTAGG
>SDGW01000380.1_pt1 | contig 18860 bp, 15 predicted proteins | sample 2873831 | NCBI WGS metagenome assembly SDGW01 (sample SAMN08132700, study PRJNA421101) | hypersaline lake metagenome | isolation source: celular fraction 0.22 microns magnesium sulfate-rich crust from ephemeral... | place: Spain: Penahueca Lagoon, Toledo | collected 2011-07
TCTCGAGCTACCTCCAGCTGATCGAGTCGCGCTACGCCGACGAGCTGGACGAGGACGGTCGGGAGTTCCTCGCGTTCGCCGTCGACGGCGCCGACCGCATGCGGAACATGATCGAGGGCCTGCTAGAGTACTCGCGCGTGGAGACCCGGGGCGATCAGTTCGAGCCGGTCGATCTGGACGACGTGCTCGCGGACGTCCGCGACGACCTCCAGGTGCGAATCGAGGAGAGCGACGCCGACATCAGCGCCGCGTCGCTGCCCACCGTCGAGGGTGACGGCGATCAGCTCCGGCAGGTGTTCCAGAACCTGCTGGACAACGCCATCGAGTACGCCGGCGACGAGCCGCCAAAGATCCACGTCAGCGCGGAACGAAACGGTGACGAGTGGGCGATCTCGGTCAGCGACGAGGGGATCGGCATCGATCCCGACGACGCCGACCGCGTCTTCGAGGTGTTCCAGCGCCTCCACGCCCGCGACGAGCACGAGGGCACCGGCATCGGGCTGGCGCTGTGTCGTCGCATCGTCGAGCGCCACGGCGGCGACATCGACGTCGACTCCGAACCCGGCGAGGGCTCGACGTTCCGACTCACGCTCCCGGCTGCCGAAGAACAGTAGGGGCGGGCCCCACGTCCCACCCGTCGTCAGGGCCACTGGTGACCGGGCGATTGACGACTGGCGTTCGGCCACTCCCGATCGGGCAGTCGGCGACCGGACGACGGCGGTTCGATCCCGTCCGCGGCCGGTCGCACCGACGCCTCAGTCCCCGACCACGCTCTCGACGGTCGGCGACAGATCGGCCGGCTGCACCGCTTCGTACACCTCGATCGTCCCGTCGCCGTGGACGTGGACGTTCCACTCGTCGACCCCGAAGGTGAGAGTCATCGCTCCCGGCGTCTCCTCTTCCCCCTGGAAGAGACGCTCCACCGCATCGAAGTCGATCACGTCGTAGAGCGGATCGATCTCCCACGGCTCGGTTCCCTCCACCGTCGCCAGCGCCTCCGAGATGATCACTGCGAGGGACTGGTCGGCGTCGGACTCGTACTCGGTTTCGTACGCTGGTGTGCACCCACTTGGTTGGCGGCTCGCGCTCATCATCTTCCCAGAAGATGTTGATCTACTTAAAACACCGTCAGACAAACATCTAAATACGTATGACTATGGGCGTGGTACGTTCCACCAGTGTCGGTTCACTGTCGGGTGGTTCTCCGCTCCGCTGGCGTCTCGGACGCCACAGACGCCGTTCGGTGTCGATTCGCTTCCCCCGCCAGCCGGCGACGAACGTGACCACTCGCACCCGGATCGACGGTGACCAGTCCAGCAGGCATCATGTGATCTGAACGGGAACGCCCCCGGCACGAGACAACACAGCCGCGTCCGGGACGCAGCGTCGCCGCGTCGTCGACGCGCCCGATAGCAGGGTCGGAGGACCAAAGTATGAGATATATATTATGATATGAGGTATTATACTTCCAGCGTACTGGACCTCTCGCCCTTCTGAGAGCGACGGTGGCGAACCTGCGGTCGCTGCAGCTGTCACTGCCCGCAACTGGCGCTGAAATGCGATTTCGAGAGGGGTTCACTGCTCGTGTCCGCCTTTCCGTGGCCAGCGACCACGGTCGCCCGTCGCGTCGGTCTGCACTCATCGGTCCCCGAAATCCTGCCACCGAATGATCCGGCGTTGCACCGGTCTGCAACCGGAAATCACGGGATCTGGCGTGCGTTCCTCGAACGACGAATCGCTCGCGTCCCTCTCTCGATCCCCGGTGACTGAGCATCAGGACGATACTGCCGGAGAACCATAATATATTTTATGTCTTCTGGGAACGGACAGCTAGATTATAAGCTGACGGCCGCGGGGGACGGTCAGCGAGAGTCGTCACCGTCACGCCAGTGGTCGAGGACAGCGGGGCCGCCACCGGTGGCCACCGTCGTCTCTCGATGCAGCACGACGAGCGTCCCGGTCGGGCGCGTGTCCCGGGACCGCCGGCAACGGATCAGTCGAGGGTGATGACGCCCTTGACGACGTCCGGTTCCATCGCGCGCTGGAAGGCGTCCTCGACGTCCGCCAGCGGCGCCTCGAAGTCGACGATCCCCGCCACGTCGACGCCCTCGGCGAGGAGGTCGACGGCGGCGTCGTAGGTGTTGGCGTAGCGGAAGGAGCCGTGGACGTCCAGTTCGTTGTCGATGACCTCGAGGACGTCGAACGGGACCTCGGCCTCGTCGCCCAGGCCGACAAGGACGACGGTGCCCCCGCGACGGGCGACGTCGATGGTCGACCGGACGGACGGCTCGGCGCCGGACGCCTCGATGACGACGTCCGCGCCGACCCCGTCGGTGTACTCGTCGACGGCCGCCGCGAGGTCGCGCTCGGTGACGTCGACAGCGAGGTCGGCGCCGCGCTCGGTGGCGAACCGGAGCTTCTCCTCGACCACGTCGGAGACCACGACGTCCGTCGCCCCCGCGGCCCGGGCGGCTTCCATCGCCAGCAGCCCGATCGGCCCCGCGCCGGAGATCTCCACCGTGTCGCCGGGCCCGACGTCGCCCCGCCGGCAGGCGTGGATCCCGACGGAGAGGGGCTCGCAGAGCGCGCCCTCGACCGTCGAGACGCCGTCGGGGAGCTCGTAGGCGAAGTCGGCCGGCCAGGCGACGTACTCGGCGAAGGCGCCGTCGTGGGGCGGCGTCGCCATGAAGCGGACGTCCTCGCAGAGGTGGTACTCGCCCCGCTTGCAGTGCGCGCAGCGCCGGCAGGGGACGCCCGGCTCGAGCGCGACGCGGTCGCCCGGTTCGAGGCCGGTGACCGCCTCCCCCACCTCGACGACCTCGCCGGCGCTCTCGTGGCCGAGGACGAGAGGCTCCTCGACGACGTAGTCCCCGATGCGGCCGTGCTCGTAGTAGTGGACGTCGGAGCCGCAGATCCCGACGTCGCTGATCGCCACGAGGACGTCCTCCGGCCCCGGCTCGGGCCGCTCGCGCTCCTCGAGTTCGAACTGCCCCGGCTCGGTTAGCACAGCGGATCGCATGGACGAAACCACGAGAACGGAGCACAAAAGCGTACGGGACGTGCCCGCACGGCGACGCGAGGGTGGGGCGTCACCACTCGGCGACGCTGCCGTCCTCGTGGTGCCAGACCGGATTGTGCCAGTTGACCTGCGCCTGTGCCTTCTCGCGGACGGCGTCCTCGTCGATCTCGACGCCGAGTCCGGGCCCGGTCGGCCGCTCGACGTACCCGTCCGCGAAGGTGAACTGGTCGGGGTCCTCCAGCAGGGCGAGGCGCTGACTGGCGTCGGGGTCGTGCAGCTCGAGGTCCTGCTCCTGCATGACGACGTTCTGCGAGCAGAAGCCGACCTGGAGGCTGGCGGCGAACGCGACCGGGCCCAGCGGGCAGTGGGGCACGACGGCCACGTCGAACGCCTCCGCCATCGCGGCCAGCTTGCGGAGCTCGCTGATGCCGCCGACGTGGGTGACGTCGGGCTCGACGACGGAGACGAGGTCGTCGACAAACAGCCGCTTGAAGTCGTACCGGGAGTAGAACCGCTCGCCCGTGGCGATCGGGATCGTCGTGTCGTCGGCGATCCGCGCGAAGCCCTCGGCCTGCTCCGGCAGCAGCGGCTGGTCGAGGAACATCAGGCCGTACGGTTCGAGCCGCCGGGCGATCTCGGCGGCCATCGGCTTCGAGACGCGCCCGTGGAAGTCCACGCCGACGAAGGCGTCCTCGCCGACGGCATCCCGGACGGCGGCGACGCGCTCGACGGCCCGGTCGACCGCGCCGGCGGTCTCGATCGGGCGGAACTCCCGGACGCAGTTGAGCTTGAACGCCTGGTAACCGCGGTCGGCGGACTGCCGTGCCGTCTCCGCGATCTCCGCCGGGTCGTCGCCGCCGAGCCACTGGTAGACCAGCATCCGGTCGCGGACGTGCCCGCCGAGCAGTTCGTGGATCGGCGCGTCGTAGTGCCGGCCCTTGATGTCCCACAGCGCGTGGTCGATGCCCGCCAGCGCGCTCATCAGGACCGGGCCGCCGCGGAAATAGCCGCTCTGGTAGAGCTTCCGCCAGTGGTACTCCGTCCGGAGCGGGTCCGCGCCCAGCAGGTACCCCTCGATGAGTTCGGCGACGGCCGCACGGACTGTCTCCAGGCGCCCCTGGATGATCGGCTCACCCCAGCCGACGACCCCCTCGCTGGTCTCGAGTTTGAGCAGCAGCCACCGGGGCGGCACGGCGAACAGTTCGTAGTCCGTGATTTTCATAGATAGCGTATCCAGTCAGGCGCACTTCAATGACCGGCCTCGCTGGCGGGCGGCGCGCCGGGAGCCCGGATAGCTTCGTCGGCGCGGACCGGACGCCCGGATAGCTTTAACAGCGCGGGGGACAGTGGTAGACGTGAGCGCATGAGCGTCATGGAGAGCTTCTCCCTCGAGGGAGACACGGCTATCGTCACCGGAGCGGCACAGGGACTCGGCAGGGCCATGGCGGCCGGGCTGGCGGAGATGGGCGCCGACGTCGCCATCGCCGACGTGAACGTCGAGAAGGCGGAGCGGACGGCCGCCGACCTCGACGGCGAGACGGACGTCGTCGCCGTGGAGGTCGACGTGACCGACGAGGCGTCCGTGGCGTCGATGGTCGAGACAGTGACCGACGAACTGGGCCCCGTCGACGTGCTCGTGAACAACGCCGGCGTCCCGGCGAACGGGGCGGCCGAGGAGACGTCCTTCGAGGACTGGCGCGACGTGATGGCGGTCAACCTCGACGGCGTCTTCCTCTGCTCGAAGCACGTCGGGCAACAGATGCTCGAGCGGGGCGAGGGCCGCATCGTCAACGTCTCCTCGATGTCGGCCATCGACGTCAACGTCCCGCAGAAGCAGGCCAGCTACAACGCCTCGAAGGCCGGCGTCTCGATGCTGACCCAGTCGCTGGCCGTCGAGTGGGCCGACCGCGGCGTCCGCGTCAACGCCATCGCGCCGGGGTACATGCGGACCGACCTCGTCGACGAGGTCCTCGAGAACGACCCGGAGATGGAGGAGATCTGGCTGGAGAACACGCCGATGGGCCGGCTCGGCCGGCCGGAGGAACTGCAGGAACTGGTCGTCTACCTCGCCTCGGAGGCGTCCTCGTACGTGACCGGGTCGACGATGGTCATCGACGGCGGCTACACGTCGCGGTAGGCGGTCGGGACGGTTCTCGCGCCGGCGGTTCGCGCGACCGCCGGCCGACTACTCGACGGGCAGGTCGCGCAGCCGTTCTTTCGCGGGGCCCCAGTCGACGTCGTCGTCAGGCTCGTAGGTCGTCGGCTCGACGGCGTCAGCGACGAGTTCGCGGCCCGTCGTCAGGTCGGGCAGGGCGTCGACGGCGACGGCCTGCGTCAGCAGGTTGCCGACGGCGGTCGCCTCCACCGGCCCGGCGGTCACCGGACGGCCGGTCGCGTCGGCGAGCAGCTGGCAGAACAGGTCGTTGCGGACGCCGCCGCCGCCCAGGTTGATCCGTTCGGGCGGGTCGTCGACGACGTCGGCGAGGCGGTCGAGCGCGACGGCCGTCTTCGCGGCGAGGCTGTCCAGCAGACACCGGACGACCGCGCCCTGTCCCTCCGGCACCGGCTGGCCGGTCTCCCGGCAGTACGCGCGGACCTGCTCCGGCGCGGACCCGTCGATCGAGAAGGCCGTGGCGTCCGGATCGACAAGCGAGGCCCGCGCGGGCGCCGTCCGCGCCTCCGCGAGGAGGGCGTCGTACTCGACCGGCTGGCCAGCCTCCCGCCAGGCCTCGCGGCACTCCTCCAGCAGGAAGAAGCCGTCGAGGTTCGTCAGCAGTCGCACGGTGCCGTCCGCGCCGAGCTCGTTCGACAGCGACCGCTCGAACGCCGCGTCCGTCCTGACGGGTTCGTCGCGCTCGACGCCGAGGATGAACCACGACCCCGTGCTGAGAAAGGCCGCGTCGTCGGCCAGCGGGAGGCCGGCGACCGCCGATGCGGTGTCGTGGCTCGCCGGCGTCACGATCTCGGGCGCGGAATCGAGCTCGGGGACGACGGCCTCGTCGACGGTCCCGAGGCGTTCGCCGGGCTCGCGCAGCTCCGGCAGGAGGTCGGTCGGGAGCCCCAGTTCGGCGAGCAGGTCGGTCGCCCACGCCCGCTTGGCGGGGTCGACCATCTGCGTCGTCGAGGCGACCGTCACCTCGCCGGTGGGCCGTCCGCCGAGGCGGTGCGAGAGCAGCTGCGGCGTGAGCAGCAGGCGGTCGGCCCGCTCCAGCAGGTCGGGCTCGCGGCGCGCGAGGGTGTACAGCTGCGGGAGCGTGTTCGGCGTGTTCCAGTTGGTGACGCCGGTGGCCTCGAAGATCCGCCGCCGGTCGACCGCGTCGAACAGGTCCTCGGCGGCGGCGGTCGACTCCGGGTCGCGGTACGACGTCGGGTCACGCAGGAGATCGCCGTCGGCCAGCAGGCCGAAGTCCAGCCCCCAGGTGTCGATCCCGACCGTGTGCAGTCCGTCGGCGCGCTCGTCGGCCGCCCGGAGGCCCGCGGCGATGCCGTCCACGAGCGCGTCGACGTCCCAGACGTAGCGGCCGTCGCGCTCGACCGGCCGGTTGTCGAACCGGTGGACCTCCTCAAACGCGAACGAGTCGGCGGTCACCTCGCCGAGGTAGACGGTCCCACCGCTGGCACCGAGGTCGATGGCAACGTGGTGCATGTGAGTGGCTATCGCCGGCCGTTACTGGCCGTAGGCGTCGAGTTTCTCCTCGAGACGGTGGATCTCCTCGTCGGAGAGAACCTCCGGGTCGCCGATGGCGCGGGCCTGGTAGTGGATGCGCGCGCAGTACTCGACCATCTGGGCGACGGTGTAGGCGTCCTCCAGCGAGTCGTCGGCCGTCAGCACGCCGTGGTTGCGCAGCAGCGTCGCGTTGAAGTCCTCGTCCAGCGCCTCGACGGCGGCCTCGCCGAGCGCCTCCGTGGCGTGGGTCCGGTACTCCGCGACGGGCACCTCGGTCCCCGTGAAGGAGATGAGGTAGTGGGAGGCCGGGATCGGCTCGCCGAGCGACGCGAACGTCGTCGCGTAGGGGGAGTGGGTGTGGACGACGCCGCCGACGTCCGGGCGCTCCTCGTAGACGGCGAGGTGCATCGGCAGCTCCGTCGAGGGGTCGCCGTCGCCGGCGACGACGGTCCCGTCCGTCCGCACGACCGGCACGTCCGACGGCTCGATCTCCTCGTAGGGCACCCCGGACGGGCTGATAGCAATGTGCTCCTCGTCGAGGCGGGCGCTGAGGTTGCCCCCGGTCCCGGTCGTCAGGTCGTCCTCGAGCAGGCTGCGGCCGTACTCGCAGATCGCCGCTCGCGTCTCGTAGTGGTCGATGTCGGATACTGGCATGGATGTGGTGTATCGAGTGTGACTGTCGTACTGCTCCGGGATAGAAGCCGGGGGTCGGTTACTCGGCGGGACCGTTGACCGTCTCGACCCGGTCGTCGAGGGCCACTCTGGCCTCGTCGTCGAGCTGGCGCTGGTGGACGGTCTCGCCCGTCCCCGCGTCGAACAGGTGGACGTCCAGGTCGGGGACCTCGACGTAGACGTGCTCGCCCTCGGTGATGGGGCGCTGGCCGTCCGTCTCGACGACGAACGTCCGGTCGCTCTTCTGGGACCGGGCCCGCAGGTAGACGTAGGAGACGCTCCCCATCGGTTCGACGACGTCGACGACGGCCTCGAACTCGTGGCCGGAGCTGGCCCTGTCGTGGAGCACCATGTCCTCCGGCCGGACGCCGAGCGTGAGCTCGTTGCGGCCGTCGACTTCGACCTGCATCTCCTCGGTCAGGTCGTAGTCGAACCCGTCGACGCGGAGCGTCCCGCCCTCGACGTGGCCCTCGAAGAAGTTCATCGAGGGCGAGCCGAGGAAGCCCGCGACGAACCGGTTGGCCGGGCGGTAGAAGCACTCCAGGGGCGTGCCGACCTGCTGGAGTTCGCCGTGGTTGAGGACGACGAGCCGGTCGCCCATCGTCATCGCCTCCGTCTGGTCGTGGGTGACGTACAGCGTCGTCACGCCCAGGTCGCTCTGGAGGCGGTTGATCTCGGTGCGCATCTCCGTCCGGAGCTTCGCGTCGAGGTTGGACAGCGGCTCGTCCATCAGGAACACGTTGGGGTCCCTGACGATGGCGCGGCCGAGCGCGACGCGTTGCTGCTGGCCGCCGGACATCTCGCCGGGCGTGTTGTCCAGCAGCTCGTCGATGCCCATCATCTCGGCCGCTTCGGTGACGCGCTCGTCGATCTCCTCGTCCGAGAGGTCCGTCGACATCTGCAGGCCGAAGGACATGTTCTCCCGGACGGTCATGTTCGGGTACAGCGCGTAGTTCTGGAACACCATCGCGATGTCGCGGGCGCGGGGCCCGAGTTCGTTGACGATGGTGTCGCCGATGACGACGTCGCCCTCGGACTGTTCCTCGAGGCCGGCGACCATCCGCAGCAGCGTCGACTTGCCGCTGCCGGACGGGCCGACGAAGACGACGAACTCGCCGTCCTCGATGTCGAGCGAGACGTCGTCGACCGCGACGATCTCTCCGTCTCCCTCTCCGAACCGCTTCGTGACGTTGTCGATGCTGATTCCTGCCATTATCGGACCTCCGTGGCGCGGCGGATACCCCCCGCCACCGGGGGGCGGCTGTCGCTCCCAGCCGCGGGGACGTGGTCGTCGGACGATGCGTGCGTGTTCCCGGTCATTCCTTCAACACCACGCCGAAGCTCAGACCGGCCGCGAGGTACTTGTTGACCGCGACGACGAAGATCAGCACCGGGATGATGATGGCCGTCGAGGCGGCCGCGAGCATCCCCCACTCGATCTGGCGGACGCCGATGAACTGGTACACCTGCATCGACACCGTCACGGCGCGGTCGTTCGTCAGCACGAGGCCGAACAGTAGCTCGATCCAGGCGAAGATGAAGCTGATGATGGCCACCGAGATGATCCCCGGCTTGGCCGACGGGAGGATGACCTTCCGGAACGCCTGGAACTGCGTCGCGCCGTCGACGCGGGCGGCCTCCTCCAGGGTCTCGGGGATGCCGTCGAAGAAGGCCTTCATCACCCACACGACGAGCGAGATGTTGATCGTCACGTACATGAAGATCATCCCGATCCGGGTGTCGAAGAGGTTGAGCCGCCGGAAGATGACGAAGAAGGGGATGACGACGGCGATCGGCGGGAGCATCCGCGAGGAGAGGATCCACACGAGGACGTCCCGCTGGTAGGGCACGTCGTACCGCGAGAGCACGTACGCGGCGGGGATCCCGATGAGCAACACCAGGATCACCGACGCCGAGACCATGAACACGCTGTTGGCGAACGCCGCGACGAAGCTCGACTCCTGGAGCAGCTGCAGGTAGTTGTACACCGTCGGGAGGAAGACCCAGTCCGGCGGCAGCGAGATGGCCTCCCGGGGCGGCTTCAGGGACATCGAGACGATCCAGTACAGCGGGAAGAGGACGACGGCGGTCCACAGTAGGAGGACCACGTGCCGCCCCGCCTCGACCAGACGCTCCCGGGTGTCCTGCGTGAAGCGCCGATCCGGCTTCGTGGGCTGGGAGTCGGCGGTCGCCATCACTCCCACACCCCCTCGAAGCCGATCTTGGCGATCAACACGTTACACAGCGCGACGATGAACACCAGGTAGACGATGGCGATGGCGCTGGCGACGCCGAGGTCGACGAACGTGAAGCCGGTCTGGAAGATGTTGATGCTCACCAGCTCCGTCGCCGAGCCCGGACCGCCCCGGGTGAGGCTGAACACCGTCCCGAACGTCCGGAACAGGTCGATCAGCCTGATGAGGACGGCGACGAACACGACAGGCTTCATGTACGGGACGATCACGTGGACGTAGCGCCGCCAGAGCGGCGCCCCGTCGACGCGGGCGGCCTCGACGAGCGACTCCGGCACCGACGACATCCCGGCGTAGAAGATGATGAACATGAACGGCGTCCAGTTCCACGCGTCGATGAGGATCACCGTCAGCAGCGGGACGTCGCTGAGGAAGTTCGGCGGCGCGAACGGCGTGTACGTCGCGATCAGGTACGGGACGACGCCGATCTCGTTGTTCAGCATGATCCGGAAGATGGTGGCCAGCGACACCGGCGCGACGGCCATCGGGAGGATGAACGTCACCCGGTAGAAGGCCTGCATCCGGTCAGACCTGACGCCGGTCACGAGCGCGGCCAGGAGGAATCCCAGCCCCGTCTCGATGGCCAGCGCGCCGGCGACGAAGGCGAGCGTGATCCCGAACGACTGGACGGCACCGGCGCTGGTGAACGCCTCCTGGAAGTTGCTCAGCCCGGCGAAGGTCCCGACGGTCGATGGCTGGGTCAGGTCGTAGTGGACCAGGCTGAGGTAGAGGTCGTAGGCCCCGGGGAAGATGGTGATCAGCAGCATCACCAGCACCATCGGCGTCATGAACCAGTACGGCAGGTACTGGTTCCACAGCTCCCGCAGCCTGGCGACGCTGAAGCCGGGGGCGGATTCGGTCTCCGTCTGCGTTGGCGTGCTCATAGTGCGGAAATCACCGTGTGGCAGCGGCTGTCAGTTGACGCGCTGTCCGGCATCGTCACTCGAAGGTCTGCTCGGCCCGGGTGGCGGCCTCCCGCATGGCCTCCTCGGCGGACTTGTTGCCGCCGATGGCCTGCTGGAGCTCCTCGGAGTACTTCTGGCCCCACTCGGGGTACTTCCGGTCGAAGGGGTCCGGCTGGGCGGCCTGGAGCGACTCGAGGGTCACCTGCGCGAACTCGTCGCCGACGCGCGAGCGGAACTCGTCGTTCTCCCAGACGGACTGGCGCACCGAGAACGCGGCCTCGTTCTCGAGGTGGATCCAGTCGTTGGTCGGCTGCGAGGCCGCCCACAGCATGAACAGGAAGGCCTGCTCGGAGTTCTCGGCGTTCTTCGAGGTGGCGATCTGCCACGCGTAGGCGTTGGGGCCGAACTCGCCCTCCTCGGGGTAGGGGGCCTTCGCGATGCCGACGTCTTCGGCGACGTCTGAGGACTCGGGGTCGGTCAGGCCGGGCCAGAAGAGGTTCGCGTCGGAGACGATGTGGCCGGCGTCGCCGGACTGCATCGTCGACAGGACGTCCGACCACGTCTGGCTGGACGCGCCGTCCGGACCGTAGTCCTGGAGCAGGTTGACGTACCAGTCGGCGGCCGCGATGGCGCCCTCCGAGTCGAGCCCGGAGTCGTCGGGGAAGCTGTCCCACAGCTGGGCGCCGTACTCGCGGATGAAGGTGTTGAGGATGTAGATGTTCATCCCGTAGCCCTTCTGGCCGCGGCCGGCGGTCCCGACGACGCCATCCTCGTTCTCCTGGATGGTCTTTGCGTTCTGCCGGAACTCCTCCAGCGTCTCCGCGACCTCCAGGTCGTGCTTCTCGTAGAGGTCCTGCCGGTAGAACTGGGTCTGGACCTCGACGGTGATGGGCATGCCCGTCCACATGTCGGCGTAGCCGCCGCCGTGGGCCTGCCACCGGGTCGCCTCGAACATGTCGTCGAGGGCGAACCACTCCTCGTCGTACAGGCTGCCGTCGTCGAAGTAGGGATCGAGCGGCTGGATCCAGCCGGACTCGCGGAACTGGTTGACGACCTGGTCGAGGAAGAAGACGTCCCACTCGCCGGCGCCGGTGCTGACGTCCGTGAGCCGCTTGGTCCGGAACTCCTGCTCGGGCAGGACGTTCCAGTTGACCGTGATGCCGGTCAGCTCCTCGAAGACGGGCACCGCCGGCTTGATGGCGTCGACCCACGGGTGCTGGACGGCCCCGACGTTGATGGAGGACCCCTCGAACTGCCGCCACTCGATGTCGGCGTCCTCGTACTCGCTCAGCGGGACGACGAGCTCGTCGCCGCTCCCGCCGCTCCCGTCGCTGCTGTTGCCGCCGTTCCCGTCGCTCCCGTTACCGCCGTCGCCGCTGGCGCCGTCCCCGCTGCCGCCTCGCGTACAGCCCGCGAGACCGCCGAGGAGACCCACGCCAGATGCTTTGAGGAACGACCGCCTGTACCGGTTGCACGGAGTGCGCTCTTCGCTCATACTAACTGGCCTCACCGTGCACCGATATTCCCGCCGACAATAAAGGTAATGATCGGTCATGTGATACGCCAGTGACCTGAACGCCGTCTGATAGCCGCCCGGGGCAAGGCTTTAATAGGACGTCTGAATAGTCGCTCACGTACGTTCGAGACAGGCGTCGTTACCGTCCCGGCCACGGCCGGGGCGCGCGAGCGCCAGCGTCCACCACGAGTGGCGATCGACAGCTCACCATGACATACGCCATCGCTACACCCGATTCGACACGGACCGTACCGACGACCGACTGCGGACGGGGGGCGGCCTGATGATGCGCGCGACGGAACTGACGGACGTCGGCGAAGTGACCGTCCGGGACCGCGACCGGCCGACGCCCGCTGCCGACGAGGTGCTGGTCCAGGTCGGTGCCTGCGGGGTCTGCATGACCGACTACCACATGTACCACGGCACCTTCGACGTGGAGACGCCGCTGGTGCTGGGCCACGAGAGCGCCGGCGAGGTCGTCGACGTCGGCGAGTCGGTGTCCGCCGTCGAGCCCGGCGACCGCGTGGCCATCAACCCGACCGTCCCCTGCAACGCCTGCTCGTACTGCAAGCGCGGGGAGACGCACCTCTGTGAGAACAACACCAGCATCGGCGGGGCCGCCGATACGGTCATCGACGGCGCGTTCGCCGAGTACGTGCGCGTCCCCGAGACCAACGTCGAGGACATCGGCGACCTGTCCTTCGAGCGGGCCGCCCTGGCCGAGCCGCTGGCCTGCTGTCTCCACGGCGTCGACCAGGTCGACCTCCGGCAGGGGGACAGCGTCGCTATCGTCGGCGCCGGGCCGATCGGCCTACTCCTGCTGCAGGCGTTCCGCAACGCCGGCGCGGCCCCGATCGTGGTCTCCGAACCCGACGACGAGCGCCGCGAACTCGCCGCCGAACTGGGCGCCGACGTCGTCGTCGACCCGGACGAGACCGATCCCATCGAGGCCGTCCCCGCGGCCGCGGGCGGGCCGGTCGACGTCGGCGTCGAGGCCATCGGTCTCGTCCCCACTATCGAGCAGGCCAACGCCGTGACCGCGAAGGGCGGCTCGACGCTCGTCTTCGGCGTCCCGGCCGAGGACGCGACGATGGAGATCAGCCCCTTCGACGTCTTCTTCGACGAGGTCGGGTACCGCGGCTCGTACTCGCTGACCACCGAGGACTTCGAGCGGGCCGTGACGCTCCTCCAGCACGGCCGAATCGACGCCGACCGGCTGGTCACACACCGCATCGGCCTCGACGACCTGCCGTCCGCGTTCGACCGGATGGAGCGCACCGACGGCCTGAAGAACGTGGTCGTCCCCGGCTCGGAGTAACCCTCTTTTCGGAACCCGCCCTCGGAACCCGCTCTCTGCATCCGCTGTCGGAGCCCGCTCTCTGAACCGCCCTCAGGAGAGGCACCTCACCGATCGGGACGCGATCGCTCCCCGACAACTCGTCGACAGCCGTCCGCTCTGCGCCCCACCCACGCGTTCATCTCTGCAGAACGAGTTGGTTGGCGGACTGCGAGACGGAAATAATGCAATCTGATTAAAGACCATGATATTATCGGAGGCGGGAGCGACGGCGCGACGCACCAGTTCTGTTCTGCTGTAGTGAACAACGTTTTACCGGTCCCCGCCGTAGCAGCGATAGAAATGACCGAACGGGGCCGATACGAGGTCGAGGCGACGGGGAAGTCCATCGCGATACTCGAGGCGCTGGTGGCCGCCGGCGACGGACTCGGCGTGACGGACCTCGCGCGGGAGGTCGATCTCTCGAAGAGCGTCGTTCACAACCACCTCTCGACGCTCCGGGCGCACGGATACGTGATCAAGCAGGACGGGGCGTACGAGCCGGCGCTTCGACCGCTCGCGCTCGGGAACCAGACCAGGGAGGATCTGGCCGTCTACGGGGCCGCCAGGAGCGGGATCGACAACCTCGCGTCGGCGACGGGCGAGACGACGGCGCTGTTCGTCAGGGAGGGAGACAGCGCCGTCCCGGTGTACGTCGCCCGGGGGACGGAGAACTGGTCACCGCCGTTCCGGGAGGGGGAGCGACTCCCGCTCCACGTGACCGCACCCGGCAAGTCGCTCGTGGCGTCGCTCCCGGACGAGCGAATCGACGAACTGCTCGACGAAGGCGACCTGTCGGCCTCGACGGACTCCACCGTCGACGACCCGACGGAGCTCCGGGAGCAACTCCGGCGTGTCCGGGACGACGGCATCGCGTTCAGCAGAGGAGAACACTTCGACGGGGTCGTCGGCGTCGCGGCCCCGATCCCGTCGACCGACGGGAGCCGGCTCGCCGCCCTCGGCGTCTGCGGGCCGGCCGAGCGCCTGAACGGTCGGGATCTGGAGGAGGACATCGCGGGGCAGGTCCTAAGCACGACGACGGCGATACAGGTCGCGCTGACGGGCGACTGGGTACCGCCCGCCGAATAACACCGGTAACGATGTTATCGAAGAAACGTCCTCTGCCTTCGACCGCCGGTTCTAGGTAACAGCAGTACTACTGTTATTCAATTCACTCACACGATACCGTCGCAGTACTGGTCCAGACCTGGGGAGACGGTTCCCCCTTCGCGGTGGTCGTGCGTGATTGCTGTCTCCCTAGTTATCAAACTCGCATTCATATAACAAATGTTATGTGATGGGCACATCCACTTCCGGACCGGGATGAATCACCGAGTGGTCCACAGTCCGACTGCACTGGCCGGCTGGACAGGCGGTTCGATGCCTGGACACCGAAAAACTCCGAGTGTTCACGGATTCACCCATCGATATCATCATATGTTTACGGTCTAAACCCGATTCGATCACAGAGACCGCTCCATCCGATGTCGCCGAGCTGGGCCTGTGGTCCGCCGACTGACTGTGCGCTCGTCGATCGATTCCTCTATCTCCGGAACAGTGGCTCGCTGATCGAACTGGACACAGTATAAGATATATTATGGTAGTATAATCTAATCAGAATACCGATAGTTACTGGTCGGTCGTCACGATTCCCGGGCTACCGTTCCGGAGCGACGGACGCTCAGAGCACGCGGCGGCGGGTCACGTGCGACTCCGCTCCGTCGTCCCACTCGACGGTCGCGTTGATGGTGACACGACCGTCGTTGCGCTGGATGCGGTACAGTCCATAGGGGCCGACGTCGACGGACGCACTCCGCTGGACCGTCTCGTTCGCCCGCATGTCGCCGAGCTCGCCAGACTCGCTCCAGAGCGCCCGCCCGCCCGAGGAGACGCGGACGGTCATCGACACGTTCTCCGCTCGCTCCGCGCCGAGGTTAGTAACGTTCGCCGAGACGAGGCGGCAGTCCAGGCCGCACCGGCCCAGTACCTCGGCGTCGACGTCGAAGCGGTCGGTCTCGTTCGCGGCCTGCACGGCGCTGCCGGCGTCACTGGTCTGGAAGTCGGCGACTGACACGACGGCCGCGACCGGCGAGGCGGCGAGCAACAGGACCGCGAGGCCCACGAGCGCGGCTCGGACAATTCGGCTGGCGGACAGTCGCGACTCGTTCCGATCGGATCGGTTCACTGCTGTGATTACGTCCATCGGATAACGTCGCTTCTGCCGGCAGCTGCCGGGTAGATATGTGGCGAGCGGCCCCGGAGCGAGGCGCACCTCGAGCGAGGACCGGGCGCTCGAGGCTGGCCGGATCGCCGGTCCCGCTGGAGCGGTCGGAGCCGGAACGTTCATTTGCTCGCTCGTCGACAGGAATCAACAGTGTCACGAACACGCGCCGGACGTCGGGGGGCTCGGTACAGTGGCCTCTCGATACCACGCTCGCTTCGCTCGGCCGGACACCGGGCGGTCGTCGTCGCGGTCCTGGTCGGCCTCGTCGCCGGTCCGGGAGCGGCCGCTGCGGGCGCGGTCGAGCCCGGCGGCGCCGCCCAGCAGGCGACGCCGACGGCGAACGGGACCGACGTCGGCGTCCAGCACGAGCGCCCGGAGAACGTCACTGGGGAGGGCGATCCGGAGGAGCTGGCCCGGTGGCTGGAGGGCCGCCTCGCCGAGCGGCTCGGCGACAGCGCGATCAACGTCTCGGAGGGGCAGTACGAGCGCGCCGACGAACTGCTTGGCGAGGAGTATCAGCACCGGCTCGACCAGTACGTCGACGTCGCCGGCGAGACGGACGGCGAGGGCGACGACCGCACGGCCGAGCGCCTGTCGGAAGCCCGCGAGACCCAGCGGGCATACGTCGACGCGGTGCGGTCGTCGCGGTCGGAGTATGAGGCCTACCGGGAGGCGCGGGCGGCCGGGAACACGTCCGCCGCGCGCCAGCACGCGCGAGCGGTGATCCGACAGAGCGACCGCACGGGCCGGCTGGGCGAGTCGCTCCACGCGAACCTCGGCCAGATCGAGGACGGAACGGGGCAGTCGCTCGACGAGAGTCAGGCGGCCGTCGAGAACACGACCGAGAACGTCACCGAGCTGCGCGACGAGGTCGTCGCCACGTTCCGCGCGACTGACCTGACGGTCGCCACCAACGGCTCGACCGTGGCGTTCACCGACCCGCTCCTGATCGAGGGGCAGGTCACCGACGCGAACGGCAGCGCCGTCGCGAACCAGCGCGGGCGGGTGGTGGTCCACGACCGGACCTACGCGGTCGAGACGAACGACGAGGGGCGGTTCGCGGTGGCCTACCGCCCCGTGACGCTGCCCGTCAACGCCAGCGCCGTGGCCGTCGAGTTCGTCCCGCCGAACGCCTCAGCGTACCTCGCGGCGACGGCCAACGCCAGCGTCGCCGTCGAGCCGGTCACCCCGACGCTCGAGCTGCGCGTCTCGCCGGGCGAGGTCGAGTACGGCCAGCGGTTCGACGCGACGGTCCGGGCGACGGTCGACGGCCGGCCGGTCCCGGACGTCGCCGTCGGGTCGACCGTCGCCGGCGGACTCCATGAGGACGCCCGCACAGGCGAGGGCGGCTACGCCCGGATCGAGCGCGAGTTACCGGCGGCGGTCGAGCCGGGCGAGGTCACTGTCCGCGCCGCCACGGGCGCTCCGGGCCGCGCCATCGGGCCGGCGAACGCCTCGGCGTCGATAACCGTCCTCGAGACGGCGACCGACCTCTCGGTCGACGCCGACCGGAGCGAGTCGACCGTGGTCGTTTCGGGCCGGCTACGAACGAGCGACGACGAGGCTGTGGCCGGTCGCCAGGTGTCCGTGGCCGTGGCCGGCGAGCGGGTCGGGACTGCGGAGACCAACGAGTCCGGTGCGTACCGGCTTGCGGTCGACCGCGCAGACCTACCGGCGAACGCGTCCGAGCAGGTCGCCGTCGTCGCTCGCTTCGACGGGAGCGGGACGAACCTCGACTCCACGCGGGCGCGGACGACGCTGTCCATGCCCGACGCCTGGGGCGGTGCGGGGAACGGCGCCGGAGCGGGCGGCCTGGGCATGGTATCTCGAGATATGTTGATCGCCGGTGGTGTCGTCGGTATCTCGCTCGCCGGACTGGCGGCAGCGCTGTGGTGGCGCCGGTCCCTGGATGCTGATGACGTGGACGGGGTTGCCGACGGTGTAGACGATGCGGACGAGTCCGCAGTGACAGCCTCATCTAGTGCTGACAGTCGGATGGCGCCGCTCAACCGTGCACGTACAGCGCTGGCCGACGGTGACGTCGAGACGGCCGTGGTGACGGCCTACGCGGCAAGCCGGCGCCACCTGGAGGATCGCGTTAGCCTGCCAGGGCATCTTACGCATCGGGAGTTCGAGGCGGCCTGTGATGCGCACTTGGACGCGCCCGAACGGGCGGCGCTGACCACCGTCACGGACGCCTACGAACGTGTCTCCTTCGCGGGCGAGGGGGCGGTCGACGCCGAGGACGCCGTCGACGCTGCTGCCGTGCTCGTTGATGGTGAGTCCGAGCGATCAGGTGACTAATTGCTCTCAGATGGAGATTCCGGTACACCGCAATGATACCGGGAGTAGATGCCCTCTCATGTGACTGCTGGTGGCGCCATCGCTGTCGATTCCCGTCCAATCCGTGTCACCGGGCAGGTACGGACAATCGCCGGAAAACGACCCGCGTAATCGACCCAAGTATAAGCAGGGCGCCATCCGTCAGCCCTTCCACCTAATACTGCCATACCTAGTCTGACAACTGGTCATCACGCTTCCGAGATGGCAGCGACTTGGCGCTCCTGACAGTGACTTCTGCCCCACCCTATTCGCTCACCGTGGCCGCGGGTTGCTCACGAGTGGGGCTTCCTGTTTCCACGACGCGCTGTGCAGACACCGAGTGGGTGTCCGTAGGGAGCGCAGTCTCCACAGGCGGTAATTCGGGACAGCCCGTCCCTATCTGGTCGAGGCCACGAGCAAGAATGTTCCACGCCGCATTCGCATCCCTGTCTGCCTCAAACCCACAGGCCGGACACGACTGTTCGCGCACCCACAGCGATTTGTCCGTCTCGACGCCACACGCTGCGCACTCTTTGGTCGTTCCTCGGGGATCCACGGCGACGAAGTGCGTCCCGCGCGCTCGCACTTGTATTCCAGCATCCGCAGGAACGTCCCCCATGCCGCTCCCGCGCGGTTGCGGGCATTCCCGGGAGTTCGACCAGCGCTTTCGTGTCCAAGTCCTCGACCGCTACAACGTACTCGCGGGCGTAGTACGCCGAGAGTTTGTGGAGGAAGTCGTGGCGCTTGCGGGTCAGGTCAGCGTGCCGCCGGGCGACGATCTCACGTTGGTCTGCCCAGTTGTTCGAGCCGTGTTCTTTCCGTAAATCACCTCGGGGTCAAGTGGTTCGAGAGACCGAAGGTCTCTCGTCATCTCGGAAGACTTCGTTTTCCGGCGACCCCGAGGCTTTCGCGTGGACTCCCGTTCTATGCCTCAACTGAGGTAGGGG
>SDGW01001475.1_pt1 | contig 18810 bp, 21 predicted proteins | sample 2873831 | NCBI WGS metagenome assembly SDGW01 (sample SAMN08132700, study PRJNA421101) | hypersaline lake metagenome | isolation source: celular fraction 0.22 microns magnesium sulfate-rich crust from ephemeral... | place: Spain: Penahueca Lagoon, Toledo | collected 2011-07
CCGGTTCCGCGCTCGGCGTTCGCGCCTCGAACTGACCGTACAACCGATTCGGGGTCGGGTTCTCCGTGGCTGACACGACGCCCCCGAATCCGGCGAGGAGACCCGCCAGAGAATCGCCGAAGCCCTCGTGCTTATGGTCGCCGGGCCGTAAGATTCCAGTATGCCCGCGACGCTCGAAGTGAAGTGTACGAACGACGACTGCGAGATGGACATGTTCGAGATGCATTACACCTACGACATGCCCGACGACGTGGGAGTCTCGGACTTCCAGTGTCCGTACTGCGGCGGAACTGACTGCCTCGAAGCTATCGAGCTATGACTCTGCGAGACATCGGCCGGTCGGTCGGAAACGCGGTCCTCCAGCGCGTCGGCCGGGCCGCGAGCAAAGTGCAGGAGTCCAAGCCCCTCCCCGTGGACCTGCTGGAGAGCGACGACGCCTACCTCGTGGTGTTCGACGCGCCGGGCGCGACCGGGAGCGACGTGCAGGTCCGGTACGCCGACGGCGCGGTCCACGTCCGCATCGACCGCTTCCGGGACTTCTACGACGGGTTCGAGATGGTGTTCCCCGGTCGTGGCCTCTCGCTCGACGGGAAAGCCGACCTGCCCGCCGACGCCGTGGTGGACGCCGAGGAGGCGACCGCGACGCTGACCGAGAGCGGGACGCTCCGGGTTCGCGTGCCCAAGCGCGGCGAGACGGCCGACGAACCGAGCGCCGAGTCGGCCGAAGCGTAGCGACTCGCCGACGGGGGTGGCCCGACCGCGTTTCTCACTCCACGGTCATCCCCTCGACTACCTCGAACTCCTCGTCGCCGTCGAACCGAGTCGGTTCGAACTCCGGGACCGGGTTCTCGCCGACTATCGCCTCGGCGACCGCCTCGCCGAGCGCCGGGGCGCGCATGAACCCGTGGCCCTGCCACCCGGCCGCGACGTAGAGGCCCTCGCGCAACTCGCCGAGGAGGGGGTCGCGGTCGGGTGTCGCCACGCAGAGACCGGCCCACGCCTCGCGGACCGCACCGAACTCGCCCACCCGGCGGCCGAGTCGCTCGCAGGTCATCTCGCAGAACTCCCGGTCGGCCTCGCGCGTCCAGTCGTCGGGGTCGCTCTCTACCTCCTCGGTGCCGTCGCCCGCCAGCAGACCCTGCGGGTGGGGCCGGAGGTAGTAGCCCGCGGTCGCGTCGTAGCACATCGGGAGGTCCTCGCGGCGCTCGGCGTCGAACCCGGCGGTCAGCGCCTGCACGCGGTAGGGCTTGAGCGAGACCGGAATCCCGGCGACCGCGAGGAGGCGCTTGGTGTGAGCGCCCGCGGCGACCAGTATCGCGTCGAAGGACTCGCCGGTCCCGCTGGCGTCGTCTCCGCCTTCGCCTTCGTCTCCGACGGGTCGGACTCGCAGGTCGTCGGCGTCGAGTCGGACCTCGGTGTCGGTCCGGAGTTCCGCGCCCGCATCCTCGGCCTTCCGGGCGAGGAGGGCGGCGTAGCTCGCGGGGTCGGTGTGGCCCGCGTTCTCGGCGACGGCGGCGACGCCCACGTCCGACCAGTCCGCCGCGGGGAATCGCTCGCGGAGGTCGTCGGGGGCCGCGAGCGCGACATCGCGTCCGGCCTCTCGCATCCGGGGTACCTGCTCGCGGATGGCTTGCGCGCGGCGCTCGTCGCCCTCGTGAGCGAACCAGACGTACGGCGTCTCGCGGAACTCGAAGTCCCCTTCGCCGGAGAACTCGCGGAACCGCTCGATGGCGCGGTCGCCGACGCGGGCGTCCTCCGGCGCGGCGAACGCGTCGTAGAGGACCCCCGCGGCCCGGCCGGTGCTTCCGCCCGCAATCGCGTCTTTCTCGTAGACGACGACCTCCTCGCCGCGTCTGGCGAGGTCGTAGGCCGCGGTGACGCCGACCGCGCCGCCGCCGATTACTGCGACTCTCCGTTCTCGCTCGTCCGCACTCATTTGTGCCCTCGCGGCCAGAGGTCGTCCGTCTCCCGTCCGGCCAGCCACTCCACGAGCGCGGCGAGGTCGTCGCTCGCGTGGTCCAGTAGCGTCTCGCCGACCTCTCGGCTTCCGTTGGTCGGTTCGCCGACCGCACCGCTCTCGGAGAAGTCGAGGGTGTCGAAGCCGATTTCGGCCCCGTGGACCGACTTGCCCCACGAGTCACCGCCCTCGTCCTCGGCGGTCTGGAGGGCGTCCTCGCGCACGAACTCGTCGGCGATGGCGAGCATCATGCTCGTCTCCACCGCGTCGGCGTGACCCAGCGAGGTGTCGAGTTCCTCCTCGATGAGCGCGTCGAGATTCGACCACCAGTTCCACGGCGCGGCGAAGGCGACCTCCTCGTCGCGCAAACTGCGGGCCGCGCGCCGGAGCGCGTCGGCGTTCCCGCCGTGGCCGTTGACGAGGACGGCCTTCTCGACGCCGTGGGAAGCCACGCTCGCCACGATGTCGGCGACGTAGCGCTCGAAGACCTCGGGGTCGGTCCAGAGCGTCCCGTCGAACTGGCGGTGGTGGGCGCTGACGCCGACCGGGACCGGCGGGAGGAGGACCGTCTCGGGGTGGTCGGCGACGGTCTCCGCGACCGCGCGGGCCGACAGCAGGTCGGTGCCCAACGGGAGCGCGGGCCCGTGCTGTTCGACGCTCCCGGTCGGCAGGACCGCGACCGAGGCCTCGTCGAAGGCGTCGGCCGCCGTGGTCGTGGTGTGTTCGTAGAGGTAGGTTCGACTCATGGCCGGGAGAAGGGACAGCGGGCACTTAGAGGTGTGCCCGTAGGAAAACGGCGAGAGGCCGCGACTCACTCCGAGGCGACGACTTCGTTCCGGAGCGTGCCGACGCCCTCGTAGGTGATTTCGATTTCGTCGCCGGGTTCGACCAGTCCCGGATTCGCCGGACTACCGAACGCGACGACGTCGCCGGGGCGGAGCGTGAACCGCTCGGAGAGATAGGAGACGATTTCGTAGGGGTCGAACAGCATCAGTTCGGTGTTGGCCTCCTGTCGTCGCTCGCTCGCGACGTCGGTCCACATGTCGAGGTCTGTCGGGTCCACGTCGGTCTCGACCCACGGGCCGAGCGGCCCCGACGAGTCGAAGGCCTTCCGCGCGGTCCGGCCCTGTTGGTCGAGGGCGTCCACGTCGTTCATCACGGTGTACCCGCGGACGACTTCGGGGACCTCCTCGGGTTCGACGTCCCGGCATCGCTCTCCCACGACGGCGGCCAACTCGCCCGCGTAGGTCAGTTCGTCGGTGAACTCGGGATAGGGAATCGGCTGTTCGTGAGCGAGGAGAGCGGTCGGCGGTTTGATGAAGAAATCCGGCTCGTCGGGGCGCTCGTACTCCATCTGGTCTAACGTCTCGGCGTAGTTTCGGCCGACGCAGTAGAGCGCCGAGGGGGCACAGGGCGGGAGGAGTCGCCCGTCGCGGCCGACCTCGTAGGTGCCGTCGTCGGTGTGGATAGCGCCATCGTCGTATCTACCGGAGACCGGTCCCTCCGGCGTCAGCAGGCGTGCGAGTCGCATGGCTGGACTTCGGAACTGCGCGGGAAAGAAATACCGACTCCGGCAGGGCGACGGTCGGCCTCCGGGAGGGTGGTGGCCGGGCGAGCTCAGTTCAGGAACTCCTCGACGCCGCGGGCGGGGTAGCCCACCACGACTCGCGCGCTCGGTCGGTCGCCGTCGCGTCCGTGGGTGCCTCCTCGGGGAGCGCGCTCGCCACGGGGCCGCGCCGGGCGGCGTAGCCTCCCACGGCGTCCAGCACCGCGTCGTCGTCGTCGGTGAGGACGGTGGGCGCGTACACCGCGAGTTCGCCGTCGAATCCGGCGGCTCGCAGGGCACGCAGGTCTCGTTCGGTAGTGCGCGAGAGGAGTTCGAACTGGGTCGCGCCGGTGGCCAGCGCGAGGCGCTCGACGCCCTCGGTGCCGACCCACGCCGCGGGGTCGCGTTCGACCGCGGCGCGCAGGCGGGGCGCGACCGCCTTCCGGCGCTCGTCAGCCGAGAGGTAGGCGGCGTGGCCAGCTACGGCGACCCGCTGGACCTTCTCGGGAATCCGGTCGTACCCCGAATCGTCGCCGAGGGGGTCGAACCCCTCGGCGCGGACGGGCGTGGTCAGTCGGACTTCTTTCTCGCTCGCGAGTCCTGCCAGCGTCTCGCTGTCGGGCAAGTGTTCGCGCCCCTCGTAGTCGATAGCCACGGTCTCGAAGGGTAACTCGGCCGCCCGCGACACGTCGCATTCGGCGGGCTTGAGCGCGGCGGCGTCCAATCCGGTCTCGGCGATAGTCTCGCCAGTGGTTAGCATGCGCGAACACCTCCAGTAACAGTCGCTCGTCGTCGTACGGTTCTACTGCTCGTGCTCTGGCGCGTGCGGGCGCGGCGCTCTCGTGCGCCGCACCCAACCGCGCGAGGGATGAGTAGCGCAACGGAGTGAGCAACGCAATCGGTTGGGGAGGGCGTGGCCTGCGTGCTGTGCAGTCGCGGTGCTGTGCGGTCAACTCCTTTTTGTCGGCAGTAGCTAGCTCCTCGCCACAATCAACCGTTTTCGGAGAGTTGCGAACGAATTAGCAGTCCGCAGAAAGCCAACTCCACCATCACGAAAAGTCGGTAGGAACATATTAGGAACCAAAATAAGTCTAAAAGTAGTCTTAATCTTGCCGAACGTCGGCGTCGGGGTCCACGACCCTATCGACTCGCTCGGGCGCGCGCCAGTCGGTCGTCAGCTCCAACAACTGCACCAAAATCCGGGCCGTCGCGCCCCAGACAGTGTACCCGTCGACGTGGAAGAAGTGGACGATGGCTTCGCCGTACTGGGGATGCTCGCGCCGTTCGACCTCGTAGTTGTCGGGGTCGAGCAAGCCCGCGACCGGAAGCATCGCGATTTCGGCGACCTCGCGCTCGTCGGGGACGTACTCGCGGTCCGGCACGCGGGCGACGTAGGGCGTGACGGCGTACCGACTCGTCGTCCGGATGTCGTCGAGGAGCCCTACCACGTCCGCCTCGTCGGCCCGGAGATCGATTTCCTCCTCGGCCTCCCGGAGTGCGGTGGCCCGGAGATCGGCGTCGCTCGGTTCCCGGCCGCCGCCGGGGAAACTCATCTGGCCCGCGTGTTCCCCGAGGTGGTCGGCCCGCTTGGTGAACAGCAGGTGGTAGTCGTCGCCGCGGGTCACGACCGGCGCTAAGACGGCCGCGTCGTGCTCCTCGTCGGCGACGGTCCGTGGTACGTGGTCGGCCACGCGCCCCAACTCCATACCCGAAACGTCGTACCCCGTGGCCTTAATTCGTCCGTCCGCGGACGGGCCCACGACGGACTGTCCCGTGCTACCACGCCTCGATGGCACCGCTCGCGACGCTACTCGAACGCCCGGTCCAACCGCTCGCGCACGTCGTCGGCCTCGACCGGTGCCCACGCTTCGAGGTCGTAGCTCACGTCGAGGAGTGCCTGCGCTCGCTCGGCGTCGCCCGCGGCGGCGACGGTCCGGGCCTCCTCGTACAATCGGTCGGCGACCTCCTCGCCCAACTCCTCGCGGTCCAACTCGCGGTCGGGCGCGTCGAGGATGTGGGGCAGGTCCTCGCCGTTCTCCGGGACCGTGGGGAACGCCGCGGGACCGGCGACGAGAATCGAGTCCGGAGCTTCGGAACCTCCTCCGGGGGCGTCGTCGCCCGCGTACTCGGCTTCCACGAGATAGTAGTCTTCGACCGCGCGCTCGATTTCGGCCGCGACCGCCTCGCGTTCGACCTCTTTGCCCTGCTTGAATGCGAGTTCGACCAGCGCCTGTTCGAGGTCCTCACGGGCGAGGCCGCCGAACAAGTCCACTACCCCGGCGAGTTCGTCTTTCGTGTCGGCCATTCGTTGTCAGGTAGGGTTCTCGCGGGGGCTTAGTTGTTCGGGAACCGCAAGCAAGGAGACGGCTTCAACCGCAACCGAGGAGACGATTCCGCTCGCGAATCAGCGAGCCGTAACTGGACGACACCGTATCGCGACCGCCCAACACAGTGTCGCATGCGTGGAACCGCGCTATCGCCGACTCCTAACAGACCGCAAACGCACAGCAACCGCGATGCACGGTACCGTAGACCACACCGCAACCGCACAGCACCGCGCCCCGAGCCTCCCCGCGTGCGCGCTCGGTCGCGCAGAACCGCCAGCGCGACCGAGCGCGGGGCGCGTCCGTGGTGAACGGTCGAGGAGCGCACGCGAAGGTTGAAATACGAGGCCGGGCCGAACCCGGACCGGACGTTTCGCGCGGTTACACCGAGGGAGGTGGCGAGTCAGTCACCAGTGTCGATGACGCTGTAACCGCCAGTCCGACTACTCCGAGAGGACTGAGCAAGTCGAGCCTTACTGACGAAGAGCGCCCGCTACGCGAAGTAGTCGGCCAACCGGTCGGCGGCCTCCTCGACTCGCGGCGAGACGAGCGCGAACCGGAGCCAGTCGCTTCTGGACTCGCCGAACGCCTCGCCGGGCATCCCCGCGACGCCCGCCTCGTCCACGAGTCGCTCGACGTTCTCCAGCGTGCCGGGGAACTCGGGGAACCGCGCCATCACGTAGAAGGCCCCGTCCGGCGACGAGTAGTCAGCGCCAGCCGCGTCCAGCGCGTCCGTGAACGTCGCGACGCGCTCGCGCAGCAACTCGCGGTTCGCCTCGTAGTACGCCGGGTCGGTGTTCCGGAGCGCGTGCAGGACCGCGTACTGGCCGGGCCGGGTAGTGGCGACGTTGGTCAGCATGTGGCGGGTCTTGGCCACGTCCACCAGCGACTCGGGAAAGACCGCGTACCCGACGCGGAATCCGGTGATGGCGAACGTCTTCGAGTAGGAGTTCGTCACGATTCGGTGGTCCGAGTCGAAAGCGAGCGCCGAGGAGAACTCCCCCGAGAAGTCGAAGTGGTCGTACACCTCGTCGCTGACGAGGAGCGCGTCGTACTCCTCGGCGATGGCCACGAGTTCGCGCATGGTCTCCTCGTCGTAGACCGCGCCGGTCGGGTTGTTCGGCGTGTTGACCACGATTCCGGCGGTCTCGTCGCTGGCGGCCTCGCGCACGTCCGCGGGGTCGAGCGTGCCGTCCTCCTCGGTCGCGACGTAGCGCGCGGTCGCGCCGAGCATCGTCGTCTTGCCGGGGTAGTACGGATACACGGGGTCGGTCAGCACGAACTCCGACCCGCGCTCGCGCTCCAGCGCGCGGGCCATCGCGAGGTAGTTGGCCTCGCCGCCGCCGTTGGTCACGACGACCTGCGATTCGTGGACGTTTCGGCGCTCGGCGATCTCGTCGCGGAGCGCGGCCAGTCCCTCGCTCGGCGGGTACTGGAAGTCCGCGCCGCCCAAATCGGCGTACTCGTGGAGGCCCTCGCTGACGGCGTCGGGCGACCCCCAGTCGGGGTTGCCGCTCACCATGTCCACCACGTCCCGGTCGGCGTCGGCCGCGTACTGCATCACGTGGAAGAACAACGGCGTGTCGTAGTCCATACGCCGACACTCGGACGCCGAGAAGGTCTTTCTTTCGACCGGCGGCCCTCGACAACCCCCGAAATTAACTCCGGCGAGACGATAGCTTCGAGACGTGACTCACGCAGACCCAGACGCGGTCCGCGACTACTACGAGCGCATCGACGCCGAGGAGTACGAGGCGGTGTTCGCGCTGTTCGCCGACGACGTGACCTACGAGCGAACCGGCCAGCGACTGGACGGGATGACCGAGTTCCGCGAGTTCTACCTCCACGACCGACCGCTCGAAGACGGCGACCACGAGATTCACCGAGTGGTCGCGGACGGCGACACGGTCGCGGTCCGCGGGCGATTCACCGGTACGCAGGACGGCGAAGACGTAGCCTTCGGCTTCGCGGACTTCCACCGGTTCGACGACGACGGTGACATCACGGAACGGTGGACGTACACCGACCGCGACGAAGTGTAGCGACCGCTACGGCCGACAGTATCTCCGAGAAGTTCCGAGCCTCGCGTGTAAGGTCCGAGTCTGAATCAGCGCGCCTGCGCTCGCTCTATCCACGTCGAGATGCGCTTGTCCGACAGCCCCGTCTCGTCGGCGAGCTGTCCGGCGTCGGCCTTCGCCAGTTCGGTCACGTCGGCGACGCCCGCTTCGCGGAGTCGCTCGGCGTAGGCCGGGCCGATGCCTTTGACCTCTTCGAGCGGTTCGCCCTCGCCGACCGGTTCGTCGGGGTCGGGCTCCGCGTCGTCGGTCTCCTCGGGCGTCGGTTCGGGTTCGTCGCCAGCGGTCTGGTCGGGTTCCGCGGCGTCCGTCGAGGGGCCGACCGCCTCCGCGGGTTCGGCCGCCTCGTCGCGTTCGGCCTCGACGTCCTCGCCGCCTTCGGGGGTCGTCGTCACGTCCTCGGTAGCGATTCCGGTCTCGGCTTCTTCCGTCTCGGGTTCTTCTTCTTCGGCCTCGACCGGTTCGGTCTCGGACGGTTCGCTTTCGTCCGCGATCTCGGTCTCGGTCGGTTCGGCCTCCTCGATGTCCGGACCGGTAGTAGATTCGGCCTCGTCGGCAGTCTCGGTCGCGTCGGTGGACTCCTCCGCGCCGGTATCGACGCCTTTGACGGCGCTCTCGGCTTCCACGTTTGGTTCGGCAGACTCGTCGGGTTCGCGCTCGATAGTCACCCCGGACTCGGTCCGGCGCACCTGCGAGCGGTCGTCCTCGAATCCAAGCAACGACTTCAGCTTAGTGAGCAGTCCCATTTGCGCGACAGTAGACGGCCGCGGCACTTAAAGCCGTGCCCGAAGCGCCTCGTTCATCGCGCTCACGGGGGCGTCGCGGCCGGTCCACAGCTCGAACGCCTCGACGCCCTGATACAAGAGCATCCACGCACCGTCGATAGCCGTCGCGCCGCGCTGGCGGGCCTCGCGCAGGAGTCGCGTGTCGAGCGGTCGGTACACAGCGTCCAGCACCGCGAGGTCGCCGTGGAGCGTCTCGGCCGGGACCGGCGACCGGTCCTCCTCCATGCCGACGCTGGTCGCGTTGACCAGCACGTCGGCCTCGGGGACGCGAGTTTCGAGCGAGTCGAGACCGCCAGCGGTCGCCTCCTCGGAGTCGTCGCGGGTCGAATCGTCTCGGGTCGCGCCGCCGAGGTCCGCGGCGAGTCGCTCGGCGCGCTCGACGGTCCGGTTGGCGATGTGGACTCTCGCGCCAGCGTCCGCAAGCGCGAAAGCGGCCGCACGAGCCGCGCCGCCAGCGCCGACCACGACGGCGTCGCGGTCCGCGAGCGTCACGTCGTGGTGGGCGAACGACCGGTTGACGCCCGCTACGTCGGTGTTGTGGCCGGTCGGTGGGTCTGCTGTTTCGTTGTCTTCTCGGTCTTCGCCGTTGGTCCCGAAGTCGATGGTGTTGACCGCGCCGATGCGGGCCGCGAGGTCGTCGGGTTCGACGTGGGCCAGCGCGTCCTGTTTGAACGGGATGGTGACGTTCAAGCCCGTGACGCCGAGCGTCCGGGCCCCCTCGATTGCCGCGCCGAGGTCGTCCGGTGCCGGTTCGAAGGTGACGTATCGAGCGTCCATTCCGAGGGCGTCGTAGGCGGCCTCGTGCATCGGCGGCGACAGCGAGTGGCCGACGGGGTTGCCGAGGAGTCCGAACACGTTCATATCGGGCTGGAAGTCGGCGACTGGGTTAACTACTGGGTTCCCGAGCGGTGCTTGCTACCAGTTCTCAGTGCCAATAATTGTCCAAATGTTTATGCCGTCGCTCCGGTTTTGCCAGCAGTAGAGAATAGATGATACCGCTTCAAATGTCGGCCGAAGTATTACTCTCTGTGGACACGCTGTATCTGCTCGGCGGCATCCTCCTGCTGTATCTGGGTGCGGAGTTGCTGGTAGACAGCGCCACGTCGCTGGCGGTCGGCTACGGCATCGCACCCGCGACGGTCGGGGTCACGGTCGTCGCGTTCTCGACGACCGCACCCGAGTTGTTCGTCAGTCTCGTGGGCGGCATCGGGATTTCCAGCGACATCGGACTTGGCAACATCATCGGGTCGAACATCGCCAACCTCGGGTTGGTCCTCGGCGCGTCGGCGCTCGTCCAACCGCTGTCGGTCGATTCGAAACTGCTCTGGCGGCACGGTCCGTTCATGCTCGCGGCCGCGCTCCTGCTCGTGGTCCTCGGGAGCGACGGGACGCTGGGCCAGTTCGACGGTGCCGGGATGCTCGCGCTGCTGGCAGTCTTCACGGGATACATGATTTACCAGTCCCGGTCGTCGGACGACGAGGTCGTCCCCGACGAGATGCAGGTCGGGTCCGAGTCGGGGTCGGTGAGCGCCCGGCAAGTCGTGCTACTGGTCGGCGCGGGGGTCTGTCTCCTCGGCGGCTCTATCGGTCTCTTGCGGGGCGGGACCGGACTCCTCCGGTCGTTCGGCTTCGGCGACCTCTTTATCGGCATCACCGTCATCGCGTTCGGGACGTCGCTGCCAGAGTTGGCGACCTCGCTCGTGAGTTCGCTCCGCAACGAGGCGGAGTTCTCCATCGGCAACGTCGTCGGGTCGAACATCTACAACGTCCTCGCGGTCATCGGTCTCCTCGCCATAGTCCACCCTTTTTCGGTGAACGCCAACGTTCAGACGTTCCACTTCCCGGTGATGATCGCGTTCACCGTCGGCGCGATGGCACTGATGGCCGTCGGGCGCACCCTCTCGCGACCGAGCGGCGTCGCGCTCGTCGGAGCCTACGGCGGGTTCGTCTACCTCCTTTTGCCGTGACGGTCTCGTCCCGCTGGCCCGCGGAATAACGCAAGACCTACTTTCCGGGGTGGGCTACCCTCGGGCAGAATGTTGAGTCGCTTACGACATCCTCTCGCCGCAGTGGGCGCGACGACGGCGCTCACGCTCCCGTGGGTGTACGTCTGGGCGACGGGGGGTACGCACGGACTGAGCCACCTCCAGAGGGTCGCCGTCACCGGGGTGGCGGTGCTGGGGGCCTCCTTCATGCTCGCGTGGGCCGCCGAGACCGCCGAGAAGGACGTGCCGCGCGCGTTCGCGCTGGCCGTACTGGCGGTCCTCGCGGTCGCCCCCGAGTACGCGGTGGACGCGCTCTACGCGTGGACCGCCGGAGCGAACGTCGGCACCGAACGCGGCATGGAAGCCGCGAACCTCGCGGTCGCGAACATGACCGGCGCGAACCGCATCCTCATCGGACTGGGATGGTCGGGCATCGCGCTGTTCACGGTGTATCGAGCCGGTAGCTCCGCGGACCCCTCGGTGTCCGAGATGGCCGGCTTCATGCAGAACAAGGTCCAGATCGACCGCGACCTCGCCACCGAAATCGCGTTCCTCCTCGCGGCGACCGGGTTCGCCTTCTTCGTGCCGATAGGCGGCGGCATCGGCATGGTAGACACGGTGGTCCTCGTCGGTTTGTACGCCCTCTACATCGGCATCGTCATCCGCGGCGAGGTGGACGAACACGACGAGCAGGTCGGGGTCCCGGCGTACTTCCAAGGCTACTCCAAGCTCCCCCGAATCGTCACCGTCCTCACCTTGTTCGCTTACTCCGGCGGAATGATCTACACCGCTGTCCACCCGTTCGCGCACGGACTGGAGGAGTTGGGACTCCAACTCGGCATCCCGCCGTTCTTCATGATTCAGTGGCTCGCGCCGCTGGCCTCCGAGTCGCCCGAACTCATCGTGGTCGCGTACCTCGTCAACAAGGCGCGCTCGACCGCCGGGTTCAACGCGCTCATCTCCTCGAAGCTCAACCAGTGGACCCTCCTCATCGGGACGCTCGCGGTGGTCTACAGCATCGCCGCGGGCTCGATCGGCGCGCTCCCCTTCGACGAGAAACAGCAGGCCGAAATCTGGATCACGGCGGCCCAGAGCTTCTTCGCGCTCGGCGTGCTGGCGAACTTCGAGATCAGCGTCCGGGAGGCCGTCGTCCTCCTCGTGCTGTTCGTCTCGCAGGTCGCCGCCGAGTTCTGGGTCATCCAGACGATGGCCGACGCGCAGGCTCACGAACTCAGTATGCTCATCCTCTACGCGTACACCGCGGTCTACGTGGTCCTCGGCGTGGGCCTGTTCGTCGCGCGGCGCGGCGAACTCCGGGGCATCTACGACCGCACGGCCGCGAACGCTCGCAACGCCCTCCCCGGCGGCTCCGAACAGGTCGAACACGCCGACTGAGACCGTCCCTCGTCTGCGCCGATTCTCCTTCTCCCCGTCGTCTCCGACGACGCTACCTCTTCGTCGTCTCCGACGACGCTACCTCTTCGTCGTCTCCGACGACGCTACCTCTTCGTCGTCTCCGACGACGCTACCTCTTCGTCGTCTCCGACGAGAACACATCGGCGACCACCTGCTGGACCTCGCCGACTGGGAGGTCCGCGAGGAGGACTCGCGGCCCGACGCGGAGGGCGGCGGGACCTACTATCGCACCGACGACTTCGAGCTTCGGGAGTTCGACGCGCTCCACCTCGAAATCGAGGCGGCCGCGGAGCCGTTCGACGACCCCGACCTGCTGGTGTTCGCGTCCCGCCACTCCGGGGACACCGGACCGCTCCTGACGGCTCACTTCACGGGGAACTTCGGCCCGGCGGAGTACGGCGGGGTCACGGGCGGCCTCGCGGAGGCCTGCCCGAACGCCCACGCGGCGCTCCTCGGCGCGTTCGAGGAGCACGCCCCCGACGAGTACGACGTCGGGATGGAGTGTACCCACCACGGTCCCTCCGAGGTCGGCGTCCCCTCGCTGTTCGCGGAGTTGGGGAGCGACGACGAGCAGTGGGACGACCCCGAAGGTGCCCGCGCGGTCGCGCGAGGCATCCTCGATTTGGCGGGCGTTTCCCCCCACCGCGAGCGCCAGTTGGTCGGCTTCGGCGGCGGCCACTACGTCCCGCGGTTCGAGCGCATCGAGCGCGAGACCGACTGGGCGGTCGGCCACATCGCGGCCGACTGGGTGCTGGACGCGATGGGGTCGCCCGACCAGAACCGCGACGTACTCGAGCGTGCCTTCGAGGAGAGCCGCGCCGACCGCGCGGTCGTGGAGGGCGAGTATCCCGACCTGAAGCGCGCGGTCGCGGAGTTGGGCTACGAGGTCGTGGGCGAGACGTGGGTCCGGGAGACGAGCGGCGTCGCCCTCGAACTGGTCGAGCGCGCGGAGTCGGACCTCTCTGGAATCGCGGAGGGACTCCGGTTCGGCGACGCCGCGACCGCCGTCGCGGGCGACGCCGACTACGAGGTGGTGGACCTGCCGGACGGACTCCTCGTGGAAGCTCAAGGTATCGACGCCGACGGGACTCGCGAGGCAGTCGCCGCGAACCTGCTGGCGTTCGAGACCGAGCAGAGCGGGACGCGTGCGGCGGGCCGCGCCGCGGTCCGCGGGCCGGACGACCGCGACGAGTTGGTCGATGCGCTGGCCGACCTGCTCGAACGGAAGTACGACTCGGTCGCCCGCGAGGAGGGCGCGGTCGTCGCGCGCGAGACCACTTTCGACCCGGAGAAGGCACGCACGCTGGGCGTCCCCGAGGGACCGGCGTTCGGGAAGCTCTCGTCGGGCCAGTCGGTCACGGTCCGGGGTGACGAAATCGACCCCGAGACGGTCCAGTCCGAGCGCGTTCGCCGGTTCGAATTGTAAGTTTTGGCCGCCGGACGGAGATATGTCACCGAATGTCAGACATTCGTCCGACAAAGAGGGGAAAGATAATTACGCTCCGTTCTCAAGGCAAGTTCAGAATGGACTCGTTAGTCGAAGACGCCATCGAGGAAGCCGAGGGAGGACAGCAGGACTCCCGACAGGCCAGTTCGGGGGCTGGGGCACAGACGCAGGCCGCGAATGCGTCGGGGACGATGACCGACGAAGAGCTGAAAGACGTCCTGCAGGACCTCCAGACCGACATCACCGTCGTCGGCTGTGGCGGTGCCGGTGGCAACACGGTCAACCGCATGGCCGAGGAGGGCATCCACGGCGCGAAGCTCGTGGCGGCCAACACGGACGTACAGCACCTCGTGGAGATAGAGGCCGACACCAAGATTCTGATGGGCGAGCAGAAGACCCAAGGCCGGGGCGCTGGCTCGCTCCCGCAGGTCGGCGAGGAGGCCGCCCTCGAATCGCAGGAGGAGATTTACGACGCGATTCAGGGCTCGGACATGGTGTTCGTCACCGCCGGGTTGGGCGGTGGAACGGGAACCGGTTCCGCGCCGGTCGTCGCCAAGGCCGCCCGCGAGTCGGGCGCGCTGACTATCTCTATCGTGACCACGCCGTTCACCGCCGAGGGAGAGGTCCGCCGGACCAACGCCGAGGCCGGACTCGAACGCCTGCGCGACGTGTCCGATACGGTCATCGTCGTGCCGAACGACCGTCTGCTGGACTCGGTAGGCAAGCTCCCGGTCCGTCAAGCGTTCAAGGTCGCCGACGAGGTGTTGATGCGCTCGGTCAAGGGTATCACGGAACTCATCACGAAACCCGGCCTCGTCAACCTCGACTTCGCCGACGTTCGGACCGTCATGGAGAAGGGCGGCGTGGCGATGATCGGTCTCGGCGAGAGCGATTCGGACGCGAAAGCCCAAGACTCGGTCAAGTCCGCGATGCGCTCGCCGCTGTTGGACGTGGACATCTCGGGGGCGAACTCCGCGCTCGTGAACGTCACCGGCGGCAACGACATGTCCATCGAGGAGGCCGAGGGCGTCGTCGAAGAGATCTACGACCGCATCGACCCCGACGCGCGCATCATCTGGGGGACTTCCATCGACGAGGAGCTAGAGGGCGAGATGCGGACGATGATAGTCGTCACGGGCGTCGAGTCGCCCCAGATCTACGGCCGCAACGAGGCCCAGCAGGCCAAGGCCAACAAGCGACTCCAAGACATCGACTACGTGGAGTAACGAGTCGCTTCGGGAGTGTGGGGCCGCCCTGCCCCGTTCTCTCTCCGCTCGCGGACTCGGGAGCGACTGCTATCGGCTTCGAGCGGTCGTCCTCGCGGACTCGAAACGGGTGGCGTCGCGAGTGGCGGAGGGAGAGCAATAAATAGAAAAAGGACGCTCTCTAAGGTCCGATAACATGGACGTAAAGCTCGATCTCTCGTCGTACGTGCGAGTCCTCAAACTCGCCAGCACGCCATCGTGGGAGGAGTTCTCGAAGATTTCGAAGATCGCGGGTGCGGGAATCATCCTGGTGGGGCTGCTCGGCTTTATCATCTTCGCGGTCATGAGTTTCCTCCCAGCGTAGGTGATTCAGAATGGCAATGTACGCAGTCAAGACGACCGCGAGTCAGGAGCGCACCGTGGCGGACATGATTATCAACCGCGAGGAGCCCGAGATTCACGCCGCGCTCGCGCCCGACTCGCTGACGAGCTACGTGATGGTCGAGGCCGACAACGACGCGGTCATCAGCCGCGTCCTCGAGGAGATTCCCCACGCCCGGAGCATGGTGCCCGGCGCGAGCGACATCTCCGAGGTCGAACACTTCCTCTCGCCGACCCCCGACGTGGAGGGCATCGCCGAGGGCGACATCGTGGAACTCATCGCCGGGCCGTTCAAGGGTGAGAAGGCCCAAGTCCAGCGCATCGACGAGGGCAAGGACCAAGTGACGGTCGAACTCTACGAGGCGACCGTTCCGATTCCGGTGACGGTCCGGGGCGACCAGATTCGGGTTCTCGACTCGGAAGAGCGGTAATTCGGGTTCGGTCGTTCGGAACTCGTTTTCGGTGAGTTAGGTAGAAATCGTCGTGAAGTGAGTACTGACTGCTGTTCTGCTCGACTGGCGACTGCACGAGAATCTTGACAGCACCGCGACTGCACGATACAGTGCCTCGACAGCACCGCGACTGCACGATACAGTGCCTCGACAGCACCGAACAGCAACAGCACTGATGCCGACACCAAGGAGTCACCGCACCGCGACCGCACAGCACCGCAACTGCGACGGCCTCATCCCTCCCCAACCGATTGCGGTCCTCGGCCACCGGCCTGCGGTCCTCATCCCTCGCGCGCTGATGGCGCGGCACGAGGCCGCGCCAGCGCGCGCCGGAGCGATACGTCGAACTGTTCGCGTCGCGTCGGCGGTCGAGCAATCGCTATCGAGTTCTAAGAAATACAATCCGTTCTTTAAGTAACCAAAAGTAATCTCAAGCAACGATAGATGGTTCCTACCTCACTGAACGCCGCCCCGTCAGACTTCGACGGCCAGCCCCGCCTCGCGGAGCGCGTCCTCCGAGGAGAGACCGTCGTGGACCACGCTCGTCACGGCGCGGGTAATCGCCTCGGGGTCGTCGTGCTGGAAGATGGACCGACCCATCGAGACCCCCGCCGCGCCAGCGTCCATCGCGCCGCGGACCGCGTCGAGGGTCGCGCGGTCGCCCTCCGGTTCGCCCCCGGCGATGACGACCGGGAGCCGGGTCGATTCGACCACGCGCTCGAAGCTCTCGGCGTCGCCGCTGTAGGCGGTCTTCACCACGTCACAGCCGACCTCCTCGGCCAGACGGACCGCGTGGCCCAGACTCTCGGCGTCGTGTTCGTCCACGCCCGGCCCGCGGGCGTAGGCCATCGCTGAGGTGGACGACGTAGCCCGCGCCGTTCTTGTTGTCGTGGACCCGCGGCGCGATGCCCTTCTGGGTCAACACCGCGTCCGCGCCGCCGCGCGTCACCGCGTCGATGGTCGATTCGATGTCCACGAGACCGTTCACCGCACCCAGTGTGATACCGTGGTCCATCGGGACGATTACGTGTGTCCCGTCCGTGCCGATGCGTTCGAGTCGTGCCGCAGTTCCTACGTCCATGGTGTGTGAATATGTGGCAAGACGTCGTTATTTGCCTTCCGGTTCCGGTACTTCTGTCGCGCCAGCGAGCGCGCCCTCCTTGAGTTCGCGGGCCTTCGCTTCGAGGCGGTCGGCGGTGTCCTCCTGCTCCGCGACTATATCTACGAACGCGCTCCCGACGATGATGCCGTCCGCGCCGCCAGCGACGATTTCCCGAGCGTGGTCGCGCTCGCTGATGCCGAACCCGACCGCCTTCGGCAGGTCGGTCTCGGCGAGGCGGTCGAGGCTCCCGTGGGTGTCGTCGCTCACGTCCGAGCGCGCGCCCGTCGTGCCCAGTCGCCCCTGCACGTAGACGAATCCGCTCGCGCGCGAGAGCATGCGGTCGAGTCGCTCGTCGGTCGTCGTCGGCGCGACGATGAAAATCAGGTCGAGACCGTGTTTCTCGCAAGCGTCCTTCAGTGGGTCGCTCTCGTCCACCGGCAGGTCCGGGACGATGAGACCCGAGATGCCCGCCTCGGCGGCGGCCGCCACGAAGGGTTCGGGACCCTCCTGTTCGTCGCCGTCCCCAGCGTCCTCCTGTCCGTCGCCGCTGTACTGGTAGATGAGGTTGTAGTACGTCATGCAGACCAGCGGCACGTCCACCTCCTCGCGCAACTCCGTCACGAGGTCGAAGTACCGGTCGGGCGTCATCCCGGCGTCCAAGGCTCGGCGGATGGCCTGCTGGATGGTCGGCCCCTCCGCGATGGGTTCGGAGAAGGGCAGGCCGAGTTCCACCACGTCGGTCCCGCCCCGGACCAGCGCGCGGACGTACTCCTTCGTACTCTCGGCGTCCGGGTCGCCCGCGGCGACGTACGAGACCAGCGCGGGTTCGTCGGCGAAGGCCGCTTCGATTTCACTGCTCACCCTCGAACACCTCCATCGAGGGGGCCGCATCGAGATTCCGCTTGTCGCTCTCCTCGATGACCGTGTCGAGGTCCTTGTCGCCTCGGCCCGAGACGTTGACCACCACGAGGTCGCCCAGTCGGTCGGGTGCGTCCCCGAGCGCCGCCTCTTCGAGGTACGCCAGCGCGTGGCTGGATTCGAGCGCGGGGATGATGCCCTCGGTCTTCGAGAGTCGGTGGAACGCTTCGAGCGCGGCGTCGTCGCCGACGTTGACCGGCGTGACTCGCCCTTCGTCGGCGAGGTACGCCAGTTCCGGGCCGACGCCGGAGTAGTCGAGCCCGGCGCTCACGCTGTGTGATTCCAGAATCTGGCCGTCGGGGTTCTGGAGGAGTTTCGTTCTGGCACCGTGCAACACGCCGTCCTCGCCGGTCGAGAGCGACGCCGAGTGGGGTGCTAGCCCTTCCTCCTCGTCGATGGTGAGCGCCGAGCCGCCAGCCTCGACGGCCACGAGGTCCACGCTCTCGTCGCCGACGAACTCGTGGAACGTGCCCATCGTGTTCGACCCGCCGCCGGCGCAGGCGACCACACTGTCGGGAAGTCGCCCTACCTTCTCCTGTATCTGTTCGCGGGCCTCCTCGCTGATGACCGACTGGAAGTCCCGGACCATCCGGGGGAACGGGTGGGGCCCCACGATGGAGCCGATGACGTAGTGGGTGTCCTCGACGTTGGTCGCCCAGTCGCGCATCGTCTCGTTGATGGCCTCCTTCAGCGTTCCCGACCCGATGTCCACGGGGTTGACCTCGGCGTCGTGGAGGCGCATCCGGAACACGTTAGGTCGCTGGCGGTTGATGTCGGTCCGCCCCATGTAAATCTCGCAGTCCACGTCGAGGTACGCACAGGCCATCGCGGTCGCGGTGCCGTGCTGGCCCGCGCCGGTCTCGGCGACGATGCGCTCTTTGCCCATGTATTTGGCCAGCAGGACTTGCCCCAAGGCGTTGTTCAGTTTGTGCGCGCCGCCGTGGAGCAGGTCCTCGCGCTTGAGGTACACGTCGCGGTCGTATCGCTCGCTCAGGCGGTCCGCGCGCTGGAGGGGCGTGGGCCGCCCACCGAAGTCACGAAGGCGCTCGCGGAACTCGTCCATGAACCCGTCCTCGTTGTCGAGGACGTACCGCTCGTAGGCGTCTGTCAACTCTTCGATGGCGGGCATCAACGCCTCGGGGACGTACTGGCCGCCGTACTCGCCGAACTTGGATTCGCTACTCATGTCTCAGTCTCCTCGGTCGCTGTGTTCTCGG
>SDGW01000381.1_pt1 | contig 18789 bp, 16 predicted proteins | sample 2873831 | NCBI WGS metagenome assembly SDGW01 (sample SAMN08132700, study PRJNA421101) | hypersaline lake metagenome | isolation source: celular fraction 0.22 microns magnesium sulfate-rich crust from ephemeral... | place: Spain: Penahueca Lagoon, Toledo | collected 2011-07
CCGTCGATCTCCGGGTCGTTCGCGTCGGCCCCGTTCGCGTGCAGCGAGTGGCGCGAACCGTACTTATAAACCGGTCTAGCGTCTGGGTTCGGTCGTACGATGACCGCCCAGAAGCGAGAAGCGCGGGCAGTAGACGCATCACCGGGCCGCGGCGATCCGCCGGCGATAACGGGCGTCGGCATGACGGCGTTCGCGAGCGCCGACGACCGATCGCTCCCGGAGCTCCTCCTCGCCGCGACGGAGCGGGCGCTCGGCGACGCCGCCAGCGGCCCCGCCGGCGTGGACTCGGTCCACGTCGGGAACATGGCCGCCGAGGCGTTCAACGCCCGGTCCGGGCTGGCGAACGCCCTCGTGGGCGGGCTCGGGCTCACCGGCGTCACGGCCCGTCGGGTCGAGAACACCAGCGCGAGCGGCGCCAGCGCGTTTCAGAGCGCGGTCGCGGCGGTCGCGAGCGGCCGGAGCGAGCGGGCGCTGGCCGTCGGCGGCGAGAAGATGTCCGCCGCGGACACGGCGACGGCCACGGAGATCATCAGTCGGATCACGCACGACCGGGAGTACGAGCAGGGGATCACCCTGCCGTCGTTCGGCGGCCTCGCGGCGGCCGCCTACCTGCGCGAAACGGACGGGAACCGGCGCGACCTGGCGCGGGTCGCCGTGAAGAACCACGCCAACGCGCGCTCTAACGAGTACGCGCAGTTCGACAAGCGGATCGACGTGGAGGACGTGCTCGCGTCGCCCGCGGTCGCCGAACCGCTGCGCCTCTACGACTGCTGTCCGACCAGCGACGGGGCCGCGGCGGTCGTGGTCGAGGCCGGGCCGGCGGCGCCGGACGACGCGGTGAGCGTCGCCGCCTGCGAGAGCGCGACCGGGACGCACGCGGTCGCCGACCGGACGGACCCGCTCGAGATCGCGAGCGTGCGGACCGCCGGCGAGCGCGCGTACGACGCGGCCGGCTTCGGGGCGGCCGCGGTCGACCTCGCCTGCATCCACGACGCGTTCACGGTCCTCGAGTGGCTGGAGATGGAGGAGCTCGGGCTCGCGCCGGCGGGGCGGGCGTGGGAGCGCACCCGCGACGGCCGGACGGACCTCGACGGGGAGCTCCCCGTCAACCCCGGTGGCGGGCTGAAGGCCCGCGGCCACCCGCTCGGCGCGACGGGAATCTCCCAGGTGATCGAGCTCGTGTGGCAGCTCCGCGGCGACCTGCCCGCCGAGCGGGCGGTCGACGATCCGTCCCGCGGGCTCGCCGTCAACGTCGCCGGGTTCGGGAACAACGCCGTCTGCACGCTGCTGGAGGGCGACGCGTGACCGAACTGCTCGAGTGCGACGACTGCGGGCGGCGGACCTACTACGAGAAGCGCCGCTGCCCGGACTGCGGCGGTGCGGCGTTCGACGCCGTTCCGGCCGGAGACGGCGAGCTGCTGTCCGTGACGACCGTACACGTCACGCCGGAGGGGGTCCGCGAGCCGAACCGACTCGGGCTCGCCGCGTTCCCGGGCGGCGCGAACGTCGTCGCTCAGCTCGACGAGGAGCTCTCGGTCGGGGACGCCGTGCGGCTGGTCGGCGACCGCGAGCTCCGGGTCACCGAGGACGGGCCGCTCTGGGGCGTCCGCATCGCCGCCGCGGAGTGAGTCGCCGCGTGACCCGCCCGATCCGAGCGGTCGGCTACGCGTCGTACCGGGCCAGCTCGACTAAGTTGCCGTCGGGGTCCCGGACGTACACCGACTCCGTCGGGCCGCGCGCACCGACCTTCTCGACGGGGCCGTGGACGACCTCGACGCCGCGGTCGCTGAGGTCCCGGCGAAGCGCGTCGAGGGAGTCGTCGACGACGAGACAGAGGTCCCCGCTGCCCGGCGTCGGCCGGTCGGCGTGGGGCGTGTACACGTCGTCGGCCGGGTGGAAGTTGATCTTCTGGTCGCCGAACGAGACGGCCCGCCGACCGCCGTCGAACGTCTCGGCCGTCCCGCCGAGGCTCCCCGCGTAGAAGTCGACGGCGCGGTCGACATCGGCGACGGTCAACACCACGTGATCGAGTCCGGTGACGCGCATGCGACCTCTCGGCGCGGCGAGTACAAAAGCGCTCGCCGGGAGGTGAAAGGCCCGGTGCAGGTGCGTCGCGCCGCGCACCGTCGCCCTCCCGCCGACCCCGGGCACAACACTATACGTCGGTTCGTCGTAGAGATTCCGTATGCGTGCCGTCAGATTCCACGAACACGGAGACGAGAGCGTGCTTGCCCTGGAGACCGTCGACCGCCCCGACCCTGGTCCGGGGGAGGCCCTCGTGCGGATCGAGGCGGCGAGCGTGAACCCGATAGACGAGTACGTCCGAGAGGGGAGCGTGAGCCCCCCGTCCGGCCTCCCGCACGTCGGCGGCTCCGACCTCGCCGGCGTCGTCGAGGCCGTCGGGGAGGGCGTGACCGCTGTCGCGCCGGGCGACCGCGTGTTCGCGACCGGGCTCGGGATATCCTCGCCCGGGACGTACGCGGAGTACGCCGCCGCGCCGGTCGAACAGCTCGCGCCGCTCCCGGCGTCGGTCCCGTTCCGCGAGGGGGCGGCGGCCGCGATGGCGTTCGCGACCGCCTGGCGCGCGCTCGTGACCCGCGGCGACATCCGGTTGGGAGATCTCGCGCTGGTCCACGGCGCGTCCGGCGGCGTCGGCCACGCGGCGGTGCAGGTCGCCGCGGCGGCGGGCGCGACCGTCGTCGGCACCGCCCGCGACGGCGAGCCCGCCGCGTTCGCGCGGGAGCTCGGCGCCGACGCGGTCGTCGACTACCGGAGCGACGAGCTCGCGGAAGACGTCAGGACGGCGGCCGACGGCCGCGAGGTCGACGTGGTGTTCGAGCCGCAGGCCGACGCGCACCTCGCGGCGAACCTGGCGTGCCTGACGCGCGGTGGCCGGATCGTCGTCATTGGGGAGAACGGGCCGATCGCCGTCGACGGCGGGACGTCGATGGCGGCGAAGCGGGCGGACGCGGACCTCCGGTTCATGTCGATCGCGGCCTCGGCGGGCGATCAGGCGGCGATCCTCGAACGGGTCGGCGAGCGCCTCGCCGACGGGACGTTCACCGCGGCGATCGATTGCGTGTTCGGGCTCGACGCGGTGCCGGAGGCGCTGGCCGAGCTGCGGTCCTCGGGGACGCTCGGGAAGGTCGTTCTCGACACGTCTCGCTGATCGCCGGCGCGCCGGTCAGGGCTCCGGGATCGCGCCCGCCTCGATCAGCTCGTCGATGCGGTCGTCGTCGTAGCCGGCCGCTTTCAGCACGCGCACGGTGTCCTCGCCGAGCAGCGGCGGGGCCTTCTCGAACCCCGAGTCGGCCCGGTCGTAGTTGAGCGGGTGTTCGATGACGGGGATCTCGCCCGCGGCGGGGTGGTCGATCGAGCCGACGACGCCACGGGCGCGGACCTGCTCGTTGTCCAGCGCCTCGTCGACGTCGAAGACGGGGCCCACGGGGAGCCCGCGCTCGTCGGCCAGCAGGTCGACCCACTCGTCGGTCGTCTTGGTCCGGAGGACCTCCGAGAGCTCCGCTTCGAGGGCGTCCATGTTGTTCACCCGCGCCGAGTTCGTGGCGAAGCGCTCGTCCGTCGCGAGCTCCTCGCGGCCGATCGCCGCGCAGAACTCCTCCCAGAGCTTCTGGTTCCCGCAGGCGACGTTGAGGTGCCCGTCGGCCGTCGGGTACATCTGGTACGGCGCGAGCACCGGGTCCTTCGTCCCCATCCGGGACGTCTCCTCGCCGACGAAGCTCTTGCCCGCCTGCTTCGTGAGCCACGGGAGCGCGGCGTCGAGCATCCCGAGCTCGACGCGCTCGCCCTCGCCGGTCCGCTCGCGGTTGTACAGCGAGGTGACGATCCCGAACGCCGACCACATCGCGGTGATGAGGTCCGTCTGCGGGAGCCCGACCTTCGCCGGCGGCGCGTCGGGGTAGCCCGTGACGCTCATCATGCCGCTCATCCCCTGCACGAGCAGGTCGTACCCGGGCCGGTCGCTCCACGGCCCCGTCTCGCCGAACGCCGAGATCGAACAGTAGACCAGGTCGTCGTTGTGCTCCCGGAGCGTCTCGTAGTCGACGCCGAGCCGCTCTGCGGTGCCCGGTCGGAAGTTCTCGACGACGACGTCGGCCTCGGCGACGACGTCGTACAGCGCCGTCAGCCCCTCCTCCGTCTTCAGGTTCAGTTCGATGCTCTGCTTGCCGTAGTTCACCGTCCAGAAGTACGGCGACTCGCCCTCCTCGGACGCCGACTTGCCGGGGCCCTCGTACCCCTCGACGTCGACGAACGGCGGCCCCGAGTACCGGCTGTCGTCGCCGACCTCCGGCCGCTCCACCTTGATCACTTCCGCGCCCTGGTTCGCCAACATCAGCGTGGCGAACCCGCCGGTGACGAACGTCGTCAGGTCGACCACGACGATCTCCTCTAAGAGTCGCTGTCGCTTCTCGTCTGCGCTCATACCACTACCTCCGGCGACGACAGCATAAAACTTGGGAGGTCGCGGGCGAACGGGGAGTCGGATCGGGCGACGGATTCGGGAAGCCGTACGCGGGAATCGCTACAGCCGCATCAACAGCAGCACCGCGGCGCCGCCGAGCCCGGCGATCCCGGCGAGGAGGAAGAACAGCACGGCGCTCGTCGCGTGCGTGAGCACGAACCCCGCGAGCGACGCGCCGAGGGCGCCGACGCCGAACATCGCGAGGTAAGTGAACCCGTAGGAGAGGCCCTGCACGGCCTCGTCGGCGTTGTCGGCGACGACGACCTGATACACCGGCGCCGTGCCGTACACGAAGAACCCGAGCAGGAGGCAGATCCCGACGAGCGGGACGGTGCCGAGTCCTCGGACGAACGGGAACGCCGCGGCGAGCCCGGCGAGCACCGCGAAGAAGCCGAAGAAGGCGGTGGTGCTGGAGACGCGGTCGGTCAGCCGGCCGCCCACGTACTGCCCCCCGATGCCGACGGTCAGGAGGGCGGTGTACACGTACTGCGCCGGTTGGACCGTCTGGTCGAGCAGCTGGAAGGGCCGGAGCGCCGGGGACTCGGCGAGGACGTCCGGCAGGAACGTCAACAGCCCGCGGTAGTACATCCCGTACAGCAGCACCCCGACGAGCGCGACGGCGAACGCCGTCGCGAACAGGGTGCGAGAGTCGCGGGCGGTCTTGCGGAGCTCGTCGGCGATCGACCCCGTTTCGCCGGCGTCCTCGGCCGCGCCGAGCTCGAACTCGATCCGCGTGCCGACCAGCCCGACGAGCAGGGCGACGGCCGCCAGCGCGCCGGCCGCCAGCCGCCAGTCGACGAACATGAGAAGCAGCGCCGTGAGGAGCGGCCCGAACGCAGTGCCGACGTTGCCGCCCACCCCGTGGTACGCGAACACCGTGCCGCGTGCGTCCGCGGTGCGGCTGATGAGCGAGAGCCCCGCGGGGTGATAGACGCTCGCGAAACAGCCCCACAGGAGCACGGCGACGGCGAGCGAGACCAGGCCGCGAGAGAGCGCCACGATCCCGAACCCGATCCCCATGCCCCCGATCGAGGCCAAGATCAGTCGCCGAGAGCTGAACCGGTCGGAGAGGACGCCGCTTACCGGCGCGCCGAGACCGATGAACGCGTAGCCGGCGCCGATGACGGTGCCGATGACGGCCGCGGAGACGTCGAACTCGGCCATCCAGAGCCCGACGAAGAGCGGTATCGAGAGTTCGTACGTGTGAAACATCCCGTGGGCGAGGGAGGTAAAGCGCACGAGGGACCGGTCGTTCGCGTTCATTAGATCGACGAGCGCCGACAAGCGTAATAAACTCTCGGGGGCCGGCGATCCTCACACCGAGTGTTCGATGTGGAGCTCCAGCTCGTTGACCGCACCGAGGATCCGCTCGGGGAGCGATTCGGTGAAGCGGTCGCCGGTGATCCGGTTGGCGGGTCCGGAGACGCTCAGCGCCCCGATCACCTCGCCGCCGGCGGTCACGGGCGCGCCGACCGCGTGGACGCCCGCGGTCGTCTCCTGTCGGTTGAACGCGTAGCCGCGGTCGCGGATCCGGTCGAGCTCCTCGAACAGCTCCTCGCGGGTCGCGATCGCGTCCCGGTCGGCGTCGAGTCCGCGGGCGTCGACGATCGCCTCGACCCGGTCCCGGTCGTAGGCCGCGAGGATCGCCTTCCCCGCCGCGCTGGTGTGGATCGCGCCGCGCTTCCCGACGTGGGCGCCGGTCTGGACGGCGCTCTGGCCGACCTCGGTGTAGAGGTACACCCGCTGCCCGTTCTCCTCGACGATGAACTGCGCGCGCTCGCCCGTCTCGTCGGCGAGGGCGTCGACCTTCTCCTTGATCATGGGATAGGCGGTCACCCGGCGCTGTATCTGCCCGCCGATCGTGAGGAACTGGAGGCCGAGCGCGTACACGTCGCCGTCGCGGACGACGTACCCGTGCTTTTTCAGCGTCGCGAGGTGGCGGTGAACCGTGCTCGGAGCTAATCCGAGATGCTCGGACAGATCGTCGATCGTCATCCCGTCAGTCTCCCGCAGCGCGTCTACCACCCGTAACGACGTTTCAGTCGTCTTAGCGACCGATTTGAGCTCTTTTCCCATACCTGACTGTTCGCGCCCGAGTACTTAACTTCCCGAGTACTCGGATAATAAAGAATATTCGTGCGCTCTCAGTCACCGAAACAGACCGGAAGTCCGCCGATCTGAGACGCGATCTACGCCTGCGAGACGCCTCGTACGGTAGTGAAACGGTGAATATCACTAAATCAGAGACAAAACGCGCTGTGCCCCCGAAAGGAATAGATCCGGTTATTTCGGATCTGTCGGCCGTTCCAGCAGTTCCATTACAGACGTACGGCCGTAACGCCACTTCGAAACGATCGAAGACGGTCGACGCTCCGTCAGTACCGTTCCCCGGTTACGGTGTCGCTTCCGGGTGTCGGTGCCGCTCCCGGTCCGGGGTGTCGGTGCCGCTCCCGGTCCGGGGTGTCGGTGCCGCTCCCGGTCCGGGGTGTCGGTACCCGTCCGGCCGTCAGTCCCGTTTCGACCGCCGGCCCCGGGACGAACCCCGTCCCGGCCCCCACGTTTATGCCGGTCGAGCGGGACCGGTTCGCATGGACACTCTCGACGACCTCGTCGTGCCCGAGGCGACCGTGCTCGACGCGTGCGGCGACCGACCGCTCCCGGAGCTGGGGCTCATCGAGCGCGACTGGGACACCGACCCGATCCCGAGCGACCGCGTCGAGGCCGCGGCCGCCGAGGCGGTGGCGTCGCTCGAGTTCGACGGGGTGCCCGACGGCGGCGAGGTCGCCGTCGGCGCCGGCAGCCGCGGGATCGCGAACCTCCCGTCGATCGTGAGCGGCGTCGTCGGCGCGATCGAGGACGCCGGCTACGACCCCTTCGTGTTCCCGGCGATGGGGAGCCACGGGGGGGCGACCGCGGCGGGACAGCGGGAGATGCTCGAATCCCTCGGGGTGACCCCGGAGGCGATCGGCTGCGAGATCCGGTCGAGCATGGAGGTCGTGCGGGTCGGCGAGACCCCGGACCGTGGCGTCCCCGTCTACGCGGACGCCCACGCCGCCGACGCCGACGCGATCGTCCCGGTCAACCGGGTGAAGCCGCACACCGACTACGACGGTCCAGTCGAGAGCGGGCTCTCGAAGATGCTCGTCATCGGCATGGGGAAACAGCGCGGGGCGAAGACCGCACACGAGTGGGCGGTCGACTGGAGCTTCCGGAACATGATCCCGGAGATCGCGGAGAAGCTGCTGGCCGAGCTCCCGGTCGCGGGCGGCGTCGCGATCGTCGAGGACCAGTTCGACGACACGACCGTGATCGAGGGCGTTCCTCCCTCCGGCTTCCTCGACCGCGAGGCGGAGCTGCTGGAGCTCGCCTACGACCGCCTGCCGACGATCCCCTTCGACGACGTCGACGTGTTGGTCCTCGACCGGCAGGGCAAAGACGTCAGCGGACAGGGGATGGACACGAACGTGATCGGTCGCCGCCCGTTCGCGATCAACGAGCCGGAGCCGGAGCTGCCGGACGTCAAGCGGATCTTCGTGCGGGGGCTGACCGAGACGACCCACGGCAACGCTATGGGGATGGGATCCGCGGACTTCGTCCACCGGGACCTGGCAGCCGAACTCGACAGCTCGACCACCCTCATCAACGCGATCACCGCGAGCACGACGCGGGGGGTCAGGCTGCCGCCGGTCGTCGAGACGGACCGCGCCGGCCTCGTCGCGTCGCTGTCGACGGTCGGCGTCGTCGGCCCGGACGACGCCCGCGTGCTCCGGGCGACGGACACGATGCGGCTCGACCGGCTGTACGCCTCTCCCGCGCTCGTCGAGGCGGCGCGCGAGCGCGACGATCTGCGGGTCCTCGCGGAGCCGACCCCGATCGAGTTCGACGACGGAGAGTTCGCCGCGCCGACCCCGCACGAAACCGGAGATCGCGACGCCTCGTCTGAGAGATAGACTTAAGAGCGTGAGAGAGTTCATTAGCATAGATCGATGACTCAGACCTCTCAATCGGTCGTCCGCGTCGACGTCCGGAACGTGGGCGGCATCGACGAGGCGACCGTGACCCTCCCCGAGGGCGTCTCCGTGTTGGCCGGGCGGAACGCGACGAACCGGACCTCGTTCCTGCAGGCGCTGATGGCCGGGCTCGGGAGCCGACGGAGCTCGCTGAAGGGCGACGCCGACGAGGGCGAAGTGACCCTCGAACTGGGCGACGAGACGTACACGCGGACGCTGACGCGACGCGGCGACTCCGTCGCGTTCGGCGGCGACCCGTACCTCGACGACCCGGAGCTCGCGGATCTTTTCGCCTTCCTGCTGGAGAACAACGAGGCGCGCCGGGCCGTCGCGCGCGGCGACGACCTCCAGGAGATCATCATGCGGCCGATCGACACCGACTCGATCGACGCCGAGATCCGGGAGTGCAAGCGCGAGCGGTCGGAGCTGGAAGACGAGATCGACCGGCTCGACGGGCTCGAACAGGACCTCCCCGAGCTGGAGGCCGAGCTCCGGGAGAAGCGGACGGAGCTCGAGGAGGCCGAGGCGGACCTCGAGGCGGTCCGGGAGGAGCTGGACGAGCTCGACGCGGGCGTCGAGGAGAGCCGAACCCGCAAGCGGGAGCTCGAGGAAGCCTTCCAGCGCGTCCGCGACGCCCGCTCGGAGCTCGACGACCTCGAGTTCGACCTCGAGACCGAACGGTCGACGCTGACGGAGCTGAAGGCGGAGCGCGACGATCTACAGGAGACGGTCGAGTCGACGGAAGAGCCCGACGAGAGCCCCGATCAGCTCGCCGGCCGCATCGACGAGCTGCGACGTCGCCAGCGCGCGCTCGACGACGCGATCAACGAGCTCGGCAGCGTGATCAACTTCAACGAGGACATGCTCGAGGGCTCGGGCCCCGCCATCGACGTCGAGAGGGTCGACGACGAGGCGGTCGCCGCCGACGGCGCGTCCCGGGGCGGCGACAGCCCGACCGACGCGCTGACCGGCGACGATCGGACGACGTGCTGGACCTGCGGCTCCGTGGTCGGGACCGAGCAGATCGAGGCGACGCTCGACCGGCTCCGAGACCTCCGGTCGGAGCGGCTCGACGAGCGCAGCGAGCTCCGCGAGGAGATCCAGGAGCTCACCGACCGGCAGTCCGAGCTGCGCGAGGCACAGCGCGAGGTCGAGCGCGCCGAGGAGCGGCTCGACGCCGTCCGGTCGGAGATCGAGTCGACCGAGTCCCGGATCGCCGACCTCGAGGACCGGATCGAGTCGAAGCGGACGGAGATAGAGGAACTGGAGGCGGAGGCCGAATCGATCGACGTGGACGGCCACGACGAGGCGCTGGAGCGCCACCGCGAGGCCAACGAGATCGAGCTCCGGATCGAGCGGCTCGAAGACGAGATCGAGGAGATCGAAGCGAAGATCGACGATCGGGAGGAGGCGATCGAGCGCCGGGAGGAGCTCGAGGCTGAGCGCGAGGCGATCGCGGACCGGCTGACGGAGCTGCGAACGCGGGTCGATCGGCTGGAGGAGAGCGCCGTCGAGGAGTTCAACGAACACATGGCGACGGTCCTCGAGATCCTCGAATATGAGAACATCGACCGGATCTGGATCGAGCGCCGCGAGACCGACGTGCGCGAGGGGCGGCAGAAGGTCACCCGGACGCGGTTCGACCTCCACATCGTCCGCTCGTCGCCCGACGGCGCGGCCTACGAGGACACCGTCGACCACCTCTCGGAGAGCGAGCGCGAGGTGACCGGACTGGTGTTCGCGCTGGCGGGGTACCTCGTGCACGACGTCCACGAGACGGTGCCGTTCATCGTCCTCGACTCGCTGGAGGCGATCGACTCGGACCGCATCGCGCGCGTGGTCGACTACTTCCGCGACCACGCCGACTTCCTCGTCGCCGCCCTGCTGCCCGAGGACGCCGCCGCGCTCTCCGAGGAGTACACGTACGTCGAGCAGATCGACTGACCGAGCGACCGGCGCCGCGCGACTCGGAAGGGCGGCGTGCCACCGATACGCTTGTAACCTCGTCCCTCCATCGATCGGTATGACCGGCGAAGACGGACCGAACACGAAGGTCGGACGCGTGATCGAGGCGTACGACCTCGACGAGATCGGGGCGAGGCTCGAGGCCGCGTGGACGGGGGAGACGGGCGAGCGCACGAGCCTGCGGGACCTCGCCGACGAGTTCAACGAGGCGGTGTTGGCGGCGGCGGTCCGCGAGACCGCCGGCTCGTCGCTCGACGTCGAGGCGTCGAGCACGTACGAGGCGCTGCGGAACGGAACCGGATCGGAGGAGACCCGGGCGCGACGGCGCCTCGAACGCGAGGGCGTGGACGTCGACGAGCTGACCGCGGACTTCGTCACGCATCAGGCGGTCCACACGTACCTCACCGAGGACCGCGGTGCGAGCCTCCCGACCGACGAAACGGACCGCGCCGAGCGCAAGATCGAGACGATCGAGAAGCTGCAGGGCCGCCTCTCCGCGGTCACCGAGTCGGCGATCTCGTCGCTCGCGAGCGCCGACGAGCTCGATCGGGACGACTACGACGTCCTCGTCGACGTGCGAGGGGTCTGTCCGCACTGCGGGGCGGACGCGCCGGTCGTCGACCTGATCCGCCAGGGCGGCTGCGGCTGCACGAGCGAGGACGAGTCGCCGAGCGACGACTGACTCGGAGGCGGGTGGAGCGCAGTTTTTTCCGAGTATATATAAAATTACTGTGATACCTATTTATATTATATGTATCGCGGGCTCGGCGTCGCAGGCGATGAATCGTAGCCATCTACTAATTGCGCGAAATAGAAGATATATATATAAACAAAACGGGCTTTTTATTGATACAATACGAATTCTGAGCGCTATTTCGACTGATTAAGACGGATCCGTCGCAGTAGGGCGTTCGACAGATGTCGGGTATCGAGGCCACAGAGACGTGATTTCGGTGAGCGATCGCCCGCCGTAGACGCGAGCGTATATTTCGGAAGACAGATGTATTTCGCTACGTTTACGTATTTATAGGTGTTCTGCGGGCGAGTGCGGAGAGGGGTCCAGGTGCCGAGGGGCTCGTCGGTCCGGCGGGAGAACCGCTTATTGTCCCCCGGCTTCACGGCCCCCCATGGACGAGGCGGCGGTGTTCGACCGGGTGGTGACCGCGCTCGACGAGCGGAACTACGAGCCGCTGGTGCACGTGCCGGAGGCCCACAGCGAGACGTACGCGGACGTGCTTGACCGGTGTCGACGCCACGAGATCGCGATTCGGGGTCGGTACCCGGACGTGCTCGGCTTCACCGACGCGGACCGCGTGTTCGCGATCGAGGTGAAGGGGTCGCGGAACCTCCTCCGCGGAATCGGACAGGCGATGACCTACCAGCAGGGCGCGCACGTCTCGTACCTCGCGGGCGACGGCGAGGCCGTCGCGCCCCACGCGAACCTGCTCCGGTCGAAGGGGGTCGGCGTCATCAGCGTCGACGGGGACGGAGCGACCTCGTGGAGCGACCCGCCGAGCGCCGAGTCGACCGAGGAGGTCGCGGACGTCGAGGGGCGGCTGTCGGTGCGGCTCCGCGGGGACGAGTTCGGCGGCGATATCACGACGCTGAGCCTCGCGCAGCCGCTGAACTACCTCGCGCCCGTCGTCGCCGTCGACCGGTACGGGCCGCTCGCGCGAGACGAAATCGTCGACGTCATCGCCGACGAGTACGGGTTCGGCGCCGGCGACGAGACCGTCGCGAGCGCGCGGACGCTCGGCCTCCTCGCGCTCGGGTCGCCCCACGAGCTGACCTCGCAGGGGGAGCTGGCCGCGACGGTGCTCCGCGGGTACGGGGTCGAGGACCTCGACGACCTCCGGCTGACGAAGGAGGACGTCGCGCGGCGCACGGTCGCGGAGGTCCACCCGCCGCTCGCGGTGCTGCTCCGGAACTCGTTTTCCAGGCATCCGGAGTTCGGCCTGCTGCTCGACGCGCTCCGCAAGGAGGGACCGCGCGTCGACTTCCGCGACCTCGTCGAGCGGCTGGTCCGCGAGTACCCGAACGTCTTCCTGAGCGCGTTCTGCACGACGCGCGGGGCGACCCGCGCCCGAGAGCTGATCGAGCGGGGGCGGACCGCTCGCCTCTATCGGGACCGGGCGGTCTGGACGGACGTGATCCGCAACAACGTCCTCTTCAACTTCGTCCAGCAGCTGAAACACGTCGGCGTGCTCGCGCCGGAGACGCGGAGTCACAGCGGGGCGATAAGCGAGTACGACCCGGACGAGAAGCCGTGGATCGTCGCCGATCTCGGATAGGGGGCCGAGACCGCGGCCGAGAGCGACGTCATCCCTCGCGAAAGACACCGAGACGCCGCCCGTTCCTTTTTAAATCACTTATATTTCTTATAAATAAATATGGCGAGACGGCGGGCGCCAGAAGTAACTAATATCATTAACCATGTAGGTTAGCGTGGGATGGTATCACCAGACAGGATGCGCGAGCTGTACGCCGACATGGTAACGGCGCGGTACTACGAGGAACGCCTCCAAGAGGAGTATCTGGAGGGGAAACAGCCGGCGTTCGACATCTCCGCGGGACCGATTCCCGGCGAACTCCACCTCGCGGCGGGCCAGGAGGCGGCCGCCGCGGGCGTCTGTCACCACCTCCGGCCGGACGACACCGTGACGGCGCCGCACCGACCGCACCACGTCGCCATCGCGAAGGGCGTCGACCTGAAGCGGATGACCGCCGAGATATTCGGCCGGAAGACGGGTCTCGGCAAGGGGAAGGGCGGCCACATGCACCTGTTCGACCCCGACGTGAGCTTCGCGTGCAGCGGGATCATCGCCGAGGGGTGCCCGCCGGCGGCCGGGGCGGCGTTGGCGGCGAAAAAGCGGAACGAGGACGCCGTCGCGGTGGCGTTCCTCGGCGAGGGAGCGATCGACCAGGGGGCGTTCCTCGAGTCGCTGAACTTCGCGAGCGTCCGCGACCTGCCGGTCGTGTTCGTCGTCGAGGACAACGACTGGGCGATCAGCATGCCCAAGGAGCGCGTCACCGACGTGGAGGACGGGTCGGAGCGGGCCGCCGGCTTCGACATGCCCGGCGTCCGCGTCGATCGGGACGACGCCCTCGCCGTCTACGAGGCGGCCGGCGAGGCGATCGGTCGCGCGCGGGACCGGAACGGGCCCACGCTCCTCGAGGTGCAGGTCCACCGCCGGATGGGCCACTTCATGGGCGACCCGCAGACGTACCGCTCCGACGAGGACGAGGAGGCGGCGCTCGCCCGCGACTCGATCGACAGGCTCGAGTCCGAGCTCCGCGACCACGGCGTCGACGACGCCGAACTCGAGGCGATCCGCGACGACGCCGAGGCGCGGGTCGAGGAGGCGATCGCGTGGGCGAAAGAGCAGCCGCACCCGGACCCCGAGGACGCCACCGACGACGTGTTCGTGAACCCGCCCTCGGGCGTGACGACGGAGGAACCGGAGTTCGAGCTCGCGGAGGTGAGCGGCGATGAGTGAGACGGAGGGCGTCGTCGACCGCGAGCTGACGATGAGCCGGGCGATGGTCGAGTCGATCGCCCACGAGATGCGCGAGAACGAGGAGGTCTTCTACATGGGCGAGGACGTCGCCGACTACGGCGGCATCTTCGACAGCACGCAGGGGTTACTCGACGAGTTCGGTCACGACCGGATCATGGACGTGCCGATCAGCGAGACCGCGTACCTCGGGGCGGCGGTCGGCGCCGCCCAGGAGGGGATGCGCCCGATCGCGGAGCTGATGTTCGCGGACTTCTTCGGCGTCGCGATGGACCAGATCTACAACCAGCTCGCGAAGAACACCTACATGAGCGGCGGCAACGTGAACGTGCCGCTCGTGCTCACGGCCGCGGTGGGCGGGACGTACAACGACGCCGCCCAGCACTCCCAGACCCTGTACGGGACGTTCGCGCACGTTCCCGGCCTGAAGCTCGTCGTGCCGTCGACCGCCTACGACGCGAAGGGGCTGATGCACAACGCGATCCGCGACGACGACCCGGTGATGTACCTGTTCCACAAGCGGCTGATGGGGATCGGCTGGATGCCCGCGCCCGACGGCCCGAAGACGCCGGTCCCGGAGACGGACTACACGATCCCCTTCGGGTCCGCGGACGTCAAGCGCGAGGGCGCCGACGTCACGGTGGTCACGCTCGGGCTCCACGTCCACCGCGCCCTCGACGCGGCGGAGTCGCTCGCGGCGGAGGGGATCGACGTCGAGGTAATCGACCTCCGCACGCTGGTCCCGCTCGACACCGACACGGTCCTCGAGTCGGTCCGGAAGACCGGGCGGCTCGTCGTCGTCGACGAGGACTACCGGTCGTTCGGCGTCACCGGGGAGGTCGTCGCGCGGGTCGCCGACCGCGACCTCGGCGCGCTCGAGGCCGTCGAGCGGGTGGCCGTCCCCGACGTGCCGATCCCGTACGCCCGGCCGATGGAGAACGAGGTGATCCCGGACGCCGACGACGTCGAAGCGCGCGTCCGAGCGGTCGCGTCCGAACAATGAGCGGCCGGCGGGGCGCGACCGACGGCGGCTCGGGGATGCGGGTCGCGGTCCGCGCGACCGGCGACTGGGAGGACGACGTCGACGAGACCGAGGGGGTCCTCGTCGACTGGTTCGCCCGCGAAGGCCGGTCGGTCGAGGCGGGCGACACGCTCTGCGAGATACAGGTGGAGAAGGTGAGCGTCGACGTGCAGGCGCCCGCGGCGGGGACGCTCGACGAGATCGTCGTCGGCGAGGACGACGCGTTCGAGATCGGCGACACGCTCGGGTGGGTCCGCACCGAGTGACGGCGCCCGCCCTTCGCCGCCGTCCGTAGTCGCCCGCGGGCCGCTCCGCGACGGCGGCCGCTCGACGCGACGGCCGTCGCGGGCGCCGTCAGCGGGCGCCGAGCACCGAGGCGAGCCGTTTCGGGAGCGCCGCCCTGCTCGCCCGCTCGGTCGACCCGGGCGCAGGGGCGTGGTTCGCGTCCGACGCGTCGCCGGTGCCGAGCTCCTTGAACCCCGTCCCGGTCGGGACGAGGACGACGACGTCGTCGGCGGCGATCTCGCCGCGCTCCGACAGTCGGGTCGCGCCGGCGAGCGACGCCGCCGACGCCGGCTCGACGCAGAAGCCGCCGTCGACCGCGAACCGCCGCTTCGCCGCCCGGATCTCGTCGTCGGTGACCGAGACGACGGCGCCCCCGGTGTCGCGGACCGCCGCGAGCGCGCGAGCGCCGCTGGGCGGGTCCGGGTTCCCGATCGAGTGGGCGATCGTCTCGCCGGTCTCGTCGGGCGTGAGGGGCGTCGGATCGGTCTCGCCGGCGTCGAACGCACGCGTGATCGGGTCCGACGCGGCGGTCTGGACGAGGTGCAGCCGCGGCGGGTCGTCGAGCAGGCCGGCGGCTTCGAGGTCCCGGATCCCGCGCCAGATCCCCGAGGCGAACCCGCCGGAGCTCGTCGGCATCACGATCGCGTCTGGCGCGTCGGGCGCGTCTGGCGCGTCGGGCGCGTCGGGCGCGAACGCCTCGCAGATCTCGAAGAGTGCGGTCTTGTAGCCGCCGATCCGGGCCGGGTCGTCGCTGACGAGGAACCGGACCGGGAGCGCCGCGGACAGCTCGAGCGCGTCGCCGTACAGCGCCCCGTAGTCGCCGTCGACTCGCACGATCGTCGGTTCGTACTGACCGATGAGCTCCAGTCGGACCGACGAGATGTCGTCGGGAACGAGCACGACGCACTCCCGGCCGAGGCCGGCGGCGTGCGCGGCGGTACTCATCGCCATGTTCCCGTACGAGACGGTGCCGACGGCGCCGTCGCCCGCCGCGGTCGCGCGCGGGACGGCGACGGCGCTGCCCCGGTCCTTGTACGCGCCGGTCGGGTGCTCGCCCTCGTCTTTGACGTACACCCGACAGCCCGCGGCGGCGTCGAGCCCCTCGCTCCTGACCAGCGGGGTGCCGCCCGCGGCGCGAGCGAGCCCGGAGGGGCGGTCGATCGGCAGGAGCGGCTCGTAGCGCCACACGCCGTCGCGCTCCCGACGGTCCGCCCAATCGAATTCCGTCGCGTCGGTCTCGAACCAGAGCGGCTCCCCGCACTCGCAGCGGACGCGGGTCGCGCCCCCGTACCGTTCACCACACCGGTAACACCGCAACGCGGGAGACATGACACGTCCTGCGGCGCGCGGCGACGTATACCCACCGACCGCGCGGTCGGTCCCGAAGACCGCGGCGAATCCGCGGGCTGAGGGTGCGACTCACTCGTCGGACCGTCCACCCTCGCTCCCGGACTCGGCGTCCGGTCCGGTGATCTCGTCGATCACCGCGTCACCGTACGCGTCTCGGGCGCACTCGATCGACAGTTTCTCCGTGCGGATGTCCCGTTCGATCGCGGCCTTCGACCGGGCGGTCGGCTCGCCGTACCCCCCGGCTCCGGGCGTCCGAATACTCACCGTCGTCCCGGGAGGCAGCGCGTGCGTGGACTTCTGCGGCAGCCGCTCGGCCCCGCCGTCGGGGTCGATACGGACCGCGCTCCCGGAGTCGCCATCGGCGCCGCCGAACAGCCCGTAGGGGCGGTGAGTCTGCCGGTCCGCGAGGAGGCTGAACGTCGCCGTGTGGTCCCTGACGGTGATGTCGCGACGCAGGCCGAGCCCGCCGCGGAACTCGCCCGCACCGCCCGAATCTTCTCTGAGCTCGTACCGGGCGACGCGGAGCGGGTACGCGGTCTCGAGCACCTCCGCTGGCGTGTTCATCGTGTTCGACATGTGGACGTGCACGCCGTCTAACCCGTCTTTTCCGGCGCGACCACCGAACCCGCCGCCCTGGGTCTCGTAGAACGCGTACGGTTCGTCCGACCGCGGATCCTCCCCGCCGAACGTGACGTTGTTCATCGTGCCCTGCGAGCCCGCGACGACCTTCTCGGGGACGACCTCGGCGAACGCGCCGAGCACGACGTCCGTCACGCGCTGCGACGTCTCCAAGTTCCCGCCGACGACGGCCGCGGGCGGCTCCGGGTTCACGATACTTCTCTCGGGTGCTTCGATCGTGATCGGGCGGTAACACCCGTGGTTCGGCGGGATCTCCGGGTCGGTCACGCAGCGAACCGCGTAGTACGTCGCCGACGCGGTCACGGCGAACACCGCGTTGACCGGACCGGCGGTCTGATCCGCAGTGCCGGCGAAATCGACGAGAATCTCGTCGCCGTCGATCGTCAGGGTGACTTCGATGGGGAGATCGACGTTCCCGGCGCCGTCGTCGTCGAGCACGTCCGCGAACGAGTAGTTCCCGTCGGGCAAAGACTCGAGCTCCGACCGCATGCGGCGTTCGGAGTAGTTTTTGATCTCTTCGAGCGCGACACCCAGCTCGTCGGCCCCGTACCGGTCCGCGAGCTCGCCGAACCGTCGTCGCCCGGTCTCGTTCGCGGCCTCCTGCGCTCGCAGGTCGCCGCGGCGTTCGTCCGGCGTCCGGACGTTCGAGAGGATCATCTCGAAGACGGCGTCGTTCGGTTCTCCTTTTTCAAAGAGTTTCACCGGCGGGATCCGGAGTCCCTCCTGATAAATCTCGGTCGAGTCCGCGGAGACGCTCCCGGCGTGTGACCCGCCGACGTCCGCGTGGTGCGCGCGGTTCGCGGTGAACGCGACGAGCTCGCCGCCGTGATACACCGGCGTGACGAGCGTGAGGTCCGGGAGATGCGCCCCGCCGCGGAACGGGTCGTTGAGCAGTATCGCGTCGCCGGGGTTCAGCGATTCGCGCGGGAACCGGTCGATTGCGGCCCGAACCGAGAACGGCATCGAACCGAGATGGACAGGCATGTTCTCGGCCTGCGCGATCATCTCGGCGTCCGCGTCGAACAGGGCGCACGAGCAGTCGCGCCGCTCCTTGATGTTCGGCGAGTACCCCGTTCGAATGAGGTTCGCGTTCATCTCCTCGCAGACCGCCGCGGCCGCGTTGCGGGTCACCTCGAGCGTCACCGAATCGATGTCTGGGGAGTCGCTCATGATTGGACCTCCACGATGAGACTGCCGTACTCGTCCACCTCGACGGACTGCTCCGGCCGGACGACGACCGTGCTCTCCGCGCCCTCCACGATCGCCGGCCCGGTGAAACCGCCGCCGGGCGGTAACTGTGCCCGCCGGTAGACGCGCGTGTCACGTACCGCGCCGTCGAAGTGAACCGGCCGCTCCTCGGCGATCGCGTCCGCGACGTTCCCCGTGTTCGCGTCGTGCCGGAGATCCGGCGTCTCGACGACGCCGCGAGCGCGGGTGCGAAGCGTGACTAACTCGATCGGTTCGTCGTCGTAGGCGTGCCCGTAGCGCTGTCGGTGCTTGGCGTGGAACCGGTCTCGGATCGTG
>SDGW01000382.1_pt1 | contig 18785 bp, 19 predicted proteins | sample 2873831 | NCBI WGS metagenome assembly SDGW01 (sample SAMN08132700, study PRJNA421101) | hypersaline lake metagenome | isolation source: celular fraction 0.22 microns magnesium sulfate-rich crust from ephemeral... | place: Spain: Penahueca Lagoon, Toledo | collected 2011-07
CTGCACCACCGGGTCGTCTGGGGGCTGGCGATCATCAGCCAGGCGGCGAACATCTATCTGCTGGCGATGGGCGGCATCGCGCCCGCGACCGCCGAGTCGGTGCCGGTGCTGGCCGGCCACGGCGAGCACGTCCCGACGACGGCCGACCCGGTGGTGCAGGCCCTCGTTCTGACGGCCATCGTCATTGGCTTCGGCATGACCGCGTTCGCGCTCGTGCTGTCGTATCGGGTCTACGAGGAACACGACACGCTCGACGTGACGGAGTTAGGTGATCGCGAATGACGACGAAGCTGTCACAGGCGCTACCGGCGACGGTGGAAACGATGGGGGATCGACTATGACGGCCGGACCGCCGCCGGTCGCTAACTCGGCGCTCGTGATCGCACCGATGCTGGTCGTCCTCGTGACGGCCGTCGCGACGCTGCTCCTCGGCCGCCGACCCCGCGCTCGAGCGGCGGTGAGCCTGGGCGGCGGCGCGGCCTACGCGGTCGCGGTGGCGGCCATCGACTGGTACGTCGTCCTCGCGCCGGACGCGCCGGGGATCGCGACCTATCAGGTGGGCGACTGGCCGGCCCCCTTCGGCATCACGCTGGTCGCCGACGGGCTCTCGGCGTTCATGCTGACCATGGTCGCCGTGCTGGGGGTCGCGTCGCTGGTCTTCTCGACCAGACATCTCCCCGGCGGCGAGGGTCGCAGCTACTACTTCCCGCTCTTTCACTTCCTCGCGCTCGGCGTGACGGGCGCGTTCCTCACCGGCGATCTGTTCAACCTCTTCGTCTGGTTCGAGGTGATGCTGATGGCCAGCTACGTCTTCGTCGCCTACAGCGGCGGTCCTCAGCACACCCGCGCCGCGTTCTGGTACGTCACGCTCAACCTGCTGGCCAGCGCCGTCTTCCTGCTCGGCGTCGGCGGCATCTACGCGACGACGGGGACGCTCAACATGGCGGATCTCGCACAGCGGCTGGCCGAGCCGGCGGCCTACAACCTCGATCCGGTGCCAGTGATCGGCCTGCTCGGCCTGCTCCTGTCGGTGTTCGCGATCAAGGCCGGCCTCGTCCCGTTTCAGTTCTGGATCCCGACCGCCTACCGAGCTGCGCCGCCCCAGATCACCGCCCTGCTTGCCGGCGCGACGAAAAAGGTCGGCATCTACGCGATCATCCGGCTCTCCTTTACCGTCTTCGCGGACGCGAACGTCGCGGTCGACCTGGCGATCCCGGCCACCGGTATCGCGATCGACTCGCCGCTGGCCTTCGTCGGCGCAGCGCTGTTCGTCATGGCCGGGGCCAGCATCCTCCTCGGCGGCATCGGGGCCGTGGGCCGCGACTCGCTCGAGGGCGTGTTCGCCTACTCAAGCATCGGTCAGGTCGGCTTCATCGCCGTTCCCGTCGCGATCGGGGCGACGGTCACCGCCCCCGAACTGCGCCAGCTCGCCATCGTCGCCGCGCTGGTGTACGCGCTCAACCACACGCTGGCGAAGGGGCTGCTCTTCCTCTCGGTCGGCGCGGTCAGGACCGCGACGGGGACGAGCAGCTTCGACGACCTCGGCGGGCTGGCGAAGCACTCGCCGCCGCTGGCGATCTCGGTGTTCGTCGCCTCGCTCGCGCTCGTCGGTATCCCGCCGCTGTCGGGCTTTTTCGGCAAGCTGCTGGTCTTCGACGCCGCGGCTCGAGCGGGTGCCGGCCCCGTGATCGTCCTCCTGCTCGTCGGGTCGCTGCTGACGATCGCTTACGCGACCCGGCTGTGGAACCGGAGCTTCTGGGGTGCCCAGACGCCCGCCGTGGAAGCGGCGGCGATCGACCGCGTGGAAGTGACTGTCCTCGTCGTCCTCGCGGCGACGATCCTCGCCGTCGGCGTCGGCTTCGAACCCGTCTACGAGTTCGCGACGGCCGCAGCGGAGGCCGCCCTCGACACCGAGGGCTATATCGAGGCCGTCGACCCCGTCGAACCGGGCGAACTGGCCGACTCGAGCGCGAACGGGGGTGACCACTGATGGAAGTGAAAACGTGGCCGATCGCCGGCGTCGTCTTCGCGATGCTGTGGGTGTTCGTTCGCGGCCTCCCGCTGACCCCGTCGACACTGGTCGGCGGCTTCCTCGCGGGGCTGCTCGTCGGCCTGCCGGTCGCCTTCGTCTTCCGGCGGCTCTACGCCGACCGCGTGGATCTCGGGCGCGGCATCCGGTCGCTTCCGTACGCCGGGCTTTACCTCGGCGCTTTCGCCCGCGAACTCCTGTGGGCCAATATCGACGTCGCCTACCGGGTGCTCTCGCCCGGCATGCCGATCGAGCCGGAAGTGATTCTGGTGCCGCTACGGGTCGAATCGGACGTCGCGATCACCGTCATCGCCAACAGCATCACGATCACGCCCGGGACGGTGACGCTCGACTACGACGAGGAGACCAACGCGCTGTACGTCCACGGCGTCAACGGCCGCGATCCCGAGGCGATGGCCGAGCCGATCCGCACCTGGGAGGACTACGCGCTCGGACTGTTCGACGAGGACGCGTCGCCGTCGGACCCGCCGCCGGAGATCGTCGTCTCCGGCGGGGAAAGAGACAGTACTACGAACCGTCAGGACGGAGGGACGGACGATGACTGAGGCGACCCCGACGTTCCTCGAGACGGCGATCCGCGCGGCGCTTGTCATCGTCAGCGGACTCTGCGTTCTCTGTAGCTACCGCGTGATCCGCGGGCCGACCGACCCCGACCGAGTGGTCGCGCTCGACGCCATCGCGACGAACGTCGTGGCGATCGCCGTGCTGTTCGCCCTGTTGACCGACCGGGGCCTGTTCGTCACCGTGAGCCTCGTGCTCGCGATCATCGGTTTCATCGCGACCGTCGCGGTCGCCAAGTTCGTCACCGAAGGCGAGGTGATCGAATGATTCACGATATCGTCATCGTCGCGCTCATCGTCGTCGGCGTGTTCTTCCTGACCGTCGGCACGATCGGTCTACTGCGACTGCCGAACGTCTACAACCGGATGCACGCCACGAGCAAGCCGACGACGCTCGGCACCGCCGCGATCTTCCTGGCCGGCTTCGTCGAGTTCGGTCCCGGATCAGAGGGACTGACAGCACTCATCGGAATCGTCTTCCTCTTCCTGACGGTGCCGACCGGCTCACACATGATCGCCCGCGCCGCCGAACGGATCGGCATCTCCTTCCTGGGGAGCGTCACCTGGCCCGACGCGTCGGCGGTCGAGCGACCCGACCAGTCGGACGAGGCCGAGCCGACTGACGATTGACGCGGCGTATCCGTGCTCGAGCGGCGACGCCCGCCCTCACCGCTCGTACTCGGGCTCTCGACCGCGGTCCGCCTTCTGCTCGCGCGCTCGAGTCCACGCCTCGGCGTCCTCGAGCGTCTCCGTATCGAGCAGCCGCTCGAGTTTGCGCTCGAACTGCTCGTCTGTGAGTTCGCCCGCGGCGTACCGTTCGCGGAGCGTCTCGAGGGCGTCCCGGGTATCGCGGTCGACGGTCCGATCGGCCGTCCCTGAGTCGGATTCCGATTCCGTCTCGCCGGGCGTGTAATCGTCGACCCACTCGCGGCGGTCCTCTTCGTCGCCGAACAGGAGCGCGACCAGCGGTACGACGGCGATGTAGCCGACGAGCAGCGCCGCGAGCCACCAGTCCTGGCCGGTGACCATCGCGCCGAGCCAGAACGCCGTCACGAGCATCGACGCGATCCCGGTCGCGTTCTCGCGCAGTCTGGTTCGCCAATCGTCCTCCGTCCCGCGCCGATTGCTCCCCTCGAGGCCGTTCATAGGTGCGTATTCGATGCGGATCGGAAATACGTTGGTGGCTCGAGGGATCGCCCACGCGCAGCGGCGTCTCGGGAAACAGACTGACGATCCACGACCCTATGCGGACCGATTGCACGCCTGCGATCGTTTGAACACGCTTTTAAGGGGGGCAGCGCTACTGAGGTGTACACCCTACGCGGGGTTGATGATGCTCCTAGCCTCACAGGACTTCCGCCGGGTCGAACCCGGCCCGGGTCCCAGCGCCCGGACGGCAGGGGAGCGCGAGCCCACGCGTAGGAGAGGTGAACAACCAATGTCAGTATACGTCACAACCGACATCCCAGCCGACCTCGCCGACGACGCCCTCGAGGCGCTCGAGGTCGCACGAGACACCGGACGCGTAAAGAAAGGAACGAACGAAACGACGAAGGCCATCGAGCGCGGCAACGCCGACCTCGTCTACGTCGCCGAAGACGTCTCGCCCGAGGAGATCGTGATGCACCTCCCGGAGCTCGCAGACGAGAAGGGCATTCCAGTCGTCTTCATCGAGACGCAGGACGACGTCGGCCACGCCGCCGGCCTCGAGGTCGGCTCGGCCGCCGCGGCGATCGTCGACGCCGGCGAGGCGGGAGACGACGTCGAGGATATCGCCGACAAGGTCGAGGACCTCGACTGAGGGGATCAGAGATGAGTGCTGAAGAGGAAGAAAGCGGCTCTACGCCCGCCGAGGTCATCGAGATCGTCGGCAAGACCGGCATGCACGGCGAAGCCATGCAGGTCAAGTGCCGAATTCAGGAGGGCGAGAACCAGGGACGCATCATCACCCGTAACTGCCTCGGGCCGGTCCGCGAAGGGGACGTACTCCAGCTTCGCGAGACCGCTCGCGAGGCCGACTCCATCGGTGGACAATAATGGTCGAGAAACGAACCTGCGACTACACGGGCGAAGAGATCGAGCCCGGCACGGGCATCATGTACGTCCAGAACGACGGCACCGTACTCCACTTCGTCGACTCGAAGGCGGAGAAGAACTTCAAGCTCGGACGCGAACCGCGCGACCTCGAGTGGACCGAGGAAGGGCGTCGCGGCAAAACCTCTGCACAGGCCGACACATCCGCCGAAGCGGAAGCCGATCAGACCGAAGAGGTCGACGCCGAGGCAGACGAGGACCTCGAAACCGAGTCCGAGTCTGAGGGCGAACCCGTCGACGAGGACGAGGAAGACGTACCCGCCGGAGACGAAACCACCGACGAGACCGAGGCCGAGGAAGCATGAGCGATCACGAGCGCACCTTCGTGATGGTCAAGCCCGACGCCTTCGCGCGCGGCCTCGTGGGCGAAGTCGTCTCCCGACTCGAGGATCGCGGGCTCAAGCTCGTCGGCATCAAAGTCGAGAACATGCCCCGCGAACGGGCCGAAGAGCACTACAGCGAACACGAGGACAAGCCGTTCTACGACGACCTCGTCGACTTCATCACCTCGGGGCCGGTCGTCCCGATGGTCTGGGAGGGCCAGGACGCGACCCGACAGGTCCGTCAGATGATCGGCGAGACCGACCCGCTCGAGGCCGCGCCGGGCACGATCCGGGGCGACTACGCGCTCGACCTCGGTCGGAACGTCGTTCACGCCGCCGACCACGAGGACGAAGGCGCGAACGAGCGCGAGATCGCGATCCACTTCGACGACGACGAACTGATCGACTACGAGCAACACGACGCCGAGTGGCTCTACGAGTAACGAGCGACTCAGTCTGCCGACACCGACGACTCGTATCGCGTCGGTCGCGGTTCTCGAACCGATTTTTCGACGGATCCGCTGGTCTGCCTGAGAGCCGTTGCTCTCGCTATCGGAACCATCGCCGTGGTCGGTCGACCGGAGCAGTAGACGGCGGTAACGGAGGTCGCGATCGGCTGTGGCCATCCGACCGGATACGCGAACAGAGCCGATTTCGCATAGTGAAATATCCATTCTTCGGTGACCTGGAAAAAAGCCACTGTTTCACTATGCGGACGGAGCGACCGGAATCAATCGGTAATATCATGTAGTTGTATTCGTTCACTACAGAAAGCAAGTATTCGACACTCCATCCGCTCAGCGCCCTTTATCCACGGAATGAGCGCGATCCCAACGTTAAGCTCTCGATGAATAGTTACGGATATAACACAGGTACGTTTCCCGGTAGACGTAACATCTAATGTGGCGGCTGTAGAAGAGGGGGACGGTGGTTTCGAATGGTAACACACGGTAGGTGGTTCGTGGATGCGTGAAACGGAGGGAGAGGCGGCAACACTGACAGCGGAGGTGACACCGTCGCTCAATCTCGTTTTCGAACTGCTCTCGAACAGCCGACGGCGGTACGCGCTCTACTATCTCCACGAGCAACCGGACGGCGTCGCGTCGATCGAGAGCCTCACTGAAAACGTGATCGCCCTCGAGCGATCGGCCGACTTGACGGAGACGGACGGGACGACGACTGTCGGTTCGGATACTGATCCCGACGCAACGGAATCGGATGTACAGATGGAGCTCCAGCATATTCATCTGCCGAAACTCGAGGACGCAGGACTGCTCGAACACGATCGCCGGAGCGAGACGGTACGATACTGGAGTCAGCCGTCGCTCGAGGAGTGGCTCGAGCACGCGTATCACAAAGAAATCGCGTAGTCCGGTCGATCCCGCGACCACCGGCGGTGACCGCTGGACGGGTCCTTCGATCGGGGGTGCTGAAAGGTTTAACACAGAGCCCGTGGTGGGGTTCACTGACGTGTCGGTAAATCGCACGACGTGACGGCTCCGACTTTATGAGGTGTGATATCGTCTCACTCCTCAAAACTTAACAAGCGAGATACCGATACAGACAGTGAGGTGCATACTATGGCTGACCACGAACTTCCACCACTTCCGTACGATTACGATGCGCTCGAACCGTCGATCTCCGAGCAGGTACTGACCTGGCACCACGACACCCACCACCAAGGGTACGTCAACGGCCTCAACGCTGCCGAGGAGACGCTCGCTGAGAACCGCGAGGCGGGCGACTTCGGCTCGACGCCCGGGGCCCTCAGCAACGTCACCCACAACGGCTGTGGGCATTATCTCCACACGCTGTTCTGGGAGAACATGTCCCCCGACGGCGGCGGCGAACCCGAGGGCGACCTGGCCGACCGCATCGAGGAGGACTTCGGCTCCTACGAGGGCTGGAAGGGCGAGTTCGAGGCCGCTGCCGGTGCCGCCGGCGGCTGGGCCCTGCTGGTCTACGACCCGGTCGCAAAGCAGCTGCGCAACGTCGCGGTCGACAAACACGACCAGGGCGCGCTCTGGGGCTCCCACCCCATCCTCGCGCTGGACGTCTGGGAGCACTCCTACTACTACGACTACGGTCCGGACCGTGGCGAGTTCATCGACGCCTTCTTCGACGTCGTCAACTGGGAGAAGGCCGCAGAGGAGTACCAGACCTGCCTCGACCACTTCGAGTAACGCCCCAGTAGTCCGAGCGACGAGCCAGTCAATCCCGTCTTTCTTTAGCGTCGTCGTACCGATAGCGCCGCCATCGCTCGAGCCGCGGGAATCGCCGATCTGTCCCCGGCGCTCGCCCCGGAACACATGTACTGTGAGTGACTGACATGGTTTAACTGGGTGTGGGACGATCTCACGTCTCACATGGCCGCCGAGGACAGCAGCGTCGACGCGAGTGCCGAGGATCGGGACCGACAGTCACCGCGACCGCTCTACGAGGTAGATCGAAGTGATTCCGGCGACGCGCTCGCGGACGCCCTGCGAGCCGCCTGCGACGGCGACGTTCGCTTCGACGAGTACACGCGCGTCCTTTACGCGACGGACGGCAGCATCTACGGTGCACAACCCGCTGGCGTCGTCTTTCCGCGGGACACTGACGACGTACGGGCGGCCGTTCGCGTCGCGGCCGACCACGGCGTGCCGGTCCTGCCCCGCGGGGCCGGCTCCTCCCTGGCCGGTCAGGCGGTCGGCCCGGGCTGTGTCATCCTCGATCTGTCGCGCCACATGGACGCGATCCGCGATATCGATCCCGACGCACGACAGGCCGTCGTTCAGCCCGGCGTCGTCCAGGACGACCTCGACGCCGCGCTCGAGCCCCACGGGCTCCGATTCGCGCCCGATCCGGCCTCGTCGAACCGGGCGACGATCGGCGGTGGGATCGGCAACAACTCGACGGGAGCACACTCGGTGCGCTACGGGATCACGGACGCATACGTCGAGGAGTGCGAGGTCGTCCTCGCCGACGGCTCGCTGATCCGGACGCGGGATATCGTCCTCGACAGTCCCGAGTGGGAACGAATCGTCTCGAGGGACGACCGCGAGGCGGCCATCTACCGGACGGTGCGTGCGCTCGTCGAGGACAACACCGACGAGATCGAGTCGCGCTATCCGGAACTCAAGCGCAGCGTCAGCGGCTACAACCTGCAGAAAGTCGTCAGAGAGCGCGCAGATGGAGACCGAGTGATGAATCTCTCGAAGCTCTTGGTCGGCGCGGAGGGAACCCTCGGCGTCGTCGTCGAGGCCACGCTCTCGCTCGTGACTAGACCCGACGAGACCGCGCTCGCCGTACTCTGTTACGACGACTTGCTCGAGGCACTCGCGGCCGTCCCCGAGGCGCTCGCGTGCGAGGCCAGCGCGGTCGAACTCATGGACGAGGAGGTGTTCCGGCTCGCCGCCGAGTCGACGGAGTACGCCGAGTACGCGGAGCCGATTCCCGACGGGACCGAGGCGGCGCTGATGCTCGAGTTCGACTCCGAAGTGGTCGACGACCTCCCGGACGCGATCGCCGCTGCGACCGACCGGCTCGGAGACGTTGGGGCAGCGTTCGAGGCGCTCGAGGCGTTCTCGCCCGCGAAGCAGGAGAAGCTCTGGAAACTCCGGAAGGCCGCGATCCCGCTGTTGATGAGCATGGAGGGTGATCCGAAACCCTACCCGTTCGTCGAGGACGCCTCCGTTCCGCCCGAGGAACTCGCCGAGTACGTGGCGGGGTTTCAGGAGATCCTCGCGGACCACGACACCACGGCCGCCTACTTCGCACACGCGGGCGTCGGCACGCTCCACATCCGGCCGGTGTTGAACCTCAAAGAGGGGGAGGACGTCGAGAAAATGCGCGCGATCGCCGACGACGTGACCGACCTCGTCGTCGAACACAACGGCTCGTTCTCGGGCGAGCACGGCGACGGCCTCGCGCGGACGGAGTTCAACCCGAAGCTGTATGGCCCGGATCTCTGGTCGGCCTTTCAGGAGCTCAAGTCGGCGTTCGATCCGGACTGGCGGCTGAACCCGGGGAAGGTCGTCTACCGCGAGGACGACCCCACCGATATCCGCGAACACCTCCGGTACGGGCCGGACTACGCCTCCCTCGAGCCGCGGACGGCGCTCGACTTCGACGACGACGGCGGCTTCTCGCACCTCGTGGAACTCTGTAACGGCTGTGGCACCTGTCGGCAGACCGACAGCGACGTGATGTGTCCGACCTACCGGGCGACCGAGGAGGAGATCGCGACCACGCGCGGGCGAGCCAACCTGCTCCGGGCGGCGATCAGTGGCGAGATCGATCCCGAGGAGCTCTACGGCGAGCGGTTCCAGACGGAGGTGCTCGACCTCTGTATCGGCTGTAAGGGCTGTCAGAGCGACTGTCCGACGGGGGTCGACCTCGCGAAGCTCAAGACCGAGGTCAAACACCAGTACCACGAGCGCGAGGGAACGAGCCGCCGGGAGCGGCTGTTCGCGAACGTCGATCGTCTGGCGTCGCTGGGAAGCACGTTCGCACCGCTGGCGAATCGCGCGACGGAGCTGCCGGGCGCGCGGACCGTCCTCGAGAAGACCGTGGGAATCGCGCCCGATCGGACGCTGCCGACGTTTCGACGGGAGACGCTGGTCGACTGGTACGACGATCGGGGTTCCCGCGTCGATCCCGAGACCGCGACCGCGGGGGTCGTCCTCTACCCCGACACGGACACCAACTACTCGAATCCGGCGGTCGGGAAGGCCGCCGTCGAGGTCCTCGAGGCCGCGGGGATCCACGTCGCCGTCCCCGAGCTGGGGCCGACCGGGCGAGCGGCTTACTCCCAGGGGATGCTCGAGGTCGCGGCCGACCAGGGTCGTGCGCTGCTGGACGACCTCGAGCCGTATCTCGAGCGCGGCTGGTCGGTCCTGTTCGTCGAGCCCTCGGACGCGGCGATGGTCGTCGACGAGTACCGCTCGCTGCTCGAGGACGACCGCGTCGAGGCACTCGCGGCCAATACATTCGGCGTCTGCGAGTATCTCGACCGGAACCGGCTGGACGAGGAGATCGCGTTCGACGAGGCCGAGACGGCGGACGCCGCGCTGACGTTCCACGGCCACTGCCACCAGAAGGCCCGCGGCACGGACCACCACGCCGTCGGCGTCCTTCGACGGGCCGGCTACGCCGTCGATCCCGTCGATTCGGGTTGCTGTGGCATGGCCGGCAGCTTCGGCTACGAGGCCGAACACCACGATCTCTCGAAAGCGATCGGCTCGTTACTGCGAGCGCAACTCGAGGACAGCGCGGCCCGCGATGCAGTGGCAGCGGACTCGACGGTCGTCGCGCCGGGCACCTCCTGCCGCACGCAGATTGGCGACTTCGAGGGCTACGACCGGCCGGCACACCCCGTCGAGCTGCTCGCGCGGGGGCTCAAGGCGGAGCGGTAACGCTGCCAGGGGCCGTCGCTGAACGACGACTGGTCACCCCTCGTCTTCGAGCCCGGTCGCGCGCTGGTACTCCTCGAGCAGCGTCGGGAACTGGCCGCCCCGAACGTACCGGAGGCCGAACTCGTCGGCCCAGGAGATGATCCCGCGGTCCTCCGTGACCACGCCGGCGTCGAGTTCTCGAGCGAGGATCAGCAGGTCGAAGTCCTCCCGGGAGTCGAGGACGCCCTGTCGGAGGGCGCGGCGGTACTTGTCCCGCAGGTCGGAGAGGATCCGATCGGCGTCGGTCATGTACTCGTTTCGCCCCTCCGCGTCCGAGCCGGCGGTGAGCTCGTCCGGATCGAGCTGTTCGACCTCGCGGATCGCTTTCTCCGAGACGCGGAGGCCGCGATCCACCCGGTCGCTCATCTCGTCGATGAAGTTGTAGACGACGTTCGCCGGGATCGTGACGCCGTACCGATCTGGGCTCTTGCGGACGACCCACGTATCGAGCCGGGAGAACACCTCCTCGTCGACGTCGCGCTCGCGCAGCATCGTCGCGAGTTCGTCGTGGATCGACGGCGGCACGTAACAGGAGATGTTGAGCTCGAGCCGGGCGGTCGCGATCAGGTCGAGTAGATGCCCCACGGCGTCCTCGAGCGACTCGTCGTCCGCGCGGATCTCCTCGGTGATGAACAGCGACGTGTCGAGGACGAACCGTTGGCGCGGCAGTTCCCCGGGCATAGGAGCCGATTGAACGGGAATCCACATAGGTGTCATCCCGGTCGGGTCGCCGCAGCGGTCGGCCGGCCGCCGGGATCGGCGACCCACCCGGTGTTTTTCACCGCGAGCGTCGTCGGACGACGTATGGATCGGGACGCCTACCTCGAGCGGCTCGACGCCACCACCGGCGACGCCGAGGACCTCTTCGAGCACTTCGAGCAGCGGTCAGTCGCCGGACGGACCCACCACGTCCTCACCGCCGCGCGCCACGGCCTCGAGCGCGGGACCGTCATCGTCGAGGAGAGCGATGCCGTGGTCCGCGGCTATCCGAGCGTGCCGCGAATTCTGGTCCTCGATCCCGGCGTTCCGTCGTTCTTCGACGCGGGCGAGCGCGTCGCGATCGAGGAGAAACTCGACGGGTTCAACGTCCGGATCGCCGACGTGGGTGAGCCGCTGGCTTTCACGAGAAGCGGCTCCGTCTGCCCGTACACCACGGCGCGGGCGCGCGACCTGCTGGCGCTCGAGGACTTTTTCGCTGCGTACCCGGAGAAGACGATCTGTGCCGAACTGATCGGACCGGAGACGCCCTACACGACTCACGACTACGCGAACGTCGACTCCCACGATTTCCGGGTGTTCGACGTCCGCGACCGGGAGTCCGGCGATCCGCTCCCGGTGGCCGAGCGGCGCGAGCTGTGCGCGGCGCTGGACTTCGGCCAGCCGCGGCTGTTCGGGTGGGCCGAGCCGTCGGACGCCGCCGACGTGGCCGGAAACGCCATCGACGAACTCGACAGCGCAGGTCGAGAGGGGATCGTCATCAAATCGAGCGACGGGACGGCGATGGTCAAGTATACGACCGAGTCTCAGCACCACGCCGAACTCGCCTACGCGTTCTCGCTGCCGTTCGACTACGGCCGCGATTTCGTCTTCTCTCGGATCGTTCGCGACGCGTTTCAGGCCGCCGAGTTCGACGAGGACGACGACCGACTGCAGGAGCGAGCGCGGGACCTCGGCGAGTCGATCCTCCGCCCGATGGTGGCGACCATTCGGGACGTGGCCGACGGCGAGCCCGTCGGCGAGCGCCACACGGTCCGCGGCGATCCGGACGCGATCGACGCGCTGTTCGCCCACCTCCACGACCAGTCGATGACCATCGACCTCGAGGACGATCGCCGCGAAGACGGCGAGCGCGTCGTCGAGTTCGTGAAGGTGGCCGAATCGAGCCGCGATCGGATCGAGTACTACCTGAGCGGCGGATCGCGAAACGAGTAGCGGACGAGTCGCAGTCGCGGGTATCCATCGATTCCCGCCACGCCGGGTTACGGTCCGGACGACGGCGTCTCGACGGTCGAATCCGCCCCGCGAACGGACTCGGGACCGGGATCCACATCGGTCGAGTCCGTCGTCTCGACGCCGGCGAGTTCGAATCTGGCACCGCCCGCCTCGCTCTCGGTGGCGTCGATCGACCAGCCGTGAGCGGTCGCGATCTGTTCGACGATCGAGAGTCCGAATCCGGTGCCGTCCTCGTTCGTCGTATACCCCTGCTCGAAAATACGCTCGCCGTCGTCGGGCAGTCCCCGGCCGTCGTCGGCGACGTAAAACCCGTAAACCGGCGTTCCGAGGACGCCGACCGAGACCGTCAGCGGTAGTACCGACTCGGTCGCGTCGTCGGCATTCGCAGCGTCGTCCGTTGGTCCCCCGTGTTCGACAGCGTCCTGCTGGGCCTGCGAAGCCGGACTTGGCGAACCGTGTTCGACAGCGTTCCGAAACAGGTTCTCGAGCAGCCGAAGCAGTCGCGTCCGGTCGGCGAGGACCACCGCGGAACCGTCGATCGACAGCTCGTTGTCAGCGGTTTCGACGCTCTCCCAGGCCTGCCGAGTGACCGCGGCCAGTTCGAGAGGGGTGGTCTCGCTTACCGATTCGCCCTCTCGAGCGAGCGCAAGCACGTCTTCGATGATCGCCTCCATGCGGTCGTGTGACCGCTGAACCTTCTCGAGGTGGGAGACGTCGCCGGTCTCGAGCGCGAGGTCGACGTACCCGTCGGCCACCGACAGCGGGTTCCGCAGGTCGTGTGACACCACGTCGGCGAACCGCTCGAGGCGCTTGTTCTGGCGCTCGAGTTGCTCCTCGTGGCGCTTGCGTTCGGTGACGTCGCGGACGATGAACAGCCAGCCGACGTGGGTATCGCGGCCGTCGTCGATCGGCGTCACCCGAATGTGGTAGTGGCCGCCCATGAGCGCCAGTTCGCGTTCGGTCTCGACGGTGTCAGCCGTGAGGTCGTAATAGAGGCCGCGCAGTTCAGGGAGGTCGGCGAATATCGAATCGATGTCGAGGCCGATCGCGGAGCCCTCCATATCCGCGAGCATGTCCCGTCCGGCGGGGTTGGTGTCGATGATCCTGTCCTCGCGGTCGATGACGAAGACGCCGTCGGTGACGTTGTCGAGGACGCGGTCCCGAGCGATCGGGACGATGTCGACCAGCTGGTACCGGAAGATCGCGACGGTAAACAGCGCGCCGGTTATCAGATAACCGATCGGCATCGGATCGAACGGAAACACATCCGCGACGAAGAGGACGTTCGCCGCCGTCGGAATGACCGTCGCACCGAGCAAGGCGGCGGCTTGACCGCGGTACACCGATCGGGAGCGATAGAGGAACTCGAGGACGAGCACTGCCGCGGCCACCATCACCACATACGAGTAGAGAACGTGAAGGCCCACCGCGATTCCCCACTCGATCTCGATTCCGGTCAGCGATCCCGGATCCGGCTCGACCGATTCGAAGAAGACGTTTCCCGGGTTGAAAAACACGAGTCCGACGACGACGATCGGCTCGATCGCAAGTATCGCGACCGTCGTTCGCGTGACGAGGCGTTCGCGACCGGTGTACTCGAGGACGAACAGAAAGATCGTCGCGATGCTCGTGACGATGCCGATGAACAGCGTTTGGACCATCAACGTAGAAATCGCGACGCTGTCGACGGCTGATGCAACGAACAGTGATCCGGAGTAAACGGCGGTCGCGAACAGACACAGCGAGAGCGGGATCGCCCCCCGCTTTTCGCGATGGCGCCACACGACGACGCCGAGCGCGATTCCGACGACTGCCGACAGTCCGTACATCGTCAGAATCGCGTCGTGACCGGTTGCCATCGAACCTACTCCCTCTGCAATCTTATAAAATGCGGTGGCCATCGGCGTTCGATATCGGTGTACGGACGTCGTTCCTCTCTCGAGCGCGAACGAACGATTTAGGCGTCGGCCGCGGATACGAGGACGTATGCCCGTACCGAAATCGGAGTTCGACGCGCTCCCGCCGTGTGACTTCTACACACCCGCGGAGCTGCTGGCGGACGACCAGATGTACACCGTCTACGAGATTGCACGGCTCCTCCAGGGCCTCGAGCCCGACGCCGACATCGACCGCGAGACCGAGGACATCCTGCTCGACTGGGCGATTCCGTGGATCATGACCAACGCCGACGAACTCGTCGTCGCCGAGCCGCGCGACGAGGACGAACCCGGCTACTACGGTCTGAAAGAATGATCCTCCTCGTTGTCGGTGCCGACCGAGTCGACGCCGGCAAGACGACTTTTTCGACCGGCCTGCTCGAGCGAACCGGCGCGGTCGGCTACAAACCCCGGGCCGGTAACGACTTCTGGTTCGACCAGGACGACTGCCAGCGAGCGCTCGCCGACGGTCGGCTCTACGGTAAGGACGCGGCGCGGCTCTCGGCGGCCGACGGCCGCGGCCGGCCCCCGGAACAACTGAACCCCGTCCACCGGCTCTGGCGGCCCGCACCCGGCGGTGACAGCGGGCTGCTCGGACAGACGGACCGCGAATTCGTCGTCGATCGGGTCGGTCGCAGGGCCGACGAGTCGCTGTTCGTTCGCAACGCCGCCGCAGACGTGCCGGACGCGGTCGCCGAGGCGCTCCCGCTCGAGGAGGCGATTCCCGTCGAGACCGTCGCCGAGTTCAACGACCTCGCCGAGCGGGAGTACGTCCCCGCGTTCGAGCGGCTGGCCGCCGAGATCGAGGCGACCGATATCGCCGTCGTCGAGTCCTACAGCGACATCGCGCTCCCGCTGTCCTCGCTCGACCCGGCGTCGATCGCCGCCGTCGCAGCCGTCGAACCCGGCCGCGCCAGAATCTACTCCGGCGAACGCTACTGTCGCGCTTGCGAGATCGCCAGCTCGAGTCCCAGAGACGGTGCGATCGAAAAGCGCGTACCCGACGTACTCGACTATCTCGATCCGCTCGAGCGCGTTCAGTTACCGGCGCTCGGCGGTGCCGACCGGGACGATCCCGCGCGGATCGCCCGCGAATACGCGGACGCCTACGACGCGCTGCTCGGTGCCGCCGGACGGGTGTAGCCGGGCCTCTCCCGCTACATCTGGCGAGCCATCTGTGCCGAGAGTTCGACGTGGTCGTACGGATCGTTCGTGACGCTCGGCCCGTGGCCGGTGTGCATCGCCTCGAGGTCGGGATCGATCCGCTCGAGTACGCGATCGATGCTCTCGATCAGGGTGTCCCGATCGCCCTCCGCTAGGTCGGTGCGGCCGAAGCTCCCGTTCTGGAACACGAGGTCGCCCGCGAACAGCACGTCCGCGTCGGCCGAGTAGAAACAGAGGTGATCGTTCTTGTGCCCGGGCGTATGGAGGGCGACGTATTCGTGGTCACCTAGTCGGACCGTCTCCTCGTCCGCGATAGCGTGGTCGACGCCGTCGATGGCGGTGTCGTACCCCCAGGCGTCGACGCCGAAGGCGTCTTTCACCGCCTCGAGGTTGCCGACGTGGTCGCGGTGGGTGTGTGTGAGAATAATCGCGTCGAGGTCGTCGACGTGAGAACGGACGGCGTCGACGACGTCGAAGTTCGCGCCCGTATCGACGATGACGGGGCGGTCGCCATCGACGAGAAAGACGTTGCTCGTAAACGCCTGCACGCCCGTCGCGAGATTAGTGATCATGGCAGCCGTTACGCAGGCGATCGATTTGTGGGTGTCGACACGGACGCCGCGCTCCATTCGACCTCGAAACGGCCTCGAGTACCCCTTATAACCCGTGAATCAACCCGTATTGGTATCCGTTCCAGTATTCACAAGGATTTTTAGCTCCGGCACGTAGTGGGTAGACGAATGAATCGGCCGGTCTCCGTCGGTCTCGTCGTTTTCGCCATCTTCGCAGCCGTTGTGGGCGTCAGCGGATCGGCCGTTCTCGCCCCGTCTGGACTGGCCGGCCCCACCGCGATGGAAACAGCTCCCGGCGAAACACAGGGTGGGACGGGCGACTTCGACGACTCCGGGTTCGGTGACGTTCGGGGCCAGGATTTCGTTTCGAACGTCGATACGACGACGTTCGAGATCACCGTCCACGAAAACGGGAGCGCGACGTGGACGTTCCGTCACGAACAGCGGTTCGCAAACGACGAGAACGAGACTGAGGCACGCCAGAACTTCAACGCGTTCGCCGAGGAGTTCGAGGCAAACCAGACGGAGCTCTACGATAGCTTTCGGAACCAGTCACGACTGCTGACCCAGGCCGGCACCCAGGAGACCGGCCGGGAGATGGAAGCGACGAACTTCCACCGATCCGCCCGAATCGAAGAACAGCTTACTCCGACGGGCGTCGTCGAGATGTCGTTTCTCTGGACGAACTTCGCCGTCGTCGAGGACGACCGCATCGTCGTCGGTGACGTCTTCGAGGACCTCTACATCGGCCCCGATCAGCGAATCGTGATCGAGGCCGGCGGTGACCTCACCTTCCAGACCGTCGAACCGGACAGCCAGTACGCCGGCAGCTCGCTCGCGGACGCCGACTCGGTCAGCTGGAACGGGGAACAGGAGTTCGTCGACGGCCGTCCGCGCGCGGTGTTCGACCGTCCCGGGGCCGGCGCTGGAAGCGGCAACGAACCGGACGGATCGTCACCCGTTGCGGGTTCCGTCCCGTTCCTCGCTGGCGGCCTCGTCGTCGTCGCCCTCGTTCTCGCGGCCGTCGTCTGGTATCGGCGGAACGGCTTCGGAGCTACCGACGACGATACGGCGGCCGAATCGGCGGCATCGACGGCCGTTCGCGAACCAGCGACCGGAAGCGGAGAGGCGTCATCGCCGGACTCGTCTGCCGTCTCCGGCCAGAACGCCGGAACGGACCCGCTGTCGGAAGAGGAGCTGATGACGGACGAGGATCGCGTCGTGAAACTCATCCGTGAAAACGGCGGCCGAATGAAACAGGTCAACATAGTCGAAGAAACCGGCTGGTCGAAGTCGAAGGTCAGCATGCTTCTCTCGGACATGGAAGACGACGGCACCATCAGCAAACTCCGGGTCGGCCGCGAGAACATCATTAGCCTCGAGGGATTCGAACCCGAAGCGACGAAATCGCCGTTCGACGAGTAGTTCTGTCAGATATCGTATTCGTGGTACTGCGCGCCACTCTCGTGCCGAAACGGAATCCTTAAACATCGTACCGCGCAACAATCGAATGCAGACGAAGTGCGCTCCGATGGTGTAGTCCGGCCAATCATATTGCCCTCTCACGGCAATGACCAGGGTTCGAATCCCTGTCGGAGCACTCCTTCCTCCCGCCGTCTGGTGATTTCGTCCGTGGCAAGATGGTGATCCACATTGCCGCCACAGGACTATTACGAAGCTCGGAAGACTGTATCGCACCGCCGTCTGGCGATTTCGGCTGATTGCCCGGTTGTTACGTTCGCCGGAACGGCAAACACATTCGCTGGACAGCGTGGGGAATACAGATGACTGCTCTGGACGACATCACTGTCGTTACGGAACCGAGTCGAGAGTATCTCAACCAGCGCCAGCTGGTGGATTACCGATCGACGCGCGAGGCCTGCCTCGAGTGGCTGCTCACGTTCGGCAAAGATCCCGATCAGGTCGAGGGATACGCTCGAACGACAGTGAGCGCCCGCGCTAACCGAATGGACAAGTTCTACCGCTGGGTATGGGACGAGGAAGGCCGATACGTTTCCGATCCGTCCCACGAGCACGCCGATGCGTTTCTGAAGCAATTGGCGTACGAGGATCGATCGAACGCCGATCGGTCGAACTACCAGAAGGCGCTCCAGATGCTGTTCAAGTGGCGCCACCACGAGCACGGGTTCGACGAGTACGAGCCAGCGATCACGTTCTACTCCAACGATAGTGCCTCTCAACCTCGCGATTACCTGACGCGCGAGGAACGGTCTATGATCCGAGAAGCATCGCTGGAATATGGTAGCATTCCGGCGTATAACGATCTCTCACCGGACCAGCGCGATCGCTGGAAGGCGTACCTCGCCCAGCGCTTCGAGAAGCCAAAGTCAGCCGTGTCCCCCACGGACTGGGAACGGGCCAATGGCTGGAAGATTCCGTCGCTGGTTGCAGCGAGTCTCGACGCCGGTCTCCGACCCATTGAGGTCGAACGAGCCAAGACCTACTGGGTGGACGCGCCGAACCGGGTGCTTCGCATCCCGAAAGACGAGTCCTCGAAGAACACCGAGAACTGGATCGTGAGCATCCAAGAGCGCACCGCCGAGATGCTCGAGCGGTGGCTCACCGAGCGTGAACACTACGAGATGTACGCGGACACGGACGCGTTGTGGCTGACTCGGAAGGCGAACCCCTATCAGACGCGAGCGCTCAAGCACCTGCTTGAACGGCTCTGCGAGA
>SDGW01000891.1_pt1 | contig 18745 bp, 17 predicted proteins | sample 2873831 | NCBI WGS metagenome assembly SDGW01 (sample SAMN08132700, study PRJNA421101) | hypersaline lake metagenome | isolation source: celular fraction 0.22 microns magnesium sulfate-rich crust from ephemeral... | place: Spain: Penahueca Lagoon, Toledo | collected 2011-07
ATCTCGACCTCGGAAACTGCACCTCGACCTCGGAAACCATCTCTCGACTACGAACCGCACTGATACCGACGCCTATCGTACCGCAACCGCACAGCACGACACCCCGTCCTCCCCAACCGCCTGCGTCCTCGGTCTCCGCCTCGCTCCGAACTGCGGTCCTCGGCCCTCGCGCGGATGGGCGCGGCGCTCGTGAGCGCCGCACCGTCGGACGAACCGCGTCCGACGAGTCGTGCGCTCACGTCCGTTCGCGCAGACGCCGCACGCGCCGACCGCGGCAGAAAGGCACCTATAGCGTGCTAAAACAAATGTAAAGGCGATTCAGGAACAGAAAAATACGTCTCAAAACGACTTTCGTCGGTCAATCCTCGGGGTCCACGACGGTCGCCTCGAAACTCGCCTCGCCGCCGTGGGCGTACTCCCCGTCGCTCTCCGGCGTCGAGCGAACCGTCTCGAAGAACCGCGAGGTGATGACCTCGCTGACGACGCTCGCCAGCGAGGCTTCCTCCTCCTCTTCGACGGTGCCGAGGAGGCCGAGCGGAATCTGAGCGCCCGCCATGTCGGCGTGTCCGCCCGCGCTCCCGATCTGGCCGAACGCCGACCGGAGCGTCCCGCCGAGGTCGATGTCGGTCCCGCGAGCGCGGGCGGAGACGTACACCGTGCCGTCGCGGAAGCCGTAGACCAGCGTCGTGGTGATGGACTCCATGTTGAGGAGGTGGTCGGCCGCCTGCGCGAGCGCGTCGCGGTCAGACAGCGACCCGACGCAGGACGCCAGCACGGTCCCCTCGACGCGCCGGTTCCGGATGGCCCGCGCGATAGTCTCGAACGTGTCGGGGCTGACCGACGGACTCTCGACCCGTTCGAGCGTCCCCACGTCGGCGTAGGGCAACAGGTACGACGCCGCCTCGAAGTCGGCGGTCGAGACCTCCCGCGAGAAGTCCTTGGTGTCGACCCGGATGCCGTAGAGGAGGCCCGTCGCGACCTCCTCGGAGAGGTCGATGCCGAGCCGCTGGATGTGTTCGGCCAGCAGCGTCGAGGTCGCGCCCACGTCGCTCCGGAGGTCCACGAACTCGGCTTCGGGGGCCTCCTTGGGCGGGTGGTGGTCCACGACGATGTTCACCGCCGTATCCTCGGGCAGTTGGTCGTTGACGCCCGGCCGGGAGTGGTCCACCAGCGCGATGCCGCCGAACTCGCCTAAGTCAAGCTCCTCGACCGACTCGAAGTTCCGGAGGTCCAACTCCAACAGGTTGACGAACGCGCGGTTCTCCTGATGGGAGATGTCGCCGAAGTAGCAGGGGACCGCATCGACGCCGACCTCCTCGGCGACGCGACAGAGCGCGACCGCACTGGCGATGGCGTCGGGGTCGGGGTTGTCGTGCATGAACACCGCCAAGGTACCCTCGACGCGCCGAATCGCCCGCCGGAGGTTGGCCGTCCGAATCGCGTGGTCGCCGGTCGCCACCGCCATCACCTGCTCGACCAGCGCCGCGGTCGGGTCGATGACGTGGTCGGAGAGCGCGGTTATCCGCTCGCGTTGACCGGAGTCACAGCCCTCGCCGAGGTAGCCGACGACGTACGCCTCGGGGAACAACTCCACCGCGAGCTCGGCGGCCTCGCGGTTGACCTCGGGGTCGCGGTCGGCGACGACCACCACGTCGGCACCCTCGACGCCCGCCCGCACGGTCTCCGGGTCGGTCGGGTCGCCGAGGGTGGCCGAGACGCCCTCCTCGCGGAGCGCGTCGATGCGGCTCTCGGCGTCGTCGACGACCAGCATGCTGTGTTCGCCGTCGGCTATCGCCTCGACGAGGGTCTGACCGACGGTTCCACACCCCAACACCAGCCGCGAAACCATTCTACCCGCGGGTTTCCGTTGCGCGGCCTAAAGTCTACCGTCTACGGTCGCTCGTGGCTCTCGGGAAGAGCGTCGGAAAAAAATCGAACCGCGAAGAGTCGAGTTCGCTGTCAGGCCACGATGCCCGCGGCGGCGTCGGTCGCGTACTGCCAGACCGGACCGAATCCGGGCAACAGCAACACGGTCACGACGGCAGCGGCGGCCAGCGCGGCGTAGAGGCCCGCGGGCTTGGACTCGATGTCGAACTCGCCCGAGGAGTCCTCTATCCACATCGCCTTCACGACCCGCGAGTAGTAGTACAGCGACAGCGCGCTGTTGATGGCACCCACGGCCGCGAGCCACCAGAACCCGGCACCGACCGCGGCACCGAACAGGAAGTACTTGCTCATGAACCCGCCGCCGACCGGCAGGCCCGCGAGGTTGAACAGGAACAGGGTCATGACCGCACAGGCGAACGGTGCCTGCGAGGCCAGCCCGTTGAAGTCCTCGAACTTCCGGCCGACCGACCAGTACTCGGTCAGGGCGATGAACAGGAACGCGCCCGTGTTCATGAACCCGTAGACGAGCAGGTGGCTCATGCCGCCTGCCAGCACGAACTCGTTGTTCCCGCCCGACAGCGCCGCGAGACCGATGAGGACGTAGCCCGCGTGCCCGACCGACGAGTACGCGAGCATCCGCTTGACGGTGTCCTGCGTGGCGGCCGCGAAGTTACCGAGCGTCATCGTCACGACGGCGAGAATCTGGGCCGCGAGGACCCAGTCGACGCTCGTCGCGGCTCCCGTGACCAACTGCTGGATGGGGAACGCGACGACGAACACGCGGAACGCCACCGCGAACCCGGCGGCCTTCGAGGCCGACGAGAGGAACGCCGAGACGGGCGCGGGCGCGCCCTCGTAGGCCTCGGGTGCCCAGAAGTGGAACGGCACCGCGGAGGTCTTGTAGGCGAACCCGCCCAGAAGCATCACGACGCCCAGTCCCAGCACGCCGGTCAGGTCGGTACCACCGACCGCACTGGCGATGTCGGGCAACAGGAGCGACCCCGTGACGGCGTAGACGAGGCTGATGCCGTAGGCGAGAATGGCCGACGACAGCGCCCCGATGAGGAAGTACTTCAGGCCCGCTTCGACGCTCCCGCGGTTCTTCTTGAGGATGGCGACCAGCGCGAACGACGGCAGGCTGGACAGCTCGAGGCTGACGAACGCGACCGCGAGACTGTTCGCGGACGCCATCAGCGTCATCCCCGTCGCGGCGAGCGTGACCAGCGCGTAGTACTCCGCCTGATAGGAGTGGTCGCGCAGGTAGTCGAAGCTAGCGACCGACACCAGCGCGGTCACGCTGGCGAACACGAAGGCGAAGAACAGGCTCATCGTGTCCACGACGAGCGCGTCCCCGTAGAGGGAGATGGGCTCGGACCCCGTGCCAGCCAGCAGGTACCACGCCGAGAGACCCGCCGCGACCAGCGACCCGAGGGTCGCGGTCCCGGCCAGAACTCCTCGACCGGTCGAGTTGGGGGTGATGCTGTCGAAGATCAACAGCAGGAGGCCGGTCAGTCCGAACACGATCGACGGACCGAGCGCCATCCACGTCGGGAGTTCAATCGCCATCTATGCACCACCTCCGGTCGTCGGAACCAGCGGATCGACTGCGTTCTGAATCATGTCGTAGAAGATGCTCGGTTCCACGCCCAGCAGGATGACCAGCAGGATGAGAACCACGAGCGGAGCCACGTCGTGGAACGATGCCGGACCGACCTCGTAGTCGGTCTCGACCTCGAAGGTCCCGAACAGCGTGCGCTGCATGGCGAACAGGAGATAGCCCGCGACCACGACGATGCCGAACATCGCGGCGGCCGTGAACCACACCGAGCCAGCGAACGCGCCGAACGAGCCGAGGAAGATGAAAAGCTCCGCGGCGAAGCCGGCCATCAACGGTAGGCCCATGTAGCCGAACGCGCCCGCGACGAACACCGCGACGGTGAACGGCATCTTGCTCGCCAGCCCGGACATGTCTTGGACCATCCGGGTGTGGGTCGTGTTGTAGATGACGCCGACCGACATGAACATCAGGCCCGAGATGAGGCCGTGGGCGACCATCTGGAAGGTCGCACCGCCCATGCCGTACAGCGTGTACGCCACGAGCCCGAGGATGACGTACCCCATCGAGGAGACCGAGGAGTACGCCACGATGCGCTTGAGGTCCGACTGGGCCAGCGCCAGCATCGCGCCGTAGATGACGCTAATCACCGCGAACACCGCGATGATCTGGGCGTTGTTCTGGGCCACGTCGGGCAGCATCGTGAAGTTGAACCGGAGCAGGGCGTAGGTACCCATCTTCAGGAGGACCCCGGCCAGCATGATCGACACCGGCGTCGGGGCCTCGACGTGGGCGTCCGGAAGCCACGTGTGGAACGGGACGACCGGGACCTTCACCGCGAACCCGGCGAACATGGCGACGAAGGCAGCCACCTTCAGGGTGCCCGCGTCGAGCGGTCCGAGACTACCGAGTTCACCCGCGCGAAGCGCTTGGGCGATGGCGGGCATGTCGAGGCTCGTCACCGAGTCGCCGAGTCCGAACACCAGCGCGATGAACCCGATGAACATCACGAGGGAAGCGATGTTCGTGTAGACGAACATCTTGATCGCCGCGTACTTGCGGCGCGGACCGCCCCAGACGCCGATGAGGACGTACATCGGGACCAGCACCATCTCCCAGAAGACGAACCACTGGAAGAAGTCCAGCGCCGAGAAGACGCCGATGAGGCTGGCTTCGAGGAACAGCATCAGGCCGTAGAACTGGCTCTGGCGCTCGTCGATGGGCGTCCACGACGCCAGCAGGGCCAGCGACGTGAGCACCGTGGTCAGCGCGACCAGCGGCATGCTGATGCCGTCGAGGCCGACGTGCCAGTTCAGGGCGTAGGGTCCGGCGGTGACCCACTCGAAGTTCGTCTCGAAGGCCAGTTCGCTACCCTGCAGGAGGGCGTTGCCGCTGGCCTCGTACGTGCTGTACATCCAGAGGCTCCCGACGAGCGGGAGCAGGCTGAGCGCGAACGCGAGTTTACTCGCCACCTTGTTCGGGGCGAGGAACACCGCGAACGCGCTCACCAGCGTCACCGCGATGAGTGCTTCGATCCACATTCAGAACCAACCTCCCACGAGTCCGAGAACGACGAGCAAGACGACGAAACTCGCCGTCAACAGGAAGGCGTAGTTCGAGACCACGCCGGTCTGGATTCGCTTGATGCGGTCGCCACCCGTCAGACTCACGCTGGAGACGCCGTCCACGACGCCGTCGATGACGCCTTGGTCGAACTTGTCCGCGGCGCGAGCCAGCGGCAGGGTGAGCCCGGTCGCCAGCCAGACCTGATACTCGTCTTGGTAGTAGTTGTTGAACAACACCGTCTTCGCTCCGCCGAGTTTGTCGGTGTGCTCCTCGGGGTCCGGCACCGCGTAGAGCTTCCACGCGAGTCCGGCGCCCGCGAGCGCGAGTGCGAGCGAGACGCCCGCACCGAGGAGAACCGTCGTGACCTCCGACCCGACGTATCCGGCCGAGTAGTTGGCGAAGTCGTGGGTCAGTTCGCCGTAGTGGTGCGCCGACAGCGCCTCCGGTCCGGCGTCGAGCCACTGATGAAGGAAGTCGATGTTCGCCACGCCCAGCACCTTCTGGACCGGGAGCAGGTTCGCGACGCCAGCGACCGCTGCGAGCGTCCCGAGGACCGCGAGCGGTCCCTTCACGTTCCAGCGCACGCCGTGGGGGTCCCGAGCGGTGTCGCTCCGGGGCTCACCGTGGAAGGTCAGCGCGACCATCCGGAAGGTGTAGAACCCGGTAAAGAACACCGCGAGCAGACCCATCGCGTACGCGCCGAGTAGCAACGGACTGTTGAGGCCGTGGACGAGCGCCTCGTAGAGGATTTCGTCCTTCGACCAGAAGCCCGAGAACGGGACGATGCCCGCCAGCGCGAGCGACCCCGAGAGGAACGCGTAGTAGGTCACGGGCATCCGGTCTTTCAGACCGCCCATGTCCCACATGTTCTCGTTGTGGTGCATCGCGATGATGACCGACCCCGCACCGAGGAACAGCAGCGCCTTGAAGAAGGCGTGGGTCATCAGGTGGAAGGAGGCGGCGACGTAGCCGCCAGCGCCCAGTCCGAGCATCATGTAGCCGTACTGGGAGATGGTCGAGTACGCCAGCACCTGCTTTATCTCCTTCTTGACGACGCCCATCGTCGCCGCGAACAGGGCCGTGAAGCCGCCGACGAACGCGATGAGCGCCAGCACCTGCGGCAGCAGGGCGTAGAACCCGTAGATGCGCGCGACGAGGTAGACGCCCGCCGCGACCATCGTCGCCGCGTGGATGAGCGCCGAGACGGGAGTCGGACCCTCCATCGCGTCGGGCAGCCACGTGTGTAGGGGGAACTGCGCGGACTTGCCGACGACGCCGCCCAGAATCAGCAGTCCGAGGACCGCGAACCACGCCTGCGGGTCGAGACCGAGGAACGTCGTCACCTCGGCCGCGCCCTCGCCGGCCAGCGCGAGTTCGGCCAGATGGGGGAACGACTCGGCGGCCTCGGTGCCGACGAACATCGACGTGCCGAAGGTGGCGAAGACGCCGACGACGCCGACGAGGAAGAAGTAGTCACCGAAGCGGGTGACGAGGAACGCCTTCTTCGCGGCGCTCGGCGGCGCGTCGTCGGTCTGCCAGAAGCCGATGAGGAGCCACGAACACAGGCCCACCAGCTCGAAGAACATGAACGCCATGAGCAGGTTGTTCGCGAACACGAACGAAAGCATGCTCGCGGTGAACAGGCCCAGTCCGGCGTAGTACCGGGGCAGGCCCGTCTCGCCCTCGTCGTTCATGTAGCCGAGGCTGAAGACGTGGACCAGCAGCGCGACCAGCGAGACGATGACGAGCATCATCGTCGAGAGCGGGTCGAGTAGGATGCCGAGATGCAGGTCCACGGCGGCCTCGCCCATGCCAGCGACCCACGTCGTCGATACGTGGTACATTCCGTCGGAAGTGCCGCCGACGGCGACGAACGCCCACACCGACAGCAGGAGCGAGCCGGCCGTCGCGAGGATGCCGGGAATCGCTCCGCCCTTGGGGAGCAGTCGGGGAGCGAACGCTCCGACGAGCAACGCGATCAGGAACGATACGAACGGCAGGGCCGCGATGGCCGGTGCCAGTTCGAAGGGGAGTGCTGCCATACGTTTACCACCTCATCGTCGTCGCTTCGGTCACGTCCACGTCCTTGAAGTTGCGATACAACACGAGGATGATGCCGATGCCGACCGCGACCTCCGCGGCCGCCAGCGCCAGCGTGAACAGGCTGAACGTCTGTCCCGTCAGGTTGCCGTGGAACTGCGAGAACGCGACGAGGTTGATGTTCGCCGCGTTCAGCAGTAGCTCCACGCTCATCAGGAACAGCAGCGCGTTCCGGCGAGTCAGGATGCCGAACACGCCGATTGCGAAGACGGCGGCCGAGAGCAGGAGGTAGTACTGTGGCGGTACCATCACTGCTCACCTCCGGTCTCGTCGGTTCGTTCGGTTCCTCCGTCCGCGACGACTTCGCCGCTGGACGGCGCTGGCTCCTGTTCGACCGCGTCCGAACGCAGGGCCGAGACGATCTCGCCGCCGTCGTCGCGCCGGGCCAGCATGACCGCGCCGACCAGCGCGCCGACCAGCACGAGGTCGATTATCTCGAACGCGACGAGCATCCCTTCGCTCGGCACGGCGTTCTGTGCGTTGATGTTGAACATCGCGTAGCCGATGCTCGCGGTAATCGAGGCTCCGTCTGGGAACCCGGCGGCCTCGCCGAACTCCGCGCCGACGAAGATCCACGCCATCACCGCGAAGAGCGCAAGCGCGGCTACGCCCGGCAACTTGCGACCGGTGTCGTCTCTTTCGCTGTTACTCATAAGTCGGCACCTCCTCTGTCTCGGTCGTAGCCTGGCGCGTGAGCATCACGGCGAACGTGATGAGCACGAGGACCCCGCCGACGTAGACGAGGACCTGCATCGCCGCGAGGAACTCCGCCTGTAACAGTACGTAGTGTACAGCGACGGAGAGCAGCGCGACACCCAGCAGTAACGCCGAGTGCCAAATGTCCCGCACCAGGACGACGCCCAGACTGCTCGCTATCGTGACGAGAGCGAACAGCCCGAACGTGAGTAGCTCGTATGCCATTTCAGTCACCTTGAAGTTCTCGTATTCGTCCTTTTAACGTTTCGAGACTGGACTACTGGTAGTCCACCTCGCCTTCGCCCTCGCCGATCCACGCACCCCGGTCGGGTTCGCGGGATTCGAGGGGGTCCATGTCCTTGTACCACGGGACGTTCTTCAACTGCTCTTTGTTGTACACGAGGTCGTCTTTGGTGTCGCCCGTGAACTCGAAGTTCTCCGTGAGCAGGATGGCGTCCACCGGACAGACCTCCTCGCACAGCCGACAGTAGATGCACTGTCCGATGTGGAGGTTGTACTGCTCGCCGTTGCGCTGGTCGTCCTGAACGATCTGAATCGTGTCGTTCGGACAGACGTTCTCACACTGGCGACACCAGATGCAACGCTCTTGGCTGAACTTGTGGACCCCGCGGAAACGGGGGCTTACTTCGGGCGCCACGTCGGGGTACTCGACCGTGAACGTGGACCCGTCCAGTGCGTGCTTCAGCGTCGTCGCCATCGATTTCAGTACTCCGATCATTAGAGCATCACCCCGACGATGACGGCCGTCAGGACGAGGTTAGCGAAGCTCAACACGAGCATGCCCTTCCAGCCGATCTCGATGAGTTGGTCGATTCGGACGCGGGGAACCGCCGACCGCGCCCACTGCGTGAACAGGAAGACGGCCCAGATTTTGATGATGAACCAGATGAATCCCGGCAGAATCGGCCCGGACGGGCCACCGAGGAACACCGTCGCCACGATGGCACCACCGAGGAAGATGTGGATGAACTCGCCCATGTAGAACAGGACGAAGTAGATGCTAGAGTACTCGGTCATGTACCCGGCGACGATTTCGGTCGGCGCTTCGGGGATGTCGAACGGGTTACGTCCGACTTCCGCGAGGTTCGCGACCATGAACAGCACGAACGCGAAGGGGTTCACGAACGCGAACCACGACGGAATCGTGATACCGGCAATCGTCACGAGCGGCTCTGTCTGCTGTGCGACGATTTCGCTGGTCTGGAGCGTCCCCGTGAACAGCACGACAGACGCCGCCGTGACGACGAGCGGAATCTCGTAGGCGATGTTCTGTGCGATGGCGCGCAGACCGCCCATCAGCGAGTACTTGTTGTTCGACGCGTAGCCCGCCATCGTCAGCGCGAGCGTCGCGATGGAGGCGACCGCGAACACGTAGGCCAACCCGGTTTCGGGGTCGGCGAGTTGGAGATTGATACCGAAAATGGAACCCATCGGGATGACCGCGAAGCCGAGGAGCGCCGACCCCGCCAGCACGATGGGCGCGAGGTCGTACGCCGGTCGGTCGACCCCGTCCGGGATGATGAGTTCCTTCGCCATCAACTGGACCGCCGCGGCCGGAATGATGAGGAGACCGAACGGTCCGATGCGGTTGACCGCGATGCGGTCGGTGAACGCCGCGGTTATCTTCCGCTTGGCCCACGGCCCGGCGACCCCCGCGTTCGCCAGCATGATGTTCGCGATGAGGAACGCGCCGATGAACCCCGCGATGGCTTCCTGCCAGATGGCCATCTCGGAGCCGAACAGCACCTTACCGATGGTCTCGGGGAGCAGGGTCGGTTCGGCCTGCAAGGGGAGGAACATCAGCGGTCCACCTCCCCGAGAATCACGTCGAGGCTACCCAGCGCCGCCACGAGGTCGGGCACGTACTCGCCTTCCGCCATCTCCTCCAGCGAGTGGAGGTTGTTGAAACACGGACTCCGAATCTTGAACCGGCCGGGCTTGTCGGTCCCGTCAGACCGGATGTAGATGCCGAGTTCGCCCTTCGCGCCTTCGACGGCGCGGTAGACCTCGGTGTCCGGGTCGGGCTTGAGCGTCCGGGGGACGTTCGCTTGGATGTCGCGCTCGTCCTCCGGCCAGTCCTCGAGCAGGTCGACACACTGGCTGATGATCTTCGCGGACTCCTCGACCTCTCGCATCCGCACGAGGAGACGGGCGAAGTTGTCACCGGCGTCTTCCGTGATGACGTCCCAGTCGAGTTCGTCGTAGTAGCCGTAGGGGTCGTCGCGGCGCAGGTCGTAATCGACGCCCGACGCGCGGGCGACCGGTCCCGTACAGCCGTACTGCTTGGCCGCCTCGGGTTCGAGGATACCCGTGTCGATGGTGCGCTTCTGGAAGATCTCGTTGCCGGTGATGAGGTCGTGGTACTCTTCGAGGGTCTCGGGCAGGTCGTCGAGGAAGTCCCGAATCTTCCCGAAGAACTCGTCACGAGGCTCGGGCAGGTCCCAGACCACGCCGCCCAGCCGGAAGTAGTTGAACATCATGCGCTGGCCGGTCAGGTCCTCCAAGATGTTCTGAACCTTCTCGCGGTCGCGCATGGCGTACATGAAGATGGCCGTGAAGTCGCCGTAGATGTCCAGACAGAACGTCCCGAGCGCGAGCATGTGTGACGCGATGCGACACAGCTCGGCGCTCATCGTCCGGATAATCTGGGCGTACTCGGGCACCTCGATGTCGTTGAGGTCCTCCGCCACGCGGGCGTAGGCCCACTCGTTGAGCAGGCCCGCCGACGCGTAGTCCCAGCGGTCGGGGTACGGCATTATCTGGTGGCGGTAGGTGCCGTTCTGACACATCTGCTCCTCGCAGCGGTGGAGGTAGCCGATGTCAGGTTCCACGTCGGCGACCTGCTCGCCGTCCAGCACCGTCTTGACGTGCAGCACGCCGTGAGTCGCCGGGTGGTGGGGACCGATGTTGAGGAACATCGTGTCCGACTCGGAGTCGGTTCCCCGCTGGTTCTCGGCGATGGGGTTGACGTGTTCCTGCAGCGTGACGATCTGGGGCTTGTCTTGGTCGTAGTCGGAACTCAGCGGATGGCCCTGCCACGTCTCGGGCAGCAGGATGCGCCGCAGGTCCGGATGGTTCTCGTACTCGACGCCCACGAGGTCGTAGGCCTCCCGCTCGTGCCACTCGGCGGTCTTGTACACCGACGCCGCCGACTCGCTGGTCGGGTTCTCCGGGTCGGTGGGGACGACGACGCTGACCTCTTGGGTCGGGTCGTCGTACTTCTTCAGGTGATAGATGCTCTCGTAGCGGTCCTCGTAGTCCTGGGCGGTGAGCATCGAGAGGTGGTCGAACCCGGCCTCGTTACGGAGGATGTCGAGGGTCTCCTCGACCTCGTCGGGTCGGACGACGAACCCCTCCGCGTTCAGGTGGGTCTCGCGGTCGAGGACCCGCTCGCCGAGCATGGCTTCGAGGGCGTCGTAATCGACGCCTTCGACCGCCGGAAGGTCTCCCTCGGGGGATTTCTCTTGGGAACTCATGGCGAATCAGCCCAGTTGTAGCGCATGACGAGGGTGTCCTCGTCGATGTCGTCCGCGAGCTTGTCGATGAGCTCGTCCTGTTCGAGGTCGCCGAACTGCTCCAACTCGTAGGGCTTGACCGTCACGGGGCTGGTCTCGCCGTTGGCGATGCGCTCTTGCAGTTTGACGACGCCGTAGACCAGCGCCTCGGGACGGGGCGGGCAACCGGGGACGTGGATGTCCACCGGGATGACCTCCTCGGCACCCTTGATGACGTTGTAGCCCTCTTGGAACGGGCCGCCCGAGATGGAACACGAACCCATGTTGACGACGAACTTGGGCTCGGGCATCTGGTCGTACACCCGCTTCATCCGAGGAGCGAACTTCGAGACGATGGTTCCCGGCACGATCATCACGTCGGCCTGTCGCGGCGACGCGCGAGGCACGCCCGACCCGAATCGGTCGAGGTCGTGTTTGACCGCGTAAGTGTGCATCATCTCGATGCTGCAACAGGCGATACCGAACTGCAGCATGAACATCGACGAGCCCCGCACCCAGTTCATGAACTTGTCGAACTTGGTGAGGATGAACGGCGACGAGCCGAACGCCTCCCGAAGCTTCGAGTTGAACCGGTTGTCTACGCCCTCGCCCATCCGGGCTTCGCGGGTCTTGGTCTGTGGGTCTGTACTGCTGTGAATCGTATCCCGTGGTTCGTTGCTCATTATCTATCCACGCTCCGTTGCGAACGGTCGGGGTTGCGCACCCACCGTACGGCACCGTTACGCCACGCCCAGCCGAGACCGACGACGAGAACACCGATGAACAGCAACATCGGGGCCAGCGTCTTCACCAGTCCGACACCCTCCATCGAGACCGCGCTCCTGTAGATGACCGTCCAAGGGAAGATGAGGACGGTCTCGATGTCGAAGATGACGAACAGCAGCGCGACCATGTAGTACTGTATGTTGAATCGGAATCGCGTGCCGCCCGTCGGCACCTCGCCGCTCTCGTAGGTGGCGTATTTACCTTTCTCGGGCACGGTCGGCCGGAGCAGGCTGGACACCGTCATCATCCCGAGCGGTATCAGGATTCTGTCGGGAAAGCGAATATTTCGTGTCGGAGTCGACGCTCCGAGGGGGAGCGTCTTCGGAACCGACACAGCGCGATACCACTCCCCTGACGTTAAGCCCACAAAACCGGACGGAACGGCGACGAAACGGTCGGATACGTCGAGTTTCGGGGCGAGTCGGTCGCCGCAGTCAGTCGTTTCGGTCGCCTCGCGAGGCCGCGGCCAGCGGTCGCCGGTGCCGGACCGGTACCTCGGCGCGAGGAGTCTTGCGCTCGACGCCGTGGGGTCGTACTCGCGCGGTCGTGCTCGCGCGCACGAGAAAATAATAAAGTCCCGCGCGCGGTCGCTCACTCGCCCGACTCGCGGAACCCCGGCGTGCCCTCCTCGTGGAGTCGCCGGGAGACGTTCGCGACGCCCGCCTGCAAGTCGTCGTGGTACTCGACCAGTCGCTCGCGCAGGTCGTCGTGCTGGCGCGCGAGCATCTGGACCGCCGACAGCGCCGCGTTGAACGACTTGCCCGCGTCGACCGCGACGAGGGGCGCGCCCTGTGGCATCCCCACCACGGAGGGGAGGGACTTCTCTTGGACCGGCACGCCGACGACGGGGAGCGGGTAGGCGATGGAGGCGGTCATGTTCGGCAGGTCCGCGGACTTCCCGCCAGCGCCAGCGATGATCACGTCGAGGCCGCGCTCCTCGGCGGTCTCGGCGTAGGCGTACATCAGGTCGGGCGTGCGGTGGGCCGACACGACGTACGTCTCGAAGGTGAATCGGGCTTCGGGCGGGTCGTCGTAGTCGGTGACCTCCTCGAAGCCCAGTTGCGTCAGCGCGTCGTAGGCTCCGGGACGTCCCTCGTCGGACCCGGCCATCACGTCGAGGTCCGAGTCGCTCCCCATCACGATGCCGATTTCGGGGGTGTCTTCGGGGTCTCTGTCGCGCCGTGCCTCGGCTCGAAGGTCGTCGATGAGAGTTTTGAGTTCGTCGTCGCTCATTCGAAAGTCACCTCCTCGCGCAGGTCGCGGGCCGCCTCGAGGAGTTCGTCGGTCGATTCGGAACTCCGCTGGACCACCGTCAGGTGTCCCATCTTTCGCAGGGGGTAGACCTCGTGTTTCCCGTACCAGTGGAGGCTCGCGCCCGGATGGGCCAGGATTGCTTCGTCGCCCGTCGGATTCGCGTCCCGACGCTCGTCGCCGTCGCCCAGCAAGTTCGCCGACACCACGGGACTTCGGAGGTCGGTCGCGCCGAGCGGTCGTCCCGTCACGGCGCGGGCGTGCTGTTCGAACTGTGAAGTCAGCGCGCCCTCGATGGTGTAGTGGCCCGAGTTGTGCGGCCGCGGGGCGATTTCGTTGACCAGAATCTCGCCCTCGCCGGTTTCGAACAGTTCGATACCGTAGACGCCCCGCCCCGACAGCATCGCCAGCACGTCCTCGGCCACCTCGCGGGCGCGCTCGGTGACCGCCTCGCTCGTCCGGGCCGGGACGACCGTCTCGCGCAGAATCTCCTCGCGGTGGACGTTCTCGCCGAGCGGGAACGCCGCCGTCTCGCCGTCTCCCTTCACGCCGATAATCGACACCTCGCGCTCGAAGTCCACGAACTCCTCGACCACCGCGCCGCCGTCGACCCCTTCGAGGGCCTCCTCGACTTCGCTCTCGTCGGCGATTGGGACGTTCCCCCGGCCGTCGTAGCCGCCCTCGCGGGCCTTGAGCATGACGGGGTAGCCGAACTCCTCGATTGCGTCCAGCAGGTCCTCGCGGTCGTCCACCCGCCGGAAGTCCGGCACCGGCACTCCGGCGTCCCGCAGGGCGCGATTCTGGACCAACTTGTCCTGAATCGTCCGGAGCGTGTCGGGGTCGGGGTTCACGGGCACGTCGTGTCGGTCTGCGACCCGTTCCAGCACGTCCGGGTCGGCCAACTCGATTTCGTACGTCACGTAGTCGGCGCGCGCGGCCAACTCCTCGATGCCCTCCTCGTCGTCGAAGTCGCCGACGATCTGGTCGCGGGCGACCGGCGAGGCCGGGCACTCTGGCGTGGGGTCTAGGACGACCACCTCGACGCCGAGCGGCGCGGCCGCCTCCGCCAGCATCCGACCGAGCTGTCCCCCGCCGACGACGCCGATCGTCTCGCTATCGCTCATCTGGTCGGCAGTTGTAGACGGCCCTGCATAAGATTTGCCAACTAGTGCGATAGTTGTGCAAGAACGTGGGTGTCTTCCTCCGGAACCCTCAGGCGGACTCGCCGCGTTGCTCCGGCGGAAGCGCATCCTCGTCTACGAAGAAGACCGTCTCGCTCCCCCAGAGGGTCAGTTCCTCCTCGAAGGTCCGGTAGCCGTCGAGTTGCTGGGCGACGACCTGCCGGTCGCCAGCGCGTGCGACGACGACCGGCGGCGGGTTCGACCCGACTTCCTGCAGGTCGGTCGTGCTGTCTACCTCCGCGCCGTACATCTCGGTGTACCACGGGAGCGGCAACCGGTCGTACCACCCGCCGCCAGCGGCCCACCTGTCGTTCTCGGACTCGTCGGCGACGTAGAAGTCCGACCCGTAGTACAGCACGTCGGTCCCGTCGTTGTTGGTCGCGGCGTAGCGCACGCGTTCGAGCGTCGGCCGGATGCCCTCCGCGGGTTGGCCGTACTGGACGAGCGCGTTCCGCTCGGACTCGCCGTCGTCCAAGTACTGGTCGGCCGGGTGCATGTAGGTCGTCGTAGCTGCAGTCGCGGCGACCTGCCCGGCGACGAGCAACACGAGGAGCGCCGCCAGCGCCGCGCTCATCGCGTCGCCCTCGGTGACGGCCTCGGTCCCCCACCGGACGAGGAGAGCCAGTCCGACGCCCGCCGGAATCGCCAGCGGCACGACCGCGTGGACGACCTCCCACGGGAACGCGTTCTCCACGATGACGGGGTAGCCGATGATGCTGACGAAACCCCAGTAGAACGCGAACGCCACCACGTCGCGGGGCTTGTCGCCGACGTAGCGGTCGGTCAGGAAGCCGACTCCCGCGAGCGCGAGTAACGCGGCCGAACTCCTCCAGAGGACCGCTCCCAGCGATTTGAACGTGTCGAGGTACGACTTCTGGTTGCCCTCGCCCCACTTGCCGACGAACGACTCCCACGACCCGACCGTCGCTTCTTCGATTACCGCGGGGAACAGTCCCGGATTCGAGAACGCCTTCCAGAGGCCGGGTTCCGGGATGCCCCGCGAGCGCGGCGCGTAGAAGAATATTACCACGGCGAAAAAGAACAGGAGGCCCACCACGACGTGGAGCGTCCACCTGCTGGACAGGAGGCGAACGACCAGCTTTTTGACGAAGGCCCCGATCGGACTCCGGTCGTTCTCACGGGCCGACCGGTAGGCATGTACCGCCTCGTAGAGCGGTCCGGGGAGGGCCTCGGCCCTGTCCTCGCCCGAGAGTTGGAGTCGGTGGTCCAGAAGCAGGACCGCCGCGCCGACCCACGTCACGACGTAGACCAGCACGTTCTCCTTGGTCGTGAACGCCAGCGCGAGCATCAGGGTCCCGGCGTAGAGGTATCGGGGCTTGCGGGTGTCGAACAGTCGCGTGTAGAACGCGAGCGCGTAGATCATGAACGCCGCGAGGAGGACGTCGTTGCGCATGAACCGCGAGTAGTAGAGGATGATGGGATTCGCCGCGAAGAACAGACCCACCGTCACCATCTCGACGCGGTTGAGTCGCTCGCGGAACAGCCACGCGGTCAGCGGCAGGAGGCCGGAGACCACCGCGACCGGCGCGCGCGCCACGAAGTCGCTCGCGCCGAACAACTGGAACAGGTACTTGTTGACGTGGTAGACGAACGGGCCGTGGATGACGGCGTGGTACTCCCAGATGCCGTTCTCGGCGTAGCGCAGAATCCAGTAGCCGACCCGGCCCTCGTCCCAGTGGAACACCCGCGACCCGAGCGCGAAGAACCGAAGCGTCAGTGAGAACAGGGTCACGGCCAGCACCGCGAGCGCGGCGCGCGTGCCCACCGTTCGCCCGAACGCACTCGTGGACTCACGCGTCCAGTGGCGGACGTTCGCGGACTCCTCGTCTGCGGTCATCGTTTCCGCGAAGCATCCCGAGGGATACAAGTTTTCCGGAGAACGGTAGTTCTTTTACTCGGCCAGACCTCCACCCGGATATGGTTTCGCTCGGTCTCGTCGTCTCGCGGTTCAACCGCGAAGTCACCGACCAGATGGAAGAACACGCCCACGAGGCCGCCGCCGACCGCGGGGCCGAGGTGGTCGAGACGCTCCGCGTCCCCGGCGCGTACGACGCGCCGCTGGCGGCCGACCGGTTGGCTCGACGCGAGGAGATAGACGCCGTGGCGGTGGTCGGGACGATAGTGACCGGCGACACCGACCACGACCGAGTCATCGCCGACGCCGCCGCGCAGGGGCTGACCGACGTGAGCCTCGACCGCGACGTGCCCGTCACCTTCGGCGTGAGCGGGCCGGGGATGTCGGGCGCGGAGGCCCGCGAGCGCGTGGACAAAGGCAAAGAGGCGGTAGACGCGGCAGTCGAACTTGCGGAGGAACTCTAACATGCACTTTTCAGATAGAATCCGACGAGTCGAACCGAGCGCGACGCTGGCCATCAGCAACCTCGCGTCCGAACTGGAAGCCGACGGCGCGGACGTCGTAGACCTGAGCGTCGGCGAACCCGACTTCCCGACGCCCGAGAACGTCGTCGCCGCCGGGAAGGACGCGATGGACGCGGGCCACACTGGTTACACCTCCTCGAACGGAATCCCCGAGCTCAAGGCCGCTATCGCCGAGAAGTTGCAGACCGACGGACTGGACCACGAGGCCGGGAACGTCGTCGTCACGCCGGGCGCGAAGCAGGCGCTCTACGAAGTCGTCCAGACGCTCGTGGACGACGGCGACGAGGTGGTCTTGCTCGACCCCGCGTGGGTCTCCTACGAGGCGATGGTCAAACTGGCGGGCGGTGAGTTGAACCGCGTGGACCTCGCGCCCCACGACTTCCAACTCGAACCCGCGCTGGAGGAACTCGGCGACGCCATCTCGGACGAGACCGAACTGCTGGTCGTCAACTCGCCGAACAACCCCACGGGCGCGGTCTACTCCGACGACGCGCTCGCGGGCGTCGCCGACCTCGCGGTCGAACACGACGTGACCGTGGTCAGCGACGAAATCTATCAGGAGATTACCTACGGGCCGGAGCCGACCAGCCTCGGCACCTTCGAGGGGATGGCCGACCGGACCGTCACCGTCAACGGCTTCTCGAAGGCCTACTCGATGACTGGGTGGCGACTCGGCTACTACGCCGGGCCGGAGGAACTGGTCTCTCAGTCCGGAAAGCTCCACTCCCACTCGGTCTCGTGTGCGACCAACTTCGTCCAGCACGCGGGCGTCGAAGCCCTCGAAAACACCGACGAGTCGGTGAGCGAGATGGTCGAGGCGTTCGCCGAGCGCCGCGAGTTCCTGCTGGACAGACTCGCCGACGAGGAGGTCGCGGCCCCCGAACCCGACGGCGCGTTCTACCTGATGATGGAGGTCGCCGAGGACGACCAGACGTGGTGCGAGCAGGCCCTCGAACAGGCCCACGTCGCCACCGTGCCGGGGAGCGCGTTCGGCGCGCCGGGCTACGCCCGCATCTCCTACGCGAACAGTAAGGAACGCATCGGCGAAGCGGTCGACCGACTCGTGGAAGCCGACCTGCTGTAGAAGCGACCTCGCAATCCCTCGATTTTCGTCGGCTTCACGTTCCGTCTTTCGAGAGTTTCCTTCCCGCTTAAGAGTCGCCCCGCCGTAGACGAGGGTAGACTCATGTACGATACGCTCCTCGTCCCCGTCGACGGAAGCCCGCCCGCCGAACGCGCCGCGGAACACGCCCTCCACCTCGCGCGCCGGTTCGACGCGACGGTCCACATGATAAACGTCGTGGACGTACAAACTGCTGGCGGACTCTTCAGCGCGGGCGGCGTCGATCAGGAATTTGTCGGCCGACTCGAAGAGCGAGCCAGAGAGACGATTTCGGAGGTCGAAGAGTTCGCGGGGCGCCGAGGCCGCGGTCGAACACGGACTCGCCGTCGCCGAGCGGTACGACGCGACCGTCCACGCGGTCAACGTCGTGAACATGAACGCCGTAGCGAGCGGGGCCGACTCGTGGGCCGAGGAGGGCGTGGACGTGGCGGCAACGACCGACCTACTGGAGAGCCTCGAAACGCGCGGCGAGAACGCGACCGAGCGCGTCGCCGAACGCGCTCGCGAGGCGGGACTGGACGCCGTTACCGAGGTCCGCGACGGCGTTCCGGCCCGGAGTCTACTGGACTACGCCGACGAGAACGACGTCGACCTGATAACGATGGGAACCCACGGCCGGACCGGCATCGACCGCTACTTCCTCGGTAGTACGACCGCGAAACTCGTCCGCAAGTCCGAGGTGCCC
>SDGW01000383.1_pt1 | contig 18722 bp, 23 predicted proteins | sample 2873831 | NCBI WGS metagenome assembly SDGW01 (sample SAMN08132700, study PRJNA421101) | hypersaline lake metagenome | isolation source: celular fraction 0.22 microns magnesium sulfate-rich crust from ephemeral... | place: Spain: Penahueca Lagoon, Toledo | collected 2011-07
GAGTACAGGAACAAGTACCGGACTGTTTAAATCTTTCTAACTGCTTAGATACGTTTTTTCCGTTTTAGGCCGATGGATATTATTTTTTACTCCTTAACTCTCTGTAAGGATTATTTTAATCAAAAGATATCTAAGAAACTCTGTGGCATCGAGAGGGGGAATAATTATGAGCAAAAAAGGAGAGATGAAGATCGGGAACTTTTATCGGATTTTAAACAGAGGCAAAACATCCGCTATTTCCGGAGCTGTTCTGCTTGTGCCGGTGGCGGTGACGCTGTTCGCTATCAACTGGCTTCTCAACGTGGTGGCCGGTATACCTGGGACAGGGATTTTCGAGATAACATCGTATTTTTACATCAACCAGGTGCTGAAGCTGTCAGTCCTGCTTGTCACGGGTGGTTTCTTCTTCGTAAGTATAGGCAACTTCAAAAAGACTAAAGAGGGCGACAGATTAGAGGCTATACTGGATAACTTCATGAACAAGGTACCTGTTATCAGATCTCTTTACAATACTACAAAATTTACTACTGATACTGTTCTCAGAGGGACCGACTTCGGAGAGCCCGTCAAGATCAAGATGGGAGGTATGAAGCTTACAGGTTTCAGGACCGGCAACAAAACGGACGACGGAAGGAACGTGATTTTCGTGCCTACATCTCCCAACGTCACTTCAGGTTTCGTAGTGGAGATAGAGGACAAATGGCTGGACGGAACCGACGAGACGGCTTCGGAGGCCATAACCAAGGTCCTGAGCGCGGGTTTTGGAAAAAAGATTCGTCCCGAGGACATCGTCACAGAGACCGATAATAGCAAGGATGAGGAAAAAGAGGTCATCCCTCGGGATTCTTCCTGACGACCTTCTTTATATCTTTCTCCGCCTCTTCACGGTCCGAGTAACCGTACTTCGGCGAATCGATCTCGTTCAGGGGAAGAGAACTCTCTATAACCCAGTATCCTATATCGTTTTTACCTAGACGGATGTAGTTACCTGTCTTCGAGTGTTCCCATTCGTCGCCTTCTTTGTTCCACTCGCCGACTTTTCTCAAATCGCGGCAGTAGCTTGAGTAACGTCTGTTACCCTTCTTACAGAACAATAGGTCTTCCGTGTCCTCGGCCTCGTATATCTCGTACTCGCCTCCGCTCGGTCCTTCGACAAGAACTCTCTCATCTTCGATCTTCTCAACGGTCAAGGGCTGCGAACGGTCGTTGAAAAGTATTTTATCTCCTTCCTGGATATCCTCGAGCATCGACAAAGTCTTGGTTTCCAAACGTTTTGAACCTTCGATCTATTCCAGACTGTTCAGGATTTCCTGGAACTCGTCGACGCTCATCAACGTGTTGTCGCTTTCATCCCTCTGCAGCCGCGGACGGACATGGTTCGTGTTCTGAGGGTAGACTCCGAGCTCCAGGGCTCTACGTAATGCGGACTCCTGGTCGGGAGCGGTGCAGAGTCTGAAACTTCCTGTGTCGGAATCTATGAGCAGCCATTCTGTGTACATCTTGGGGTTGGAGCAACCGGCATCATATTTATGGTTGTTCTCAGTTGATCTTTGCGGAAGGATCATTCCTTAAAGCAGAGAAGATTCTCCTGGAGGTTCCGCAGCTCTCGGATAGAGTTGCGGAGAGGATAGAAGAGCATAGAAAGGAACTGGAAGGAGTTTACAGGGTTCGAGTCGAGGGCTAGAACGCCTGCATCCCTGGGATATTCCCGAGTTGGTCCCGTGCTTCGTCGCTCATCTCTTCCGGCGTCCATCTTGGTTCGAAGGTGAGTTCGACGTCGATGTGTTTCACGCCGTCGACGTTGCTTACCTCCTGTCTCACCATCTCGTCGAAGACGCCGTGGAGAGGGCATCCGGGGGTCGTTAACGTCATCAGTATGTCGACGTTGTTCTCTTCGTCCACGTCTATCTCGTATATCAGTCCCAGGTCGACTATGTTTATGTCCAGTTCCGGGTCTATAACTTCCTTCAGTTGTTCCCGGACGTCTTCTTCAGTTACATCTTCCATGGCTGTTCTTTAACTCCCAACCTATAATAGGGTTTCACAGTTTCCTACCAGACCCATATTATCAGTCCTATGTAGAACAGTATCAGGGTCAGAGGTATCAGCCTTACAAGTATGTTTATGCTGAACGTGAGGCCTGAGAAGTCTTCCTGGAGGAGACACATCCTCTCGGCTTGAGAGTTAGTGAAACCTATCTTTCCGGGGGAGACGGTCTTCGCCGCTTTCTCGACGACTTCTTTTAACCTGTCGGGTTCGACCTGTCTGTCGTTGCTGAGTTCATGTATGCTTCGGTGGGTGTCGGTCGTGAAGACGAGCGCCTCGTCGAACCTCTGGCTGTACTCATCGTCCAGCTCCAGTAGTTCCTCTCCTGCTTCGTTTCCTTCGATGCCGAAGAGAAGTGTCTCCTGGTCTCCGACCTTCTCGACCAGCGCCATACGTGGCACCCCTTCTGGATCGGTCTCGAAACCGGCCTCGTACGGGTGGAGCTCCAGTTTTTCGAGCTCGTCCAGGAAGTCGAGAAGGTCGTTCCTCAGCTTCTCCGCGGTCTCCGTGTTGTACCAGGCCACTTCTCTCTCCGCCGCATCTGAGGTCATCTCATGGTTGTGGAGATCGACTATTATGGTCTCCTCAGGATCTATGATCTCTCTGAAGATAGAGAGCTCGTAGTCGTCGTAATGTCCGAAGTCGCTGGCGTCCATGTAGACTATGTTCTTGCCATCTATCCTCCGGCCGTAGAACGTTAGTCCTTCGCTGTAATCCTTCTTCACCATCTTCGACGCCCTGTCATCTTTCTCCGGTTCTTCCATCGCCTCGAGTATCTTTCTGGAGTCCTCGGGATCTGTAGGGTCGGATTTGTGGGTTGAAGGCACGTGGAGGAAGAATCCTTTACCTTTCTCGTTTAATGCCTCTATTATGTCCGTTGTTATCCGTGCTCCTCCGAAGCCTTCCAGTGGTCCGGGGTGGATCCACGGTATCGAGACGCTCATGCTATCTTTTTCGTTCTCTATCTCCAGGTTCTGCACGTCGGGTTTTGTAGGGTATCCAAGGTCCAGCGCCTCCTGCTTCTTCTGGAGAAGCGCGGATGTAAGCTTTAGTACGGAGATGTTGGATACGTTGACCCACATCAGGTACTCGAATATCAGCATGGCTCCCAGAAGCGCTACGGCTGTGGCTCCGAGGAATCCGATGTTTTTGAGGTAGATTCCTGCGGAAAACTGCATCAGGGTGCCGAGCGACAGGTGGAAAAATGCGAGCAGTGCCAGAGGCTGGACGAAGCTGAGCACTGCCACTCTCTTCACGTAGTCGTAGCCGACCGTCAGCAGTAGGACCAGCAGGTTGCTCAGGTATACTGAGAGGAGGCTGATCCAGAACACGTTCCACGCGTTGGCGAAGTTGTTCGCACCCGTCAGTATCAGGCTGAAAACAAACAGGATCGTCTGGTTGCTCAGCGACAGGAAGTAGCCCCATTTCCTAGGATAATCCGGAAGGAAACGGTGCAGAAGTTCTCCTGAAGTAATAGTAGGTAGTATAAATACGAGAACTGCTATGAGAGGTACGAATATGGGCCCGATCTGTACGGGGGTGAATATCTGTGAGGAAATGTAGAACAAGGTGCTGTAGATGAATCCCAGGCCGATTATGGCTGGGAGAAGTTTCCGTGTTGACGGGATTTTGAAAATTATCTTCTTAAACACGTCTACGTTGTCGCTCATCTTCTTTCAGCTCCCTGTACATCGTTTCAAGTTTCTCTATGGATTTGCTGACCGAGTACTTCTCCACGGTCTCCCTGTTGTGGTATCTTTCCTCGAGCGCTTTCAAAACATTGTCTTTCATGTCTTCCTGGTCTCCGAACTGATAGAGTTTTCCATTCTTCTCTGTTATCGTGTTGTTGAAGGGGTAGACTTCGGGCGCGACCACAGGGGTTCCACACGCGTTCGCCTCCAATGTTGAGAGGCCCAGCGTATCTCCGGTCGATGCGGTCAGGAAGACGTCTATTCCGGAGTAGAACTCTGGAAGCTTCTTCCGTTCCAAGAATTCCATAAGCTTAACGTTGGAGCTGGCTTTCTCCTTCAGTTTCTTCTTCTGAGGGCCTTCCCCAACTATGATTACAGTTCCCTCGAACCCTTCCGCGAACTCGGCGATCCTGCATATGTTCTTCTCGGCGCTGATCCTTCCGCTGTAACCGACCACAGGTCTCTCAACGTCCAGGTCGTCTACAAAAGTTTCCTCTCTCGGGTAGAAGAACTCCATGTCTATACCGGCTGGAAGCTTCTCCGCGTCCACGTTCCTCTTGATGTCGGATGTGTTGGAGGTCACCCTGTCGAACGTGTTCAGGAACCAGCTCTCCCCGGGAACGTATATTTTCCCGAGCAAATCGGCTATCTGCTGGCTGTGGACTGCCTGGTCGAAGTATTTTTCCAGCGGTGTGTGGTGGGTGTAAACCGCAGGTATCTCTTCTTTCCGTGCGTAGGCCCTTCCCGCCATCCCGATAAACGCCGGGCTGTGGCAGTGGACGATATCCAGTTCAGGGAACTTCTCGAAGCTCGTCGGGATCGGTATGTTGTATCCGCTGTAGAAAGGGTTTGGAACGGATTTTACGGGTATCTCTCTTTCCTCCGGTTCGTACTCCTCCGACTCGGGGTAGATTATGTATACTTCATGTCCCCGTTCTTCCAGCCTCCCCCTCCACGTCTTCAGGGTGTAGGTTACTCCGTCCAGTTCCGGGAAGTAGCTGTCGGAGAAGAATCCGATTCTCATAATTATAGTTCACTACAGGGATTTTAAAGAAGTTCTCAGTTTCCGGCCAGTTCCCGGTAAACTTTCTCCAGTTTTTCGCCGACCTGCTCCAGCTCGAACTCTCTGCTCTTCTCACGGGCTTTACTGCCTATTTCGTTCCGGAGTTCGGCGTCCTGAAGCTTCTCTATCTCTTCCTTGAAGTTTTCCTCAGATTTTAGACAGTTCTCGCCGTCTTCCAGCCAGGTGAACGTGTCGATGTCCCGGATAACTGGGGGTTTCCCGCATCCGATCGCCTCCAGAAGCGCGATTCCCTCGTTCTCGTTCTTAGTCGGGAAGAAGAAGATGTCTCCTGCCGCAAAACCGCCTCGTATGTCTTCGATGTAGCCGGTGAAAATACAGTTGTCGGGAGAGTTCTCCACGATTTTCTTTGTCTCACGGCTCTTCATCATGCTGTCTATCAGACTGTCTCCTCCTGTCGGGTTGAGGAAGCCGAACCAGACGAAATCTGTTTCAGGCATCTCTCTAGCTGTTTCAACAAAGCTCTCCAGTCCTTTCCTCTTGATAACGTGTCCTACGTTGAACACTACTGGGGGCTCTAGGTCGTACCTCTCGAGGTATTCTTCCCTAAGTTCCTCGTCCTCGAAGCCTTCGAGCTTCCCTCTGTCGAAGCCGTTGCTGATAACGGTCTTCGGCGCGTCAGTATATTTTTCGATTGTCTCCCTGTTGTACTCTGAAGGACAGATAAGCATGTCCGCGAGGGAGTAGGCGTACTTCAGGTAGGGTTTCATCGGCTTCGATATTATGTTGGAGAAGGCAAAGCTGTTCCTGAAGTCCTCCGCTGTCTGATGAGTGTGTACAATCACAGGGATCCCCTTTCTCCGGGCTCTTTTTGCATAATAAACCGATTTAGGGCCCATGTTGTTCAGGTGGAGTATGTCCGCGTCGAGGTCTGGCTCCGTCGTGTACTCTATGCCGCGTCTGTCCAGTATCTTCCTCTGGTTTCTGACCGACTGCTTCTGACCTCCGGTTATGGTGTCCTCCCACTCGAAGTAATGGCTTACCTTCATCAGTACTCTAAAAACTGTCTGGCACACTTTTGAATTACATGCCCGGAATCGCGGAGGAAAGGATCAGAAGGCTGTTCGAGATGGCCGAGAGACGAGTCAGAGAGGGAGAAGAGCCTGAACTGGCCGACAGATACGTCGAGATAGCTCTGGAGATAGGTATGGGCCAGAACGTCTCCATACCGTCAGAGCTGAAGAAGAGGTTCTGCAGCGACTGCCACAGCTACCTTGTTCCAGGAAGAAACTGCCGCGTTCGGATCAACTCAAAAACAGGGAACATAAACTACGTATGCACAGAATGCGGGAACGTGGACAGGTATGGATTCTAAGCTGAAGAAAATACTATGGTTCGGTATCTCCACTTCGATAATAATTGGATTGATCTACTTCGCCGACACGGAGATGTTTCTGAACTCTCTCCGAAAGGCCGATTTACTTCTACTGGCGCCGGCCTTCGCAGCAGGACTGTCGGTCTTCACGGTATGGGGCTACACCTGGTACAGGATATTCAGGAAGACCGATGTCGGGCTGAACTACTTTGAATCCCTGAGGCTCTTCATGGCGGGCAACTTCATGAACTCGATAACTCCTCTGGGACAGTTCGGAGGGGAGCCGGTCATGGCGTACCTTATCACGAAGAACTCCGACGCACCTTACGAGAGAGGTCTCAGCAGCGTCCTGTCCTCCGACCTCATCAACACTATGCCGGTCCTTACGTTCGTCTTCGGAGGCGCAGCTTACATGCTTCTGTTCCAGTCCCTCAACCAGGTGGTCGTACAGGCAGCCTATCTGACTCTTTTGGCGACGTTGATAGGAGGAGGGCTGGTCTACTTCCTCTGGTTCGAGGCAGGGAGCATAGAGAGCGCTCTGCTCCGGCTAGTGAACTACTTCGTCGAACTCATAGGCCGAGGAGAGAAATACAGGGGCGCGCTGGAGGAGAAGCTCGAGGAGGTCGAGAAATCCTTCGCAGCAGTCGGAGAGGATCCGGCTTATCTTGCGAAAACGGTTATGGTGGCGCACCTCGGCTTCGCGCTTCAGGTCGCGTGCATGTACTTCATTATGATCTCGCTTGGCTACGCCCCCGATCTCTCCTCCATCTACTTCGTGGTGGCGCTCTCCGGGCTCGCCAACTTCTCGCCCACTCCCGGGGGTTCCGGGACGGTCGAAGGCGCGATAGCAGGCCTTGCTACAGTCTTCTTCCCTATAGAGAAGTTCGCGGTAGGTCTGACCATCGGGATCCTTTTCCGGTTAACCACCTACTGGCCAGGACTTATCCTCGGATACCTGGCGCTCAACAGCCTCGAAAGCGGTGATGTCGAATGAGCTATACATATCTCCTCGCAGGGGAAGACCTTGATCTGGCCGAATCCGAATTACAGGGTTTCCTGAGATCGAAGTCGGTAGATGAAGGGATAGAGAGGAAGAACAGACTGGCGTTCACGGAATCGGAGCCGGGACAGCTCAGACGTCTGGCGATGACACACGAAGTATCGGAAGTTATCGAAAGGGCCGAGAGTCTTGAAACTGATTACAGGCCGGAGAACAGCTTCGCAGTAAGGGCTGAGGACCTTACCGGAGAAGGAGATACCAAAAAAATCGAGAAGGAGCTTGGAGGGCTGCTTTCGACGGAGGGAAACTCTGTCGAACTCGAGACTCCGGATGAAACTATCAAGGTATACATACTGGAAGACGAGTACGTGATCGGAAAGCAAGCGGTCGATATAGACAGAAGCCTTTTCAGAGGACGTAAGAATCAGCACAGACCTTTCTCGTCGCCTGTCTCCCTCGATCCTGTTCTCGCGAGGACGATGGTGAACCTTGCAGAAGTCCCGGCAGGAGGCTCTATACTGGATCCTTTCTGTGGGACGGGAGGGATACTCATCGAGGCAGGTCTCTGCGGGATAGGTGGGCATGGAATCGACATACAGGAGGAGATGGTTGAAGGTGCCAGAGAGAATCTTGAGGAGTACGGCATAATCAGCCATGACATACGTCAGGGAGAGGTCTCCGAGGCCGGAAAAGTCTTCGAGAAAAAGTTCGACGCGGTGATAACCGATCTCCCATACGGAAAAGCTTCAAAGAAAGAAGGGAGCCCGGTGGAGGACTTCCTCGACGTGGCCACCGGACTCGCTGACAAAGTGGTTTTCATGTCCAACCGGGACGATGTAGGAGGTCTCGAACCCGAGTTCGAGATCTACGTCCACAAGAGCCTGACCCGTTACCTCTACGTTCTTGATGTGGAATGAGGATCTCTCAAATCTGATTTACTTCCGGGAAGATGAATGCGCCCTGAAGCCGATCTTCCTGATTGAAACCGTCGAATTCCTCAAACCTTGGCGTGTGTCCTATTTCTCCAACCTCATGTGTGTAGTGAAGGCCTGAGAATTTGAACGAATAATCAGACTCTTCAAATATCGCTTCAGGATGGTTTTCAAAACCTGAACCGTAGTCTGACTGAGTGAAGCCTTCTTCCGTATCGAAATCTGGATCGACTAGCGATTCCTCGGCACTCAGATACATAACGGGTTCTAGATCTCCATTGTTTACCTGCATGACCCAGTACTCGTTTTCCTCTTCAGCAAGTCGGTCCAGCTCCTCCTGCAGATAGTTCGCTGACTCTAGATCCTGTCTGCGTTCGTACCTTCTTGCATCGTGGTTGGCTGTTGCGGTGTCATTTATCCGCGACTCATCTATCTCGTTCGACAGCTGTGCTTCCGCTTTGGGACATCCCAGTTCTTGATAGACTTCGTTAAATCCTCCGTGAGGTGAACGGTGGTCCTCCGGCGAATTCGGTGAATGATTGTCTTTTACCACAATATTTGTTGAGTACAAGTAGTAAGTTATAAGCTTTTTGAGTGGTGTCGAAGACTTCTCCTCAGTTCAACTGTTTAAATGTTCCTCGAGCATCCGTAGTCATGGACGTCTGGACAGTTGGAACTTCGAGCGCGGTACCTACGAGGGAGAGAAGCCTTCCATGCAACATGATAAACTACGACGGAGAGAGGATACTTTTCGACTGCGGAGAGGGTGCGCAGAGAAGGATAATGCAGGACAAGATGGGTCTGATGAAGATCAACAGGATATTCATAAGCCACTGGCACGCGGACCACTTCTCCGGGCTTCTCGGACTGATTCAGACGCTGGAGATGGAGGGAAGAGAGAAACCGCTGTACATCTATGGCCCTCCCAGGACAGAAGAGTTCACGGACAGGATACTCGACACGGGCTACTTCAACAGGAACTACGACATAATAGTTGAGGACATAGTCGAAGGCGACGTCATAGTCGGCGAAGGATACGAGGTAAGACCTTTCGAGGTCGAGCACGGCATCAACGCCTTCGGCTTCGTCTTCGAGGAAGAAGACTCCGTCAAAGCCAACAAAGAAAAGATGGAAGAGCTCGGATTGGGAAGTTCTCCCAAGATAGGCGACCTCAAGAACGGAGAGGAGATAGAATGGGACGGCGAGACAATAAAGCCGGAACAGGTGGTGGAAAGAGTTCCGGGAAGAAAAGTGGTCTACTCGGGAGACACAGCCAAGTGCCGGAAAACCATCGACAACTCGGAAGACGCGGACCTCCTGATACACGAGTCGACATGTCTCCACGAGATGATAGAGGATAGGCGGGGACATACATCTGCGAAACAGGCGGCGGAGATCGCTGAAGAGGCTGGTGTGGAGAAACTGGTTCTCACGCACCTCTCAAGAAGGTTCAGAGGAGGTAAAGACCAGGAGCTTCTGGAAGAAGCCCAGGAAGTGTTTGATGATACGGTTCTCGGTGAGGACGGAAAGAGGTTCGAGGTCAAACCCCACAGACCTGAATAGAATTCCTTATTTTTCTCTAGTTATCTTCCTGTCCTCGCTTGGCTCTACTTCTATGTCCGCTCCCTCGAACTCTTCTTTTATCTCGTTGTCCTGGTAACGGTCGAGGAATACTGCGAGAGCCGCGATCTCCGAGTGAGGCTGGTTACCGACCGAGATGTTGTAGTCGACGTTCAGGTAAACCCATCTCGGCACCTTCTCCGCCCCGACGATAACAAGTAGATCCTGTTCTTCGGATTCTTCTTTGATTTCGTCCATCTTCTCGTCGATCCTTTCCCCGTACATGGTAAGGTGAATCTTGAGGCCGTCGAACTCCTTGATAACTTTCCTCCACTCTTCAGTATAACTGACTTCGAAGTCTCCGCCCCATCTATCGATTATATCCTCCTGGCTCTCCATCATCGACTTATCTCTCTCACCCGAGTAGACTATCTCGTCCGCACCCCACTGTCGCGAGGTTAGGCCTACATGGGTTGAAATCCTGTCGTCTCTGCCAGCTCTGTGTCCAAGGCGGAGGACTTTGATCATGAATCCTAACTTCTCCAGATAGGCTTTTAAGACTGACAGAGAAATTACTGGTTGATTCACAATGAAGGGTGGATGTTTTACCCCGACCAGTATCAAGTTCTAACTGCTCGAGCTTTAGCTCCGCGCATCCTTCTCAACTGAGAAGGTGCTCAAGAAACATTCGGATTCGAATGTTTCGTATATCAAAACCGTTTAAACATTTCTCGCCCCGTGGTTCTCCATGAGCATTGAAGTAGAACTTCCTGACGGATCGAAACTAGAGGTAGAAGAAGACGCAACGGTTGAAGACGTAGCGTACGAGATAGGTACAGGACTTGGCGACGACACGGTCGCCGGAAAGATAAACGGCGACATGGTCGCAAAGGAAGAAAATGTAAGCAACGGCGACGAGATCGAGATAATAACAGATCAGAGCGACGAGTACGTAGAAGTGCTCAGACACTCCGCAGCACACGTCTTCGCACAGGCGCTGAAAAGGATCTACGGCGATGACGTAAAACTAACTATCGGTCCGTGGACTGATGAAGGGTTCTACTACGACATCGAAGGCATCGAACTCGAGGAGGACGACTTCGAACAGGTCGAGGAGGAGATGGAGGAAATCATCGAGGAAGACCTCGATATCGAGAGAGAGATGCTGGACAGAGAAGAAGCCGAAGAGTTCTTCGAGGACAACGAGTACAAGACAGAGATACTTAATGAAGAAGCCGGAGAAGGCGATGAAGTCTCTTTCTACAAGCAGGGAGAGTTCAAGGACCTCTGTAAAGGCCCTCACGTCGAAAGTACGGGGGAAGTCGGAGGCTTCAAGCTCCTGGAGATCGCCGGAGCCTACTGGAGAGGCGATGAAGAAAACGAGATGCTTACAAGGGTCTACGGAACAGCATTCCCAACGGAATCCAAGCTTGAGGATTTCCTTGAAAAGAAGAGGGAGGCCGAGAAAAGAGACCACAGGAAGATTGGAGAGGAGATGGACCTCTTCTCGATCCCAGAGCACTCGCCAGGATGCGCACATATCCATCCGGCAGGTATGAAGATCCGCAGGGAGCTCGAAGACTTCATCAGGAACAAGAACGACCGCCTCGGCTACACGGAGGTCAGGACTCCGGAGCTGAACAAGGCGGACCTATGGAAGAAGACAGGACACTACGAGGCCTTCAAGGAAGAGGGAGAGATGTTTGCATGGGAGCAGAACGATACTGAATGGGGTCTGAAGCCCATGAACTGTGCGAACCACTCCCATATCTTCAAGTCGAAGAAGAGGAGCTACAAGGAGCTACCTATCCGGCTCTCTGAGTTCGGAAACGTATACAGAAACGAGCAGAGAGGAGAACTATCCGGACTTCTCAGGGTCAGAGGCATGACGCAGGACGACGGACACGCCTATATCAGGGACGACCAGATCCAGGAAGAGGTCGAGAGAACTCTCGACATAATCGCGGAGATGTACGACGAGTTCGGCTTCGACATTACTTTCAAGCTGGAGACAAAACCGGAGAAGGCACAGGGACCCGACGAACTCTGGGACAAGGCAGAAGAGTCGCTGGAGAACGCACTAGAAGAGAAGGACGCAGAATACGAGATCAATCCGGGAGAAGGAGCTTTCTACGGGCCAAAGATCGGAGTCATGGTGGAAGATGCTATAGGAAGAGAATGGCAGCTCGGAACTGTCCAGCTCGACTTCGTAATCCCGAGAAACTACGGTCTTACATACGTTGGAGAGGACAACGACGAGCATCATCCTGTCATGATCCACAGAGCCATCCTTGGAACTCTGGAACGTTTCATGGGTGTTATGATCGAGCACTTCGAAGGGAACTTCCCGACATGGCTCGCGCCTGAACAGGTCAGGATCCTTCCTGTAACTGACGAGAACATGGATTACGCAGAGGAAGTCAGGGAAGAACTGGGCGAGTTCCGTGTCGAGATCGAGGACAGGTCCTGGACGGTCGGAAAGAAGATTCAGGCCGCCCACGACGACCGTGTGCCGTACATGATCATCGTCGGAGACGACGAGGAAGAGGCAGGAGAACTCTCTGTCAGAGACAGGGAAGAGAACGAGGACAGAGGCTTCACGGTCGAAGAGTTCAGGGAACACCTCGAAGAGGAGGTCGAGGAGAAGAGGATCGAGCCCGACTTCCTCCACTAAATCCCATATTCTTCCTTATTTTTTTGATATCTTCTGAACACTGGTTCAGGGTTGTTCAGTGCATGGGACATCATTTCTCTGTCGCTGGAAGATTTATCAAAGTCTTTAAGCAGCTCTGCTGTGGTTCTGGCCACTGCGATATTGTAGTCCGAACTCAGATGCTCTAGGTAATCCTCCCTAACTTCGGGGTCATCTAGACAGTCTTCGGTATACAGCGTTAGAGCGTTTCCTATTACATCTACGGCGTTCCGGTCGAAGCCGTCATCTCCGAAAACATCTTCGTCAACCGTGTGAGGGTAGTGGGCATGCAGGTATTTCTCTCCTGCCGTGGATGAAAGCAGGAAGTCGAAGTCTGTCGGATAAGTATCTGGGGAAGTACCTATGTACACTATACCTCCGGTCTCGTCCCCGAAATCGGTAGGGACTCCCAGGCCTCTTTGATCCGGTTCAAGCATCTCTCCCTCGGGGTCGTAGTTAACATGTATGTTATCTGTAACTATCATCTCATGTTCCAGGAAGAAATTCCTGAGAAAATCATCGAACTCGTTGTTGAGAAATTCTTCGGTCCTTTCCCGGCCTAAGTTTTCATCTATGCGCTCAAGATCGTCAAGCGTAGCTTCATGTATGCTTCTCTGTGGAAACAACGCCATAAAGAACAGCTTTAGCTAAGACCTATTTAAAGAAATAAACAGGTTTCTGCACTGTTGTACGGTGCCAAATACTTCGAGCAGCAAATAGTTAATATTCCAGAACTGTTTGAATACATGGTTCAAGAAGAGATCGAAGAGTTCGCAGAAACGCTGGTAAATCATTCGGCAAACGTTGAAGAGGGTGACAATGTCTACATATTTGTCAAGTCGCTGGAAGCGCTGCCTCTGTTCGAGGAGGTCAGGAGAAAGGTCATCGAGAAAGGAGCGCATCCGTACGAACATATCCTGTACGACTCCCAAATCGGAACGAGCGGTACGGACAGGGACTGGATCGAGCTAGCTTCCGAGGAACAGTTGGAGGAACTTCCGGAGCCGAAGCTGGAGCAGATCAAGGAGATGGACGCATATATCCGTATAGGCGGCGACAGGGAAAAGAACGAGATGGAAGGCGTTGATCCCGAGAAGATCTCGAAATGGCAGAGCACCACGAGAGAAATACTTACTGAAAGGCTGAAGCTGAGATGGGTCGCGACACGTTATCCGACGGAAGCGGACGCGGAGACTGCAGGGCTGTCGAAAGAGGAGTATGAGGAAGTGGTCTTCGACTCTGTGAACAATGTCGACTGGGAAGAGATGGAGGAGAAGAACAGGGAGATCAAGGAAATCTTCGACGAAGCAGATGAGGTAAGGATTGTCAGCGAGGACACAGACCTGACTCTAAGCCTTGAAGGAAGGGAAGGGGTTACTTCGGAAGGAAGACACAACATGCCTGACGGCGAGGTATTCTACGCTCCGAAACACACGTCTCTGGACGGCCGCATCAGGTTCACGTATCCGGGTCTGAAAAACGGAACGAAAGTGGAAGGCATCAGGCTCGAGTTCGAGGACGGAGAGATTGTGAGTTACTCCGCTGAGACCAATGAAGACCTTCTGGAAGAGATGATAGAGTCGGATGAAGGCTCTCACTACATCGGAGAGTTCGGCATCGGGACCAACAGGGCGATCGACCAGTACCTCGCCAACACTCTGTTCGACGAGAAAATCGGCGGCTCCGTACACTTCGCTATAGGAAGGGCGTACGAGGAATGCGTTCCTGAAGACGAGGAAAGAAACGATTCAGCGGTACACTGGGACATCGTCAAAGACCTTAGGAAGAAAGAAGGCGAAGGCGGAAAGATCATAGTCGACGGTGAAGTAGTTCAGGAGGGCGGAGAATGGGTATATTAGAACCCTTTTAAATTTTTTACTGACAGATTACAACACATGAGGGGGAAAGAGGATTCATCGTCATATATGTTTGAGTTTACTGGTAAGGACAGGGAGGATGAGGAATACGAAGTTGGTCCTGTAGATACGGTAAGGCGTAAGAAATACGATCGGCTGCAACTTAGTTTCAGCGGTTTGAAATTTTATCTCCTGGAGCCCGAAGATAGCTCCAAACGTGATAATATATACAAAAAAGTAGAGTTTTCGAAAAATCAAACTGGGAATCTTTTTCAAACAATGAGAGGTCTCCTTGAGGGAGAAACGCTTGATGATGCAATTTCAAGGACTTATGATTCTGACGGGTCCCATATTAGGAGTAAGCTTGCTAACTTTACGGAGGATTCAGGTGAACTTTCTGAGGAATACGTGAAGAGCTTTGAACTGTTTACTGAAGACTGGGAGGACGAAATTCTGGATGGTCTCGATGAGGAGGTCGGAGAACATATAGAATATCTTATAACGGATGAAGACCACGAGTTAGAATTACACGAGATAAAGGATATAGTCTCTGAAACTTATGGCTGGACGAGACGATATTTGGAAGAGAGATACGAGGAGGAATTGGGTCTGTATGATGAGAGAAATTGATGCAATCTGAATAGGTTTTGAGCAGGGTTTGAGGTCTTCTGTCAGTTAATTACTTTCTGATTTTACCTCCTTCTGTTCCCCAGGCGAATCTAGTATAAACTTTTGTTATTTTAAGGTAATATATGAGCGGGAAGAAAGGTCTGCCTCCTCATATGGTGAGCCACAAAGGAGGTCCGAGAGAGGAAAATGGGGAAGAGTATGAAGAGGGATGTGTTGAAGCCGTAAGAAGGGAAAGATACGGGGAACTGCAGGTAAGCGTATCTGGTTCTGAATTCTATGTGATGGAGCCTCTTGACGACTCTCGCTACAGGAAGGTGGGTTTCCAGAAAGGGAGCGAAGGAAGAGTCTCTGAGGTCGTCGATGAGCTTCTAGAGGGTAGAGATCTTCAGAACGCAGCTTTTGGTATATATGGCCCGGCCGACAGCATCTACAAGAAGTTGAATGTCTTTACCGATGAAGACGGAAAGCTGCCTGATTCTTACAGAGAAAGCTTCAGAGAAATCAACGAGGACTGGTTTGAGAACTCTATGAGGACGATTGACTCCGAGGCCAGGGAGCAGGTAGAGTATCTCTTGGAGGAAGAAGGGCACGGACAGGAAAGAGTGTGTGAGATCTTAGCGAATACTTACGGCGTGACGCCTGAGACTATTGACAGCAGATACGCCAAGACATTAGTCCGTTACCGGTAGAGGTTTCTTCCGAAGACTGAGAAAGGTTTCATTTAAAAGTTTTTGACCATCTTCCTTGTTGTATGACGACAGTCTACGACGTAAAAGCAGAGCCTCTTATTCAGGAGGTTGCGAAGGAACTTGAAGACGACTTTGAGGAGCCTGAATGGACCGACTACGTCAAGACGGGATCACACAAGGAAAGACCGCCAGAACAGGATAACTGGTACTACATCAGATCTGCGGCAATCCTGAGAAAGATCTACGTTGACGGACCGCTAGGAACCTCCAGACTGAAGACTATCTACGGAGGAAGAAAGAACAACGGTCACGGACCGGAACACAATCAGGAAGCTTCCGGAAAAGTAATCAGGACAGCTCTACAGAACCTGGAAGAAGCAGGATACGTAGAGACAGAAGAAGGCGAAGGCCGGAAGATCACAGAGAAAGGACAGGCTTTCCTCGACGAGAAATCCGACGAAGTCCTTTAAACTCTCTTTAATTTCCTCCTTTCAATCTAGGAGGTGTAAACAATGGTCGACGACGAAGAACTGGAAAAACTCCGTGAGCAGCGGAGCAAAAATCTACAGTCAGGTTCCGACGGACAGGAAAACGCCGAAGAGGCGGCAGAGAGACAGAAACAGAACATCTGGAACCGGGCCAAGCAGTACATGACCTCCGAAGCCGTCTCAAGGCTCGGAAACGTCAAGGCCGCGAACGAAGACCTGGCTCTGAGCGTGGCTCAACAGGTCACACGGCTGGGAGCTTCAGGACAGATCAACAAAGTCGGAGAAGACCAGATGAAAAAGATACTCAGATCTCTCCAGAGCGAGAAGGAGAAAAACACGTCAGATATAAAGTTCAGGAGGTGAACAAGAATACTATGTCATCAAACAAGTCCAAGGGAATGAAGAAGAGGTTAGCAAAAGCTGCGAAGACAGCTAAGTCAGCTCCAAGATGGGTATCCATCAAGGCGTTCGGAATGGACTCCGCAAGGAAGAAGTCCATCAAGCCAAGGAAATCCAGACACTGGAGAAGCAGCGACCTAGACGAGTAGAAACTCTTTCTACTCAACAACTTTTTCTATCAATACTAGAGGTATTTTTCTAAAATGGATATAGAACGAACAGATTACCAGGGAGACGACAACATCGGTTTCTACGCGACAGTAACCGACGAGTACATCATAATGCCGAGAGACTTCAAGGAGAAAGAGTTCTTCTCGGGAACAAAAGTGGAGACAAGGGTCGCAGGAACACGCCTAGTTGGACTTTTCACGGCAGGAAACTCGAACTGCCTCCTGTTACCGGACACGGTGAAGGACAGGGAGAAGCAGAAGATCGAGGACGCAGGTGTGCCTGTGCATGTGGTCTCCGACAACGAGACAGCGCTCGGGAACCTTATACTTGCGAACGACCAGGGAGCAGTCATCTCCGAAAGGCTTGAAGACCAGAAAGAGGAGATAGAGGAGGCTCTCGAAGTCGACGTAGAGGTCGCGGAGATCGCAGGGATACCGAACCCCGGGGTCTGTGGCGTAGCCAACAACTACGGAGCGCTCATCCACCGTGACGCTTCAGAAGAGGAAGCAGAGGTCGTGAAGGAAGCCCTGGGAACAGGGGGGGTTGACATCGGCACGATTAACATGGGTAGCCCGTACATCAGCTCAGGTGTCCTGCTGAACAACGAAGGGATCCTCATCGGAAGGGATACGACGGGTCCTGAAGTAGGTAGGATCGACAGGACGCTGATCCCGAAGGAGTAACTCAGACCGAGTGCTCTCTCTGGGTCTCCTTGATGATGAAAGGTCCCATGGCCAGTGTTCTCTGGGCAACGGTTCCTATTCTAAGTATGTAAGAGGTCAGGACAAGGAAAGGTATCAGGGACAATGTGGCCGAAGCACTGATAACGTAGATCAGGTTGTCGACGCCCAGAAAGGCGCCTTCGAAGACCTCCGGGCTGATGTAGATAACAGTGGCCAGTGAAACTATCAGGGCGGGGACAGCGGCGTATATCATGAAACGCGAGATCTTTATTAGCTCGCTTCTGAAGTAGATGGTCTTGAAATGCTCTCTCGCAGGGCCATAAAGCTCCAGAAGGTCTTCAATATCTTTGAGAGCTTTCTTTTCGCTATCGTTCAGGGAGTCTTCGTACTGTTCCTGTATTCTCCGTGCGTTGTACAGCTTGCTGTTGTAGTTGTACTCCAGTGCTGTTCTCACGACTTCGAAATGTCCGAACTCCAGTTCTCCGAGGTCGTCGCTCACCTCCCTCGACCTCCTTATCACTTCGTCTGCGAAATCTTCTATGTCTTCTCGGATCTCCTGGTCTTTTTGGTCTTGAACTTCTTCTTTCAGTTTACTGGCTTCTTCTCCTGTGTTCTCGATGAGGTCTTTCAGAAACTGTGCGGGTTCGGGGGAGCTGGTACCTCCCAGGATATCCTCTGTATTCCTTCGGAATTTCATCGACTCTTTCATCCTGTTCCTCTGGTCTCCCAGAGGCCCCAGCTCCTGTGAAAGGGCCAGCTGGTTGATGGTGACTACAAGGGTCACTCCGGTAATCAGAGAGGTTATCAGGGCCTGGAAAGCATAAGATACTGCGGTTTGTTCCGACATGATCGCACGTATAGGAACGGGATTAAGTATTCCAAGGATTACGAGCGAGATGAAAACTGTTAACGTAAGAGCTCCTGCAATATACTTCCGGCTCCATCTGAAAAGCAAGCCGTTCCTCAGTTCTGTAATGTCCCATTCCGCCATTTTCCCGGTCAGTCTTGACATGTACGGGAGGTAGAAAAAGCATTGTTGCGGTGAAATATACCGCAGAGACCAAGACAGCATTGGCTTTAAAAGTTTCAGACTTCCCGGGTTTAGTATGACTACATACAGATTTTCAGGTAAAATCCGCCTTAGACGCGGCGTTCAGGGTTTCGAACGAGAAGTTGAAGCAGAATCACTAAAACATGCTGAAAACAACCTCTACGCAGAGCTTGGCAGCGAGCACTCCCTCGACCGTTCAAAGATCGAAGTCGAAGAATCCGAAGAGGTCTAGACTTCTATGTCCGACGCACAGGAACAGCAGGGACAGGAAATGATGCAGAAGTACCAGCAGATTCAGCAACAGCTCCAGCAGGTTCAGGAGTACATCGAACAGGTTGAGCAGAGCGCTGAAGAGGTACAGGAAACGATGAACGCTGTACAGGACCTGGAAGACCAGGAAGTCGGAAGCGAAGTACTATCGCCTATCGGATCAGGAGT
>SDGW01001533.1_pt1 | contig 18716 bp, 16 predicted proteins | sample 2873831 | NCBI WGS metagenome assembly SDGW01 (sample SAMN08132700, study PRJNA421101) | hypersaline lake metagenome | isolation source: celular fraction 0.22 microns magnesium sulfate-rich crust from ephemeral... | place: Spain: Penahueca Lagoon, Toledo | collected 2011-07
CCGTCGAAGCGGGTCTTGGTCCCGTCCGAGATGGTGATTACGTGGTCCGCGAGGTGGTAGGCGAGCGCGTCCAGCACCGAGATGGGCGTGTCGATGCGGACGTACCACAGAATCGGTATCCCGAGGAGCTTCGCCGCCGGGCCGAACAGCACGACCGCCTTCAGACTGTTGCAGTAGACCGCGTCGTACTCCTCGGCCCGGAGGTAGCGGGCGATGTCGCGCTGATAGCCGGTCACGCTCGTCGCGGTGTCGAGTAGCGAGGCCGGATGAGTATCGAGGAGCGCGTCGCCCGACCGGTCGAGGTCGTCGGGCAGTCCCACCACGTCCACCGCGACGCCGCGCTCGCGGGCCTCGGCGGCGAGCGCGCCCTCGCTGGGCACCACCAGCGTCGCGTCGAACGAATCGGTGTCGGTCAGCAACGGGAGCATCGACTGTTGGGCACCCGTCACGCTCTCGTAGTACGGCTCGACGAAGGCGACCTGCGTCACGCGACTACCCTAGGGAGAACGCCACTTAGTAATGCTCCGCGTATCGAATCCGCAAGCGAGCGGGTGTCGGCCCGAGAACCGAAATCGACGGTGAAACGGTCGAAATCCCTTTCCCCGAACCCGTCGTCGTCGGTGACGACCAATCGTGTCGGGTGGGATTCGCGTCTGTCACGTCCTCAACGCGCTGGGCGACGGCGGGGTACAGAATCTGCTGTTGAACATGGTCGAGCGTTCCGAGAGCAACGTCGAGCATTCCGTGAGCTATCTAAACGAACTCGAAACCTCGCTAGAGCCAGCGTTCCGCGCGAAGGGCGTCCGCACGGCCGACGTGAGCCCCGGCGGGCAGTTCGACCCGCGGGCGGTGGGCGCGCTGGCCCGCCACGTCCGGCGACACGACGTGGACGTGTTGCACGCTCACTTGCCGTGGCAACAGGTGGTGGCCAGACTCGCCGGTCTCGTCACCGACACCGCGGTCGTCAGCACCCACCACAACCTCGGCGACAACAGTCACCCGGCGGTCCTCGCGGCCGAGCGAGCGACCAGACTCCTCGACGCGGCGACCGCGGCCGTCTCGGAGACGGTCGCCGAGCGCCACGCCGGACGGTGGTTCGACTCCGACGACCGGTGGCGCGTCGTCCACAACGGCATCGACGTGCCCGGCTTCCGGGAGAAGGTCCGGTCGCGCGACGGAATCGAAGACGGACAGAGACGGGCGACGCCGGACGGCGGGGCCAAGAACCGAAACGAGATCGGCCCGACGTTCCTCCACGTCGGTCGCTACATCCCCGGCAAGTCCCAGAGAGACCTCCTGCACGCGATGGCGAGCGTGGTCGAGGAGGCCCCCGGCGCGCACCTCTACCTCGTCGGGTGGGGCGACCTCGAAGCCGACCTCCGGGAGGCGGCCGACCGTCTCGGTATCGCGGACAGCGTCTCGGTCACCGGCTACCGGAGCGACGTGGAGGCCTACTACGCGGCGGCCGACGCGTTCGTGTCGAGTTCGCTCTCGGAGGGGTTCCCCATCACCTACATCGAGGCGATGGCCGCGGAGTTGCCCGTCGTCTCGACGGCGTTCGGCGGCGCGGCCGACATCGTGGCCGACGGCGAGACCGGGTACGTCGTGCCGACCCGCGACAGGACGGCGCTCGCCGACGCGATGGCGGCGCTGACCGACCCCGACGAGCGCGCCGAGATGGGACGCGCGGGCTACGAGCGCGCCGCGGAGCTGTTCGACGTGGCGCGCACCGAAGCCGAGTACCGCGAGATTTACCGGGAGTGTCTGGACGAGTCGGCCGGACGAGCGTCCCCGACGCCGCGGTGAAGTCGGCGGGACGCTACCCCGAGGAGTCCGGCCCGAGCCGAGCGGTCGCCTCCTCGTCGCGGTGAACGTTCGGCGGCCGAGGAGCCGACGCGACGCTCTCGTACATCCCGATGGCCCAGTTGTGCCCGAAGACGCCGTTGCCGAAGTCGATGTTGCCGTCCACCGCGCACCGCCACGTCCGGCCGTCGAACCACGGGTCCACGTGGTGCATCTTCCCGGAGTTCCACCCGACCGGCGAGTCGCTGGCCTGCACCGTCGGCGACGAGGCGTGCTCCTCGTCTTCGTACCGGGCAGGCGAGAGGTCGGTGATCTCGAAGGTACGGACCCGCTCGCCGTACCCCGAGATGCACTGCTGGAGAAAGAGGAGGACGCCCTCCTCGCGGACGACGGGCCGACCCGCGGGCCGGGCACCGTGCGGGCGGTCGCGGACGACGGGGTTGTCGGCGTGCGGTTCCCAGTCGTCGGCCCGGAGCGTCGGCGAGTGGAAGGCGTAGAGGTCCCGCTCGTCGCCCGCGATGGCCCACCAGCGGCCGTCCCACCGGAAGACCACGGTGTCGCTCACCGGGTCGTCGAGCGAGAGAATCGTCGCCGCCTCGGTCCAGTCGTGGGGGAACTCGCGGGCCTCGTAGAGGAGGACGTCGGCGGTTTCGTCGGACCTGTCCCACGGGTCCGGCAGGAGATAGCGGGTCCCCTCCCACTGGAAGACGTAGGGAAACGAGAGGTGGTCGTCGGTGCGCAACACCACGCGGTCGTATTCCCACGACGACCCGCCGTCGGGACTGGTCGCGTGGCCGACGACCGCGGTCGGGTCGGCGTCCTGATTGAACACCTCGAAGAACATGTGCCAGTCGCCCGTCGCGGTGACGAACAGGAACGGGTCGGCCACGCTACCCGCTCGGCCGTAGTCGGTCACGTCGCGGGCGGTCAACACCGGATTGACCGCGCCGGGCGAGGGCCGGAGCGCAACCGGGTCGAACGGCGCTTCGCGGTAGGGGTAGGTCGGAATCGACTCGCCCGTGAACCACGGTCCCGACGACCACCGACCGGGACGGTGGCCGGCCGACGACCCGGCGACGCGCGCGTCGCCGAGGACCTGCGGGACCGTGTGGTGGAGCGTCTCGCCGACTCGCTGACTAAGCCGCCGGACCGTCCGAACGTCGCCGAGTCTCGACCGAAGGGACCGAACCAGTTCGTCTCGAAGTGCCGACGAGAGCGCCGACATCATCGCTCGACCTCCGGTTCGTTGACTTCCAACCGGGAGCGTTGCGGTTGGTCGTTCGACGCCGGTTCGGCCTCGGCCTCGTCCCCGTCGGACTCGCCGCGGCCAGCGAGTCTGTCGGCGAGTCCGACGAGGCGTCGCCCCGCGTACGCGGCGAACGGCAGGGGGTCGGTCGGGTCGAGGTAGTCGAAGCGGGGGTGGCGGACCAGCGAGGTCGCCACGTCCGCGGCCGTCCGGGCGAACGAGGGCCGTTCGACCAGCGCGGTGTCGTCGGCGAGGAGGCTCAGCAGATGGCTGGCCTCGCCGCTCAACAGGTGGCCCGCCGCGCCGACCTCGTAGTCGCAGTCGATGCGGTCGGTCGCTCCGGTGGCCAACAGCCACGCGTAGTACGGGAAGTCCGCGCCCGCCTGCACGGTGAAGGGAAGCGACGACCAGAACCGCGGGTTTATCTCCATGAGTTCGAACTCGCCGGTCTCGGGGTCCCGGAGGAACTCGACCATCGCCGCGCCGTGCCAGTCGAGGTGGTCCAGCAGTCGCGTCCCGAGACGCTCCAACTCGGGGATATCGACCGACTCGCGGTAAGCGCTCGCGCCGCCGCTGTAGTGGACGCCCCGAATCTGCCGGTGCTGGAACGACGCCACCCGCTCGCCCTCGTCGTAGAGCGCGAAGAAGCCGTACTCGTCGGTCGCGGGGAGGAACGCTTGGACGATGGGCTCGTGGTCCATCTCCGCGACGGCGCGCTCCTCGTCGGGCCGGTCGCCCGCGGGGAGATACCGCGTCGTCGGCGGGCGAGTGAGTCCGGAAACTGACTCCTCGTCGCCGTCGGCGTGCGAACCTCCCAGACTGCGGGCCTCTCGCCCCTCGTCGCCGCAGGTACCCCGCCCCGTCGGCAGGACCGAGTACCGCCCCTTCAGAATCCACGGCCGCGACCAGTCCGTACAGTCGGTCAGCAGGTGGGTCTCGGGCGTCGCCACGCCGACCTCGTGAGCGGTGTCGTAGAGGCGAAGCCGGTCTTGGACCGTCCGAAGCGTCTCGAAGTCTGGCCACGGCGTGCCGACCCACGCGGCGAACTCGTCGCGGTACTTCGCGAGGAGGTAGACGTCTTTCTCCCGGACCGGTAGCACGGTCCGGACCCGCGACCGGCGCGCGAGGTCGAGCAAGGCGTCCTTGTACGCGACGGCGTTCCGGGACGGCGAGGGCACGACGACCGACTCGTCGCAGTAGCGCGACCGGAACGCCTCGGCCGAGGACTCCTCGGAGACGAGCGTCGTTTCGATACCGCGGCGACTCAGCGACCGAACGCAGGCGAGTGAACTCGGATGAGATATCGCAGGCACGACGACCCCATCCCCCGCTCCACCACTCCCATACATGTAAGTATTGTAACTTATACGGCTGGTTTTCCTATAGAAGTTGCTCCCATTGTCAACGTTTCTGCGCGTTATTTTATCCGCGCATCTCTGGAATTTCATGTTTGCCCACCCCGAATCCGCTCCCGACGCGCCACGAGTCCGATAGCGACGAGTCTCGGACGTCGCTGGGCGATGGCTCTCCGGTTTCGGCGGGCGATACCCCCCGACGTCCGCAATCGACGGCCCTCCGAGTCCGGCGAGCGACCGGTGCGACGCCGCCGGTCACAGTTTCCCCGCGACTCGAACGAAGACCGCGTACCCGAACGCGACCACGACCAACGCGACGAACCACTTCAGGCGGCGTCGCCACTCCGGCGAGCGCGTCGCGGGTGCAGTCAGCGCCACCAACCCCAAGAACCCGACGAACGAGACGAAGGCGAACGCTTGCAGGGACATGAGTCCGAAGAGAGTGAGTCCCACGACGCCCAGCAGCATCCACGACACGTGAGCGACCACGAACTCGTGGCGTCGGAGCATCGAGATAGACCATATGTCACGACATTCTATGTAAGTACCGGCCGGAACGAAGACGCACGGAACCCCGTGGAACGGGCAGGCGCGCGAAGCCCTGCGTCGACCCTCGACGGCGGCCCGGAGCCTCCTCGTCACCCGACGTCCGAGACCAGTCAGAGCCCGGTGCGAAAGAAAGCATCTGTCCTAGGAACAGTAGAGAGAAACCACCTATTTCCTACGTTAATTCAGCAATATCTCCAAATACCGAAATATCTGGTTGCTGTTACGGAAGATTGATGAAGAGGTGTTGCAAACTCAGTTCCCGTGACCCCGTCGACGACCGTCCGGCGACGACGCCCTCCGCGCGGGAGCCGACCACGGGGCGAGTGGGAGAGCGCCCGACGGTCCGAACGGGGGACAACGACTCGATATCTATGACACAGAACCACGACTATCAGACCCCCTCGAAGGGAACGAGCGATTGGCACGTCCCCATCAACGAGAACTTCGCGGCGCTGGACGCCGACGTCGAAATCCGCGACGCCGCCTCGAACAGGTCCGACTACGAACCCAAGCAGGGCGCGAAGTTCCTCGCGACCGACTCCGGCGAGCGGTTCCTCGGCGACGGGAGCAGTTGGAACAAGCTTCCGTACCCCGGTACCAGTGACGGACCGAGTACGTCACAGACCAACGACGGCGACCGACCGCTGGCGACGACCGGCGGGGTCGGCGTCACGGTGGACGCGAGCGGCGGCGGCGACTACCAGTCGATTCAGACCGCCATCAACAACGAGGTGCCGTGGCTGGTCGAACACCCCGTCGACATCCGCGTGAAACCGGGGACGTACGACGAGGACGTTCTCCTCCCGCCCTACATGTCCAACTGGGCCGAGCAGAGCGACCGAGGAGAGCGCATCCCCATCCAGATTACCGGCGACACCAACTCGCCGGGCAGCGTGAAGGTCAAGTCGTTCATGGCGACCGGCGGCGTCGGCGTGACGCAGGTGCGTGGCATCGAGTTCACGGGCGCGAGTTCCTACGACGACGAGAACACCGCCTTCTCGGTGTACAACACCAACCGAGTCGGCATCATCGACTGCAACATAAACACCGGCGGCAACGCCATGACCGCCTACAACGGCGAAATCTGTGCGGTCCGCGTCAACGTGAACGGCGGCGGGTGGGGCGTGAAGGTCAAGCACAACGGCCAGTACTGGGAGTCGGGCGGCGGGACCTCCGGGTCGGTCAGCGGCACGGCCTACGACATGGACGACGGGACCATCAAGTTCAACCACCGCGACGAGGGCCACATCTCCGGCAACCCCCTCGTCGCGGCCGACAAGAGCCACGACGGCGGCTTCGTGATGGACGAGGGCAAGGGCCGACTCTACGGCGTCAATCGGCTCGCGGTCGCCGACCAGAGCGACGGCTCGCTCCACGACATCGTAGTCGAGAACGGCTCCGTGACCGCGCGAAAACTGTAATCCTCCGCGGTTACATCTCGACGTAGCCGAGGTCGGCGAGTCGCTCCGAGACGGTCTCGTCGTCGATGCTGTCGTCGGCGGCGCGCGAGTCGTCGGCCGCGATTTCTCTGCGCTCGTCGGCCTCCCGTACCGAGGTCGCCGTGGTTGAGTTCGTGCCAGAAGCTCTTTTCGTTCTCCGCGCCCTCGTGAAGTTGTTTCTTGTCGAACTCGGTGTCCGACTCGATGAATGGGTAGTGGGGCTGGATGTAGTGGACGAGGAGGCGCTTGTCGGGGTACTCGTCGGCGGCGTCGAGCGCGTACTCGGTCGTCGTCTCGGGCAGGACCGTCTTCACGTCCTCGTGCCAGCCCTCCTCGTTCCAGACGTTGACGACTTCGTGGAACTCGGCGTCGATGGCGTCCCGGTGGTAGTAGTAGATGGGACTGGCGGTGACGTACACCGTGTCCCGGAGGTCGTGTCCGTTGCAGTTGGCTTTCAGGAACTCCGAGGTGTTCGACCCCCGCGAGATCTTGGTCTCGACCTCGCCGGCGAGCGTGTTCGTAACCCGAAACTGGTCGTCGCGGCAGGCGTCGAGGATGACGAGATTGTCCCAGTCCTCCGCGAAGATGTTGATCCCCTCGGTGTTGTACTCGCGTCGGTCCATGCGGGTGTGGTAGAGACTGTTTAGCTTTTTTATTATCAGATTCGGATGGTACGGGAGCGTCTCTGCGAGCGTATCCATAGCTACCGAACACATCGTCCTCGCTTTTATACGTAGTGCCCGCCGGGTTCGCGGCCGAGCAGTCGTTCGAGTGAGGTATCGCGTCAGACGACGACTGGTTGGGACTTGAACCGACGACCGCGATTCTCGCCGCTCCGTCCCCACGGGTAACGGGCACAACGACCACGGAAACGAGACGGTAATCCCGCAGTTTCGACGCTCCCACGCGCCGGTCCGAGAGCCAGCCCGTCGTTTCGCCTCACGGACCGATTCAGCGCGGTCGAGCGCGAACCCGGCCGGTCGCTCGCCGCTCCTCGTCGAGCGTCGCAGTCGAACGCCGAAACGAACGATTACCCGAACGAAATCCGGCGTTCCGTATATGTGTCACGCGTTATAACTTTTGGGCGCAAATAACAACGGCCAGATAACAAAGGAAGCAAGACTGCTCTTTTCGGACGAGGAGATGGGGAAATGGGGGTACTACCGTCAGGCCCACAGCGCGTCGAGCGTCCGCACCGCGAGCGACGTCCGGCCGTCGGTCTGATAGCGGCGGAGTCGAACAACGAGTCAATCGAGCGAACGGTACGACGAGCCACCGAGTTGGGCTACGAGATATTCGTCGTCCCCGGCGACGACGAGTCGGCCGACCTCGTCGCCCGGACCGGCGGGACCGTCGTCCGAGCGGACGACGCGAGCGGCGGCGACCCGAGGGTCGCGATAGCCGCGGCCGCCCGAGACGAGGAGGTTCCCGGAGTTCTCCTCTCCGACGAGCCGACGAACAGAATCGACTACACCCGGAGCCTCTCGACGTTCTGGGAGCGCGACACCTACGTCGTCTCGACGGTCGAGGGCGACGCGCGCACGGGCGAAGACGACCCGATACTGGCGGGCATCCCCGCGTACAACGAGGGCGAGACGATAGCACAGATCGTGGACGTGGCGACCGAGTACGCCGACGAGGTGGTCGTCGTGGACGACGGAAGCGCCGACCGGACCGCGCGACTGGCCCGCGGGGAGGGCGCGGTGGTCGTCCGTCACTCCAGCAACGAGGGGAAAGGAGCGGCGCTGAAGAGCCTACTGGACTACGCTGAGCGACGGTCGTGTTCCGCGCTCGTCCTCTTGGACGGCGATGGCCAGCACCTCCCCAGAGACATCCCGACCGTCGTCGCTCCAGTCCTCCACGGCGACGCTGACGTGGTCATCGGCAGTCGGTACCTCCAGCAGGGGATGGGGTCCGAGACCCCGTTCTACCGGCGCGTCGGCCAACGAGTTCTCGACCGGAGCATCTCCGTGCTGTTCGGCGTCTCGGTCTCGGACACTCAGAGCGGGTTCCGGGCGCTGTCGCCGCGGGCCGTCGAGGAGATATCCATCCGGACGAACGGGATGGCCGTCGAGACGGAGATGCTAGACGCCGCGAACCGCAACGACCTGACCATCGCCGAGCGCCCCATTCGGGTCCAGTACGACGTACACAACGGCCAGACGTACAACCCGGTCCGCCACGGGGTGACGGTCCTCGGCCGAATCGTCCAGTTGGTCGCCCGCGGCGCGTTGACGGGAGCGTCCGCCGAGGAGACCGTCGACGGCGGGCGGGCGACCGACGCCGACTCCGCCACGGAGGGCGAGCGCGCGGCGAGGCGACGCGAACGCGCCGTAGCGCGAAACGACGGTGGCGCGCCGCCCGGCGACGAGACCGGAGACGACCGGAGCGTCGAGGAACGAGAGCAGTCACGACGATGACCGACAGCCGAGAGACGACAGACTGACAAGAGATGACAGACAGGCGAGAATCGACATCGACACCGCGACGCGACGCATCGGAGCGAGGGGAGACGTTACGGATTCTCCGCGTGACCAGCGACATCCACCCGGAGGTGCCCGGCGGACTCGGACTCCACGTCCACAGCCTCTCGAAGAAGCAGGCAGAGATGGGCCACGACGTGACGGTCCTCACCTCGGACCACGGCGACCGGTCGCTCCCGCGCACGGAGGTCCGGGACGGCTACGTGCTGAAGCGCCACCGCGAGGTGGCCAGCCCGGTGGACAACAGCATCGTGCCCGGACTCGCCGTCTCGCTGTGGGACCTCGGCGACGAGTACGACGTGGTTCACGCCCACTCGCACCTGTTCTTCTCGTCGAACGTGGCCGCGCTGTTCGCGTCGCTGACCGACGTGCCGCTGGTCGTGACCAACCACGGCCTGTTCTCCCAGTCGGCCTCCGAGTGGGTGCAGAAGGCGTACCTCTACACGGTCGGCCGGAAGACGTTCGACGCGGCCGAGCGCGTGTTCTGCTACTCGGAGACCGACCGCGACCGCTTGCAGTCCTACGGCGTCGAGACCCCGGTCGCGGTCGTCCGGAACGGCATCGACTGCACGACGTTCCGGCCGATGGGGAGCGAAACGCGAGACGAGAGCGGTAGCGGAAAAAGAGAGAGCGAAGTCGACGGCGACGACGGACACACGCTCCTGTTCGTCGGGCGACTGAAGCCCGGCAAAGGCGTCCACGTTCTCCTGCGGGCGATGGCCGAGTTGCAAGACGACTTTTCGGACCTGACGCTGAAGGTCGTCGGCGAGGGACCGCTCCGCGAGTCGCTGGAAGAGTACGCCGCCGACCGCGGCGTCGCCGACAGCGTGGAGTTCACGGGGTGGCTCGCCCAAGAGCGCCTGCCGGAGGAGTACAGCGACGCGAGCGTCTTCGTCCTCCCGAGTCTGAACGAGGGGTTCCCGCGGACCGTCCTCGAAGCGCTGGCCTGCGAGACGCCGGTCGTGACCACCGACCTGCCGCAACTCGAATCGGTCTTGGACGGCGTGGGCCTGACCGTGCCCCCGGAGTCGCCCGGACTGCTGGCCGCGGCGGTCGCCGACCTGCTGGGCGACGACGAGCGCCGCGACGAGATGGCCGCCGAGGGCCGGGCGCTGGTCGCCGACCGCTACTCGTGGGACCGGACCGTCGAGGAGACCACCGAGACGTACTACGAGGTGCTGGACGCCGACCAGCCGACCCGCGAGCGACCGGTCCCGGCGAGGAGGACGCCGCCGCGATGAGCCTCCTCGGTCGGTGTTACGCGCCGCGAAACGCCGAAACCGTGACCAATCTTGATACCGGCCGAGGTCGTGGGCGAGGTGAACGATGACGGTTCGCGTCGAGACGACTTCGGACGCCGACGAGTGGGACGCCTGCGTCGCCCAGTCGCCACAGACGGGCTTCTTCCACCAGTACGACGCGCTGGCGACGCTGGCGGACCACTTCGACGCGAGACTCCACACGCTGGTCGGCTACGTCGGACAGGAACCGGTCGGCGTCTTCCCCGTCTTCGGGCTCGAACGCGGCCCGCTGTGGGTCGCCGCGTCCCAGCCACCGGGCGTCGAAATAAATACGGGACCGGCGCTGTTGAACCACGAGAAGCTGAAACAGCGCAAGGCCGAACAGCGCCACCGGAAGTTCGTCTCGGGGTGCATGGAGTTCGTCGAGGAGGTGCTGGACCCCGACTACTGCAAGATAGCGACGACCGACCGGTACGACGACGTGCGACCGCTGGTCAACCACGGGCTGGACGTGCGGCCCTCCTACACCTACGTCCTCGACCTCGAACCCGGAAAAGAGGACCTGATGGCGCGGTTCAGTAGCGACGCCCGGAGCAACGTCCGGAACACCGACGACGAGCGCTACGAGATTCGAGAGGGCGGCGTCGAGGCCGTCGAGCGAATCGTCTCGTTCGTCCGGCGGCGCTACGACGAACAGGACGAGGAGCACTACCTCGACGCCGCCCTCGCGACCGACCTCTACGAGACGCTTGGCGAGGATGCGGTCCGTCCCTACGTCTGCGAGGTCGACTCCGGGACCTACCGGGGACTCCAGACACTTCGTGGATTCCAGTCGCTCCGCGGACTCCGCACGCTCCGGGACCTCTCCCTGACCGACTGACAACGAACTCGATTCGAGTCGAAGATTCCAGACAGCATGACGAAACTCCAAGCAAACGTCGTCGGCAGCATCGAGGCGGTCAACGAAAACCAGTGGGACAACGTGGTCGCCCAGTCGGAGTGTGGCACCATCTTCCAGCAGACTGGGTGGCTCCGGGCGATAGAGCGGACGTTAGACCGGACGCCGAGACACGTCGTCATCGAGAAGAACGGCAATCCGGTCGCCGTCTTTCCGAACTTCGTCTCGGACATCGAGTTACCCGTGGACCTCCCGGTGGACCCGAAGTCGGTCGGCGCGACGCGGTTGCAGTCGGTCGAACCGGGCTTCGGCGGACCGCTCATCATGGGCAAGAAAACGCGGGTCCTCGACGCCCTCGACCGGGCGCTCGGTCGGGTCCACGAGAAGAACTCGGTGTTCCACAAGATGCGCATCCTCGACTCGAACCACGTCCAGTACGCTCAGACGCTCCGCAAGTGGGGGTATCGGCCGTCCCTACTCTACTGTCGATTCGCGCTCGATTTGGACGACTACGACCGAATTATCGGCGAGATGGACAAGGAGCGCCGGAAGGAGATTCGGGACGCAAAGGAGATAGACTACGAGGTCGAGACCGAGGAGGGCGACCCCGAGGCGATGCGGGCGTTCCACGGCGAGTACCTCAAGACCATGCGCCACGTGGACGGGTCGCCGTTCCCCGAGGCGTTCTTCGCGGAGTTGGGCGAGCAACTCGGCGACCAGATTCGGATTCTGACCGCGTACGTCGAGGGCGAGGAGGCCGGGCAACACCTCTACCTGTGCGACGACAACCGGAACGCGCTCCACTACTTCTTCGCGGGCGTTGACGAGGAGTACTTCCGGTACTCGTCGCCGACGCTCATCCACGACCACGCGTTCCAGTGGGGCATCGACGAAGGGTACGACCGCTTCGACTTCGGGAGCACGAACGCCAACTACGCGAACGGCACCTTCAATTACAAGCAGAAGTTCGGCGCGGCGTTGGAGCCGATCTACGAGTGGGAGAAGGGGACCGACCCGGTCCGGTGGCCGGTCTACCGGGCGGCGAGACGGCTCTACCGCCGGCACAGCGACACGCTCGACGCGTAGGCACCGCGTGTACCGGCGGCCTCCTCGGGTAATAGCGCGTTGGCGAATCGACCGACGGTGAACGGTAGCCCCGGTTTATGAACGCGGGTCGGATAGCTCTCTGGGAATGTACGGGAACAGCGATACGCCACTGTCGATGCAGTTGGTCTGGTCGCTCTACGACCACATCCCCGAGGAGGTCAGGGACGCGGCCGAACCGCTGTACTACTGGTATCAGGGGAAGCGAGCGGACCAAGACCACGAGCCTCCGGCGAGGAGCCTCCGGCGGCGCGACGACGCGCCCGACCACGTGCTGACGGTCGTCGTGGACGCGCTCCGGCCCGACCACGTCCCGGAAGTCGGAATGCCGTTCGACGCCGCTATCGCGCCGAGTACGTGGACGTTCCCGTCGGTCACGAGTATGCACACCGGCGTCTATCCGAGCGAACACGGCGCGGCGGCCCACACCCGACCCGACGCCGACGAGTACGCGATGCCCCGGCAGGTAGAGGGCCGTCCGACGCTCCCGGCGGAGTTGGAGGCGGCGGGCTACGACACCTACGGCGGGTTCGCGTTCGTCGTGCCGTTCACCGCGCTCCGGGGCTGGTACGGGACCCACCGGCTGTACGGCAACGAATCGGGCGGCCCACGACTACGTGGAGGACCAGCTTCGGCGACTCCTCTCGGTGGTCGGCGACGACACGCTGGTCGTCGTGGTGGGCGACCACGGCGAGGGGCAGGGCGAACACTTCGAGCGCGCCAACCGCATCACCGACTCGCGTCCCAACGGCGGGAGCGGCTATCGGGGCAACGTCGGCCACGGCGGCACGCCCTTCGACGTCGTGGCCCGCGTGCCCGTCGGTATCTCGACGCCCGGCGAGGGCTCGCGGTCGGGGGGCGACGCGACGGGCGGGGCGTCCGACGACGACCTCCTCCCGGAGGGCGGGTGGCCGAGTCTCGTGGACCTCGCGCCGACGATTCTGGACGCGACCGTCGAGGAGTCCCGACTCGCCGACGAGGCCACGGGCCAACCGTGGCAGGAGCCGATTCCGGCCGACCGGACGGCCGTCTGCGAGGCGGCGCGCTTCGGCGTCGAGCGCAAGGCCGCGTATCGGGGCTCCTCGAAGGTCGTCCGGTCGGAGGCCGACGACGTGACCTACACCGCCGAAGTCAGCCGGTCGGAACCGGGCGAGCGGTTCCGGACGATTCCGACCCGCGAGCGCGAGGAACTGCTCGCCAGTCTCCCGGACAGTTGGGAGGAGTTCGACGTGACCCGATCGGTCAGTCCGGCCGTCGAGCGCCGTCTGGAGAAGTTGGGGTATCGGTGAGTCGGCGACGCGTTCGTCCGGCAGTATCCGTCGGGAAGTAGCCGTCCGCCCGGTGGTGACGTAAGCTACCTCCAGTGGAGGAGATAGAGCAGGTACACGCTGGAACCGACGACGAGCGAGCCAGTCGCGGCGAGGACCACGGAAACCAATCCGATAGCGTAGAGAGATACTTGAATCGTCTGTAAGCCCACGAGAGCGGCGAAGACTGCTAATACCGTCCAGAAGACGGTCGAGAGAAGGGAGCGTCCGACACTCGACAGCTCCTCTCGCACGACGCGCCGAACCTCGGAGTCGGTGAGGCCGTCTGAGTCACCCATACTACAACACTCATCCGTCACCAGATATACATTACGCCGAGAGCGAGCGGTTCGGTCCTAGACGTCCGCCTCACCCGCCGATTCGGACGAAAACCGTACGTTCACCCACCGACGACACCGAAAGAAACATCAGGCCAGCAAACCTTTCCCCGCAGGAACCCACATCCTCATCCATGGAAAACCAACCCGACGAACACGGCGAGCGAATCGAGGTATCGGTCGAGGAGGAACCGCCGGGGATGGAGCGCGTGCGGGCCATCGCCGACCTGCTGGACGAGGCCATCGAGTTGCCGGTCATCAACTACAGCATCGGTCTCGACCCCATCCTCGGCGTCCTGCCGGTCGGCGGTGACGCCGTGTCGGCGGCCATCTCGCTGTACATCGTCGCCGAGGGTGCCCAGATGGGAGCGTCGAACGACACCATCATGCGGATGCTGTTCAACATCGGCGTGGACGCGGTCGTCGGGTCGATTCCGGTCATCGGGACGCTCGTGGACGCCGTCTGGAAGGCCAACGTGCGCAACGTCGAGATGCTGGAAGACGAACTCGGCGCTGGCGACGAGTTCGGGAGCTACTGAGCGGCGATTCGGTCGGGATTTGTGCGTCCTATCGAGTCGCCCGATTCCCGAGAGCGAAATTTTGAGGAGCAAACTATCTGCGAACCAATAATTTTAGGTTTACTTCCGCTCAACTCATCCGTAGGTTAAATATAGATATGGGTTTTGGTGACTTCGACGAGGATAGATACCATGCAGAAAAGCTACAGATGGCTTTCCGTCAGTTCGTCTGGGAATGCTTGGAGAGGGACGCTGGAGCGAAGTGCCGAGAACTGCTGAATAACGAATCTATCGACTTGGAAGGTGGGCACGTCCAGCAGTTGCCCGAAGAGTTTACGCAACAGACCATCGTTGACGGCGTCTTAGACGCTTTAGGATACGAACTCCAGCACCATCCCGCCGAGTTAGTGAAATCCGAAGTAAAACAACCGGATATAAAACTACAGAATCTCAGTGACCGATGTGTCGGAATCGTGGAGTGCAAACGATTGAACAAAGAGCGAAGCGACGATGCGGCTATCGAGAATCTTCGAGACCCGTACTTACAGGACAATACGTTCGCTCATTACAAGAAAGAACTCGAAATGCAATATCTCGTCGGTATCGCGACCGACGGGTTCGATTGGCAGATTCGAGTGAAAAACCTACAAACTGGAGAGGTTTTGCCGGAATACAGAGCAAATTATTCGCTAGTAGACGACTCCAACGGAATCCATCACTGCTACTACTCGGAGATTCACGAAGAAACTAAGACCGCTTGGCCCCCTAATCGTGAAGAATTAGCCGAAAACTTCGTCTCGAAATTCGGCGCGCACAATCTTCCTTCCTGACGACGCCCGAATTTGCACCCCGATTTCTACCCCGCTACAGTCCCCGCTCCAGACGCACCCAGCAGAAACCGTAGCGGCCCAACTCGAAGCGCCACGAGCCATCTTCACAATTTTTATCTATATCTCTATCAGTGTCAGAAACACTTTTATCTTTCTCAGAAACAGTTTTGTCTGATTCTGATGAATCGTCCCCCTCGACGCGCTCGAACGTCGCCTCGCCGAACAGTCGCGTCGGTTCGCCGGACAGGTCGAGCGCGACCTCGGTCTCGGGTTCGTCCAAGTTGTGGACCGCGACGACCGTCCCGTGGTCGCTGGTCATTCGGTGGGCGAACACCGCCGGGTCGTCGGCGTCGAGTATCTCGCAGTCGCCGCTCCCGATTTCGGGGCACTCCCCGCGCAGGCGGTTGAGGCGTGCGAACCACCCGAGGAGCGAGTCGGGGTCGCCCCGCTGGGCGGCGACGTTGACCGTCTCGTAGCCGAACTCGCCGCCCGAGACCACCGGGCGCACCAACTCGTCGGGGTCGGCCGTCGAGAACCCACCGTTCCGGTCGTCGGACCACTGCATCGGCGTCCGGACCGCGCTCCGACCCGGCAGATCGAGGTCGTCGCCCATGCCGATTTCGTCGCCGTAGACCAGCAGGGGCGTGCCCGGAAGCGAGTACAGCAGGCTGTAGGCCAGTCGGATGCGGTCGCCGTCGCCGTCCAACATCGGTGCGAGGCGGCGGCGGATGCCCCGGCCGTAGATGCGCATCTCGTCGTCGGGCGCGAACTCCTCGAAGACGTTCCGCTGGTCGGCCTCCGAGAGTCGACCCACGTTGAGTTCGTCGTAGTTTCGCAGGAAGTTGGCCCACTGCCCGCCCTCCGGCGTCGGCGGGAGCAGGTTCAGCACCTCCCGAATCGGTTCCGAGTCGCGTTCGGCCAGCGCCAACACGAGGTAGGCGTCGAGCAGGAAGTTCAACAGGACGTTCATCTCGTCGCCCTCGCGGGCGGACGCGGTGGCCGCGGCGTCGTCCATCGACCCCGCCGCGTCGCCCGGTTCGCTCCCGATACTCGAATCGGGGACATGCCCGCCGAAGTAGTCGCCCAGATGCTCGGGCGCGTCGTCGGCCTCCGCGAAGAGGATGGCGTCGTCGCCCCGGCGCTCCACGAAGTTGCGCATGTCCCGGAGGACGCCGTGAGGGTCGTCGAGTTCCGTGGATTCGAGTCCGCCCTTGTGGTCTATCATCAGCGTCGCGGCGTCCACCCGGAACCCCGAGACGCCCAGTTCCAGCCAGAAGCCCATTATCTTGCGAATCTCCTCGCGCACGTCCGGATTGGCGAGGTTCAGGTCCGGCTGGTAGTGGTAGAACCGGTGGTAGTAGAACGCCTCGGCCGCCTCGTCGTAGCTCCAGACCGTGTCCTCCTCGCCGGGGAACACCGGCCCGCGGGTGAGGTCGGGTTCGTCTGGCAGGTCCTCGCGCCAGACGTAGTAGTCCCGGAACTTCGAGTCGGGGTCGCTTCTGGCGGCCCGGAACCACGGATGCTGGTCGGACGTGTGGTTGACCACGAGGTCGATTATCACCCGAATCCCCCGGCGGTCGGCCTCGCGGACGAACTCCACGAAGTCCCCGAGCGTGCCGTGGCGGTCGTCCACCCCGTAGTAGTCGGTCACGTCGTAGCCGTTGTCCCGGTTCGGCGACGGGAAGAACGGCAACAGCCAGATGCAGTCGATGCCCAGACTTTCGAGGTAGTCGAGGCGACCGGTCAGCCCCCGGAAATCGCCCACCCCGTCGCCCTCGGCGTCGGCGAACGCCTCCACGTCGATGGCGTAAAACGTCGCGTTCTCGTACCAGCGGTCTTTCGTTCCCATTCGAACACCCCGGTTGTAGCTCCCGACGACTCCCATCGTCAAAACTGGTTTGGCGACCGTCGTCCTCGTCGAACCGTCGCGATATCGAGGGTGCGCTCGCGTTTTCGTCGCCGGAAGATAAGCCCGGCCAAAGCGACCGGCCGAGTCGGTCCGGGCGACCCTACCCGGAGAAACGGGATATTTGTTCCGTAAATCTGGGTTAAGACGATAAAATCCCGCCTAAGCAACGTTCGGGTTCACAACGCTCGGGCCGCACAGTGTCGCTCGGGGCAACGAAATGACCGATTCAGACGACGATGGTCGAACGAGCGGGTGGATGAATCGCCGAACGATGCTGAAGAGTGTCGCCGCTGCGGGCTTCGTGGGGACCGGACTGACCGGGAGCGCGAGCGCGACTGCGACCGACTGGCACGAACTGACGCTCTGTGCGAGCGGTGACGAAACGTTCAGTTACCACGTCGAGTTCAGCCACGGCGTCAAGCGCGGTGGCACCTACCAGAGCGACGAAGGCGACGAGGTGTCGAAGATGTCGGTCCGCGGAGCGGCCTCCGAGGAGCGATGCGACAGTTTCCTCTTCAAGGGGAAAATCGAAGATTACGACCTCGACGGTCCCGGCACGGTCGAGGTGAACGGAACGGTCGTCGAGGACACGAGCGGTGACGACGAAGACGACGAAGACGACGCCGAGACGAAGGAGGTCACGTTCTGCTCGGCCGAGGACGACACGTTCAGCTACCGCGTCGAAGTGACCGGCGAGATGATGCGCGGAGGCACCTACCAGAGCGACGACGGGGACGAGGTTGGCGACGACTACGCGGATGGGGCCGCCGCCGAAGGCCGGTGTGACAGCTTCCTCTGGACCGGTGAGGTCGAGGACCTGAAGGTGGACGGTCGCGGCGTCGTGAAGGTGGACGGCGAAATCGTAGAGGACACGCGGGAAGACGGCGACGACGAGAAAGACGAGGAGGACGGAGACGACGGTGGCGACGGCGAACTCGACAAGGAGGTCATCGTGTCGAGTCCCGGCACCGACGAGCAGATGAACTACGTCATCGAGGTGACGGGCGGTCTCAAGAAGCTCGAACCGAACGAGGACGGCGGCGCGGCGGTCGACAACGTCTCGGAATCGGGCGGCCGAGTCCGGGTCGAGGGGACCGTCGGGTCCGGCGACGACCGGTTCGCCTTCTCGGGCGACCTCATCGAGGTCGACGTGCCGGACGCGGTCCAGATAGAAGTTCGCGACCGCTGAGGTCCGTCGGAGCGCGGAGTCGGACCGAGTGCGGAATCGGACCGAACACGGACCGACCCGAACGTTTCTTTCTTTTCGCGCCGGGTAATCGGAGCGTACAGCCTGAAACGATAAGTGGGTTCGTCCCTTTTACACGCCCATTCTGGTGGGGGAGATGGACGCGAGTTCACGAACAGCGACGGAGGAATCGGACCGCAGGGAAGCGGTCGTCGAGTGCGACCGAGTGAGCCGCCGGTACGAACGCGGCGGCGACGGCGGGTGGTTCTCGTTCGGGGGCGGCGACGACGACGAGCGCCCGACGGTCACGGCGCTCGAAGACGTGACCCTGACCATCGAGCGCGGCGAGTTCGTCGGGCTGTCGGGACCGAGCGGGAGCGGGAAATCGACACTCATTCACCTACTGTCGGGACTCGACGCGCCGACCGAGGGGACCGTGACCCTCGCTGGCGAGGAGGTCTCGTCGCTCTCGCAGAACCAGCTCACGCGACTGCGACTGGAACGGGTCGG
>SDGW01000384.1_pt1 | contig 18702 bp, 20 predicted proteins | sample 2873831 | NCBI WGS metagenome assembly SDGW01 (sample SAMN08132700, study PRJNA421101) | hypersaline lake metagenome | isolation source: celular fraction 0.22 microns magnesium sulfate-rich crust from ephemeral... | place: Spain: Penahueca Lagoon, Toledo | collected 2011-07
CGTGATTAGCGTCCTGCTGCTCGTCGGCCTCGTGGTGGCGGCGTTCGTCGGGTTCAACGTCGGCGGGTCGACGACGGGGCCGGCGTTCGGCCCCGCGGTCGGCGCGGACGCCATCTCGAAGCCCGCGGCGGCGCTGCTGATGACGGTGTTCTTCTTCGTGGGCGGGTGGACGCTCGGCCGCCGGGTCGTGGACACGCTCGGCCGCGAGCTCGTCACGAACCCGGACATCTTCACGCTGCAGGCGAGCATCGGCGTCCTCTTCTTCATCGGGCTCGCGCTGTTCGTCGGCAACATGTTCGGCGTCCCCGCGTCCACGTCGATGACCGCCGTCGGCGCCATTGCCGGCCTCGGTGTCGCGCGCAACGCCCTCGACTGGGCGGTGCTCGGCGAGATCGCGACGTGGTGGCTAGTCGCGCCCGTCATCGGGTTCTGGGTGTCGCTGGTCATCGGCCGGTACTTCTACGCGCGGCTCCACCGGATCATCGCGATGGAGCGCAGCGACGGCGACCTCCTGACCGTCGACCGCTCGGGCGCAGTTCCGGTGCCGCGGTCCGAGGAGACCACGACCCGCCGCGAGCTGTTCGGCGTGGCGACGGTCATCGTCATCGGCTGCCTGATGGCGTTCAGCTCGGGGACGAGCAACGTCGCGAACGCCATCGCGCCGCTGGTCGGCAGCGGCGCGCTCGCGATGAACCCCGCCATCGTGCTCGCGTGTGCCGCCGTCGGTATCGGCGCGTTCACCATCGCGCGGCGCACCCTGGAGACGATGGGCAGCGACATCACGGAGCTCCCGCTCACCGCGGCCATCGTCGTCGCCGTCGTGAGCGCGACGCTGGTCATCTTCCTGTCGGCCATCGGCATCCCCGCGAGCTTCGTCGTCATCGCCACCATGTCCATCGTCGGCCTCGGCTGGGGGCGCGCGACGCGGCCGGTGTCGGTGCCCGACGCGGTCCGCGGCGAGAGCGAAGTCCCCGTGTCGGTCGGCGGGCTGGCCGCCGACGAGGAGGGCGGCGACGAGGTGCCGGGAATCGGCGAGGAAGAGCCCGACGACATCCCGAGCGCGGCGGACCTCTTCGACCCCGGGACGACCGCGCGCGTCGTCGTGATGCAGAACGTCGTGCCGATGCTGGCGACCGTCGGCGCCTACCTCACGTTCCGGTTCGTCCCCATCTTCGGGTTCTGAGCGGCTCGGCCGCTAAATCGGCCAGAACGCCGCGATTCCCGCGACCGTCACCACCGAGAGCAGCAACTGGAGCGGCAGCCCGACGCGGACGTAGTCGCCGAACTTGTAGCCGCCCGGCCCGTACACGAAGAGGTTGGTCTGGTAGCCGACCGGCGTCATGAACGCCGTCGACGCCGCGAACGTCACCGCGAGCACGAACGCGAACGGGTTCGCGCCCACGTCGAGAGCCGCCTCGACCGCGACGGGAATCATCAGCACGACGCTGGCGTTGTTCGAGATGACGCCCGTGATGAGGCTGGTCGCGACGTAGAACACCCACAGCACGCCGATTGCGGGGAGGTACTGGCCGGTCGCGGCGACGAGCGCGCCGAGCAGCTCCGCGCCGCCGGTCTGCTCTAAGGCGATGCCGAGCGGAATCACGCCCGCGAGCAGGAAGATGACGTTCCAGTCGACGGACTCGTACAGCTCCGCGGGCCGCAGCACGCCCGTCGTCACCATCACGACGACGCCCGCGAGCGCCGACGTCACGATGTGAACCGGGAGCAGGGTGGCGGCGCCGACGACGCCGAGGATGGTCGCGACGGCGTACGGGATCTTCTCCGTGCGGTAGTCGGGCTGCTCGGGCTCGTGGCCGAGGATGAAGTCCGGGTTCTGGGAGAGCCGGTCGATGCTGTCCTTGGGCGCCTGAATCAGCAGCGTGTCGCCGACCCGGAGCCGGCGCTCGTCCATGCGCTCGCGGACGGTTTCCCCCCGGGACCGGTACGCCAGCACGTTCGCGTCGTAGCGCCCGCGGAACGACGACGACTTCAGCGTCTCCCCGATCAGCGACGACCCCGACTGGATGACGAGCTCGACGAGCGTCTGCTCGTCCTCGGTGGTCGGCTCCAGCTCGGGGTCGGTCTCGGGCGCGCCCGTCAGCGCGAGGTCGTCGACCTCCGCGATGGCGGCCAGCGTCTCGCGGTCGGTGCGAATCGCGAGCACGTCCCCCGACCGGATGACCTTCTGGCCGATGGGCTCGATGAACCGTTCGCCGCCGCGCACGAGCTGGACGACGTCGGCGTCGAAGCGGTCGACGTCGATGGCCTCCGAGACGGTCTTCCCGACGAGCGGCGAGGACGGCTGTACGACTACCTCGCTGAGGTAGTTCTGCATCTCGTACTCAGCGAGGTAGTCGTCCTCCGGGGGCACGCGCTCGGGCAGCAGCCAGTAGCCGACGGTCATCAGGTACGCGGCGCCGACGACGAGCACGATGACGCCGAGGTGCGTGAACTCGAACATCGAGAACGCGTGCAGGGCCTCGATGCCGCGGTCGGTGCCGATTCGCTCGGCGGTCTGGCTCGCGAGGATGTTCGTCGACGTCCCGATGAGCGTCAGCATGCCGCCGAGCATCGACGCGAACGACAGCGGCATCAGCAGCTTCGACGGCGACGTCCCGCCCTTGTGCGCGAGGTCGCTGATGACCGGCACGAGGATGGCGACCACGGGCGTGTTGTTGATGAACCCCGACGCGGGCCCGGTCGCGAGAATCGTCGACGCGAGCTGGCGGTGCTTGTTCGTGCCCGCGAACGCGGACATCCACCGGCCGATGATCTGGACGACGCCCGACCGGGAGATGCCGTTGCTGAGGATGAGCATCGCCAGCACCGTGATGGTCGCGGGGTTCGAGAACCCCGAGAGGCCCTGCTCGACGGAGATGCCCGTCCACGGCTGGAGGACCATCAGCGTCACCATCACGAGAATCGCGGTGACGTCCAGCGGCAGCGCCTCCGTCACGAACAGCACGAGCGTGACGGCGACGAGCACGAAGACGACGGCCATCTCGAACGTCACCGGGGGGAGGCCCCCAGCGGTGGCGAGCGGCGACACCGACAACATGGGGTGTCTGTGGAAACGAGGTTACAACAGCCTAACGGTCGCTGAGCGTCCGGCGAGAAACTGAAGGATGGGACCGCTACCGCGTGGCGTCGACGTTACGCGCCGGCCTTCTCGAGGGCGTCCTCGAGCTGGTCGCGCTGCGTGACGCCGACGAAGCGCTCGACGACGCCGTCGTCGTCCTCCACGACGACGGTCGGAATCGAGCGGACCTGGTACTCGTTGGCGACGTCCTCGTTCTCGTCGACGTCGATCTTCTCGAAGGTGACGCTGTCGCCGTAGTCCTCCTCGAGCTCCTCGAGGATGGGGTCCTGCGTCTTGCAGGGACCACACCAGTCGGCGTAGAAGTCCTTGATTGTGACAGTCATCGGTCTGTTTGCCCTTGCCTCGCGCCCCGCATAAGGGTTTCTCACCCCACCACCCTCGCCGCTTCACGACTCCGAGCGGCGCGAACGCCCGCGTTCGGCGCGAGCGGACGCCGTTCGGACACTGCAGTGCGGGAGGGACACGAAAGGTTTACGCGGGTACGGTCCCGAGACGCGGGTATGAGCAGTGGTGAGAACTCCGGCGGGCTGATGTCCAGTGCGGGCCTCGTCCGCTACTTCGACTCCGAGGACCCGAACGCCATCCAGATCGACCCGCGCTCCGTGGTGGCGACGGGTGCGTTCTTCGGGCTCGCGGTGTTGCTCCTCCAGTTCTTCGCGTAGACCGACCCCGAGAGGCTTTTTCCCGGCGACCACGTACGCGACGCCATGACTGTCAGCGCCGGCGTCGTCGCCGTGCAGGGAGACGTCTCCGAGCACGCGGACGCCATCCGTCGCGCCGCCGACGAACACGGCCTGGACGCCGAAGTCACGGAGATTCGGCGCTCCGGGCTCGTCCCCGACTGCGACCTGCTGTTGCTGCCTGGCGGGGAGTCGACGGCCATCTCGCGGCTGCTCGCCCGCGAGGGCATCGACGAGGAGATCAGAGCGCACGTCGACGCCGGGAAGCCGATGCTGGCGACCTGTGCGGGCCTCATCGTCGCCTCGACGGACGCCAACGACGACCGCGTGGAGACGCTGGACCTCGTGGACGCGACCGTCGACCGGAACGCGTTCGGCCGCCAGAAGGACTCCTTCGAGGCGCCCCTCGAAGTGGAGGGCCTCGACGAGCCGTTCCCCGCGGTGTTCATCCGCGCGCCGATGGTCGCGGACGTCGGCGACGGCGTGGACGTGCTCGCGGACTGGGACGGCAACCCCGTCGCGATCCGGGACGGCCCGGTCGTCGGGACGTCGTTCCACCCGGAGCTCACCAGCGACTCCCGGATTCACGACCTGGCCTTCTTCCTGAACGAGGAGGCAAGCTTTTGAGCGTCCTCCCGAAATTATGGACATGAACGCACACATCGACGGCGTCCGCGTCGCGGGGACGCCGGACGGCCCGCTACCAGTCGTGCTCGTCGGCGTCGACGACGCGGGCGACGTGCTCCCCATCTTCGTCGGCTTCGACGAAGCCACCAGCATCGCGCGCGGGCTGGACGCCGCGGACATCGGGCGGCCGCTGACCCACGATCTCACGCTCGACCTCGTCGAGGAGCTGGGCGGCCGCATCGAGCGCGTCGAGGTCTCGCGGGTCGAGGACGGCACGTACTACGCCGACCTCCACGTGCAGACGCCCCGCGGCGGCGAGGTCGTGGACGCGCGGCCGAGCGACTCGCTGGCGCTCGCGGCGCGCACGGACGCCCCCATCGAGGTCGACGAGGCGGTGTTCGAGGACGGCCGCCGCGACCCCGCGGAGTTCGAGGAATTGGAGGACATCCGCGAGGTGATGGCGGCGTGAGCGACGTGCTCCGCGAGCTCTTCGACGTCATCGAGGACCGCAAGGAACAGCTCCCCGAGGGGTCGTACACCGCGGAGCTGTTCACCCACGAGAAGGGCGAGAACGCGGCCCTGGAGAAGCTCGGCGAGGAGGCCACGGAGTTCCTGCTCGCCGCGAAGGACGGCGACGAGGACGAACTCGCCCACGAGGGCGCGGACATCGTCTACCACATGCTGGTCGTGCTCGCCCAGCACGACATGGACGTCGAGGACCTGCTGGACGAGCTCGAAGACCGCCGGTAATCGGCGACTGCCGGTAGCGACGACCGGTGACGCGCCGCTGAAGTACCCCGGCGTCGAAGTACGGAGCGTGCACCCCGTGGTCTCCGCCGACGGCACCGAAATCGGGTACGAGACGCGCGGCGACGGCCGACCGCTCGTGCTCGTCCACGGCACCGCCGGCCGAAAGGAGAGTTTCAGCCGCCTCGTCCCGCACCTCGCCGAAGACTTCACGGTCGTCACCTACGACAGGCGCGGCCGCGGTGACAGCGCCGACAGCGACGACTACGACTTCGAGCGGGAAGTCGAGGACCTGCAGGCGGTCGTCGCAGACCTCGACGACGACCCCGTCGTCTTCGGGCACTCCTTCGGCGGCCTGACCGCGCTGGAAGCCGCCGACGGGATGGACGTCGACCGACTGATTCTGTACGAGCCATCGGTCCTGCTCGACGAGCCGCACGGCGGCACGCTCTCGGAGCGGATCCGCGCCCACCTGGCGGACGGCGACAGAGTCGGTGGCGCCGAGGAGTTCTTCGATGCCGTGGGCGCCGGCCACCTCGTCGGCGGGCCGGTGGTCGAGCGCGCCGCCGACATCGTCGAGACCGTCGCCCGCGAGATCGAGGTCGTGGAGACGTACGAGCTCGGCGACCCGGAGACGGGCGCGCCCACGCTGCTGCTCGTCGGCGAGGACGGCCCCGAGCACCTGAAGAAGTCGATTCGCGCGCTGGCGGAGCGGCTGGCGGACACCGAGCGCGTGGAGCTGGCGGACACCGGCCACCTCGGGAACAACACCGCGCCCGAGCAGGTCGCCGACGCCGTGCGCTCGTTCGTCCGGGGCTAGGCGAGGAAGCCGCCGACGGCGCCCGCGATGGCGCTGTCGAGGGCGAGCAGGCCGAACACCACGAGCGCGAACGCGCCGATACCGAGCCCGAGCAGGCCCGCCGGCAGCAGGCCGGTCGCGGAGAGCACGAGCCCCAGCACGAGGACGACGGCGGCGACGAGCAGGCCGCCCAGGGCGCCCGCGAGGAAGCCGTGGACGGCGCCGCCCCAGACGCCGTCGTCGGCCATCCAGCCGGCGACGAACCCGCCGACGAGGCCGGCGGCGGCGTGGCCCACGCCCGGCAGCGCGAACGCGAACACGCCGAGTACGACCTCCACGACGAACCCAGTGAGGACAGCACGCCAGTCTACCATACGTGGAGAGACGGCGGCCACGCCGAAAAGTCCGGGGGCAGCCACCGGCCCGTTCGCGCCGGAGCGGCGCTCGGACGGCTGGCGACGCCGTGGCGACGTATACGTGCGCTTTTACGTCCCGCGGCCCTACTCGACGGTATGATTTTCGAGAACCTCCCGACGACACCGACGTCGGAGGAGCTCCTCGACAAGGCGTTCTCGCGGGCGGCGCGGGCGGGACGGGCGAAGGGCGGCTACGAGGCCCAGGAGTCGATGCTCCAGACGTCCTCGAACATCCTCGGGGACAACCTCCGCAACGTCGTGACGGCGTGGCCGGACTTCGACACCGTCGACCCGTTCTACTACGAGCTCGCGGACGCCGTGCTGCGCCGGGAGTTCGACGACGATAGAGGGGTGGACGCGCTCCGCCAGCACCTCTCCGAGATCTCGTGGGCGGCGAACAAGACCCACGACCTCGGCCGCGAGTACATCGGGAAGCTCCCGCGCGGCGACACGGACTCGATGCGAAAGGTGCGCAAGCAGGGGTTCGCGCGCATGGGCTCCGTGATGGACCAGATCGAGGACGACCTCGACGCGGTGGGCCGCGCCCGCGACGCCCTGAAGGGCCTCCCCGAGATCGACCCCGACGACCCGACCATCGTCGTCGCGGGCTACCCGAACGTCGGGAAGTCGTCGTTCGCCAACGAGGTCTCGACGGCGAACATCGAGATCGCCGAGTACCCGTTCACGACGAAGGGCATCGAGGTCGGCCACCTCGACGTCGAACGCGTGCGCTGGCAGATCGTCGACACGCCCGGGCTGCTCGACCGGCCGGCCGACGAGCGCAACGAGATCGAGAACCAGGCGGTCTCGGCGCTCGCGCACGCCGGCGACGTCATCCTGTTCTTCCTCGACGCCAGCGAGACCTGCGGCTACGAGCTCGACGACCAGCGCGCGCTCCGCGCGGAGGTCGCCGCCCAGTTCGACGACGTGCCACTGGTCACCGTCTGCAACAAGGCCGACCTCTCGGAGGCCGTCGAAGCGGACTGCTACATGAGCGTCGAGAACGGCGAGGGCGTCCAGGAGACGCTGGACGCCGCGGTCGAAGCGGTCGGCTACGAGCCCAAACTCCCCCACGAGGAGTAGTCAGTCCGGAGTCTCGCGGTAGACGTACCGGAGCTCCAGTTCGAGGTCCGTACTCGTGGTGGCGTTGATTCGTTCGGCAAGCGCACTGTAGAGTGCCGGGTACTCCGTTCCGGGCGGCACGCCGACGGTGACAACGACGCGCTGGGGTTCGCGCTCGATCAGGCCCTGCTCGTACTCGTAGCTCGTCTCGAGCAGCGTCGCCTCCGGGTACGCGGCCCCTTCGAGGACGTCCGTGGCGGCGTCGTTGACCGCCTGCTCGGTGCTCGCGGACTGGAACGACGTGTACGTGACGCCGCCGAGGAACGCCGACAGCACGACGATAGCGACGGCGAGCGTGGCGCCGCGTTTCACGAGCGCGGAGCGCGCCTGCCCCACCTCGAAGAACCGCTTCGGGCGGTAGCCGGTGTACCACAGCACGACGAGCGCGGCGAGGTTGATGGAGAGGACGTTCACCATGACGAGCACACTGGACCCGACGGCGAGCGTCGGGACGCCCCACGCGACTCCGATACCGACGGCGGCCGCCGGCGGAATCAACGCGACGGCGATGGCGACGCCGACGAGCGCCGACGACACCCCCGTCATCAGGCTGAACGCGCCCGCGACGCCCGCGCCGAGCGCGACCACCAGCGAGAGGAAGTCCGGCCGCAGGCGCTCGCTGACCTCCGACAGCGACAGCACGTCCAGTCCCGGCGGCACGACGTTCGTGGACTTCACGAAGAACGCGAACGCCGCCGCGCCCAGCACGGAGAGCGCGACGCCGACCAGCTGGAGGTAGACGCCCCGCCGGAACAGGTCCTCGTCGTCGACGACGGTGCCGACGCTCGCGGACATCGCCGGCCCCAGCAGTGGCGCGATGACCATCGAACCGACTACCGTCGCCGGCGAGTCCAGTAGCAGACCAGCGGTCGCGATAATCGTGCTCACGAGCGTCAGGACGACGTACGTCCGGATGGAGGGCGCGAGGTCCCTGGCACGTGCGACCAGTTCCTCGCGCGCGATGGTGTCGCCGTTGTCCTCGTCTTCGGCGTAGCGCTCTTCGAGATCGTCGAAGTGCCGTGAGACGACCGTCTCCGCGTTCAAAACCACCGTGTAGGCGTTCTCGGAGAGCCCCGCCGACCGGAGCGCCTCCAGGGCGTCCTCGACGCCCTCCGTCGGTATCGGGAAGTGGACGACGGCGTTGTAGTCGCCGCCGCTGGTCTCGTCGCTGACCACGTAGTCGATCCCCTCGTCGTCGAGCGCCGCGAGCACGGCCTCACGTTTCCCCGTCGGGACCGTCGCCTGTACGAGTCGCACGACTCCGCGTTGACGGGGACGAAAGAAAAGGGTTCAGGCGCGGGCCGAGTCAGGCGACCGTCGCGTTGTACGTCACGCGGACGTCAGCGGTGACGGTGACCGGGCCGGACTGGACCGACGTGCCGCCGCCCGCGCTGCCCGAATCAGCCGCGAAGGACGCCGACTCAACGTGGTACGGACGGTAGTTCGTGTCCGCCGAGACGATGCTGTGCGTGTCGGTCACCGACAGGTCGCCGGCGTCGGCGAGCGTCTCCGCGCGCGTCTCCGCGTTCCCCATCGCCGCCGTCAGCGCGTCCTGGTAGAGGGACTCGCGCTTCTCGTCGGAGAGCGTGAACGAGACGCCGTCGACGCGGTCCGCGCCGTTGTCCACGGCCACGTCCACGACCTCGCCGGCCGCGTCAGTGTCCTCGACCGTAATCTCGAACGCGTGCGCGCCGACGTACTGGCCGCGCTCCACGCCGCCTTCGGGCGTCCGCTCGCGCTCCTGTCGGATGGTGAAGTGCACGGTGCGGACGTTCTCCTCCGGGATGCCGTACTCCTCGAGCGCCGACTGCATCGCCGCGGAGCGCTCGGCGATCTCGTTCCGGACCGCGGTCGAGTCGTTTCCAGTAGCCGTCACCGCGACGCGTACGAGCGCCTGGTCGGGCTCGGCCTCCACCTCGCCGTCCGCAGAGACGGTGATTGACTGGTCGGACGGCGCTGCCTGGCCCGCCGTCGCCGGCCCGCTACCGAAGGTCAAGGCGCCGGCGACGCCAGCGGTCACCAGGAGGGCGGTACCGAGGACCGCGAGCACGAGTGTTTGCTGTCGCATCACGCACACGACTACGACGCCGCCCACCTTCAACCTCGCTCAGAGTCAAACCCGCGTTTGAGCGCCCGGGGACGCTGCACTTAACCCCGCCCGCCGGCTAAAAGCGGTATGTTCGACACCCGCCCGGACCGCAGCGACGAGGTCGTTCTCGTCGGGCGGTCGAACGTCGGCAAATCCACGCTCATGCGTGAGATCACCGGCCACAGCGTCGCGACCGGTCAGAAGCCCGGCGTCACGCGGAAACCCAACCACTTCGACTGGGCCAGCGACGACTTCGTCGTCACCGACCTCCCCGGCTTCGGCTTCATGTCCGGCGTCGACGACGACGTCCGCGAACGCATCAAGACCGATGTCGTCCGCTACCTCGAGGACAACGCCGACGACATCATGGTCGGCGTGCTCGTCCTCGACGGCAAAGCCGCCGTCGACATCATCGACCGCCACACGAGCGAGGACGAGATTCCCCACGTCGTCGAGCTGTTCTACCTCCTCGAAGACCTCGACATCACGCCCGTCGTCGCCGTCAACAAGATGGACAAAGTCGACGACCGCGACGAACGCCTCGACGACATCGCCGACCGCCTCGGCCTCCATCCGCCCTGGAAGCAGTGGCAGGACACCATCGCCCCCATCGCCGCCAAACACGGTCGCACTGACCCCTTCGACGACGCGATCCGTACTCACCTTGAAGCCGCAAAACGCGACGACCTCAAGAAGTTCTTCTAGGCGACCTTTTGCGCTGCGCGAGCGGCCTGCGGCCGCTCGCTCGGCAAAAGCTCGGCCAAAAGCGCCGTCACCCCACCTCCGGTGGGGTTCGGCGCCCGCGCTCGCTACGCTCGCGCGGTGAGCCGCTTCGCTCGGGTTCTTCGAACCGCTCGCTCGCGGATGCTAGCGCATCGGCTGTTCGGCAGTGCACACCAAACGCCTGCGTAGGTTCAAGTAGGAGAACGGAACCAACCCGGCGCGTGACCTGACAACTGTCGCGGGCCGGCGGACGCGGAACGGCGGCGGACCGGCTCGCGGACACGCACGCCGCCTGCACGCCATAGCCGTCGCTGGCTCGCGTCGAGGCGGGCGACTCGGGAGAAAGTCCTCGTCACAAGGGGCTCGGAGGGGGTAACTCCTCGTCACCGTCGCCCGGGAGCGTGGTAGGGACTCCCGGGAGAAGAGCCTTTCACTCCCAGTCCGCCCAGCTACGGTGCTCCTCTGCGGCCCGCGCTACGTCCCCGGAATCGAGTCGCCCCTCCTCGGTGACGACGCCGTCGACGAGACGCCCGTGGACGACCTCGAAGACGGGATTGCGGACGTTCAGCGGTGCGTCGCCGTCGTAGAGCGACTCCGGATTCCCGTCTTCGGCCGGCAGCGGCTCCGGAGCGATCTTGTCCGAGGCGCAGACGACGAAAATGGGGACGTCGGCGTCGCGTGCGGCGAGCGCGGCGGCGCGCGTCCCGACCTTGTTGACGACACGGCCGTCCGGGAAGACGGCGTCGGCGCCGACGAGCACCGCGTCGGCGTCTGCGACGACTGCGGGAACGTTGGCGTCGGTCGTGATCGTCACGTCGAAATCCTCGGCGAAAGCTTCGGCGACGCCGACGCCCTCTGCGCCCGGACGGGATTCGGCGACGAGCACTCGCTCCAGGTCCACGTCGCGGAGCGCAGCTGCGACGGTCCCGGAGCGGGAGAGCGTGAACACCGCGTCCGCGCCGAGGCTGTCGAGTTCGGCTGCCGCCTCGTTCGCTGCGCGGGCGTCCGCATCGACGGCCTCGTCGGCGACCTCGCGGGCTATCGCTTCGACGCTGTCGGCCGTGCGGCCGGCAGTCGCCATCACGCGGTTCACGCGATTCCGGACGACCGCCATCCCGGCCTTCGCTTCTCGGAGCCGGCGGGCGGTGTCGGCGACCGCCGGCCAGCCGCCGTCGTCGGTGGCGAGTGCGGCCTCGTCGCGGAGTACGTCGAGCGCGCGCAGCGAGAGGTACGCCGAGCCGTGTTCGTCGTCGCCGGCGACCGTCTCGACGCGCGGCCGCACGGCGTCGTAGGACGCCCAGAGCTCGGGGACGGTGTCGCGCTCCCGGATTCCGGTCGCGGGCACCCACTCGTAGGTCGCAGTCTCCCAGTCCGGGTCGACCTCCCGGGTCGCGCAGTCGAAGAGGTACGGGTGGACGACCCACGTGCCGTGCTCGGGGTCGCGTACTTCGAACGAGTCGCCGCGGCGGACGAGCGAAGCAGCGTCGTCGAGCCCCGTCTCCTCGGTGATTTCGACGCGGGCTTGCGCGTCCGGGTCGCCCTCTGCGTGGCCGGCGACCGCGCCCCACTGCCCGGGGTACGAGCCGACGTCGTCGCTGCGGCGCAACAGCAGTACGTCCGTCCCGTTCCGGAGGAAGACCGTGACGACGTGCGTTGGCACAGTCGCCAGTGGTGGCGCCAGCGGCTTCAACGTATTTCCGGGTGGCTGCCGAAGACCGGACATGCGCCGCCTCGCAGTTCTCAGCGACACGCACGTGCCGTCCCGCGAATCCGAGATTCGCGGGTTCGTCGAGCAGGAGGTCGAAGACGCAGACGAGGTCGTCCACGTCGGCGATTTCGACAGCGAGGCCACCTACGAGGCCGTCGAGGACCTCGCAGGCGGCGACCTCGTGGCGGTCCGCGGGAACATGGACCCCGTCTCGCTGGGGCTGCCCGCGGTGGAGACCCTGTGGGTCGAGGACCGGGAGTTCGTGGTCGTACACGGCAGCGGGCCGCTGGGCGGCTACCAGGACCGCGTCCTGCAGACCGTCCGCGAGGAACGCGAGAGCGAGGACGCGATCGCCGTCTCGGGGCACACCCACGAGCTCACGGACCACGTCGTCGACGGCGTTCGCCACCTGAACCCGGGGAGCGCGACGGGAGCGGATCCCGCGGCGGAGGCGACGATGCTGGCCGTCGACGTCGACGGCGGCGACGTGGCTGTCTCCGTCCTGCGGGAGTGAGGGTCCGGTACCGCCGGGGCTTTTATCGGCGCCGCCGAAGCGCGGGGTATGCACGCGTTCGCGGTGCCGGAGCTCCCGGAGGTCCGCGCGGGCGATAGCCTCGCGGCCCTCGTGGCGGAGCGCGCCGACCTGGAGGACGGCGACGTGGTCTGTGTCGCTAGCACGGTGGTCTCGAAGGCCGAGGGGCGGACGGCGTCGCTGTCGGGCTACTCGGCGGGGCCGCGCGCCCGCGAGATCGCCGACGAGCTGAGCGAGATTACGGGCGAACAGAAGGACCCGCGGTTCGCGCAGGCCGTCCTGGAGGAGTCCGTCGACCTGTTGATGGAGGCCCCGTTCCTGCTGACGGAGACGCCGTTCGGCCACGTCGGCGTGAACGCCGGCATCGACCGGTCGAACACGGGCGGTACGGACCTCCTGTTGCTGCCCGAGCGACCGACGGAGAGCGCCGAGCGCATCCGCGAGGGGCTGGATTCGGACGTCGCGGTCGTGGTGACCGACACATCCGGGCGGCCGTTCCGGCACGGGCAGCGCGGCGTCGCGCTCGGCTGGGCGGGGATGCCGGCGTCCCGGGACTGGCGCGGGGAGACGGACCGCGACGGCCACGAACTCGAAGTGACCGTCGAGAGCGTGGTGGACGAGCTCGCGGCGGCGGCGAACCTCGTCTCGGGGGAGGGCGACGGCGGCACGCCCGTGGTCGTCGTGCGGGAGTTCGAATTCGGCGACCACGACGGCAGCGAGGAGCTGTTCCGCGAGGTCGACGGGGACTTCGTGCGGCAGGCGCTCCGGGGGTGGGAGTATGCGCGGAGTTGAGCTGACGCCCGAGATTCCCGTCAGCGAGGTCGCCGACCTCGCGTCGCGTGCGGAGGGCGCAGGCTTCGACACGGTGTTCGCGTCGTGTCACTACAACAACCGCGACCCGGTAGTCGCGCTCGACAGAGCGGCGGCCGCGACGGAGGAGGTCCGGCTGGGCCCGGGCGTCGCGAACCCCTACGACACCCATCCCGTGAAGCTCGCGTCGCAGGTCGCGACCCTCGACGAGGTGAGCGACGGGCGCGCGGTCCTCGGACTGGGCGCCGGCGACGCGTCGACGCTGCGGAACCTCGGTGTGGAGCGCGACCGGCCGCTCCGGCGGGTACTAGAGGCGATGAAGGTCGCACAGGACCTGTGGGCGGGCGAGCGCGTCGACCACGACGGGACATTCGTCGCGCGGGACGCCGGGTTGAACTACGAGGTCGGCGAAGTTCCGGTGTACGTGGGCGCGCAGGGCCCGCACATGCTCCGGATGGCGGGCAAGCACGCGGACGGCGTGCTGGTGAACGCGAGCCACGAGCGGGACGTGTCGTGGGCGACCGACCGCGTCGCGGAGGGCGAGGACGACCGCGTGGTCTCCGGAGACCCGGACGTGGCGGCGTTCGCGTCGGTGTCGATTGCGGAGGACGCGGACGCGGCCGTGGAGGCGGCGCGGCCGCCGGTGGCGTTCATCGCGTCGGGGGCAGCGCCGCCCGTGCTGGAGCGCCACGGCATCGACGCGGAGCGTGCGAGCGACATCGGGGACGCCATCGAGGCGGGCGAGTTCTCGAAAGCGTTCGGACAGGTGACCGAGCGGATGCTGGAGGCGTTCTGCATCGCGGGCGACCCCGGCGACGTCGCCGAGCGGCTGGCGGCGCTCGACGAGCACGTCGACAGCGTGGTCGCGGCGTCGCCGCTCGGGCCGGACAGAGAAGAAGCGGTAGGGCTGCTCGCGGACGCGTTCGACGCCGCGGGCGTCTAGCGCTGGCGGCGCTGGCGCGACGTCGAAGTGTCGGGGACGAGCGATTCGACGACTGCGCCGAACGTGAGCGCGCCGAACCCGCCGGCGCTGAGCGCGACAATCAGGCCGCCCACGGCGACGAGTGCGGCCGAGAGCGGGTCCGTGCTGGCGGCCGTCGCGATGTTCTCCACGAGCGAGACGGCGTTGTCGATGAACCAGACCATGTCCGCACGTCCGCAGGCCGACGCCTTAGATGCTCCGGGACGGTTATGGCGGTGGCGGTCGAACGGCCGGTCGTGTCCGACGACGCCACGCTCGACGCGTTCGCCGGGGGTTCCGGGAGCGAGCGCGACGATTCGGAGGACGACGCACCGGCCGTCGAGCCCGCGGCGGTGACGAGCTCGTGGGGCGCCGACGGGACCTGCGAGGCCTGCGGCGAGCCCGCGACCCGCCGCTGGGTGGACGACGGAAAACGAGTGTGTGGTGCCTGCAAGCAGTGGTCGTAACCGGTAGCGGGGCGTGTTGACCAGTAGACATACGGTGGCCGCTGCCCTACTGGTCTACGACCGGCGGTTGTGGCCCGTTACCAGGAACCATGACTGACGCACACGACACAGGAGCTATCGCCGACTCGCGAGGCGACGCATCGGGGGCGATGTCGGTCGCGGACGCGAGTGACCTCGCGGGCCGCGTCGTCGGGAACATCGAGACCGTCATCATCGACCAGCGCAGCGCCGTCGAGCACGTCCTGACCGCCGTCCTCGGCGGCGGCCACATTCTCTTAGAGGACGTCCCCGGCGTCGGGAAGACGATGCTCGCGCGGTCGGTGGCGCGCTCGTTCGACGGCGACTTCCGGCGCGTGCAGTTCACACCCGACCTGCTGCCGACGGACGTCACGGGCGTGAACGTGTTCAACGAGAAGACCCGGGAGTTCGAGTTCCAGCCCGGGCCCGTGTTCGCGAACGTACTGCTCGCGGACGAGATCAACCGCGCGCCCCCGAAGACTCAGTCGTCGCTGCTGGAGGCGATGGAGGAGGCCCAGGTGACCGCGGACGGCGAGACGCGCGAGCTCCCGGACCCGTTCGTGGTGGTCGCGACCCAGAACGCCGTCGAGCGCGACCGCGCGTACGAGCTCCCGGTGGCGGAGCTCGACCGCTTCATGAAGAAGCTCCACCTCGGCTACCCGGGCCGCGAGCAGGAGATCGACGTGCTCGACCGCGCGGTCGGCGGCCACCCCATCGACGACATCGAGGCGGTGGCGTCCGTCGAGGACCTGCGCCGCGCTCGCGCCGCGACCGGCGAGGTGGCGGTCGCCCGGCCGGTCAAGGAGTACGTCACGGCGCTGGCGCGGTACACCCGCGACCACGCCGCGCTCGGCGTCAGCCCCCGCGGCTCGATTTCGCTGTTGCGGGCGGCGCAGGGGCGGGCGGTCCTCGACGGCCGCGACTACGTGGTACCCGACGACGTGCAGACGGAGGCCGAGTCGGTGCTCGCTCACCGCGTCCGCGCGGACGCCGGCGGGACGCTCGGCGGGGAGCCCGCGCGGTCGGTCGTCCAGCGAGCGCTCGACAGCGTCGACCCGGAGTGATGCCGTCGACGTCGCTCACGCGCCGGGGGAAGGCGGTGCTCACGGTCGCCGTCCTCGGATTCGCGCTCGGCTACGCGTTCGGCGGCCGCAGCCTGAACGCGGTCGTCGTCCCTGCGGCCGCGCTGCTCGGTGCGACCCGGGTGTTCGTCCACTTCGCCCCGGAGCCGACCGTCCGGCGGAACGCACCGTACGAGGCCCACCAGGGCGACCGCCGCACCGTCGAACTGGTCGTCGACGCGTCCCGGTCGTACCCGGCGACGGTTCGCGACCGGCTCGACGACGGGCTGCGCGGCGACAGCGAGCGACGCACCGAGACGGACGGCCGCACGCTGACGTACGACGTGGAGCTCGCCGAGCGCGGCGTCCACTCGTTCGGACCGTGTTCGGTGCGCGCGACCGACCCGTTCGGCCTCTGGCAGGTCGGCTTCGTCGCGGGGTCCCAGGAGCGAGTGACGGTGTTCCCGCGCGTCCACGAGCTCCGGGACACCGCGGCGCTACTCACCGGATACGTGGGCGTGACTGACGATCGCGAGCGGTTCGCGGGCGTCCGCGAGTACGAGCGCGGCGACCCGCTACGGGACATCAACTGGAAGGCCTCCGCGAAACACCCCGACAGGCTCGCCGTCACCGAGTACGCGGGCGAGGGCGCCGCCGACCGCGTGACGATCGCGGCGGAGGCGGTCGGGCCCCGCGCCGACTCGGTCGCGGAGGCCGCCGCGAGCGTCGCCGTCCACCTGCTCGACGCCGGAGTCGCGGTGGGCGTAGTGTCGGCGTCCGGGAGCATCGAGCCCGCCCACGGCGACCCGCACCGGCGCCGGCTGCTCGCCGCGCTCGGGACGTTCGACCGCGAACGGCTCCCCCAGCACCGCCGGGACGACGCCGACATCGTCGTGCACGCGCCGGAGAGCGGCGAGCACGTCACCGTGACTGTCGGCGGCACCGACCACCGCTACGGCGAGTTCGTCGGCCGGGACGCCGGCGCGGAGCGAGCGGGCGAGCGTCGTCCCGCGGACAGCGGGGAGGTGGCGGCGTGAGCACCGCGAGCGTCCGAGACGTCGTCGGTCGCAGCGGGCGGAGCGTCTCGCTGTGGGACGCCGCGGCGGCCGCCTGCGTCGCGGTGGTCGTGGCGGCGTACCTCTCGGTGCTGTACGACGTCGTCACAGTCGTCGGCGACGCGCGGCTGTTCGCCGGCGCGGTGCTCGGCGCGGTCGTGCTCGCGGGCGTGCTGCGGGCGCTCCCGTGGCGGTACGCCTTCGGGCTGGCGGCGCTACTGCTCGGCGTCGGCCTCGGGTTCTACCTGCTGGCGGTGCCGCCGACGTACTTCGACGCGATGTCGCCGTCCCGCGTCGCTCGCGACACGCTCGCGCTGCTGACCGGCTACTCCGTGCTGCGGATGCCCGCGGCGGGCGCGTGGTCGACCGCGGTCGCTCCCGCGCCGACGTTCCTCGCGGCGTACCTCGCGTTCCGCGGGCAGTACGCCCGGGCGGCCGGGGTCGCCTCGGCGACGCTGGGGTTCCTCGTGCTGACCGGGGACAGCACGACGACCACGACGCTCGTCGGCGTGCTCGGCGCGGCCGGCGCCGTCGGATTCGCGACGCTCGCCGCGCACGCCGCGAGCGCCCGACAGACCCACGCGGTGGCGGTCGTACTCGCGGTGATGGTCGTCGGGTCCGCGACGGTGACCGCGGTGCCGGGCGGGCAGTCGCCGCTCGTGCCCGAGTCGTCGACGAACCCGGCGGCCGCCAGCCTGCTGAGCGAGGACGGCTACGTCGGCGTCGGCGGCAGCCTCGAACTCGACCCGCAGGTCCAGTTCGTCGTGGAGTCCGAGCGGGAGACGTACTACCGGACGGGCGTCTACGACCGCTACACGGGCGACGGCTGGGTCCGGACCGCGGACGTCGAGGACACCGAGGGCGTGCCCGCGACCGGCGACCGGGTGCGCCAGCGGATCACGGCCCAGCGCACGCTCGACGTGCTGCCGTCGGCGGCCGTCCCGCAGTCCGTCAGCGGCGTCGACGCCGAGGTGACCGACGCCGGCCTGCTGATGGACGGCCCGACGCTGCGAGAGGGCGACAGCTACACCGTCGAGAGCCAGCTACCGGTCGGCGACGACGCGGCCCTCGCGCGCGAGACCGGAGCGGTCCCCGGCCGCATCGCGGCGACGTACCTCCAGCTCCCGGACAGCACGGACGACCGCGTGGTCGAGCTCGCGGGCTCGCTGACGGAGGGGACGGGCTCGAACTACGAGCGGGCGACGGCCGTCGAGCGCTGGCTGGAGGCGAACAAGGAGTACTCGCTGGACGCGCCGCGGCCCGACGGCGACCTCGTCACGGAGTTCGTGCTCGGGGACGCGCCCGGCTACTGCACGTACTACGCGAGCGCGATGGTCGTGATGCTGCGCTCGCAGAGCGTGCCCGCGCGCTTCGTCACGGGCTACACGCCCGGCCAACAGGTCGCCGACGACGAGTGGGTGGTGCGGGGACTGGACTCCCACGCGTGGGTGGAGGTGTACGTCCCGAACCGGGGGTGGGTGCAGTTCGACCCGACGCCGAGCGACAACCGCGAGTCGGCGGAATCGGACCGCGTCTCGGAGGCCCGCGAGAGCGGCGTCGAGGACGTCGACGCCGCGGGCAGCGAGTCCGTGTCGTGGACGCCGCCGAACGGGACGACCACGTCGACCGCGCCCGGCGACGCGGGGCCGAGCACGGACGGACAACCGGTGCCGGCCGACCGAGACGCCTACGGTGCCGACCGCTTCGACGGAGCGGACGCCGTGAACGTGACCGCGCCGGCCGTGCCGGGCGCTCCGGGTGCGAGCGGTGACGGCGGGAGCAGCGGG
>SDGW01000386.1_pt1 | contig 18675 bp, 21 predicted proteins | sample 2873831 | NCBI WGS metagenome assembly SDGW01 (sample SAMN08132700, study PRJNA421101) | hypersaline lake metagenome | isolation source: celular fraction 0.22 microns magnesium sulfate-rich crust from ephemeral... | place: Spain: Penahueca Lagoon, Toledo | collected 2011-07
GGGTTACAGAGCGGATCCCTGTGAGCTCGATGTTGAAAGTAAGTTTCCTGATGAAATCCAGCAGGTCAATGAGAACATCTATGACGGTGAAACTTTCATGTTGGACGAAATTGGAGTAGTCACGGAATATAGAGGTCAAGGAATTGGGAAAGATTTGGAGTCTGGCCTACTTGAGAAACTTAGTGATAGAGAAGATATCTCACGTGTCATGCAGAGAACTCAGTGGAGTGGGGAAAATACGCCTAAACTTCAGATAGATTATGATCTCGGCTTCGAAAACCTAACCTACTGTAAAGGAGATGCCAGGAGACCTGTTTTACAGGAAGTTGATTTCGTTGGAAGCGATATGAGTGACGAACGAGCTTATCTACTGAAAGAATTTGGAGGTGATAAGTAATGGAAGTAACCAAGAAAGGTCCTGGAGAGCCTGAAGTAGCAGTTGTTTACTGCACTCACGGAGATGAAATAGCGGGAAAGAAAGCTGTTGAAAGACTTCTAGATTCTGAACCAGATTTCAAGAAAGGGGTTAAGTTTGTCTTCGCCAATGAGAAAGCTTACGAACTGGAAGAAAGATTCATTGACACTGATCTGAACAGAAGTTTCCCCGGAAACCCAGAAAGCGAACTGTACGAGGAGAGGCTTGCTGCAGAGATGATGGAAGAGCTTCAGAATTTGAAGACGCTGGATTTGCACGAAACAAAAACCTCTCCGACTCCTTTTGCTCTTTTCACTTGGATGGATGAACAGACCATGGAAACATTACAGAGCACAGGAGTTCAGGAAGCAGTCGAGATCAGCTATACTCCCGGCTGTGGCATTAACCATTATGGAGGTGTTGAAGTGGAAACAGGTCCTCGAGGAACAGAAGAGTCTGCAGATATGGCTTACATGATTCTGGAGCAGTTTCTCATAAACAACGACATATTAGAGGGCAGAAAAGAGAAGTCAGCTCCAGAAATTTACAGTGTATATGATGTTCAGCCACGGCCAGAAGGCAGTTGGGAGGCGAAAGTAGAAAACTTCCAAGAAGTAGAGGAAGGTGAAGCAATAGCTATCTCAGATAAAGAAGAGAAAATAACGGCCGAGAATTTATTTACTCCTGTTCTCATGAGTGAAAGTTATTCCGAGATTTTAGGTTTCAAAGCGGTAAGACTTGAAAAAGTAGAGGTAAGAATCTTCGATAGAGGCAATCAAAATGAGTATTAACCTTGAGAGTTTGAAAGGTACCTACGACAGGTACCCGGATGAATGGGCAGCGTGGAAAGAACTGATTGAAGTAGTAGAAAAGACAGCGAAGGAGTTCGGTTTCCGACATATTAATCCGCCAAGCATCGAGAGACAGGAACTCTGGACCGAGAAAGAGGAAGACAGCGTTACAGATGAGATGTACGCGTTCACCGATAAAGGAGACAATGAAATCACGCTGGTCCCGGAACAGACACCTACAAGGGCGAGGCTGATCCAGAAGAGGAAAGACCTCAAGACTCCAATTAAATGGTACAACACTTCCAAGAGATGGAGGTATGAAGACGTTACGAAAGGCCGTGACAGAGAGTTCCTCCAGGGAGACTTCGATATCTTTGGAATTGAATCCGTGGAGGCTGACGCAGAAGTTATTGCAGCGGCCGCCACAATTTTCAAGAAGCTGGACGTTGATGAAAGGGTCAACTTTCTGATCAACGACAGAGAACTTCTGGAATCTATCCTCGAAGCACATGGAATCGAGAAGACTGAGGAAGCGATGAAAGTTGTCGACGACAAGGAGAAAATGGACAACGAAGAGTTCCTTGAAGACCTTGAGGAAAGAGGTCTTGACAGAGAGGATGCAGAACAGGTGGAGGAACTTACAGATATATCAGGGCCTATCCTGGACCAGATTGAAGAACTCAGAGAGAAAGCACCGGAAGAAGTGCAGGATTCAGTTGACAGGATGGAAAGCCTTGGCGAAGCACTGGAGTCCTACGATGTTGCCGAGATGTGTAAAGTAGATCTCTCCATTGTCAGAGGGCTTGCATACTACACCGGTCTTGTCTTCGAAGCCTTCGACAGCGAGGGAGAACTGAGAGCGTTATTTGGCGGAGGAAGATACGATGAACTTGTCGGTACTTTCGGAGAACGAGAAGTTCCAGCCGTCGGTTTCGCATTCGGTTACTCACCTACAATCGAACTCCTGAAGAAAGAAGACAAGTGGCCCCTGAAGGAGATCGAGACGGATGTCTACGTCCTGACAGTCTCCGAATCCGTGAGAGATGTCGGACTCGATTATGCAAGGAAGTTGAGGGAGAAAGGTCTGTCCGTCGAGACCGATCTTGCCGGAAGAGGGTTTGGCGAACAGCTTGGATACGCCGACTCCATGAATGCGGAAAGAGTACTGATTGTTGGAGAAAGAGACCTGGAAAACGATGAAGTAACTATGAAACACATGGATTCAGGAGAGGAAGAAACACTGGATAAAGATGAAGTAATTGAACATCTGGAGTCAGAGGACTTTATCTAGTTTCAGGAAAACTCTCCCAAATTTTTCTGTTCTTCCTGTTCTTCCTGGTAGAAGTTGTGCTCTCTGGCAATCCAGCGCACAAGAAGGTTTACGACCGCGTCGATCTGTTTCTCGGTCATCTCCTTTCCTGCCGGTATCCTGTGAGCCCGTGAAAGCTCCTGGCGAGAAGCTGCGTTACACGCGTGCATCGCCTTGTATATCGGGTTTCCGGCCACAGGAGTCTGTTTGCCGTCGTTTTCTGGCTGTTCTCTCAGCTTCTGTTCGACAATTTTCCGGGCCTGTTCCTTGATCTTAGAGATGCCCAGCTGTTTTATGAGCTGTATGTCTTCACTATCAAGACGCGGCTGTTCTTTTTTTCTTCCAGGAAGTTTAAATTTTCTCATAGAAAAGATTGGATGTCGAATGTTTTAAGAATGGAACTTTATCCTCGGATCTGACTTTCAGCTATCGGATCTATCCTCTCCAGCGATCTCTCCCAGATAAACTCTTTGAATTCTTTTCCTTGACGTTCTGTTCGACTTCTTTCTCGTACTTTTCTGCCTCCTGCAATGCTTTTTCAGTTATCTCCGCGTCCGGCATTTCACCATTTTCGATATCTTCTATAGCTGAGAAAATATTCTGGTTGATGTCACATATTCTCTCTAAAACTTCAGATTTACTTCCCTGCAACCTCTGTGCGCCTTCCGAGGACTCCTTGTAGAGTTCCTCAGTGTCTCTTTTCAAGTCCTCTAACTCGCTGTTTAAATCGCGCCTTACATCTTCTATTTTCTTCTTCTTGGCCCTGTAGTTGAGATCAAACTCGTCTTCCTGACCTTTGCTTTCTATATAACCTTCGATTCGTTCGAGTTTGGAGCTAGACTCATTGAGAAGCATGATGCCTGCAATAACGTGGATTCCAAGTCTTTCGACAGCTTTACTCTCTTCTTTCATTCTTTCTATTGAGTCTTCCGAAACATTTCCTTCCTTAATTGAAGAGATGAAATCTCTCTCATTAGATCTTATATCTTCCTTCAAGCTACTGAGGCTTAGACCGGAGCTAGAGTCTCCTTCAACATCTTTCTTGATTCTTTCCGCCAGGACTATATCTTCTCTGATACCTTCGATTCTTCTCGAAATCCTCTTTCTATCTTCTCTGACCTCAGAAGGGTCGTCTAGATCGAATTCTTTAGGAACTTCGTTAGTCATAATGGTTCATTTAGTAGACCTTCTGTAAAAGACTATCTCCTCTCCGATCAGGATTAAAAGTATTTATGACCTCAAGAAGCTTATGCCTTACAAAATCGGACTTGTCGGTAAACCTTCTGTTGGAAAGTCAACATTCTTCAACGCAGCCACAATGAACGATATTGACGAAGGAGCGTACCCCTTCACAACGATCGATCCATCTGTAGGTGAGGCATACGTACGTGTGCAGTGCGCTGCACCTGACTTTGGAGAAGAATGTGATCCACGAGTTGGCTTCTGCAACGACGGAACACGTTATGTACCTGTGAAACTTGTCGATGTCGCCGGACTGATACCTGGAGCTCACGAAGGAAAAGGGCTTGGAAACAAGTTCCTGACTGATCTTAACGAAGCCGACGTACTGATCCATATCGTTGACTTCTCCGGTAAAACAGATATTGAGGGAGAGCCGACAGAGAACCATGATCCGAGGGAAGATATTGACTTCCTTGAAGAAGAGCTGGACATGTGGTACCTGGAGATTCTGGAGAAAGGGATTGGGAGGTACAGAAACAAGGATATGCAGCCAGATGTCAAGCTGGAGGAAGAGCTGGCTGAACAGATGAGTGCTTTCAAGACCAACAAAAACGAGATCAAACAGATAATGCTGCGTCTGGACATGGAGCTTGATCCTGATACATGGGACGAGGAAGACCAGAAACAGCTCGCAAGAGAAATCAGAAAAGAGACGAAGCCAATGGTTGTCGCGGCGAACAAAATGGATACTGAGGAAGCGCAGGAAAACTATAACGAAATTAGAGAGGATCCAGAATACGAACATCTTGACTTTATTCCATGTTCCGCTCATGCAGAGAAAGCACTGAAGAAAGCGGCAGAGCAGGATGCGATACATTACCATCCCGGAGATGAAACGTTCGAGATAGAGAAAGATCTTCCTGAAGGGAAACAGGAAGGACTAGAAAAGATCAGAGACTTTATGGAAGAGTACGGCGGAACCGGCGTGCAGAAAGCACTTGAATCCGCACTGTTCGACGCTCTAGGGGTTATGGCGGTCTTCCCTGGTGGCGCGGACGGACTTGGCGACGAGAAAGGCAATATTCTTCCGGACTGCTTCCTGCTTGAAGAAAGCTCGACAGCGGAGGACTTCGCATTTACAATTCACTCAGATATTGGCGAAGGCTTCCTTCACGCAATTGACTGCCGGGAAAACAGACAGATCGGTTCAGACCATGAACTTGAGCACAGGGACGTCATCGAGATCGTCTCTTCAAACCAGTAAAAAAGAAAGAGAAAAAAGGACTAGAAAAGGTTGCCAAGCCATCTGAAAAGTCCTCCGAAGAAACCTTTTTCCTCAGTTTCTCTATCTGAAGGTTCTTTGCTTGTAGTTTCTGGATGGATTAACTCTTCTACTTCTTCTCCGTCGTGAACTACTTTAAGGTAGAATGGCTCGTCGCTCTCGAAAGATGCTTCGTAGCTAACCGCTCCGATGCACTGGGTGCATGTTCCGTTTTCAGCGTTGGAGGTTATGTTCAGTGTGTAGTGTCCTGTGTCTGTCTCCACAACTTCGTGTTCCAGAGTGTGACAAGGGTTCGCTGTCTCCACAGTTCCCTGTAGGCTTACAGAATAAGTTTCCTCTCCTGTCTCGAAGCTAGAGTTGGTAACGCCTGTAGAGTTACCTGACAGGCACTGAGCTCCAGTCATTGAGAATTCGGAGCGCCATTCTGTTCCGTTAGGACCTACAGCTGTTGAAGCCGATGCACTTGAACCTGGTGCCGAAGTGATAGCCATCTCTCCGTCGTCCGCATCTTTGGATGGACTGGAACCGTTTTCATTTACAACGGCTCCTGAAACCGAGATAAGGGAGATAGCTACAGCAATTATGAATGCTTCTCGTTTCATATTCTCAAATCACGGCCGCGCATTTAAATAGAAACTGAACTTGTTCGACTAGCTTCGAACAGCACATTCTTCTTGAGAACAGTTCTCTTCAAGTTCTTCCTCTATATGGGTTTCAAGACCTTTGAACAGGACTTTCATGGCGTCCCTATGTGTATCCTTGTCTTTATTGATATACTTTGGTTTCACATCCATGGAGTCGTATTGCTGGAAGTAGTCGTTGGAGAGGTTTTCGCCGTACTTCTCCTCCATGTGATTTCTTATCTCTGCTGCCAAGCCATGAAGATGTATCAGCCCCTGTTTTCTCATAACAAGTACAGTATCCTCCCGTATGAAAATGATTCTTGCACTTTGCTGAATCCTTTTACGGTAAGGGGGGATTAAGTGGACTTGCAGCGCGTGATGGACTGTTTCTGAGGTTCGAAACTAGGAATCTAGTGTTATTTAAAGCTTAATTGTTATCCGACTAGAAATGGTCGACTACGAAAAGCTCAGCAAACTTGACTATACGGTACACGGCCAGGTTAAGCATTTCCAGGAGACAATGGAAGAGGCAGGCATTGAAAACTCCAGTGTTTCCATGGATTACTCCTATGAGGGAGAGTTTCCGGTAGTAGAGCTTACAGCTACGGATATATGTGAAGACGTATATGTAATTGACAGCTATGAACTTACGAATGTAACTGAAGAAGAGTTTGAGGAAATAATGTATGATCTCTGGGTTGACTGTCTTGAAAGCGCTGTAGACTCTCTCGAATACAGATCGACTGATCCGGAAAAAAGCGCTCAGCACCCCTGATTCTCTAAAGTTACTTTTTCAGCATTCTATCCTAATCAATGTGACAAGAAATATTTGTTGAATTGTAGTTCTGCATAAATCGCGGTAACAACATACCTACTTGAGGGAGGTCTTATGCTGCTGGATGATACCTTACAGGTGCTGTCCAACGAGCGCAGAAGAAAAATAATGTACGTACTGGAGGATGAGGGAGATGATGTACTTTCCTATGAGGAGGTAACGGAGGGCCTGGTGAAAAGAGACTACATGAGGGAGGAAGAAAGGGACAGATTCAAAGCACAGATGACTCACAGTCACCTTCCTCAGTTGGAAGAAAGCGGTCTTCTGGAGAACGACAAACGTTCGGAGACAGTTCGTTACATCCAAGACGAAGACGTTGAGGATCTTCTAGAGTTTGTCAAAGAATACGAGGAATGAAAAATCTCTTTAGCACTTCCGCTAATAGCTGTATTCTATAGATTTAAGATGAGTTCGCCATTTTCTTGCCGCTGAATTATTCCTGCTGATTTCAGCGATTCCAGTATGTTCTCTAGCTTTTCTGAACTCAGTCTGTCGTTTTGGGAAACTCTCTCCTTCAGTCTTTCCCTTTCTATACCTTCTTCTCCTATGATCTCGGCTATTAGAGCTGAACCTTCGGAAAGACCCTGGTCCCGTATTTTGTCTTTCAGTTCTTTCATCCTGTCAGTAAATAAGATCGGACTTAGTTATGATTCCTTCGTATTCTCCTTTCTCGTTTTTAACCATTACAGCAGGGCTTTCCTTCAACATCTCACCCACTAGATCAGCTGATTTGTCTGGTTGAACTTCCAGAAAACTGTTCTCCATGACTTCTGAAACCTTTTGATCCGGGTGTTCGGAAGTCATTATATCTGCCTCAGTCACTCCTCCGACAAACTCTTCTCCATCTTTCACTGGTAATTGGGAGTAGTCTTTCTCGGTCATTGTATGAGATGCCTTCTCCAGGGCTGTATCTGGCTCGACCCATTCTATAGGCGAGTTCATAACATCTTCCGCAGTCTGTTTCTGCTCTTCCTCAAGTTCTCTTAGAGTTCTCCAGACCTTGTATACCAGAGAGTAAGTGGGGTTAGACTTTCTGTTCTCTAACTTGTTGAGCTGGCTGTTGGATATACCTGCTTTACTGGCCAGCTGGTACTGTTTCAGACCTAAACTTCTCCTCTTCTCCCTAACTGTTCTCGAAATTTTATCCAGTCCAACAAGCTCCATATTGCTATATATGAAAAATAATTGTTTTAATATTTTTGTATAGGAAATACCAAAGTTTAACTAGAGCTATGAACTACGAAACGCCTCCCAAACCCTACAAGGAAGTAGAATCGGAGTATATCAGAAGACAGATTAGAAAAGGAAAGTTAGACGACGAAAACCACAGAAAATACATCCACGAACTGATCTGGCTTGAAAAGTGTGTTTTACAGGACAGACCTGCGGGCTGGCCGACCGGAATGATGCTGCAGAAAATCTGTGACAAACGCTCAGGAGAGCTCGACATAATCAGGACAGAGCTGAAACCTGAAGAAGCAGAACTCAGAAATGCAAAAATTATAGTAAAAGCTATAGAAGACTCTTTGGAACCTCCAGAGGTGGAAGCAGAGCACATCAAAAAACGGCTGGAAAACCAGAACACCTGGAAACGCATGGTTGAAGCGGAAAATGTTTAACAAACAGTTAAGTGAAAAAGTAATTATGTCAGAGAACAGTTTCAACGTTACTGGATTCAAGCTAGATGAAATGGGTGGCGATGGGGAAGCAGATGTAAGAGTAGCAGGAACAGATAACGAAAGCTACGAAATAACATTCTTTATCGAAGGTTTCGAGGCTAGAGCTGCACTGGACATGGGCGATTATCCGGAGCCGGCTGTAGAGGCAGCCAAGGAAGAAGTAGAGAATAGAGGTTATGAAATAGGAGAAGACATCAACGAGGCAGAGTAGATGCAAGAAATCAGGCATAAACTGCTGGAAGAACCCGTAAAGGAAACTAACAACCTATCTAAGGTAGAGCTACGATTTCTAAACTTGAAGCTAAAGCAGTCAGATGTCTCCAGAGAGTTTCGCTTACAGTGCCTCAGAGACCTCCAGGACGCAGAGATGCCTATCAACGATTTCCTGGCGACAGCCATCCATGGAGGATTCAAAAACACAGGCGACAGTGAAGAACGGGAGGCAGCCAAAAAGCTGGTACGTGAATGGTCTCAAGCCTACCTTAAGTCCGGAAACAAGCAAGAGTTCCTGGAGAAACTGGGATATGAGGAGTAAAGGATGGAAGTAGATGAAGTGAAGACCATTGACGATCTCTACGAAGAGGTAAAAAGTTACGACCTGGTCTTTACGGCCGAGGCCTCCCTCGCGGATGCATTGAACAACCGTCTGGAGGATCCTGTGCTCGGACATTTCGCCACCACACCACTACTTTATGTATTCAGCGAACACCAGAATGAGAAACTGGCACAGGAAAGAGAACTTTTCATCGAACTAATCCAGGAAACAGATTTTTCATGGAAAAAATCGTCTTATTTACTGGAAAACATTATAGAATGCTGGCAGGAGCAGGGAAGTAAGGAAGCTATCAAGGAATATTCGAAGTTTGACAACGAGGATCTCGAAAAAGTTCTGGATGTTATAGAACAGACCAAGAATGTCTACAGCCAGATGGAACATTTTGAGGTAGAAGAGTCGAAGGATGTGGCCGTAGTCAACTACCACCAGTTTAACGAACTTGACAGAAAAGCAGTTCCAGATGATGCGGATGAAATCAGTATTTTCAGACAAGGGAAAGAGGAACTACCAGAGTTCAAAATCTATAACTCGGCGACAGCGATTATTCAGGCACTGAAAGAGAATATTACGCAGGAAAACGCGGAGGATATTGCTATAGTGGCGGAAACAGATAGCAAGTACACTGCATTGATACAGTCGGCTTTAAGAGAACAGAACATTCCGTTTCTTCACCAACAGGATATTTCTGAGAGCAGAGAGCTCAGACTATTCCTGAGGATCCTCCATCTGGGACTGAGAAAAGATAGAATCAAACTGAAAGAGTGCCGATCTGTCTTGACGGAAATCGGCGAGGAAATACCTGTCAGAAGAGACAATGAGTACATAAAGGATATTGAGGGAGAGGTCGATGACTTCTGTTCTCTGATAAGTGAAATATCTCAGCTTACCGTCGGAGAAGCTCTTAACATGGTTAGTGAGTTTGGTCTGGACTGTCTGAGTCTTCGAGAAAAGCTGGATGAAGTCGGTATAACAGATGACCAGGTTTCTCATGAGGCAGTTCGGAGGCTGGAGTACTACATTGACACGTATACCATCGACTCTCAGGGAAGCAGCGAAGGCGTACTGTTCGTATCGCCGAAAGCAGGCGCCTATGTAGACAAACCTATTGTTTTCTATCTTGGAATGGGTTCATCTTGGGCTCCAGAACTACAGGAAAAACCGTGGATTGACGGGAAGGACAGGGAGGAAACCAACTTGAAGAACTTCAAGGCGCTGATCCAGAACGGCGAACAAAGACATTATCTGGTTCAGGACAAGGAGATGAATGAGGAGGTAACGCCATGCCTTTACTTCAATACTCTGGCTGATGAAGATTTTGAGTCATTCACTGACGCCAGACACCAGCACTACCAGATGGAATCCGGAGGCTCTAAAAACGGTTTCAGGAAGAAAGATATTGATGTAGAGGTGCAGGACTTCGACGCTCTCAGCCCTTCAACGTTAGACAGGCTCCTGGAATGTCCTCGACAGTGCCTGTTCAACTGGGTTGTGAAAACACCTGATGAAGTGCAACTACGGAAAGGAAATCTGCTGCATCATTTCGCAGAGTTCTATGTAAACTACCCAGATCTGGTAGAAGACAAGGGACTGGAAAAGTTTGTGGAAATTATGGCTGAGGAGATAGAGCCGCTGGTAGACGACCTGAAACTTGGCCAGATGAAGACTGAGTTCAGGATAGGAGCAAGAAACCTGAAAAACTACTTATCCAGCAAAGAGTTTGAGGAAGCGGAGCTCGAAGGATTCACAAACGAGTCAGGAAGTAACTTTTTCGCTGATTACTACAACAAAGACCTTACCAGCAAGATGACGGAGGTAAAGTTCAAGAACACTGACATCTGTGTGAAAGGGAAAACAGATCTAATCCCTACATCCAGAGAAATGGTGGACTTCAAAAGCACCACCAGCGACAGCAGTAAGAACAGTAGCCCATTGAAAATTGTTAAAAACTCAAGAAGAGATACTGATAAACCTAATTTCCAGGCAAAGCTATACCTGATGGCTCTTCGAGAAGCCAACCCCGATCAAAAACTGGAGTTCACGTTTTTCCGTTTCCTGAGCAGCATTGGAAAGGAAATATCCGGTGGGAACGTATCGATGGAAGATAACCTAGTAAAGGTAACCTACTACCCCGGCGATCTAAACGCGGCTATAGGCTCCAGAGAAGCCTATGAATACGTTTACAGTTCTAAAAAACGGAAGCAGCTGCTGGACAAAGCCGGAGGATTCGAAACCTATAGAGAAATTATGGAAAACCTGAATATTCCGTCGGACGCACAGCAATCCAAAGACGATATTGTAAGCCAGTGCTGCGAAGAGCTCGCAGATCTCTTTGAAGCCAGAGACGAACTAGTTATTGGTTACAATGAGGACTACACCAGAAACCAGCTAGAAGGAGTATGTGAAACACTTCTGAAGAAACTGATTAAGTTCAAGTCAGAGAACTTCTTCAAACCAGAACTGGACGAATTCGAGGACTTTCTGAGAAAACAGTTAGATAATCTAAACGAATACCAGAAGTCCGGTTTCCCGTTAAACGGCACCGATCCTGAGGAAACACATTACCAGGAGTTGATCATAAAATGACGGAAGATCCCAATCTGGAGCAACAACAACTTATACAGTCTCACGACGGCATTTACAAAGTAGATGCAGGTGCCGGGACAGGTAAAACATTCACGATAACGCGTCGATACGCCTCCATCCTGGAACAAAAAGATGTTTCGCCCGAGGATATCTTACTTCTGACATATACCAATAGTGCTGCTGACGAAATGAAGGAGAGGATCATCAACTACTGCTCCTACAACATGAGGGATCTACGGGAAGCACCGATTTCCACATTTCACAGTCTATGCAAGAAAATAGTGGATAGAGACGGATTCGAAGTACCTCAGGAACTGGGTATAGATGAGCAGGTAGCGAGCTCGACACAACTGATCGACAACGAAGTACTGGAAAAACAGGAATTCAGACAGTTTATGGATAGTTTCATAGAAGAAAATCCAGAGTACAACAATTTCTACAAAATTCTGTACGAATACTCGGAACTACTCGGCATAATCAAGAAACTGGCCTCCAAAGGAGTAATACCTACAGAGGAAGGTTGGTACCGCGGAACGGAAGAACATCTTGAAGGAGACTTTGAACAGTTCTGGGAACAGGTTGAATCACGAAACGAATGCCCTGATGGAAACAAAACAGAACTGAAAGACGACATCGAAGACATTTTTGAGAAATGTTTAGAGCCGGAAGCACCATCAAAAGACAAGGTCCTGAATGAAAACACGGTGGAAGAAGAATTTGTACACGAAGCATTCCATGAAAGCAGAGAAGGACTCAAGAACTTCATCCACGATGTCTACCACAGCTACTTCGAGCACTGTCTGTCCAGAAATTACCTGAACTTTGGCTTTGTACTGGTACTAGCGTACGTACTTCTCTGTGAGGATGAACAGGTCCGGGAAGAGAATAGATTTGAATACACTCTACTTGACGAGTTCCAGGACACGAATGAGATACAGTTCAAGATATCGCTGCTGCTTTCAAAGGGCAATATCTGTGTCGTTGGGGACTGGAAACAGAGTATCTACAGCTTCCAGTACGTCGAAGTTGAAAATATAGAGAACTTTGAGGGAAGAATCCAGAGGTACAGACAGGAACTGAACCAGGATGAGAAGAGAATAGATTACAGCGTAGACCAGATAGACGAGATCAGTCTAAAGACCAACTATCGCTCCTCACAGGAAATACTGGACTTCTCCGAACACAGTTTCGATATAAAAGGGAAAAGTGGAGAGGAACTTGAAGAAAAAGAAATTACGTCTCTGGAAGCGAACAAGGAAACTGATACAACGATAGAAGGATTCCAGAGCGAGGAAGAAATCGAAGCAGTGCTCCAGAAAATACAGGAAGTAGTAGAGAGCTCCGAATACAAGGTAGATGGTGAAGAAGCCAGTTACGGAGATATTGCAGTTATGGCCCGTAGAAGGAAATTTGGGATGGAGCTGAAGGAAAAAGCCGAGGAATACGGGATACCTGTATCATACGAAGGAGGTATAGAACTTTTCAAGACCGATGCCGCAAAGCTGTTGCTGGCCTGGCTACGCGTACTCGAATACGAAAAATCCTCAAAGGGCTGGGCAGTGATTCTAGAGGAGGCGGGATACAACCTCCCGGAGATCCGTGAAATTATGCCGGAAGACCGGAAACCTTCAGAGATCTCAGAGTTCCCATCAAATATTCTGCAGTTCCGTCAAGAACTTGAGGGGGCAGAGGAAATAGCATCAAAAGCTAGAAAGGTGTTCAGCCGTTACGGAATAGAAAACGGTTTCACAGACAAGATAATAGAAGTACTTCGGAGCACGTTCGAAAACAGTTACAGGAACCAGGGAGAGATAATCACGTTCATCGAAGAATGCATCCAGCATGGAGAAAACTATGAAGTAGACAACAGTTTGTCCGAAAACACGGTTACAGTACAGACGATACACTCTGCGAAGGGACTAGAATACCCGATCGTATTTATTTCGGACATAAACAACCGTAGATTCCCACAAAACAACAGCGATTCAACAGGCATAATATACGACGAAACACTTGGAATACGGCAGAAAAGGGAGTTCCTGGAAGAAACCAGCTACATCCATGACAGCTGGAAAGCACAGACAGTTCTGAGATCGATGCCCAGCGACTACGACGAGGAAAGAAGACTGATGTACGTGGCGATGACACGCGCCGAACAGCACTTGTTCCTCTCTTCTACCACGGGAAAAGCCAGCTACTTCTTCAAAGACCTGAAATACAGAGAAGGAATAGAAACAGAGGAAATCGAACCAGAGCTCTCCGAAGTGGAAGTCGAAGACAGAAAAGCAGAAGAACTGGAAATAGACGAACCTGAAGAAAAGAAACCTGTAAAGAGATCGGTCCACTCAGTGATGGATCTGAATCAAAATACGGAGGGGAGAGGCAAAGAGTTCGGAGTCAAAGTTCACAAGTTTGCGGAGCAATATGCCAACGGAGAAGACATTGAACCACGGAACAAAGATGAAGAAAACGTCAAAGAGTTTATCGATTCACTTGAAGGAGAATTGAAAACAGAGACACCTATCAAAGTCCCTAGAGAGGAAGACGGCAGGAAAGTGGTCTACCACGGCGTCATTGACCTTCTACATATTACAGATGAAAAAGTGGATATAATTGACTGGAAAACCGACTTGACAAGAGCTAACGAAGAAGAGTACCAGAAACAGCTGGAAATATATGAAAAAGGAGTAGAAGAGATGTTTGATAAAGAAACCGAGAAAAACGTGTTCTATACTTCCAATTGATTCTCAGTTATTCTCGGAGACATATTTCTCCTTTAATTTCTCTTTGATTTTCTCCTCACGGGCTTCGACAAATTCTTTGTAGTTTTCAGGTTTGAGTTCTATATCTTCAGGGTACAGATTATCTTGTTTGATCTGCTCTCCGTTAGGCTTTTTGTCAAACCATTTTCTAGGCCACTTCCCCAGTTTATTCTTGTGATCTGTTTTCAGAATAAGCTGTAGGTTACCTATACGGTGAATATCTACTTCTTCTCCTACTCTATTCTCAAGTTCGCTGACTTTCTCTTCCTTTTTAGGGAATATATGGTCAACCTGGAATCTTCCTATATCTTCTCCAGTGTAGGCCTCATCTAGCAATCCTAGTACTGAAGCCACGTCTGTGCTTGTGAATTTCTGATCTCCATCTGTTTTCTTGTATTTGGTGTTTTTCACTACTTCATCAATGTCTTCAGCTGCTGGGTGGAATCCCATTTCGTTCAGAAGCATTTTTCTAGGGAACTTATCCTCAATCTTGTACTCGTCATAGTTATACTTCTCGTCCTTCTCTCTTTCCTCAGGGTATTTCTTCTTGTGAATGATCTCTGCCATATCCCTTGCTTTGCTCCTCCTCATAATACCGTATGATTGATTTAGGAGTAGAGCATGAGAAAGGAACTTGAATATTTCTTCCTGGTTTTCACTGTCAGAAGGATCTGCTTCAGGGTACTCGTAGTAGAATTTGGCTATCAACGCAACCATCGACATACTTCCTATCGATTTCTGATCGAAACCTATTTCCTTCACAGTATCTAGAGCTTTCTCCAAGGATTTCCTGAAATAGCCACACTCTCTGGAGTATGTCTTGTCGCTCTTGTTGGAAATCCATTTATCTTTTATCTTTCGGACTTCATCAGGTTTCAAGTCCTTTATAGCGCTTTTTCTAAGTTCGATGTTTGCTAGATAGCAAGAGTATCTCATGAAGAACTTTCTGTTTATTCCTCCTTCAAATCTGTCATAGTCGTCCTGAAAGTCCTGAATCCAGGTCTTTAATTTACTTCTAGGGTTAATGTCGCTCTCTAGAGCGACAACGCTCATCAAGTTGGATTGAAGGAGTTGGTAAGCCTGCGGATCTTTCTTTTGAAGGTTTAGTCTTCTAAATATTTCCTTTACTTCCTCGTTATCATGATCCACTTTCTCGTACTCTATTTCATTTTCCAGAATATTTGTGTAGAAGTCGCCAGCTACATCTCGAGCAACTTCTTCAAATTCATTATGGTCTTCTGAGCTGACATCAATACTTGACTCTTTGATCTCTTTCTTAGCCTTGTTCTTAAGAGCGCTCTTATCATTCATTGCCTCTCCTTCACAGAGCTCTCTCAAAGGCATCCAGTATCTATGTATCTTCTTATCTCCCTCATAGTCATGTTTGGTTTTGTTTTCAGGGCTTCCTTCTTTAATTCTCCTAAACTGGAAGCTGTAGTCGCCAAACAGATTGTGTTTATTCTTATTTGGATGACCTAGTAGATCAACACATAGAACTTTCTCCTCCCAGTCATCAGGGCTCTTCTTGGAACCTCCTCTTCCACCACTGTAATCAGCCATACTGCCTTTCAAACCGATTAAAAGAGCATTAAGTCTTTGCTGACCATCAATTATCATCACTCTTGTATTTTCATGGCTTGCAAGTTCATTGAAACGTTTAAACTCCTTTTCTGCGATCTTAGGAGGTTTACTATCTCCCTGATTAAAGTTCTTTATGAATTTATAAGGGTAGTAACTCTCCACGTTCTTTACTCTCCAAATTGTTATAGCGCCTATAGGATAGTCCCTCATCATGGAGTCGAAAAGCTTACTTATTAAGTTTTCATTCCAGACAAACTCTCTCTGCAGTCCTGGTAGAAAGATTTCCGAATTCAAGTTATCTACTAGCTCTTTTACCCTGTTTTCCATAAATTACCCTATTGATGACTAACAAGCATTCGTTTATAAAAATTTCTGGGATTGAAAGAGAAAACTGTTCTAGGAAAAAGCTTTACACAGAGACTGCCTAAGTCTAGACAGTAGTTTTCCAGAAATTTACTAGATTATCGTTCGATCATAGGTATAAACAGTTGTGCGGGGGACACGCGACAAGACTTATGCGTCATTCTCTAGTTTTTGTTAAGGCTTTAACCCTATCCAAGCTTTCTACTTAACTTTTAAATACCTATTTGATACTCTAGGTTAGAAAATTAAGTGGTTGGTCTGTCTATGTTAATTTTTAATCGTACATTTTGTGTGCTGTGTCGATATCAACAATATCGGTAATAATTACCTGCTCTTCCTCGTTGACAATGTAGAAAGCAGTATAACTTCTAGATATATGCATCCTGTAGACTTCTTCCCCATTAACTGTTACTTTTTCCCGATCACCAGACTGAGCTTTGGGTGACGGATAGGGTTCGTCTTTCAGTTTACCCAGATTATCTTTGATTATGGACTGAGTCTTCTCATCCTGTGAGTTGAGAAAGTCAGCAGCATCTACATCTATCCTTACTTCATACGTCATCTAGGCTCACTGTCTCAAGATCTCCTTCCTTCGCCTTTCTAGCCTTTGAAGCCACATGATTCTTCATAGCCTTCACATGAAGCTGTTCAAGTAGTTCGTCCCAGGTCTGACCTGGCTCTTTCTCTTTACCAAGTTCTTTCCAGGTTTCTTCAGAGACTGGAATTCTCTTTGTCGCAGACATAACAATATTGTAAGCGTTGTAAAGATTTAAAAGATTTAACATAGTATTCTGCGAGATTAAATAATTAACAGATTGGAGAAGTTTCTCAAGAAAAGTATGTTCGGAAACGGGTCTGAGGTTAAAAAGTTAAGTTGCGGGGAACAGGATTCGAACCTGCGAACGGCTAACCGACAGGAGCCTAAATCCTGCGCCTTTGACCACTTGGCTATCCCCGCGCAATACGGTGTAAATGGTTTTCGGGGTTAAAAGTTTTTAAGGAGGCTGGTTGGATTCTGCGGAAAAACGGGAAATGGTTTTAAGTTTGTGTTAAGCAGGATTCTACAGGGGGAGTATGTTTTGTTTGAATTTAACGGATTTGAGGTGCACTGGGACGGCCATGCGTCAGTAAGAGTGGTTGACGAGGGCTTTACTGTAGCTGTCGATCCATACGGAAAGGTTTCACCTGATTTTGATGCCGAGCTAGTTCTCATAACTCATGGCGATGAAGGACATCTAGACGCTGAAAAACTTGAACAGGTATGTGAAGGAGGTACTTGTGTTGTTGTCCCTGAAAGTATTGAGAAGGACGAGATCCCGTGTAGCGATGTTGAATATATTAAGGATGGAGAAGTTATAGACGTGTTTGGCATAGAGATCGAGGCTGTACCTATGTACAGTGAGGAGCATAGGAGAGGGGAAGGTAACGGTTACCGTTTTGTGATGAGAGATAACTCATTCTATGTCGCTGGAGACACAGGGATGATTGAGGAAGCTTTTGAACTGGAGAACAGGGTTGACCTGGCTTTTCTACCTGTTGAAGGCGAACACACCATGGATATCAACGAAGCTGTGAAGATGGCTGTCCGTATCAAACCCAAGATAACTATTCCATACCATTATGGACGTCCTTTCTTCTCAGATAAAGAAGTAAATACAAAAGAAATGAAAGCGGGTTTAGAGGACCGGAACCTGCGGTGTGAGGTTCTCGACCCTGAAAACTAGAGGAACATCTCCAGTACGCCAAACTTGATCTTGTTCATGAGCCCGTGTACCTCGTACCGGATCTCTTCGGAGTTGATCTTCTGCCTCAGATCTTCTGCCGGAGTCTGCGATTCGGCGATTTCCTCTACGGACTCTCTCTGAACCCATACCTCTAAAGTGGCGTTTTCGTTGCTTGACGTGTCAACGGTTTCTATCTCCGTCCCGTTCATCTGGATGCCGATGTTTTCCTGGGTACCGGAGTCGTTAAGGTATACATTGATCGTCTGATCGCCTATAAGCGACTTTGCAATACCTGGTAGCTGGTCTGTATTATTGTTATACTGCTGTTTGGCGTATTCGAGATTTTCCTCGTTTACCTGAATTTCCTGAGCTATTGCCGGTGTCGCGAAGAGAGCTGCGACAACCATTAGTACGACTGACTTTTTCATACCGAAGGTTTCGTAAATGAGCTTTTATTTTCTCCGACAGAGTACAAAGTAAAAAATTTATAACACCGGTACAAAAACAGTTTTCATGGTCTTCTTTGTCCGGGAGGAAGAAAGTGAGAAAGTAGAGTCGCTCAGCCTAGATTTTGACAAGGTCAAGGCCATAGGCGATAAGACACGTTTCCAGATACTGAAGAAACTTCAAGAGGAAGAGTCCTATCCTGCGGAAATCGCGAAGGAACTTGGAGTCAGCAAACAGAAAGCATACTACCATTTCCAGATACTGGAGGAAGAAGGCCTTATAGATAAGAACCGGGAGGAGAAAAAGTCCGGAGGAGTGGCAACTTTCTACCAGCTCACTTCCGGAGGATTTGTCCTGGATCTCGGCGAGGAAGGCGAAAAGATCAATCTTCCCGACCGGAATCCGGAGGTAAAGAAGTTCCTTAAGCCATTTGTGAAGAACGGTGAACTGAACGGTAAAATAGTTGTCGGCTCCCCTGAAAAACATGGGCCCGACCAGGTGAAAGCACGGGACGGACATCTTGCCGGGGAACTAGGTATCAAG
>SDGW01000387.1_pt1 | contig 18640 bp, 18 predicted proteins | sample 2873831 | NCBI WGS metagenome assembly SDGW01 (sample SAMN08132700, study PRJNA421101) | hypersaline lake metagenome | isolation source: celular fraction 0.22 microns magnesium sulfate-rich crust from ephemeral... | place: Spain: Penahueca Lagoon, Toledo | collected 2011-07
GCCGCCGTCGAGGTCGACGTCGACAAAGTAGCCTTCGCCTCTTCGAACCACACGGTCGGCTTCTACGAGGACGAACGCAAGCCCGACATCTACCGGGATCACGACGATTACCGCCTCGACGGTACCGAACTCCCGCGACCAACCAACCTCTATGGCGTCTCCAAAGCCGCTGGCGAGACGCTGGCCCGCTACTACCACGACGAACACGATCTGTCGGTCGTCTGTGTCCGTATCGGTAATTTGACCGAATCTCATCCGCCACGCAACTACGAACGCGGGCAGGCGATGTGGCTCTCGTATACCGATTGTGCGCATCTGTTCGACTGCTGTGTCACAGCCGACTACGGCTACGAGATCGTCTACGGCATCTCCGACAACGACCGGAAGTACTACTCCATCGAGCGGACCCGCGAGGTGCTGGGCTACGAGCCACGGGACAACTCCGCGGAGTACCACCTCGACGGAACGCCGAAAGACGAGTCCGAGTAACACGAGTCCAGCCGTCGGCACGCAGGGATGGCCGTTTTTCCGTTCCGGTTCCAGTGATCGACAGCGACGAGTCTGCCGATGACTGGCCGACCCTGACACTGTCGACCGGCTGTTCATGGTTCTTCGTTGCTTGAAACACATCCCCGTCGGATCGGTGGTCGACCACCGACTCCTGGAGAAGACAGTTATACTCCTCACACCTATCAGACACAGATACGTATGGCACCGATGCACAAGGATGGGGACGACGGGCCTGAGGGCGGTCGACGGCGCGTCCTCACCTACGCGGCACTCGCCGCAGTCGGCGGCACCGGGCTCGCCGGGGGGTGGACGCTCTCGCAAGCCGACGCGCCGTCGGACCCACCCCCCGAACCGCTGGAGGCGATCCCCGAGGCAGTGCCCGAACCCGTCGCCCGGTACGCGCCGGATCTCTACTTCGGGGCGCTCGAAAAGTGGTACCCCACCGATCCCCGGCCGTACGCCATCGAGACGGTCGGCGGCTCGGTCGTCGACGGCTACACCGCCCTCGACGAGTACACGGCAGCGTTCAACGAAACGGGAACCCCACCAGCACCGACCGTGTTCTATCGGGTCGTCGAGGCCGCCGACGGCGTCGACGCGATCCAGTACTGGCTGTACTCCGTGTTCGATCAGTTCACCGTCAACTTCCACTGGCACGACTGGGAACTCCTGCAGGTGTTCGTCGACCGCGAGACCGGCAACCCGCTTTTACTGTCGGCGAGTGCTCACTCCCGAGCGAGTCCCAACAACGAGTTTCTCGACCCCGATCTGTCGGGCGACCGCAGGCCCGCGATCCTCGCGGAGGTCGGCTCCCATTCGAGCGCCAGCGAGGTCAACGACGTGGTGCCGAGTTTCGAGCGCCTCCCAACTGATGACTGGAGTTCCGACGTGACCAACGACCTGCTCGACGTCTCCCAGTCGGTGTCGACGCCGTTTGCCTACGGACTGCCCCGCGACGAGGGCGCACGGCTGCCGTTCGTGATGCCCGAACTCGATGGCTACCGACTCGACCGCCATCCCTCGTTGTCGGTCGACCGGAGCGATTTCATCGACGAGCGGGTGACCGTCGACGACTGGCGTGGGCTTCCGCGGCCGCCGACCGACCTCCCGCTGCGGGAGCCGGGGCTGGTGATCGCCGCCCCCGACAGCCCGACCGCGGCCGACGTGAGCTACCAACTCTTGCCGATGGCGAGCGTCCGGGAGGCGGTCGACGACTTCGTCGGCCCGCAACTGAGTTTCGAGTTCGCGATTCCCGGTTTCGCCGAAGACCTGTACGCCAGCCACATCACGTCGGTCGGGATTCCGTGGGAACAGCCACGGTACACCGACCCCCTCGCCGACGTGACCGACCCTGCCCACCGCCACCGGGTCGACGGCGACCGCCCGCCGGGACTTTTAAACCGCGTCGTCGGTCGGGTTCGCCAGCTCGGATCGGGCGCGAGCGGCGCTCTCGATGGCGTCTCAGGGGCCGCCCGCGATGGGCTGGAGGACGTGGCCGATGTCTCACTGTTCCGGCTGCCGGTCGAGGTCGCCGTACGGCTGGCCAGCGATCCGGAGGCGACGGTGACGCGGGATGGCGTCTTCGGCCTTCTGGGTGTCGCCCCCGGCGAGCACCAGCTGACGATCAACGGTCCCGGCTTCGCGCCACTCGCCCACCGCTTCGTCCACGACGGCGGGCTGTTTCGGGCGGGAGCCGACGGCGCGTTGACGCTGGTCGCCCGCGAGGACGCGGGCTGGATTCGCGGCGACGGCCGGTCGACCAGCGGCATCGCTCACGTCCGGGTGATCGAGGATTTCGCCGGGGTCGTCTACGACGGTCGACCGGTCGAAGCCGACCGGTTTGCGGTGGCGGTCCACCGCGCCGGGCAGTACACTGTTGAGATCGAGGATCAGGATGGTCGACTGGGTGCCTACCGAGTCGGTCCCGAGAGTTTCGGGGAGGACGGCGAGGCGGTCCGCGAGGGGATCGAAACCGGCAAGCGGCCGCTTATAAATACGCTCGTCGACGAACTTGCGGGGATACGCGACCTCGCGCGTCGACTTACTGATCGTGAGGACAGCGAGGTACTCGATCGACTCTCACGCGCTCACGAGGAGGCGGCCGCCGCAGCCGCGGCTGCCGAGCGAGGCGAGGCTCGACTGGCGGATCGGCAGCTGTCGACGGTGGTTTCGTTGCTCACTGAGGCGCATAAACTGCTAAAGAGTGGACAACAGCCTTACACAGATGCTGCTGTTGCAGCCCTTGAATCACGGATATTGGCTGCTGTTGAGCGTGCCGAATCAGCCGTCGAGACGGCACTCTCGTCGTAACTATATTTAAAAGGCCTCGGCACTCATATATAAGTCAAATGACATCAGTTCCGGTATCTAAGTGGTGCCGGCTGAAGTCAGTACGTACCGTTTCAGTAAATAACTGTGCTGCATGGAATTTGAAAAAGACAGACTTAGCGGGGGTTGACCATGCCAGATGATGGATGGCGCGACTCAACTGGGATCCCAGAGGATACATCACGGGTAACAATATATTGTAGGTCCACCGACAAAAAGGCCTGGACAAAAGAAGCACGACAACAGGACTACACGAGCCGAAGCGTTTACCTCTACGAATTGATCGAGGATGCACGCGCTCATCGCCAGAAAGGATTCCTCAGCTGGCAGAAATCTCAAGAACGGATTGAAGAGTTAGAAGAGCAGGTCGATACGCTCAAAAGCGAATTAGAACAGGAGAAGCGAGGCGATCATCCACCATCTCGCTTTGCCAGCACGACGTTCGTCACTCCTCATTTGTCGCACCGGTACCAAACGTTGGACGAGATCGTCAATGCAGTCGTATCGGAGGAGCCGATCAAAGACCTTGTCCGAAAACCAGTCGAAGACACATTGTACTCGCTTGCAGGAAACGGCACGGTCGAATATAGGAGGGGCCACGGTTGGCGGCTATCCGAAGAGGGTGATGAATAGATGGCTGACGACTGGTACGAGACGATCTATGAGAACAAGCATGAAGAGATCAATAAATTCATTCGACAAAAGAAGACGACGGGCCGCAGTGCGCGGACACTGAATGCTTATAGTCGAATTTTGAAGAAATTCTATCACGAGCAGTTCCCAGAAATATCGCCAGCCGAAACCGAAGTCCATCATATCGAAGAGTATCTTTTTCAACTGGACAAACGCGACTTGACCCAGAACACTAAACGTCGATACCTGGAATCACTTTCGGCGTTCTTCAGTTATGCAATGAAGAGACCACGGTTCGAGGATATTGATAGTAATCCTGCAGGGGTTGTGTTGGAAGAGATCTCGAAAGTTGTTCACGACCGTCCAGACTGTGCGACATGGGAGAATGCGAAGAAAATAGTTCACGAGATTGCTGATCCCCGTAATAAGTCAGTCACAGTGCTTCTGGCAAAAACTGGCTGTCGTTTGACTGCAGCACTTGAAATACAACAAGATGATCTAATGCTTGAGGAAGGTTTGATTCGCCTTCGAAAGCGCAAAGGCGGCAAGCAAACAGTCGTACCAGTCGATGATGAGGTAATCAAGACGATCAACCGTCTGGAGAAGATCAAACCAGATGATGACTCGGAGTATCTCTTTGTCAGTATGCGCGGTAATCGTTTATCTCGAGAACGGATCCGAGTCGCTGTCCGAAAAGCTGCAATCGCAGGTGGTATTATGGAGGAAGGAGAGACTCAGTTCCACCGGAAATTCACGCCACATACATTTCGAACCGTGTTCACGACCCTGATGCGAAAGCAAGGTATGGATGATAGAATCCTAAAATACATTCGGGGAGATTCCAGTGATCAGACGATTGATGTCTATACCAGGGTTGATCGAGGAGAGGCTCGGGAGCAATATCTCGACTGCATAGAGAAATTGGGGCTCTGAAACTTTATTTTAGTTCTAAGGCGCATCCTCCGTAAGGACGAGAAGACTGACCAAACGTTCTTTTGGGAGTTGGTTCAGTGGTGTCGTATATGTCTGGATTTGACTATCTGGCGAGAAATTTTATTTTCGTACTTTCTCTATTCTTTTTGCTGCTTGTTGTTTTATTCGCGGTGTGATATAGACGAGATTACCGTATACTGAAGACTGAAAGGAGTATAGAACGCGAGGGGATTCCAGTAGGGAAGTAGTCTCATAAACAGACTCTATTTCGCTAAATACCAATCTTGCACTATTCTATTCGAGCTATTCGTCTTCTCTTTGTACTCGGGAGCGTGGTCTCCGACGAGCCGCCAGAAATCCCTTCCGTGAGTACGAAAATAGTTCCATCGAGCGATAGCAAGTGCTATGAATAATATTGAATGAAATATTTATATAATTTTTAACCTTATAATTAAGCTATCAAGCAACTAAAAATCGCCTATTGACTCGTGTTTTACTTTATTCCAAAAATCTTCAGTGATAGTACGAAATTCTCCTTTTGGTGCTCGTGAATTAATCGATGCTTTGCTGGAGTGGACGACTAATTGGCCTATATCTGCATCCACTTCCTTAGCCACACAAGATTGTAAGCGTGCTAAGCCTAGGAGATTCCCCGGAACCTTGAATCGATAGTCGTGCGAACGGTATAGAGCGGTTAAATGAATCCCCCCATCAAATAATTTGAAAGAGAGATGTGAAAGACATGGTAAATTCCGTTTTTGTTGCCCATCTGAGGCCCCATCATACAGTGCTATGTCAGAAGATACTCCATGGAGATTAATTTCATAACACGCCTTGAAAGGATGTCCATCAGGACTATTTGCTTGATCTAGATCATCAATAGTGTTCTGTAGGGGATTAAATACCTCTCCAGTTTCGGGGTCTTCACGTCTAATCATCCTTTCAAAATAAGTTCCCCAGTTGTACCCGCTGCTTCTCTGAAGTATGATGTCAAGCTGTTCTAAATATTCATCATACACTTCCTCTATCGAATACCCTTTTTCACGATATAGCCAGGCTGGGAATATGGTCTCGGCAATGGTACTAACCGGATCCATATCTGCATTGTCATAATGATTATCAAGTTCCTCACGAAGTTTATCCTCGTGATCGTGATCCTGTTCTGGAGTGTTTATGTGCAAAATTATGTCCTGTCTATACTCTTCATCAAGAAGCGGTTTAGTGGCCGATACCCAAGCTTCTAGTCGAGTATCTGCCTCATAGATTTCAGTCATTAGACCTCACCTCGTCAATTATTAACAATCGTTCAAGATGCTGTTCAAGGAATGAATTGTCAAGCCAAGCATGTCCTGAATCAGCCCAATCATTACCCCAACTGTTTCGGATTAACACTACCGTTTCCCCCTCAACATTTCCAAGGCCGACACCAACAACTGCATGGTAGCCAACGGTGCTTCCTGCAGAGAAAACCCATGGTGGGTCGGGATAATGGAAGTCATCTGTGATACCAATACCTAAAACCGGTAGTTTATCTTCTTGAATTAACTCCTTTACTACACTCGGAGATGGATCTTCTATCCTTGATCCAGATTGGTAATAGTCCACATTATTTGGTGGCGACCACTGATCGCAATTCTGTTCTTTTATAGGCTCACAATGGTGCTGTTTGGGTTGCCCCGTCTGCAAGAGTGCATTTTGTACTTCGCACATTTTACACCCTGTATGAAAGCTGCCTCCTGACGCTGCATAATGTAGCGATTCTGCAGACAACGGATTATCTATATTCTTATGATTTTTATGGACTGCTGATGTGGCATAAGATAGACAGGTTGGGAAAGGACCTTGATCTTGAACTTCATATAGATCGTCTCTCCGATCAACCTCTGCCTCCAACATCATGCTGGTTCCCCCTGGAGAACCGCTTGTTTTTTTGTTCGTGGTAGACCAATCTCTTCTCCGCCTCGAGTATTTATTAAGAAATTCAACTCCTCAATTACATCGTCATTCCACGGTCTCATATGCTTAAGTCTGATTGAGTGTTTTCCTGGATCCGGAAATTCAAATCCAATTTTTCTTGATCCATAGGACCCATATTTTTCACCCTCTTTTTGTTCGTTAAAACCAATTCTAACACTAGATTCGTCAAAAAATTCCCATCGGTATCCTGATGAGCTACGTTCTTCAAGCTCAATTATGAATACATCTTCTTTGTCAGCATCTATGAGTATATCCTCTTCTTTTTCAGACAGTGACCAGACATCTGCGTGGGGATTCCGAGAAATACTATCTGGAGCGAAGTGGCTTTTTGATTTTTTCACAATAAGGTCATTATATTTGAAATCTTCAGCTTTTTCCTGAGAAAGTAGTTCATGATCCACTAGCGCCCAAGTTGTAGCTTCAAAACTGATCCCTAACCTTAGTGATAATTGGTAGATGTATTCAGGGGTTTGTAACTGTTCTCGAGACCAGTCGTTTCGATTAGCATTTAGTGAGATGAGCTCCTTCGAAGCAAGTAATTCTGAGGCGAATGTATCCGCAGTCATTTCTTCAATAGGGCGGTCGCTTTGGGTAGATACTCTCATATTTACGCTTAATTCATCATCAAACCGATTTTCGTGTCCTAAGACAATATGTCCGAGTTCATGAGCAAGTGTAAATCTTTGAAGGTGTTTTGGCAAACTCGATTTAATTAGGATTCCTTGCTCACCCTCAATTGTAATTGCGCCACCCCATAAGTTGTCTAATGGTCTAAAAAGAACAGGAATATCGAGATCATCTACGATATTCCATAAATCTAGCTTGGTTTTCGAACCTTCTATAGCCTCTTGTTTGATTTTATGCGCTTCCTTGGTAGCCTCCAAAATCTTTTCTCGGTAGCTAGTCATCGCTTCCACCACTGTCTTGTCTTGATTTCAAGAAATTAGCAAACCGATGAATCTCATTCCGATCTTTTTTTGACAACTCCTTATTGCTGCGGGTGAGGAGTTCAATTTCTTCATCGGTATTATTATCATTTAAATTATCGCGTAGTCGTTCTATAGTTATATTATAAAGGTTCGCCATCTGCTGAAGAATTTCTGAATCTATCTCTTGTTGTCCACTCTCAATTTCAGCTACATCTGTTTGTGAAATATCAAGGTGTTCTGCAATCTCTTGTTTTGAGAACCCTCTGTACTCACGCTCTTCTTTTAATCGTTGGCTGATCTCTTTGCGTTTTTCGTTATTCTGAGTCATCGTTTTGTGCTTGATTTTCGATTAACCTCTCCCTGAGTTGTGGCAGGAGGTCATCTATCAAATCATCAATTGAGTCATATCCTCCTTCTCGAATCATCGACATATCGAAATCGATGTCCAAGTGCTCTTCACAGATCGGTGCAGTTCTTGCAGCAGCTTTAGAATCTATCTCCGGCATATCGCCCCACAAATCGTTATCGTCCATTGAATCATCAGTATTTGTACCACCCAATCCACTATCTCTTTTGTCCCACCAGTCCCGAAGCTTCCCCTCTAGGGTAGCAAGTTTTTCATCCACGTCTTGAGTTCCAGATGGAGAAGCCATTCGTGTAAATAATGCTATTTGATTGGTTATTATAGCTTACGGTGATTTTTCGATCCTCAGTACCTGATTGGCTAAAATCTGGTAGCACAAAGTCGTCACGAGAGTTCAATTGTGGTCTAGTAGTTGTGCAGTGGATACAATCCATTTCCCCTGATAGAAGCATTGTACTTCAATTTCCACTGAATTAGGACAGCTGGCGATGCCATAGTCGAGAGACGGAGATGTTTCCACCCAATCAATGTATACATCTTCGAAGCCGAATTCATTTTTTTCAATTGGATAGTGTGCTTTGTAGATTGATTCTTTAGATGAGAACACACCTAAAGTGGAAGACTTAGAATCTGTATGATCTGGAATTTCACCATCATTCACAACGTGAGACAGGCCTTTACCACCATTCCGATCAAACTCGAGATCGATTCCCAATGATTCTATGTCTCTGTTTGGAACCAGTGCACCAAGCAAAATTGAACCCTTATATGTGAGGCTTCCAGTATATCCATCAGGCCAGATCCGATACCCCTCATGTGTCTTCCTCGGGGGGAATTGTTCCCCAAATCCAATATCATTCTTGAGGTCATTTAGGGTAAGTGAAAGTGCTTCCTCTCGGGTTTTTTTGAGCTTTGACCGAGCTTCTGTTGGAGAAAGTCGACTTGGTTGAGGAAGTTCATCAACAAAAGAACCGCCACCAATCTTTGCGTTAGGTAAAAGTCGCTGAAGAGCAGTTTTGGTTGAGTGAGTAGTAAGATTCACTGAGTTATAGGATTGACTCCTCTTCGATTTTGGTCCATCTGTCTTCTACCAAAGAGCCAACGTCTACACTCATCAAATCAGATGCTATCAAAATATACTCAATAATATTCATTGTTTCTTCTTCAAGAACCTGACGTACATCCATTGGTTCCATATGATCAAGAGATTCCATGGCATTCGCCATTTCACCCGCTGGCATAGCCAATTCTCTGAACAGCCATTGTTGTATGTCCTTTATATTATTAATTTCATCCAACTGATTCAACTGTTCCGCAACTCGTTCAGGCGTTTCTGCATCGATTCCATGACGCTGTTGCATCTGCTGATAAATGTCTAAATTCAAAGTATTTGCAGCTGCCAATGCGACTATGAAACTATCAGATAATGTCTTTTCTAAGTGTTCTCTTAGTTCGTGTTCGTCTGAATATTCCTCGGAAAATCTTCCAACGTACTTTGAGAAATGTAAGACATAATGATTCATTCGGTCTGGGTATGAGATATTGAAAATGTCCTGATGATGTTCTTTATCATGTTTGTACTGACTTTTCTGAAGATCAATCAGAGTAACTGATTCACTCATTCACCCACACATATATTTGCGCATAGTAATTAATCCTTCTACACATTTATCACGAGAATAATTGGAGAGGGCCACCTTCTCCCGTAAGGTTCAAATGTCACCCGAGAGACCTTAGTATTATAATATTTATGTCTGAGTCGATATTGAACTCGGGAGAGATTCAACGGGCGTTCAATGATGAGTCTCTTAACCTGTTTTGGAGATTTATTAATAAACGCCAGCGTGTTTGGCACCGTCGAGTTATAGAGGGCCAATCCGCCCCATGGACTGATGACCAAATATTACAGGAAAATAGATTCACAAACATCTATCGACAGTTGGATCCGGGAACTCAATACGCCATCCAAAACATTTTGGAGAAAGATGCCAGTCGAAAAGATAAAATATTTAATATAATGATATATAGGCTGGTAGGGAGGCTTGAAACTCATGAAGATGTTGGATTCCAATCACTAGATGATTTTGATCGGAAAGAGTTTGAGGAAAGTCTGAAACACCGAAGAGACACAGAAGACAATACAATTTTCACTGGAGCTTATATGGTTGCTGGATATCATCATATGGGATCATCTGATAAGGTTGAAAACATTTCTCAACTCTTTGGTGAAATCTCATCTAATTCGTCATTTTTCAGCGATTTATTATCGTCCGAGTCAGCCAAACAAGCATATAATACGATTAGATCACAACAGGGTTTTGGAAACTTTCTTTCTTATCAGGTTTTAGTAGATCTACTCTATCCTGTAGACTACTATAATAATCAATCCGTCCTCCCATTTTCAGCTGATGATTGGTCGTCACCGGGTCCAGGGGCACAAAAAGGAATTGAGCGTCTTACCAATGATACAACTCAACTTGACGACTTAACCATCATGCGTTGGCTCAAAAATAACCAACAACAAGAATTCAATCGCCTGGATCTTGATTTCCCATATTTAACTACAGAGTCCGGTGATCAAATCGATCTTTCTTTAGCCGATATTCAGAATTGTCTCTGTGAATTTTACAAATATGAAAAGATATTGAACTCAGAAGGGCGAGCAAGACGTAAGTTTAGAAACTCAGAAGGTCGTACAGTTGAGGAATTAAGATCCATTTATGAGTCTGCCCCAAACATTTCTCTTAATAAAATGTAAATTTGAATATCATTTTTTGAATATCATTTAAACAAGTGCCCGTAGTTTTATCAATTTCTGTGAACCATTGGCAGTATGAAGTTAAACGGCCAATTAGTAGTCATAGAGGGCATAGATGGTGCTGGCAAGACAACCGCCAGTAACCATATTTGTAAAAAATATGGTTACTCATCTATGACACAACCAGAGGATTCTTGGGTTGGAGAAGCAGCGCGTAGAGCTTTGAATGAGGACGTTGAGCCTCCCTGTGACTTATTTCTTCACATGGCTGCTCATTCAAACCAACAAGCCAAACTAAGCTCTGAACTGGAGAGTACAAACGTTGTGATGGATCGATATTATCATTCAAGAGTCGCATATCAGTCCATACAATCTGATTTTTCTCCAGAGGAAATTCAAGACCTTCATAAGGATTGGACCATCGAACCATCAATAGTCCTAATTCTTGATCTCCCTGCAGAAACTGCTTTAAAAAGAAAGGCGGGATCGATAGACAAATTTGAGAAGATCGAATTTTTATCAGAGGTTAGATCAGTATATAAGAATCAATTTGAAAATGAAGAAAATGTCCATATTATAGATGCTGACAGGCCAAAACAGGATGTTCTAGATACTATTGAAACGTTGATATCTAGTATATAGTCGAATTCTATTTGCTCGAATGAAGAGAATCATTCTAACCTTCATTTAGAAACGGTGTATTTGAAGGCTGTCTGGAAACGACGGTGATAATGTAGTGTTAAGACTCGCTCCAAAAGGACACGTCCTCGGTGTTTTATGCAGGTGCCTACGTAACACTACTGTTGTGGGTAGAGGCGCTAACGGCCGGTGGAAATAGAAACCTAAGGACGGCGAAACGACGCCAAAAATCGGTAGGAAACCCGTCGCCTGAAAAAGGGTCAAAAATGCTTTTCAGGCATAGGGGTTTAAATACTATTTTGATAAGGACGGGGTCTTGGATTCTAATTCTGGCCATCGTAAAGATCGGACGGCTCACAACGAAACTCTCTGTCAGAATCAAGGTCATCTATAACCCGTGTCAGTATACAATTAGTGTCTTAATGTGGTTGACAAAAAGTAGGTCAATGCCAGATTGTACTCTACAATCAACTATTGACGAACTACTGAGTCATGAAATTCGGATGTACTGAGACAGCAGTGCTCCCTTCATTCAGACGTAGGACTAGGTGGTCAAGCAACGTTCCAGAACAAAACTGACGACCTCCAAACGCAAGTAGAAGACACTCGAAAGGGCAGTGACGATCGAACCTAGATCATATTTTGATAACGCTGCCACCAATTGATGGGCAGCAGCGGGCCTGGCAGTACTCATAGGGGTCATCATTACCAGTGCCTAAGCTGGCTCAGTTCAGTACGTCATCATCGGCCATGTTTGATAACGGCCTCTGAATCAAAATCACTTCGGTTTATTTGCCTCTATGGAATCCTTGACAACCTGACAAGAAAAGTGTGCTGAATACAGAGCGTCTATGCAGCACGGGGACTCGCGTGTATTTCGCACCCCCTCTTCTCCCCGCTGTTTCTCTAAAATTTCTTCGGAGAGCTAAAAAAGATGAAAGTAGCTGGAATCAGTGTGGCTACTGAACAGGTTTTATTTGATCAAGGTTTGCATCTGTAGTTATGGCGAGTCAATTTGATGCTGATCCTTTACCGGTTCATCGACTCTTCGAAGGCAGGAACACTCTCTATAAGATTCCGGAGTACCAACGCCCATACAGCTGGGAGAAAAGTCACATCGATCAGCTGTGGGACGATCTGTACGAGGCGTGGGACAGTAACGGAAACGGCGATGATTCGTATTTCCTTGGAACCATCATCCTCGTCGATAACGGTGACGATCGGCTGGATATCTTGGACGGTCAGCAGCGGATTACGACATTGATGATCTACTACGCTGTACTGCGCGACTTCTTCAATGAGGAGTTGTCTGGACAGCGCAATAGGATCAAACGACGTCTGGAAGAGTCACCCGACAGCGATGACTCGAAGTACAGGCTGATGACGGGAGAGAAGCATCAGGACGTATTCGAGTCCACAGTTCTCTCTGGTATCGACCTTGAGGAGGAGAACAGTTACACCGATGCTGCGGAGTACACGAAGAACGTTTTAGAAGACAAGTTCGATGATCCTTCCGAGCTGGAGGATTTCTTTGACTTCGTAGAGGAGGGTATCGAGATCATAAAGATCGAGACCTCAGAGCTGTCCTACGCTATCCGCTTGTTCCAGACAGTCAACAACCGTGGGAAGGACCTGACTGTCTCCGACCTGACCAAGAGCTACTTGCTCAGTCTCACCTCCGATGAACAACGTGACATTGTCACCGAGTCCTGGAAGAAACTGTCCAGCAAGTTCGACGATAACTACGACCGATTGGATAACCTGCTCTCCAGCTATCGGCTTTATGTTCAGGATGCGAAGGCTGAGGAGTCGATCTATGAGGAACTGAAAAGTGAGTTTGATGCGTCTCTGGAAGAAAAGAGTTCAGTGGTGGAAATCGCCCGTGATATCAACAAGTATGCTGAAGAGTACCGGAACGTGGAGAACGAGGTGTCGCGGGAGATGTATATGCTTTCCAATTTGAATCACAGCCAACAATGGAAGACAGTCTTGACGACAGCCAAGAAGGAGAATTTCTCTGATTACGATGAACTCGTTGATGATTTAGTTGGGTTGTATTATTCGTACTGGATTGGAGGGCATAATAGCCAGAAGATCAAGAGGCCGTCGTACAAGATCCTGAGAAAGATCAAGAACGGTGAGGGTATCGAGGGGGTTCGAGATTATATCGAGGGGAAACGAGGCGGCGATAATATCGCTCAGAAAGTTCAGAACAACTTGTACTCTGAGGTCTACGGTGAGAACTGGCATCGACCGCTTCTCTTGGCTTTGGAGTACAATCTCAGTGTGGACAAGAAGACTGGTGAAATCGAACCTGGTCAGGATATCCACGTTGAGCATATTCTACCGAAAAGCTACGAGACGGCGATGGAGAAGGAGGAGTATTGGCGTGAACAGTTCGATCCGGATGAAGCTGCCAAGTTGAGACATACTCTGGGTAATTTGACTCCTTTGGAGCAGGCGGTTCACGATGTTGTCCTGCAGAAGCCTTTCCGGACCAAGAAGGCTCACTACATGGGTAAAGACGATACTTTGGCGTCTCTTGGCGATGACAGGGAGGCTACGAGTTTCGACTTGACTCGACGTGTTGTGGACGAGTATGAGGACTGGAATCCGGAGAAAATCAGAGAGCACAGGAAATTCCTGATTGGGCAGACTGCTGATCTCCTGAATTTTGACCGGGAGCGATTGCTGCAGGTTGAGGACTCTGAAGCTGAGGTTGAGGCGTAGGCCAGATAGTTCGAAACCTCTCGAACTAATTTAAAAGAGATCACACAATGTTAGTGTGTCAGGTGTCTCGGGATCCCGGTTAGACTGAAGCTCCAGTTGATTCGGAGGATTCCAACAAAATGAGGGGAAGGCAGGGAGGGGATTTTACTTCCTCGATCTTTTGTAGCACATTATTGATCGAGCACTGTTCCGTGATTTGACTGCATCCTCTGATTCGAGGATCGACTCGTAACTCACTCTCTACTCGGTTGAGCACTCACCACGAGACGAACCGAACTGTATCAACAATCTCCTACAGAAGAGCGTTATTATATTTTGGATGTTCGCTGTGGCAGCTCGTTGAGAAACGCCTGATAGTAATCTGGATCAGCGAACTTCACCAGCCGCAGGTTGAGTATGGCCTCTCAATTCGGTCTACCGGACTTGAAGGGAAGGTCAGTAATCACTCTCGCGTGCTATTTGTTGGGTATACTTACACCGTCCTTAGATTACCCAGTGACCGATAAGCGCCCTGTATTCAGCACGGCTATCAAAAACTATCAATATTTGGGTATTTCAGTCGGTTCTTCCTGTGGTTGTCTCTAACGATAGTGATAGCCCCTAACTCAACAGAGGGCTCATCACCGGACTAAATATGGGGTTTTGAGCCTAATAATTGCAGAATAATAAACGGGTAAAAAGTCATCAGGAGTGCTTATTGGGCGTGATATTTTCATAGAAGCGGTATTAGACTAGGACACCCCAATAGCGACAGTATACGGTAGATTCGCACTCATAGGGCTCGTCACCGACAGGTGCCACCCCGTCTCAGAGTGGTGCGTTCGTCATCGGCCAGTCGACCCAACGCCCAACACCCCAAAGACGGTTTCCATCGGGTCGACCCGCCTTTATAAGTAGCCGCTGTTTAACGACGGGTATGCCCACGGTCGAGGACACCTTCATCGAGAATCGCCACCGCGTCCAGCCCAACCACACCAACAACTACGAGACCGCCCACGGGGGAATTGTAATGAAATGGATGGACGAGGTCGGCGCGATGGCGGCGATGCGCTTTGCGGGCGAGACCTGCGTCACCGCCAGCATCGACCGGATGGATTTTCGGCGGCCGATCCCGCAGGGCGACACCGCCTTCATTCAGGCCTACGTCTTCGACCACGGCGAGACGAGCATCAAGGTGCGACTTCGAGCCTTCCGCGAGCAGCCGCGCTCCGGCGAGCGCACCCTGACCACCGAGAGCGTCTTCGTCTTCGTCGCGCTGGGCGACGACGGCAAACCGACCGCCGTGCCCGACCTCACCGTCGAGACCGATCGGGATGCCGAACTCCAGAACGCCGCCCGCGAGTGGGCCGAAACCGAGTAATCCCTCGGCGACTAACGACTCCCAATGACCCGGCTCGCCGTTCTCCTCACGACGCTCCTGCTCCTGTCGGCCGGAGTCGCCCCGGCGGTTGTGACCGCCGGACCCGCTATCAGTGGAGCCGAACCTGCTGCCGGAACCGCTTTCACCGGCGCTGTCGACGCCGGCTCGCTGTCGCCGACCCAGTCGCTGTCGTCGACTCAGTCACCAGCTTCCGCGGCATCGCTGTCGGCGACCGCCTCGACACCACAGGTAGCGAGCGATTCCGAGTCTGACTCACGGCTCGGCTGTGTCGACGGGGTTTGCCACGACGACGAACTCGGGTTCGACGAGCCAACGAACCTCACCGACGCGGAACTCGATCGGCTGGTCGACCGATCTATGGCCCGTGTCGAGGAGCTCCGCGGCCAGCAGTTCAACTCGACGGTCGACGTGGAGGTCCGGAGCCGCGAGTCGTTCCGCGAGGATAGCATCCTGACCAACACCAGCCGCGCGGAGGGCTACGAGCGGTGGAACGATCAGGTCTGGGAAGCACTGTTCGTCGTCGGCGAGGATCAACGATCGGCCGACGCGATCGATTCGACCGTCGGCGCGGCCGTCAACGGCTTTTATATGCCGTCAGAGGACCGGATCGTCATCGTCTCCTCGACGCCCGACGAACCGACCGTCAGCGAACGGACGCTGGTACACGAGCTCGTTCACGCCCTCCAGCATCAACAGCACGATCTGACGACCCCGAAGTATCGCGCGACCACACAGGACGCTGATCTCGCGGTCGACGGCGTCGTCGAGGGCGAAGCGGGCTACCTCGAAGCGCTCTACGAGGAACGCTGTGCCGCGGGCCAGTGGGAGTGTCTCGAAGAGCCAGCCACCGTCCGCGGCGGCGATAACTCACCCAGCAATCGGGGCATCCTGCTGACCTTACTCCAGCCGTACTCCGATGGCCCGGCCTACATCCACGAGGTCAGGTCGACCGAGGGCTGGGACGGCGTCGACGAGCGTGTCGCCTCGCCGCCCGAGACGACCAGCACGATCATCCACCGCGAGCCCATCGAAGCCGCGTCGCTCGATGTTGCCAACGAGTCGACCGAGGGCTGGCAACGGTATCCCGACGAAGGTGTCGGTGGCGCGGAAACGGTCGGTGAGGCCTCGATCTACGTCATGTTCTGGTATCAGGCAAGCGAGTACGGGGCCGACACCGTCGACACTGATTCGCTGAGACAGGCTACTGGCGCGTACGACCAGTACAACTACTCCGCCGCACCCTCCGACGGCTGGGCCGGTGACAAGCTCTACCCCTACAAACGCGGCGACGACGACGGCTACGTCTGGACGATCCAGTGGGAGTCAGCCGAAGACGTCTCCGAGTTCGTCGAGGCGTACGGCGCGATCCTCGATGCCCACGACGCCACCGAAACCGAGTCCGGTGCCTACGTCGTCTCGGATGGGTCGTTCAGCGGGGCCTACGCGGTCGACGTGACCGACACCCGCGTCACGATCGTCCACGCACCCACCGAGGAAGGGCTGTTCGAACTGCGACCGACACTCGAACCGACAGCCGTCGACGACGGCCTGCCCGTTCTCGAAGACGACATTCCCGGCTTCGGTATGGTGGCCGCCATGGCCGCGCTGGTCGTGTTCGTCGCTGCCGGGCGGCGGCTGCGGTGACGGGACCATCCCGTCTCCTTTTTGAGACAGCCACCCGAATCGGGAGCTATGACGGAGCCTACTTTCGATATCGTTCCTCCCGAAGCGATCCGTTCGGGACAGGCGACCGACGCCTACTTCGACCGCACCGAGTCGACGCTGCGGGCGGCCGACCGCAACCCACACGTCGTCGCCGAGGTGACCGCCGACCAGTTCCCCGACGGCGAGTTCGAACTGCTGGCCGGGATCAAGGACGCTGCCGCCCTCCTCTCGGACCGCTCGGTCGACGTCGATGCCATCCCGCCGGGTCGGCTGTTCGACGGCGGCCCCGTCCTCCGGATCGAGGGACCATACCTCGAATTTGCTCGGCTCGAAACCTCGCTGCTCGGGCTGCTCTCCCATGCCTCCGGTATCGCCACTGCTGCGCTCGAATCCCGGCGGGCTGCCCCCGACTCCTCGGTGCTCTCCTTCGGGGCACGGCACGTCCACCCGTCGATCGCGGCGGTCGTCGAACGGAGCGCCCTCCTCGGCGGCGTCGACGGCTTTTCACACGTCGCCGCCGGCGATATCATCGGCCGGGAGGCTGGCGGGACGATGCCGCACGCGCTCCTCCTCTGTTTCGGCAAGGGCAACCAGGAGGATGCGTGGCGTGCCTTCGACGAGACGGTCCCCGAGTCCGTGCCTCGGATCGCGCTCTGTGACACCTTCAGCGACGAAAAAGACGAGGTGATCCGCGCCGCGGAGGCCCTCGGCGACCGACTCGACGGCGTCCGGATCGATACCACCGGCTCCCGTCGCGGCGATTTCCGGCATATCATCCGTGAGGTTCGGTGGGAACTCGACGCCCGCGGCCACGAGGACGTCGACGTCTTCGTCAGTGGCGGCCTCGGCCCGTCCGAGCTCCGCGAACTGCGGGATGTCGCCGACGGCTTCGGGGTCGGTGGCTACATCTCGAACGCCGATCCGATCGACTTCGCCTTGGATATCGTCGCTGTCGACGGCGAGGCGGTCTCCAAACGCGGCAAACTCTCCGGCATCAAATCAGTGTACAGAACCGACGACGGTGGCCACCACGTCGGCCTGCGTCGGACCGACGCACCCGCCGACAGCGAGGAGCTGCTCGAACCGCTCGTTCGGGACGGAACCGTTCTGGATAGCTTCGACTACTCGCTTGATGCTGCAGTCGAACGTGCCAAACGAGACGCCTCGCTCGTCGGATTTTAGAGTTCTTCGACGCTGCCGCCGTCGGGTCGCTCGCGGTAGACCTGACCTTCGAAAAGGGTGATCATGGTATCATCGTCCTGCCATGCAGTCGGCGAGACATCTGCCTTCCGACAGACGAGGGAGAGATACTTTTCCTTGCTCCAGTTCTGCTCGACCGGCAGTGTCGGATACAGCCACGCGTGTTTGTTACCGGTGTCGATCGCCACGCCGTGAGTCCCGAGTTCGAGATCTTCGAGGGGATCGTTCGTCAGTAGGGTGTTGCTAACGACACAGACCGAAATCGAGAGGTCGTCCAGCTCCTTCGAACCGATCTCCGAGCCCGCCGAGTCCGCCGAGGACGCCTGAATTGCGGCGTCGACGATCGCGTGACCGAGCTGATCGGAGCCCTGATAGGCACCAGCACAGCCCCGGAGCCGACCCCGCCCGCGGGTCGACTGAATCCGGACGAACGCGCCCGTTCTCGCATAGAAGGCATCTCGCATACTGCCGGGGTGCTCCCGCTGGCCGTGGAGAACATACGACTCTACTGCTTCTCGTGCGAGTTCGACTGCTCGTGCGCCGTCATCATAACTCAGCTGAACGGTCTGTGCCTCGGACATAACAGTACTCAT
>SDGW01000388.1_pt1 | contig 18639 bp, 15 predicted proteins | sample 2873831 | NCBI WGS metagenome assembly SDGW01 (sample SAMN08132700, study PRJNA421101) | hypersaline lake metagenome | isolation source: celular fraction 0.22 microns magnesium sulfate-rich crust from ephemeral... | place: Spain: Penahueca Lagoon, Toledo | collected 2011-07
TCCGCGCGCTCGCGGAGGAGGGCGAGCAGACGCTGGCCGAACTCGCGACGGGCGTCGTCGCGTGGGAGCAGGACAAGTGCCCGGAGCGCGTGACCGACGCGGAGCGCGAGCAATGCCGAACGTCGCTGTACCACTCGCACGTCCCGAAGCTCGCTGACATCGGCGTCCTCGACTTCGAGACGGGCGACGAAATCCTCGTGCGAGCGACGAGCGACGAGCAAGTGCAGGCGGTGCTCGGGACAGCGGGCTGCGCCACGGACGGCCAGAGGGAAGCGCACACCGGCCACGTCGACGCCTGAAGACGAGGGCAACGGCGCGGCCGGGCGCGACAAAGAACTACTCCGCGGTGGGATTCTTCCGGCGAGCTCTTGGGGACGAGCGCGACTTACTGCGGCGTTCTCGCGCCGCGCTCGACGCCCGAGAACTCGAAGCGCGCACCCCCGTCCGCGGCGTCGGTGACGTCGACCGTCCAGCCGTGCGCGTCCGCGATGGTCTCGACGATGTAGAGCCCGAACCCGGTGCCGTCGTCTTCGGTGGTGTATCCGCGGTCGAATAGATTCTCGCGGGCGTCCTCGGGAACGCCGGGGCCGTCGTCCTCCACGGCGAAGCCGTCGTCGGTCGCCTCGACTCGAACCTCGACGTCCGGGCCGACGTGCTCAACCGAATTCCGGAAGAGGTTCTCCAGCAGCTGACAGAGGCGGTCGCGGTCGGCGACGACGTCGCCGAGGTCGTCTACGACCGTCAGCGCGGCGGTCGTGTCGTCGCCGGCGACGACATCCCACGAGTCCTCGACGGCGTCCGCGAGCGCTACCGGCTCCGTGTCACCGATCTCCTGGCCCTCGCGGGCGAGGTAGAGCACGTCGCTGACGATGCGCTCCATGCGGTCGAGCGCGTCGCTCGCGCGGTCGAAGTCCGCCGGGTCGCCGTCCGCGCGCGCGAGGTCGAGGAAGCCACGAGCGACGTTGAGCGGGCTGCGGAGGTCGTGGCTGACCATCGACGCGAACTCCTCTAAGCGCTCGTTTTGGCGGCGGAGGCGCTCGGTCGCGCGGCGCTGCTCGATCTCGTAGCTCGCCCACCGCGCCAGCAGCTCGACGAACGTGCGCTCGGTCTCCGAGAACGGTTCCTCGCGGCGCTCGGTGTCCGCGAAGCAGAACGTGCCGTACGTCTCGCCCTCGACGACGACTTCGGCGCCGGCGTAGCACCCGAGCCCGAAGCGCTCGTAGGCGGGGTCGTCGCCCCACCCCTCGGCGACCGCGTTCTGGACGGTGACGAGGGCGTCCTGCGTGAGCGTCTTCCGGCAGTAGGCGTCCGACAGCGGGCACGTCTCGCCGGGCTGGAGCATCGGGTGGTCGCCGCGGGACTGGACGACGAGCTGCGTGTTCTCGGAGATCTCCGTGAGGAAGCCGTGCGGGACGTCGAGGAGGTCGCAGCCGAGCGCGAGCAGGTCACCGAGCTTGGCCTCGAAGTCCGCGTCGCGGTCGGCCGTGATGCGGTACATCTCGCGGAGCGTCTCGCGCTCGGTTTCGAGGGCTTCCTGGAGGCGCGTGCGCTCGGTGACGTCCCGGAGCACGGAGAGGTGCTCGCCGGGCACGACGTCGGCGGTGGCGGCGTACTCGACGAGCCGCCGCTGGCCGTCCGGCCGGACGAGCGGGAACGACCCGGTGGCGGTGTCTTCGGACGCGAACTCCGCCCACGCGCGGTCGAAGTCGTAGTCGTCGGGCGCGAACTCGGAGGCCCGGCGGCCGAGCAGCCCCTCGCGCGGGAGGCCGAACAGCTCGCAGGCGCTCTCGTTGGCGTCGATGTAGCGGCCGTCGTCGTCCGCGACGACCATGGCGTCCATCGCGCCCTCGAAGGTCGCGCGGTACCGCGTCCGCGCGTGGTCGCTGGCGTCGCCGCCGACGCAGTCGCGGACGACGGCGACGACGCCCTCGCGGTCACCCCACGGGATCGCGCGGGCGGCGACGCGACCGGAGAACGACTCGCCGGCGAGCGCGCAAAACGACTGCCGGGTCGCGTCGAGGTCGGCGTCGACTGCGAACGCGTCGCTGACGGCGGCTTCGTCGCCGGGCTGCGCGACCGCGGAGACCGGTTCGCCGACGAGGTCGCTGCCGTCCCCGCCGAAGCGCTCGACGGCGGCGGTGTTCGCGTACGCGAATTCGCCGTCGACGACGACCAGGACGGGGTCGGGGGCGGCGTCGAGCGCGACGCGGACGCGCTCCAGGTCGGCAGTCCGCTCGCTGGCGGCGCGGGAGCGCTCGACCGCGACGCGGACGCGGTGGGGGAGACGATTGGCGCGCTCGTCCTGCACGTCGGCGGCGACGTACTCGGTGACGCCGGCCGCGATGGCGTCGCTGGCGACGTTCTCGCTGCCGTCGTCGGCGAGCATGACGAACGGGAGGTCGGGGTGACTCGCGCGGACGGTTTCGAGGAGCGCGACGCCGTCGACGCCCGTCATCGCCCACCGGCTGACGACGCAGTCGACGCCGCCGTCGTCGATGCGCGCGACGGCGTCGGTGGCGCCGGTCGCCGTACGCGTCGATAGCTCCGGGTCGTCGTCGACACAGAGCACTACCAGAGGGTCAGCTGAGTCCATCGGCTGCTTCCCGGAACGGAGGAGTCCTCGCATCTTGAGGCTGCCGCTACGTGCCGGGATAGAGAAGGGGGCAGCGGGTGGCGACGGTGTCCGCTGGCTACTGGAACATCCGCATCGGCTTCGCCTGCGTGGACTCCTCCTCTTCGGCCTCCTGCATGCGCTTGGCGAGGCGCTCTTTCTGCTCGCGGATCTCCTCGGCGCGCTCGACGAGGTCGTCTGTGGGGATGTCGACGCCCGCCATCGGGCCGATAGCTCCGTCGAGGAGGCGCTTGGCGGCGGCGGGGTCGGGGAACTGGGGATCGGACTCCACGACGAGGCTGACGGCGTCGAGACCCTCCTCGGCGGCGCGGTTGACGAGCGCGCCGGTCGGTCCGCCGACGAGGCCGCGCTCCGGAGGTGTGCCGATGTCCTCCTCGTCGAGCCACTCGCCGGCGGTCCCGCTGGCGATGCCGAACACCTCCGGGACGGTCGCGGGGTCGAGGTCCTGGACGGGGAGGCCGCTGAGGTACAGCGGCGTGACGTCGTTGTCAGCGATCCACTCCGTGATGCAGTCCGCGAACTCGCCGCCCCCGTCGCGGGTCAGCGGGACGTCGGACTGGAGCGCGAGCAGGTCGTGCTCCTCGTCGGCGTACAGCCGGACGGGCGGGAGGACGTCGCGCTCGCCCTCGTCGTAGACGGCGACCCGGGGAACGTTGCTGCAGTCGATGCTCGCGACGTACTCCATCTCGAAGGCATCGACGAGGTGGTCGGTCGCGATCTTGCCGACGAGGCCGACGCCCGGAAGCCCCTCCACGAGCGCCGGAGAGTCGAGGTCGAACTCCGTCTTGGGTCGGACGCGTGCCATGTCGAGAACGTCGCCCGGAAGTGGCATAAACGCGGGGGCTGGCCGCCTCGTCGCCGAGCGTAACCCACAAGCGCCCGTCCGGTCTACGAGAGGGCAATGGACGCGCTCTCGCGATACGAGGCGATTATCGACGACTTCTCGGCGTTCCTCGACGCCTGCGAGCGCCCGCTGCCGACGACGGTCCGCGTCAACCCCATCAAAGCGACGCCGGACCGCGCCGTCGAGGCCTTGGAGGAGGCGGGCGTCGGCGTGGAGCGCCGGGACTGGCACCCCGGGGTGCTGGAAGTCGACACGGACAAGCCCGGGAACACGTGGCCGTACGTCCACGGCTGGATACACGGCCAGGAAGAGGTCTCGTCGGTGCCGCCAGCGGTGCTGTCGCCGGAGTCCGGGGACGTGGTGTGGGACGCCTGCGCGGCGCCCGGCGGGAAGACCACCCAGCTCGCCGCCGAAATCGACGACGAGGGGCTGGTCGTCGCGAACGACGACAACCTCGGGCGCTTGTCTGCGCTCCGCGGGAACTGCGACCGCCTCGGCGTCACGAGCGCCGCCGTCACGAACGGCGACGCGCGCCGGACGACCCTGGACGCGTTCCCGAACGTGGACGCCTTCGACCACGCGCTCGTGGACGCGCCCTGCACCTGCGAGGGCACGATTCGGAAGAACCCGGACGCCCTCGAAGGAGCGGGTGCGTCCGCCAGCCGGAACCTCGCGGCGCTCCAGTCGGACATCCTCTCGCGGGCCGTCGAACTCACTCGCGAGGGCGGCACCGTCGTCTACTCGACGTGCACGTTCGCGCCCGAGGAGAACGAGGGCGTCGTCGACACCGTGCTCGACGAGGGCGCCTGCCGGCTCGTCGAGTTCGACACCGGGCTCGAATCCGTGGCGGGGCTCACGGAGTGGGACGGCGAGTCCTACGACGACTCGCTGGCGGAGGCGCGACGGTACTACCCCCACCACAACGACACGGGCGGGTTCTTCACCGCGAAACTGGAGGTGACCGCATGAGCGAGAACGTCAGCCACCAGTTCGAGCGCCTGCCCGCGACCGACGACGACCGCGAGGTCGCGGGCCGGCCGTCCCGGGAGGCCGTCGTGGACTGGTGGGTCGACCGCTTCGACGTCCCCGAGGACACCTTCGACGGCTACACGCTCTGGGAGAAGGGCAAGGGGAAGGTGTGGGCGCTCCCGTACGACCTCGACGGTCCCGTCCCCGTGGAGGCGCTCGGCCTCAAGCTCCTGCGTACGCGCCAGGAGCACTGGAAGCCGACGACTGACGCCGTCCAGCGGTTCGGCCGCGACGCCGAACAGAACGTCATCGTGCTCGGCGACGAGCGCGCGAAGCGCTTCGTCGCCGGCGAGGAACAGGAAGTCGAGTGGGACGGCGACTGGGGGTACCTCGTCGTCGCCCACGAGCTCGCGGGCGGCGTCGAGCCCATCGGCGTCGGTCTCTACACGTACGGCGACCTCAAGTCGATGGTGCCGAAGGGCCACCGCCGGGACCTCTGAGTCACTTCTCGCGCAGCGTGCCGCCGCTCAACCCTTCCCACTCCACGCGGTAGCCGAGCCGGGAGAACAGCGCGCTCGCGTCGTCCACGCCGTAGTTCTCGGCGACTGCCTCGGCGTCGCCCCGCGACATCCCCGCCTCCAGTTCCGCGGCCACGGCGTCCAAGACGTGGGGACGGACGAGCGTGCGGCCCACGAGTTCGTGCTCGGGGAAGTCGACGTCCTCGATTGCGTCCTCGCTGACGCCGCGGGACGCCGCGAGGTCCGCGAGCGTGAGTACGTCGCTCTCGGGCGCGAGTTCGTCGGGGAGGTCGGCCGCCGATTCGGCGACGAGGTCGGCTTCGAGGTCGCGGAGCGCGTCCACGACGTCCTTCACGCGCACCGAGCTGGTGTACTCGACGACCCGGTGGTCGCGGGCCGCGACGTCCTCGCCGACGCCGAGACTCGAATCGACGGCGACCAGCAGGGTCTCGTCGGTGGCGTCCAGCTGGGAGAGCTTCTTCTCGACGTACTCGGGCGTCCAGAAGCCCATGATTTCGAAGTAGACGCGCTCGCCGCCGAACGCGTAGTCGAACGCGAAGTCCGGAACCATCAGGCGGTCGCCCGCCGCGAGTACGTCGGGCTCGCGGACGAGCTCCCAGTCTAAGTCGAGAGACTGGAAGCGCGCGGCGAACTCCCGCTCGACGCCGCTGTCGTACTCCACGTCGGTGACGGGGTCGGCGTCGGGCACGTCGAGGTCGCCCGCGGAGAGTTCCAGTAGGCGTTCGCGACCGCGGTCGTCGATGGTGGCTTCGACGCGCCAGTCGTCGCCTTTCGCGACCGTCCGGAGCACGCTCGCGAACCGCGTGCCGTACCGCCGCGAGCGCTGGAACAGCGCGTCCGGGCCGGTGAGTACGACCTCGCGGCCGTCGCCGCCCTGCACTGGAATCACCTCGTACAGCAGGCCGAGGCGCTTCACCGCGGAGACGAGCCGCCGGGGGTCCGACGAGCGCACGCGCATCTCGGTCGCGTCGAACAGCGCCGTCTGCGCGAGCGAGAGGTTGTACTGGGCGACCAGCGATTCGGGCGTCCAGCGGGCCGAGACCTCCGTCAGAACTTCGCGGGTCTCGCGGTCGGCGTACAGCGAGTCCGCGAGCTCGTCGGGCGTCACGTCCCCGGGGAAGCCCTCTGCGGCCGCCGCGAGCGCTGCTTCGCGCTCGTCCGCGTGGACGACGCCGACGTCCTCGGCCGCCGCGAACGCCGCGCGGCGCGCCGACCGCGGGTCGACGGCGGACTCGCCCTCGAAGGCGGCGTCGCGCTCGACGAGGTGCGCGAACCCCCGAACGAGCTTGAAGTCCTCGGCCTCGCGCTCCAACTCGGTCAGGGACTCGCGGAGTTCGGCGCGCTCCTGGCCGACGTGCCCCTGGAACGTCCCGAGCACGCGCGCCGCGAGCGCCTCGTCGCCCTCCGCCGCGAACTGCGGCTGGTAGCCGCCGCCCGCCCGGGACACCCGCAGGAGGTCCTTCGTCAGCACGCTCCCCGGGTTGGCGGCGCGCGCACAAAAGGATACAGAAGATTCTTGCCGGTACGCCGGGACCGACGCGTATGAACCGCCGGACGCTGCTCCGACGGACTGCCGCCGCGAGCGTCGCCCTCCCGCTCGCGGGCTGCCTGCGCACCGGCGACGGCGAGGCCGGGCTGACGGTCGCCGACTCGGGCTACGAGGAGAGCGACGACGGCAACGTCGCCATCGCGGTCACCGTCAGCAACCCCTCCGGGCGCGAGGCGTCGGGCACGCTGTACGTCACCGTCGAGGTCGACGGCGAGTCCTACGCGCGAGAACAGGACGTCACGCTCGCTGCGAACGAGACGACTGTCGTGCGCGTCGCGTTCGACGTCGAGTACGGTAGCGGATCGAGCATCAACTGGGACACCGACCTCGTGGAGGACTAGCGGCGGCGGTCCGCGACGCGCTCCTCGGCGGTGTCCGCGCTCACGAGCTCGTACAGCAGCGCGCGCCCACCGAGAGACGACTGCGTCGCCTCTCGTGGCTCCGAGTCCCCGGACTCGGAGACCCCGTCGGATTTCGGACGCAGCACGCGGCCGAGCCGCTGTGTGAACTCGCGCTCGCTGCCGCTGCCCGCGAACACCACCGCGACGTTCGCGTCCGGCACGTCCACGCCCTCGTCGAGGACGTTCGCGGTGACGACCCGCGAGTAGTCACCGTTCCGGAACTTCTCGAGGACGTCCCGGCGCTCGTTCGTACCCGTCTCGTGGGTGATAGCGGGGAGCAGGAACCGGTCGGAGAGCCGGTAGACGAGGTCGGTCGAGGCCGCGAACACGATGACGCGGTCGTCGCGGTGGCGGTCCAGCAGCGCTTCGAGTCGCTGGACTTTCGCGTCGCTCTCGCGGACGATGCGGCGCGCGCGCTGTTTCGCGAGCAGGGCCTCGCGGGCCCGCGGGTCCGACCCGGAGCGTTTCACGAGCTCCTGGTAGTCGCTGCCCGAGCGCAGCTGGACGTTCGACTGCTTGAGGTACTCCGTGAACGTCCCCTGGGCGTCCTCGTAGCGCTCGCGCTCCGCGTCGGTGAGGGGGACTTCGAGGCGCTTGACGTCGTACTCGGCGAGGTGCTCGCCCGCGAGGTCGTCGGCGGAGAGCCGGTAGACGACGTCCCCGACGAGGTCCGCGACGGTCTCGTGAGCGTTGTCGGGGCGCTCGAACGTCGCGGTGAGCCCGAGCCGGGCGGGGGCGGCGAGCAGGCGAGCGATGTTCTGGAACTCCTCCCCGCCGAGGTGGTGGACTTCGTCGAAGATCACGAGCCCGAAGCGGTCTCCGAGGTCGTCCGCGCGCAGGTACGCGGAGTCGTACGTCGCGACCGTGATGGGGGCGACGGCCTGCTCGCCGCCGCCCAGTTGGCCGATTTCGCAGTCGAATTCCCGAGCGAGCTCGCGCTTCCACTGCGTCAGCAGGTCGATTGTGGGGACGACGACGAGCGCCGACCGGCCGACCGCCTCGATGGCCTTCAGGCCGATGACTGTCTTCCCGGAGCCGGTCGGGAGTTCGAGCACACCTCGACGGTCGTTCTCGGTCCACGCGTCGAGGGCGTCCTGCTGGTAGTCCCGGAGCTCGTACGCGGATTCGACGTCGAGGCTGTCGGCGTGGAGCGCGTCGTCCTCGTAGGGGATCCCGCGCGAATCGAGGTAGGCGACGAGGTCCGCGTACGCCATCGCTGGCGCTCGCCCCGTCTCCGTGCGGTCGTCGTACTCGACGCCGGGCAGGCTGGCGACGCCGCCGGTGGGCGGACCGCCGCCGTCGTGCTCGACGCGGAGCGTGCCGTCCTCGAACCGCAGCCGGACTGTCACGCGCTGGGGTAGCGCACCGACTCCTATGTAGCCGTCGGACCCCGGGCCGTCCCGAAATCCGTAAACGCGAGTATCCGTTTCTGACGCACATGAGCAACGACGCCGAGCAGGCTGCCGACGCCGACGCGGAGGACGCCAGCGGGGAGTCGCTGGCCGAGCGCGTCCGCGAGCACGACGAGGAACTCGGCGACGAGGTCGCCGACCTCGAAGAACGCGTCGAGGAACTCGAACGCGACCTCGCCGACGCAGAGGCGGAGGTCGACGACCTCACCGAGCGCTTGCAGGCCAAGCAGGCGGACTTCCAGAACTACAAACAGCGCGCGAAGCAGCGACAGGAAGACATCCGGGAGCGCGCGACGGAGGACCTCGTGGAGCGCCTGCTGGACGTGCGGGACAACCTCGGGCGCGCACTCGACGAGGAGTCCGGGGACGTGGACAGCCTCCGCGAGGGCGTGAAGCTCACGCGCAAGGAGTTCGACCGCGTGCTCGACGCGGAGGGCGTCTCCGAGATCGCGCCGTCCGCGGGCGAGGACGTCGACGCGCAGCGCCACGAGGTGATGATGCGCGTGGACAGCGACCAGCCCGAGGGCACCGTCGCGGACGTCTACCGCTCGGGATACGAGATGGGCGGGAAGGTACTCCGCCCCGCGCAGGTCACCGTGAGCGAGGGCCCGAGCGACAGCGCGGGCGGAGAGCTCGACGAGTAACGCGGACGATATTTCGGCGGCGTGGCGACCGATTGACGACCGGTTCGTCATAAATCCGCCGGCCCGTTTTTCCGACCGTTCGGAAAACCGCAAGACTGCGCCGACCCGCTCGTTCGTGGTACTCCGTCTCACTAGCAAGGCTTAAAGGGAAAACGCGGCTTAGAAACGGGTAACATGGCAAGTGAGAAGATTCTGGGCATCGACCTCGGCACCACGAACAGCGCGTTCGCGGTGATGGAGGGCGGGGACCCCGAAATCATCGTCAACAGCGAGGGCGACCGCACCACGCCGTCGGTGGTCGCGTTCGACGAGGGCGAGCGGCTCATCGGCAAACCCGCGAAGAACCAGGCCGTCCAGAACTCCGACCAGACCGTCGCGTCCATCAAGCGCCACATGGGCGAGGACTACACGGTCGAACTCGACGGCGAGGAGTACACGCCCGAGCAGATCTCGGCGATGATCCTCCAGAAGATCAAGCACGACGCCGAGGAGTACCTCGGGCAGGACGTCGAGAAGGCCGTCATCACCGTGCCCGCGTACTTCAACGACAAGCAGCGCCAGGCGACCAAGGACGCCGGCGAGATCGCGGGCTTCGAGGTCGAGCGCATCGTCAACGAGCCGACCGCGGCGTCGATGGCGTACGGCCTCGACGAAGACCAGGACCAGACCGTCCTCGTCTACGACCTCGGCGGCGGCACCTTCGACGTCTCCATTCTCGACCTCGGCGGCGGCGTCTACGAGGTCGTCGCGACCAACGGCGACAACGACCTCGGCGGCGACGACTGGGACGAAGCCATCATCGACTACCTCGCCGACGAGTTCGAGAACGAACACGGCATCGACCTGCGCGAGGACGAGCAGGCCCTCCAGCGGCTCAAAGACGCCGCCGAGGAGGCGAAAATCGAACTCTCCTCCCGGAAGGAGACGACCGTCAACCTCCCGTTCGTCACCGCGACCGACTCCGGCCCCGTCCACCTCGAACAGGACATCACGCGCGCGAAGTTCGAGAGCCTCACCGAGGACCTCATCGAGCGCACCGTCGGCCCGACGGAGCAGGCCCTCGAAGACGCCGACCTCGACAAGGGCGACATCGACGAAGTCATCCTGGTCGGCGGCTCCACGCGGATGCCCCAGGTCCAGGAGCAAGTCGAGGAGCTCGTCGGTCAGGAGCCGAAGAAGAACGTCAACCCCGACGAGGCCGTCGCGCTCGGCGCGGCCGTCCAGGGCGGCGTGCTCTCCGGCGAAGTCGACGACATCGTGCTCGTCGACGTCACTCCCCTCAGCCTCGGTATCGAGGTGAAGGGCGGCCTCTTCGAGCGCCTCATCGAGAAGAACACCGCCATCCCGACGACCGCGTCGAAGGTGTTCACGACCGCCGCGGACAACCAGACGAGCGTCCAGATCCGCGTCTTCCAGGGCGAGCGCGAGATCGCCGAGGAGAACGAGCTGCTCGGTGACTTCCACCTCACGGGCATCCCGCCGGCGCCCGCGGGCACCCCCGAAATCGAGGTCACGTTCGAGATCGACGCCGACGGCATCGTGAACGTCGAAGCCGAGGACAAGGGCTCCGGGAACGCCGAGTCCATCACCATCGAGGGCGGCGTCGGCCTCAGCGACGAGGAGATCGAGCAGATGCAGGAGGAGGCCGAACAGCACGCCGAGGAGGACGAGCAGCGCCGCGAGCGCATCGAGGCGCGCAACGACGCCGAGACCGCGATCCAGCGCGCGAACAACCTCCTCGAGGAGAACGAGGAGCTCGTCGACGACGACCTCGAAGCCGACGTGAACGAGGAGATCGAGAACGTCCAGGAGCTCCTCGACGAGGACGACGTCGACCCCGACGAGCTCGAGGAAGCCACCGAGTCCCTCAGCAAGACCCTGCAGGAGATCGGCAAGCAGGCCTACCAGCAGGAAGCCCAGGCGGGCGCTGCAGGCGGTGCGGGCGGCGGCGCGGCCGGTGCCGGCATGGGCGGCATGGGTGGCGCCGGCCCCGGTGCGGGCGGCGACGCCGACGACGAGGAGTTCGTCGACGCCGACTTCGAAGACGTCGAGGAGGATAGCGAGGAGTAAACGCGACTCGCTATCTTCCTCGGCTCGGGAGACGAACGAAGTGAGTCTCCCGGTGTTTCGAGAACCGAGCGCAGCGAGGTTCTCGAAGTCGAAGACAGAACACTAACGCGTAACCGAACGCTGTCCTCGGCCCCCTCGCGGGCCGCTTCTCCTACCATTCGCTCGCTCCCGTAGCGCGCGCTGTCGAGAGGACAGAAGGTTTATGCGCGGCGTCGTGCCCCACTTTGGTATGTCGGACGCCGCCGTGGTCCTCCGCTGGCTGGTGCTGTACGGCGCGTTCCTGGTGGCCGCGCTGCCTATCGCACGGCTGCTGTTCCCGTCCGCGCCCGACGACGGCGCCGGGTTCGCGATTCCCGTCGCCACGCTCGTCGTCACGATGGTCGCGTTCTACGTCGGGCAGTTCACCTTCGGGCCGTGGACCGCGCTCGCGAGCGTCGCGGTCCTGCTCGCGCTCGGCGCCGCGGGGCACGTGCTCGCGCGGCGGCGCGGCCTCGCGGACTACGACTGGAATCGGGTCGCGGGCGCGTTCGCGGTGTTCGCCGCGGGCTTCGGGTTCGTGCTCGCGCTGCGCTCGATGAACCCCGTGATGAGCGGCTGGGGCGGTGAGAAGTTCCTCCACACCGGACTGTTGAACGCGGTGCTGCGCGCGGAAGCGCTGCCGCCCGAGGACATGTGGTACGCGGGGAAGCCGGTGCGCTACTACTACGGGCTCCCGGTGTTCAACGCGGTCGCGGCATTCCTCACGGACACGAGCGTGGAGTACGTCCACAACGTCGCGCTCGCGGGCTACTTCGGGACGCTCGTCGTGGGCGCGTACTCGCTGTGCGGCTGGATCACGCGCGACCGCGGCTACTCGCGGCGCCTCGGCGGCGCGCTCGGCGTGTTCTTCGTGGCGTTCGCCGGCAACGCCGTCACCATCGTTCGGTTCGCGCTCGGGCAGCTGCCCCGCGACCTCGCCGTGAAGTGGGGCCGGGCGGCGTTCAACGTGAACCGCGCGGACTACCCCCAGATTCTGTTCGAGCAGTCGTCGCTGTCCTCGTGGGGGTGGTGGGACACCCGCTACGTCGTCGAGGGGACGCTCCAGGAGTTCCCGCTGTACTCGTTCGTGAAGGCGGACATGCACGGCCACACGGTGACGACGGGGTTCCTCGTGCTGGCGGCGGCGCTGGCGTACGCGTACGTGCAGGCGCCGGCGACCGCACGGACGCGCCGCGCCGGCCTGCTGTTCGGCGGGCTCGGCGCCGTCGCCGGCTACTTCGGCGTGACGAACACGTGGTCGCTGCCGAGCGCCGTCGGGATGGCGTGGCTCGCGGCTGTCTACGCCGGCCCGCATCCCGCGACGCTACTGCCTGAACGAGCCGGCGACCGACTCCGCGCCGTCGAGCCCGACCCCGAGCGCTCGCGCGTCTCGCTGGTGCTCGCGGAGGGGTGGCGGACCGTGCTCGCAGCCGTGGTCGCGGCGGGCGTCGGCGCCGTCGGGTACGCGCTCGCGTCGCCGTTCCTACTCGCGAGCGTGCCGCCGAACGAGGGCATCGGGCTGTTCCCCCCGCGCACGACCGCTGCGGGCGTACTGCTCGTCTACGGTGCCTTGCTCGCGCTGTTCGCGACGTACCTGTTCACGCGGCTCACCGCCATAGAGGACAGTGAGGGCGCCGACGCGCTGAAGGCGCTGGCCGCGGTCGCAGTCGTCGTCGCAGTCGGCGCACTCGTCGGGGACCTCGGCGCCATCGCCGTCCTGCTGCCAGTGGTCGCGGGCGCGTGGCTCGCGATGCGTCTCCGGGAGTCCGCGGGCTTCGAGGCGATGCTCGTGGTGGCCGGCGTCGGCCTCGTGCTCGCGATGGAGCTCGTCCATGCCAAGGTTCACCCGTTCGAGCTCGCGCGCTGGAACACCACGCTGAAGGTCGCCATCCAGGGGTGGGTGTTCTGCGGGCTCGCCGCCGGGCCTATCGCCGCCATCCTCCTCGGCGACGTTCGGGCTGCCGCTCCCTCACCCTCCGAGATTCGGTCGAGCGGCGCCGCAACTGGGGCCGCCGTCGTCTCCGTCGTGCTCGCGCTCGTGCTGGTGTCGTCGGCGCTGTTCGCGCCGCTGGTCGTCGCCTCGGACGTCGTCGACCCGTACCAGGCGGGCGTGGAGCCCTCACTGGACGGGTACGCCGAACACCGGAGCGCGCACCCGCAGCAGGTCGCCGCGATGGAGTGGTTCGAGAACGAGGTGAGCACCACGCAGTCCGTGCTCTGGATGGAGCGCGAGACGGGGACGCCGCCGTTCGTCGAGAAGCCCGGGCAGAGCCGCGGCTGGCAGAACCCCGTCTCCACGCTCACCGGCCTGCCGACGGTCGCGGGCTGGTTCCACGAGACCGGCTACCGGGGCGACGAGCCGTACTACCAGCGCGTCAGCGACGTAGAGGTCCTCTACGAGACGACGGACGCCCGCTCGCGGGCGGTGCTGCTCGACAAGTACGACGTCCAGTACGTCTGGGTCGGGCCGCTGGAGCGCGAGGAGTACGACGTCGCCGCGCTCGCCGACGACCCCGGAATCGAGCGCGCGTACGCCAACGACGCCGTCACCGTCTACGAGGTCGACCACGACGACCTCGCCGGCGAATCCGACGAGTAACCTACCTGACCGGGCCCCGATTTTCCCGCGTCGACGCGCCCAACGCCGGCAAGCGGGCGTTTCAAGTGTCTCAACGGGATACGTACGCGTAACGAATGAGCGAGGACTTCTACGACGCACTCGGCGTCTCCCGGGACGCCTCCGAGGACGAAATCAAGCGGGCGTACCGCGAGAAGGTCTCGGAGTACCACCCGGACGTCAACGACGACCCGGACGCCGAGGAGAAGTTCCGGAAGATACAGAAGGCCAAGGACGTCCTCACCGACGAGGAGAAGCGCCAGCGCTACGACCAGCTCGGCCACGAGCGCTACACGGAAGCCGAGAAACGCGGCGGCGGCGGTGGCGGTGCAGGTGCCGGCGGGATGGGCGGCGGCCCGTTCGGCGGTGCCAGCGGCGGCGCGGGCGGCATGGGCGACATCTTCGACCAGTTCTTCGGTGGCGGCGGCCGCGGCGGGCAGGGCCCCCAGCAGGGCCGCGACCTCCGCACCCGGCTCTCCATCTCGCTCGAAGAGGCCTACGAGGGCGTCCAGAAGCAGGTCACGGTCCGGCGGCCCGAGGAGTGCCCGGACTGCGACGGCGCGGGCTACCCCGACGACGCAGACGTACGCACGTGCCCGCAGTGCGACGGCCAGGGGCAGGTCACGCAGGTCCGCCAGACGCCGCTCGGCCGCGTCCAACAGACCCAGGAGTGTTCTCGCTGCGGCGGTGACGGCGAGCTCTACTCCGAGACGTGCTCGACGTGCAGCGGCCAGGGACAGGTCCGCGAGCGCGCCACGCTCACCGTCGACGTCCCCGCCGGCATCCGCACCGGACAGACGCTCCGCATGGACGGCGAGGGCGCGCCCGGCGACCGCGGCGCCCGCAACGGCGACCTCCTCGTCGAAGTCGAAGTCGAGGACCACCCGGACTTCGAGCGCGACGGCGACGACCTCCACCACCGCCACGCCGTCTCCTTCCCGCAGGCCGTCTTCGGCGCCGAAATCGAAGTCCCCACCCTCGACGGCGGCGCCACCTTTGACCTCGACGCCGGCACCCAGAGCGGCGAGACATTCCGCCTCCAGGGCAAGGGCATGCCCCGCCTCCGCGGCCGCGGCACCGGCGACCTCTACGTCACGGTCCAGGTCGTCACGCCCGAGTCGCTCAACGACGAACAGCGCGAAGCCTTAGAGCAGTTCGCGGAAGCCGGCGGCGAAGAGATCGACGTCGACCAGGGCTTCTTCGAGAAACTGAAGAACTCCTTCTAAGCGACCTTTTACGCTGCGCTCGGCGGCTTCGCCGCCTCGCTCGGTAAAAGCTCGGCCAAAAGCGCCGTCGGACCCCCTTCGGGGGTCCTCGGCGCCCGCGCTCACTTCGCTCGCGCGGTGAACCGCTTCGCTCGGGCTCTTCGAGTCGCTCGCTCGCGGATGCTAGCTCGTCGGTTGGCGGATGTCCCACTACCTGCGTAGATTCAAGTAGGAAGCCGGGACCAACCCAGCGCGTGACCTGACGAATCGTCGGCCGGGGGAGGCGGGAGCGCGGCAGTCCCGGTCGGTTCGTGGTGCCGCCTGCCAGCCCTACTCGTACTCGTAGAAGCCCTTCCCGGTCTTCTTGCCGAGGTCGCCGGCGTCGACCTTGCGCTTGAGGAGGTACGCGGGCTTGTAGCGGTCGCCGAGCTCCTCGTGCAGCGTCCGGCTGGCGTCCAGACAGACGTCGAGGCCGATGTGATCGGCGAGTTCGAGCGGCCCCATCGGGACGTTCGTGCCGAGTCGCATCCCCTTGTCGAGGTCTTCCTTCGTCGCGACGCCCTCGTCGAACGCGCGGATGCCCTCGTTGATCCACGGCATCAGCACGCGGTTCGTCACGAACCCGGGCTTGTCGTCGGACTCCCACGTCTCCTTGCCGAGGTCTTCGGCGAAGTCGTGCGCGAGCTCGACGGCCGCCTCGCTGGTCTTCTCGCCGACGACGACCTCGACGCCCTTCATCACGGGTACGGGATTCATGAAGTGGAGGCCGACGACGCGGTCCTCGCGCTCGGTCGCGGACGCGATGGTCGTGATCGAGAGCGTCGACGTGTTCGTCGCGAGCGGGACGCCCTCGGCGAGTTCGTCGTCGAGATCCGCGAAGATGTCCTGCTTGACGTCCATGTTCTCGACGGCGGCCTCCACGACGAGGTCCGCGTCCGCGAGGTCCGCGAGTTCGGTCGTTCCGGCGATGCGGTCGAGGATGGCCTCGCGCTCGTCCGTCCCGATTTCGTCTTTCTCGACGAAGCGGCCGAGGGAGTCCTCGATGCGGTCGAAGCCGTCCTCGACGAGCTCCGTCTCGATGTCCCGCATCACCACGTCGTAGCCCGCGGTCGCGGCGACCTGCGCGATGCCGGCGCCCATCGTGCCGGCGCCGACGACGCCCACGGTGTCGATGTCTCGGAGGTCCATAGTTCCGGTTCCGGCGGGCGTTCACCTAAGAATGCCGGAACGTGGAAACACTCAAGCACCTCCGGGGGCTTCCCTCCAGCAACTGTGGGAGACGAGGACGCGGACGACGGGCTGCTGTCGCTGAAGTTCGTCGGCCCAGCGACGGCAGACGTCCTCGCGGCGGCCGGCATCGACGCCGAGGACCTCGCGGCGAAGTCGGTCTCGCACGCCGAGCTCGTCGAGGCCGGCGTCAACCCCGGGGTCGCCGCGCGCATCCGGCGCGAGCACTCCCTCCAGTGGTCGTTCTCGGGCGGTGAAGACCTCGACAGGCGCGCCGAGCAGGTTCGCGGCCTCCACGACGAGGAACGCGAGTGGGTGGCCGCGAGCTACGGCGACGACGAGGCGTCCGCGGACGGCAGCGGTGACGCGGCCGCCGAGGAGTCGGCGTGGCAGCGTCAGTCGGCGAGCTCGAGCGACGCCGAGGGCGGCGACCAGGCCGCCGAGGAGTCGGCGTGGCGCGAGCGGTCGTGGCCGAACGGCGAGGACAGCGAGCCGTCGCCGGAGCGCGACGAGGCGACGTGGCGCGAGCAGTCGACGCCGACGCCCGTGACCGCCGTCGAGGGCGTCGACGAGACGGCCGCGAAACTGCTGGCTCGCGCGGGCGTCACGTCGGTTCGCAGTCTCGCGACCGCACACGTCGAGCACGTCGCGGACTCGCTGGGCGTCGACGAGGAGCGTATCGCGGCGTGGAAGCGCGCGGCCGCCGACAACGACCAGTAGTTACTCGGAGTGTAGTCAAAGTACGGAATTCGTGGGGTTCGCGAGCCCTCGCGGACAGTTAGACACTTATGCGTCCTCGTTGCACGTTCTGATGATGCGCCCCTTCGAGGACTCTCCGATTTCGCGCGATGGGAAAGTACTGATTCTCGCGTACGACCACGGCCTCGAACACGGGCCCGTGGACTTCGAGGAAGTGCCAGAGACGAAGGACCCCGGCGTAGTCTGGGACGTCGCGACGCACGACGCGGTGTCTGCGATGGCCGTCCAGAAGGGCGTCGCGGAGGCGTACTACCCGTCCTACGAGGACGACGTGAACCTGCTCGCGAAGCTCAACGGCACGTCGAACCTCTGGATGGGCGAGCCGGACTCCGCGGTGAACTGCTCGGTCGACTACGCTGCCGAACTCGGTGCGGACGCGGTCGGGTTCACGCTGTACGGCGGATCGAACCACGAGATCGAGATGGCCGAGGAGTTCCGGAAAGCGCAGGAGACGGCCCGCGAACACGACCTCCCGGTCGTGATGTGGTCGTACCCGCGCGGGCAGGGCCTCAAAGACGACACGTCCCCGGACACCATCGCGTACGCGGCGCGGCAGGCGCTGGAACTCGGCGCCGACATCGCGAAGGTGAAGTACCCCGGGAGCTCGGACGCGATGTCGCACGCCGTCGACATGGCCGGCCCGACGGAGGTCGTGATGTCCGGCGGGTCGAAGACCAGCGACCGCGACTTCTTGGGGTCCGTGAAGGGCGCCATCGACGCGGGCGCCGTCGGGCTGGCGGTCGGTCGGAACGTCTGGCAGCGCGAGCAACCGGAGCCGTTCCTCGACGCGCTCGAAGCCGTCATCTACGAGGAGACGAGCGTCGACGAGGCGCTCGACAGAATCTGATGGTCGTCGACAGCGTCTTCGACGTCGTCGCGGACGCGGCGCCCGAGATTCGCGAGGGGCTGCCGGAGCGCCGCGCGAAGGCGGCCACGGAGAACGTCTCCGGGGACGAACAGCTGGAAGCGGACGTGTGGGCCGACGAGGTGCTGTTCGAGCGCCTCGCGGACCTGAACGGCGTGAACTGGTACGCCAGCGAGGAGCGCGAGGGCGTCGAGGTGGTGGGTGACGCCGACGACGGGTACGCGGTCGCGATCGACCCGCTGGACGGCTCCTCGAACGTGAAGTCGAACAACCCCTGCGGGACGGTGCTCGGCGTCTACGACGAGGCGGTGCCGGCGTCGGGTCGGAGCCTCGTGGCGGCGGGGTTCGTGCTGTACGGCCCGATTACGACGATGACCGTCGCCCGGGATGGCGACGTCACGGAGTACCTCGTGGAGGCCGACGGTCGTACGGACCTCGGCGACGTGGACGTCCCGGACGACCCAGTCGTCTACGGGTTCGGCGGGCGCGTACCGGACTGGACCGAGGAGTTCGAATCGTACGTCCGTGACGTCGAGGACGACCTGAAGCTCCGGTACGGCGGCGCGATGATCGCGGACGTGAACCAGGTGCTGACGTACGGCGGCGTCTTCGGCTACCCGGGCCTGCAGTCCCGGCCGGAGGGGAAGCTGCGCGCGCTCTTCGAGTCGATGCCGATCGCGTACGTCGTCGAGCAGGCGGGCGGCGCGTCCACGGACGGCTCGCAGTCGCTGCTGGACGTCGATCCGGACGACGTCCACGAGCGGACGCCGACGTTCGTCGGGACCCAGTCCGTCGTCGACGACCTGGAGGCCGCGCTACCGGACTGACTTTTACGACCCGGCCCCTCTCGTCGCGTATGTGTGGCCGGTACGCGCTGTTCAGCGACCC
>SDGW01000389.1_pt1 | contig 18635 bp, 21 predicted proteins | sample 2873831 | NCBI WGS metagenome assembly SDGW01 (sample SAMN08132700, study PRJNA421101) | hypersaline lake metagenome | isolation source: celular fraction 0.22 microns magnesium sulfate-rich crust from ephemeral... | place: Spain: Penahueca Lagoon, Toledo | collected 2011-07
GAGTACGAGCTCCAGGCCACCGTCACCGAGAACGGCGTCAACGTCGAAGACCGCTTCTGGCACCAGTTCCTCGACCGCGACGTCCCCGACCCCGCCGGCACCGACCGCCACGCCTGCGTCGACAACGAGATCAGCGTCACCCCGCTGACTGTTCCTCACTCGGTCGCCGACGGCGCCACCCCGGGCGGCCTCCTATAGACGCACTTTTTGCGCTGCGGGGTCGCCTGCGGCGACCCCTCGGCAAAAACTTGCAGAAAAAGCACTCCTCCCTCACTTCGCGCTCTTCGAGCGCTCCGTTCGGTCGTCGGCCTCCACTCGTTCGCTTCGCTCACTCGTGGAGTGAACTGCTTCGCTCTGGTCCTTCGGACCACTCGCTCGCGGATGCTCCATTACCGGCTGCGTAGGTTCAAGTACCAGAACGCGACCAACCCCGTGCGTGACCTGAGCTCCGTCGCGGGGCGCTCCGAGCCGAGCAATCGGTACGCTGAGTGCGGCGACCGCCCCGCGAGAACAAGCCGCCTGTGAGCCCCCTTACAACCGCTTGCTGACGTACGGGCCGTCCTACCGGTAACCCAGCTTCTGCTTGTAGTACTGGCGCGCGCCGATGCCACGACGACCTTTTGCGCTGCGCTCGGCGCGATGCGCCTCGCTCGGCAAACGCTCGGCCAAAAGCACCCCTCACTCCCTTCGGTCGTTCGTCGGCCCGCTCGCTCACCCCGTTCGCTCGCGGTGAATCGCTCACAGCCGCTTGCTGACGTACGGGCCGTCCTGCCGGTAACCCAGCTTTTGCTTGTAGTACTGGCGCGCGCCGATTCCCGAGATGACGCTGAGCTTCCCGAAGCCGGCGTCGGCGGCCATCTCCTCGGCGCGCTCCATCAGGCGGCGGCCGTAGCCCTGGTGCTGGTGCTGGCCGTCAGCCGTGTCGTCGCCAACGCCGACTTCGCCGCCGTAGACGTGGAGCTCGCGGAGCAGCGCCGCGTCCTCCAGTTCGTCGCGGACCGGGTCGTTCGGGAAGCGCAGGCGTGCGAACCCCACGAGGAGGTCCCTCTCGAAATCCTCGAAGCTGATGAAGTGCTCCGTACCACCCGCAGCGTCGTACGTCGTGACGTCAAGTTCGACGTTCTCCGGGTCCTCATCGTTCATCCCGGCCTCCCGACAGCGGATGCACTCGCAGGTGTAGCCGTGCTCGTCCATCTTCTCCCAGGCGAGCTGGCGGAGGTTCGACTTCCAGACGCCCGCGTCGATGTGGTCCGCGGGGATGTCCCGCTGGACGCGCTGGAGGCGCGTGTACCGCGGAATCATGTCCATGATCTCCGCGACGAGCTCCGCGGCCTCCTCGTTGCGCAGCGGCTGGAACTCCTCGTTGCGCCACATGTCGTACGTGACGGTGTCGCGGACGACGAGCGTCGGGTATATCTTGAGGTAGTCCGGCTTCCACTTCTCGTCCTCGAACAGCCGCCGGAAGTCCTCCAGGCACATCTCCTTGCTCATGCCCGGCTGGCCCGGCATCATGTGGAAGCCGACCTTGAACGCGGCGTCCCGCAGCCGACGGTTCGCGTCGATGGACGCCTGCACGCCGTGCCCGCGGTGCATTTCGCGGTTGATGCGCTCGTAGGTCGTCTGGACGCCCACCTCCACCTTGGTGCCGCCGAGGTCGAGCATCCGACTCACCTGCTCGGGGTCACACCAGTCGGGCTTCGTCTCGAACGTCGTCCCGATGTTCCGGATGTCGCCGTGCTCGTTCTCCGCGATGACGTCTTCGAGGTAGGAGAACTCGTACGCCTCGGGGTCTTGCGCGAACGACTCCGTATCGGAGGGATCGGGCTCCTGTTCGGGGTCGAAGTCGTTGAGGGCTTCGAGCGCTCGCTTCACGAACCACTCCTGGTAGTCGTGGCTGCGCGCGGTCATCGTCCCGCCCATCACGATGAGCTCGACCTTGTCGATCGGGTGGCCGATCTCCCGGAGCTGGTGGAGCCGCAGCGTCACCTGGCCGTACGGGTCGTAGTCGTTCTGCACGCCGCGGGCGGCTGCGGGCTCGTGGCCCGTGTACGACTGACTCGACGAGAACTCGCTGGCAGGGCCGCCCGGACAGTACAGGCACTTGCCGTGCGGGCACATGTGCGGGCTCGTCATGATGGCGACCGGCGTCACGCCCGACGCAGTCCGCACGGGCTTGCGCTGGAGGACGTCTTCGAGGTCCTCGCGGCGGTGCTCCGGCGCGAAGTCCAGCAGGTCGGAGTGCTTGGGCACCTTCGACGCGGAGTGCTCCGAGCACACCTCGAGCTTCGCGCTCTCGACATCGTCCTCGTCGACGTCCCCCTCGAGGATGCGTTCGACGAGCTCCTCGCAGGCGGCCTCGAATGCGGAATCGGCGTCCGCGCTCATTACTCCGTAGAAGCCCCCGAGCGCGAAAAAGCGTGTCGTTGCGTTACGCGAGCTGGTCGGCGATGGCGTCGACGACGGCGTCGACGACCGCTTCCTGCTCGCCGGAGAGGAACTCGATGCGGCCGTCGCGGGCGCCCCGCGGCTCGACGCCGGCGTCCGGGAGTTCGTCGGCGACCGTCTCGCCGGCCGCGCGCACGTCGACCGCGCCGTCGCTGCGGACGCGGATCTCGTCGCCGCTCACGCCGACGAGCACGTCCGCGCGGTCGCGGCGCCGGTAGAGCGCGTCGAGCAGCAGGTCGACCGGCGGGAAGTCGTACTGGTGGGTGTACGCGTCGACGTCCAGCGTCTCGAACGCGACGCCGTCCTGCCCGCGGACTTCGAGGTGGGGTTCGGCGGTCGCGAGCTCGGTGTCGAGGCGTTCGCGGAACTGCTCGGAGACGTGCTCGATGAGCGAGTCGTCGGCTTCCCCCCAGAGCAGGTCCGAGATGAGCTCGCGCTTGTCCTCGTAGGACTGGTAGAACGCCTCCAGCGCGATGGCGTCCCGGAGGTCGGCGAGCGTGTCCGCGCTGTAGTCGGTCTGCGCCGCGAGGTCCGCGTACGCTCCCGGCGTGTCCGCCCAGTAGGCGATCGCGGGCAGGTGGTAGAGGTCCCCGCGGACGTCGCCGTTGACGAGCGCGGCGAGCTGGGAGCCGAGCGCGCCCGTGTTCACGGGCGGCTCGCCGGCGACCGTCGGGCTGACGAGTACGTCGGCGCCCGCGGCGTCGTCGGTGTAGCCGCCGTCGATGGCGACCGTGTCGGCGTCGTAGATGTCCAGGAGGTCGATGGCGTCCGTGGACTCGCTGGTGGAGCCGGCGCCGACGAGCACGAACAGCGGGTGTTTCTCGTCGTGGCGCTCGGCGGCTTCGAGCATGCTGGTGACGTCGCCGGTGGCGTCGTCGATGGTGTAGAAGGCGTCGTCGAGCGGGCGGCGGTCGACGTAGTGGTACTCGGCGTCCTCGCGAGCGTGCTCGTCGCGGATGAGCGGCAGGAGTGCGCGCTCGATGGCGGTGCCGGCGACGTAGCCCTCGACGGTCGCCGTGTGGCGGACGATGACCGGGCGGGCTTCGACGACGGCGCGCCGAATCTCGGTGGCGGCGTCGACGAGGTCGTCGAGGACGGCTTCGACGGCGTCGTCGTCGGCGAGCAGTTCGGTGTCCTCGGGCGTGGCGCGCTCGGTGAGCGCGTCCTCCATTCGGGCTTCGACGGCTTGGGCGTCCGCGCCGTCGAGTTCCACGAGCTCCTCGGTCTCGACCTGGAGTTCGCCGCGGCGGCGCTCGACTTCGCCCACGATGCGGGCGACCGCGCCGGCTTCGACGTCGGGGTAGGCGCGGACGCCGGCCTCGACGAACGCGGCGCAGTCGATGGCGCCGGTCTCGTCGGCGAGCTCGAACACCGTCGGGCCGCTGGTCTGGCGGACGCTCGCGAGTTCACCCTCGACGGCGACCGTCTCGTCGACGTGGTCGTCGAGGTTCGCGATGGCGACGCGTTCCACGTCCTCGTCGTCTTCCGTGTCGGACGCGTCGGCGAGTTCGCGCTCGTCGTCCGAGTCGTCGGATTCGGCAGTTTCGGGCCCGCTGTCCGATTCCGTTTCCTGCTTCGGGGCCGCCGATTCGGTCTCGTCGCCGAGCTCGAACTCGGCGTCGTCCTCCGTGACCGGCGTACCGCCGTCGGCGGTGCTGGTCTCGCTGTCCTCGTCGTCGGGGAGTTCGGCGTTCGAGTCGGCGTCGGGGTCGTCGACGAGGTGGCCGCGGAAGTCGCGGTCGTCCTGTCGAATCGACCAGCCGAGGTCGACGTTGTCGTTGTCGTGGACGTCCGTGACCTGGACGTACACTTCGTCGCCGGCGTCCCACGCGAGGGATTCGAGGCGACCGGGGACTTCGCTGCGGTGGAGCAGGCCGGTGACGGAGTCACCGACGTCGACGAAGACGCCGAAGTCGGCGAAGCCGTCGATGGTTCCCTTGTAGTAGCGACCGGGCGTCAGTTCGTCGGGAGAGCTGCCGCGGAACTCGAAGGCGACGTCCTCCTCGTGGGTGTCACAGACACGGCCGTCCGCGGAGGAGCCGCAGATGATACACGTACCCATTTGCTTCGAGAAAGCGGGTGCTGCCGTAAACGATTATCGAAACGCCGCCCGGAACGCGCGCGCTGTGAGCCGTCGCCGCCGTCACTCGAAGACGGGGCTGTCGGCTTCGAGCGCCTCGACGTCGGCGACGATTTCTCGGACTTGTTCGGGGAACAGCGCGACCTGCACTTCGTTGCCGTCGTCGTCCTCGAAGACGAGTTTCACGCGCTTGTCGCCGAACTCGCGGGCCTCGGCGGACTCGACGTCGAAGAGCTTGGCTTCGGCGGTCTTGTTCGACGGACCGACGTTCTGGATGGCGCCGTCCGTGAGTTCCACCATGAACTCGGAGAGGTTGATGTTGAGCACGCGAGTGGGTTCGCGGGCGACGCACTAAACAGCGAGCACCGCGGCGGCGCGGCCGACCCACGGCATGACGTCCGCGGTCCGCGGGAACACCGCGGCGGTCGCGGCGAACCAGCCGAAGCCGGAGCCGTACGCGAGCACGCCGGGAACGACCGCGGCGGCGAGGGCGCGCGGGAGCGACGTGTCGTGGACGATGCGCGTGCCGAGGACGAGCAGCGCGAACGCCCACAGCCCGCAGACGAACGTCACCGCGGGCATCGAGACGCCGACGAACGCGCAGGGCGCGCTGGCGTACGCGAGCACCTGGACGGTCTCGCTGACGCCGCCGCGGTCGGGCGCGACGGCCGCGAGAGCGAGCGTCTCGACCGCGGAGAGCGCGTGCAGCGCCGCGGGCGCGACCAGGAGCACGGCGAGCGCGAGCGTGAGCGCGGCGGCGAGCCACGTCGGCGCGGGGAACGCCAGCGCGCGGCTCGGGTCGAGGAGGAGTCGCGTTCCCTGCACGACGAGGACGACGGCCATCGCGAACACGAGTCCGGGCGCCTGGTCGCCGGGCGAGACGGCTTCCTCGAAGAACGTCGCCGGGTTCACGAGCACCTGCGTGAACGACTTCGCGAGCCCGACCGGCCCACGCTCGCGGCCGCCCTCCGGCTCGACCCACGTGGTCATCTCAGTCCCGTTCGACGACGTGGCAGTTCCGGCAGCGCGCCTCGTAGGACTCCTCCGCGCCGACCATAATTGTGGGGTCGTCGTAGTGGGCGGGCTCGCCCTCGATGAGCCGCTGGTTCCGGGTCGCGGGCTCGCCGCCCTGCGTGCAGATGGCCCGGAACTTCTCGACGTACTCGGCGACCGCCATCAGCTGCGGGATGGGGTCGAAGGGCTCCCCGCGGAACGTCTGGTCGGTGCCGGAGACGACGACGCGGCGACCGTTGCTCGCGAGGCTCTGGCAGACTTCGACGAGTTCGTCGGGGAAGAAGTTCGCCTCGTCGACGGCGACGACCTCCTCGCCGTTGAGGTGGCTGGGAATCTTCGAGACGCCCTCCGCGGTGGTGTCGACGACCCTCGCGTCCCACGTGCGGCCGGCGTGCGAGCCGAGCGTCGACTCGCCGTACCGGTCGTCGATGGCGGGCGTGAACGCGGCGACCTCCTGGCCGGCGATCTCCGCGCGCCGCAGCCGCCGCAGCAGCTCCTCCGTCTTCCCGGAGAACATCGACCCCGTGATGACCTCCACCCACCCGGAGTTCGTGATCGCGTGCATGCTCGGAACGGGGGCAGTCGGGCGGCAAAACGCTTGCTCATCTCGCGCGCCGTCACGCGCCCTCGTTCTGCTCGCTCTCGAAAGTGTGGGGCTCGGGCTCGATGTTCGCGTACCGGACGACGCGCTCGCCGAGCGTCGCCACCCGTTGTTCGAGGTTCTCGTCGGCGAGCTCGCCGCCCTCGACGCGCGAGGAGGCGTTCGGCACGGCGGCCTGGTACGGGAGCACCCACGCGTCGAGCGCGCGCAGCACCGACCGGAGGTGGTCGAGCGCCGTGATGGGGAAGCTGCCGCCGGCGACCGCGAGCAGGCCGACGGTCTTGCCCTCGAACTCGTCGAACCCGCAGTAGTCGATGGCGGTCTTCAGCGGCGACGCGTAGCTGCCGTGGTACATCGGCGTGGCGAGCACGACGGCGTCCGCGGCGCGAACGCGCGCGGTGAGCGCGGCTGCGTCGCCGGGGTCGTCGCGGTCCGGGTCGAAGACCGGGAGGTCGAGTTCGCGGAGGTCCACGAGGTCGGTGTCGGCGCCGAGGTCGGCGGCCTCGTCGAGCGCGCGGCGGAGCGCGATGCGGGAGACGCTGGCGTCCCGGAGGCTCCCGCAGACGCCGACGACGTGCGTGTCACTCATGGGCCCGTAGTCGGTCCCAGCGGGCAAAAATCCACCCGCACATTCTTCCGGCGGGCAGCCATCAGGTCGATGCATGTACGACGACGTCTTGTTGCCGACCGACGGGAGCGACGCGGCGGACGCGGCGGTACCCCACGCCATCGAGCTCGCGGACCGCTACGGCGCCCGGCTGCACGTCCTCTATGTCGCGGACACCACGGAGTACAGCACCGTCACGTTCGAGAACGAAGTGGTTGACCCGCTCGAACAGGAAGGCCGCGGCGTCGTCGACGAGGTCGTGGAGACGGCGTCCGCACATAACGTCGAGACGGTCGGTTCCGTGCTGAAGGGCGGCGCGTACAAGACCATCCTCCAGTACGTCGACGACGAGGGGATCGACGTCGTGGTGATGGGGACGCACGGCCGCCGCGGCCTCGACCGCGCGCTCCTGGGGAGCGTCACCGAGCGCATCGTCCGCACCTCGGACGTGCCCGTGCTGACCGTCCGAGAGGACGACCAGGAGTAGCCGACTGCGAGCGCACCCACCGCCCTCAGATTCCTCGTATCGTCTCGATAGCGCCGAACGACTCCAGAATCATCCACGCGAGGAAGACGGCGTACAGCGCGAGGAAGCCGACGGCCTCGCGGTCAGTGAGTTCGAGGTGCGTCCGAGTGGTGACGACGAACACGAGCGTCGCGAGCGCCAGGAATCCCATCGTCGGCACCGCGACGCGGAAGTCGATGGTGGCGGTGCCCGCGAGGAGGACGCCGAGCGGAATGGCGACGAGGAGGTTGAACGTGTTGCTGCCGAGGACGTTCGTGATACTGGTGACGCTCTCGCCGTTCTTCGCGGCGCGGACGCTGACGATGGCGTCCGGGAGGCTGGTCGCGGCGGCGATGACGGTGACGCCCCAGAGGAACGTCGGGGTGTCGAACGCCGCGCCCAGCGAGAGCGCTGCGCGCACGATCGCTTCGACGCCGACCGCGATGACAACCAGCGCGGCCGCGAGCACGGCCCACTCGCGGAGCGCGCTCACGTCGGGCGCGGGCTCCGGGACGTGCTCGGCAGCGTCCTGCTGGTGGAGGAAGACGTAGATGCCGTACGTGGCCAGCGGGACGAGCGCGAGCGGCGGCGTGAGGATGGCCGCCCGGTTCGTGCCGCCGGGGACGTAGGTCGCGCCGAGCGCGAACATCAAGAAGAGGACGAGAATAGAGATGATGTAGAACTGCGCGTCCTTGTGGACGATGTCCCGCGTGGTCGTCAGCTCCTCGCTGGAGAACGCCGACAGCGCCGGAATCACGAGGAGGTTGAAGATGGCGCTCCCGACGATGGCGCCGACGCCGAGCGAGAACTCGCCGTGGACGACCGTGCTGATGACGATGGAGCTGATCTCCGGGAAGCTCGACCCGACCGCGACGACGATGGCGCCGTGGACGGCGACCGGGAGGCCGTAGTACTTGCTGAGGCGTTCGGCGGCGCGCTCGAAGAAGCCGCTCCCCTTCCAGATGACGGCGGTACCAGCTATCAGCAACAGCAGCGGGACGAGGAGCGCGGCCATTGGGCGTACCGTACAGTCGACGCTCGGTTATGCGTTCCCCACTCGGAACGAGCGCAGGCCGGAGACGCGCTCGGCCCCTCACGTCGCGAGGCGCGCGACTGTCTCCTCGCCGCGGTCTTCGAGTTCGACGAGGCCGTCGTCGGCGAGGTCCACGAGTAAGTCCCGGAGCCACTCGCGGCCGGTGTCGCCGCCGTAGTCGACGCGCACCCGCGGGCCGAGCTCGTCGAGTTCGAGTTCGCCGTGCTCGCGGAGCGCGCCGACCGCGCGGCCGCGCTTCTGGCGGCGGCTCCCCTCGAACGTCGACTGCTCGGGGACGTCCGGCGCGGAGAAGTCGCCCGAGGCGTACGCCGCACACCACTCCCGCCACGGGCAGTCGGCGGCGTCGCAGTCCGGCGACTTCCCGCAGGCCACGCCGCCTAACTCCATGATCGCGTTGTTCCAGACTTCGGACTCGCCGTCGGGCAGCAGTTCGTTCGCGGCCGCCTCGAAGGCCGCGTCGTCGTCCGGCACGTCGAACGCGCGGTAGAGTACGCGCTTGACGTTCGTGTCGACGACCGCGTCGCCGTTGTTGAACGCGAACGACGCGACGGCGTTGGCGGTGTACGGTCCGACGCCCATCAGCTCCGAGAGCTCGTCCGGCGTTTCCGGGAACTCGCCCTCATATTCGTTTTCGACCTGCCGGGCGGCCTCGTGGAGGTACTTCGCGCGGTTGTTGTACCCGAGGCTGTTCGCCGACCAGAACCCGACGACGTCCGCGCGGTCGGCGGCCGCGAGGTCCGCGGTGGTCGGCCACCGCTCGAGGAACGCGTGGAAGGCGTCCTCGACGCGAGAGAGCTGGGTCTGCTGGCTCATCACCTCGGAGACCAGGATCGCGTACGGGTCGGTGGTCTCCCGCCACGGGAACTCGCGGTGGCCGTCCTCGTACCACGCGACGAGCGCGTCCCGCACCGCGTCGACGTCGCTGGGGAGCGCGTACTCCCCGTCCCCCTCGGTCATGGACGGACGTAGTTCGGTCGCGCGCTTAGGGGTGGTGGTTCGAGCCGCCGCGTTGCAGCCGCAGAGAACGCCCGCGGCGGTTAAGTCCCAGTCCGCGAAACTACGGGACAATGCGACGAAACGTCCTCCACGCGGTGGCCGTTGCCACCCTGCTCGTGACCGCCGGCTGCACCGGTCTCTCGGCGGGTGGCGACGGGACGCCGGACGCGGCCCAGCTACAGGACGACGCGGCGGCCGCGATGGCGGACGCCGAGACGTACCGGATGGAGATGCGGATGAACGTCTCCGCAGGCGGTCAGTCGATGACGATGACCCAGGACGCGGTCTTCGACCACGAGGCCGAGCGGGCGCGCGTGGACGCGACGTCGGCCGGCCGGTCGACGACGACGTACATCGACGGCACGACGGCGTACGTGAACGCCGGCGGCGTCTGGCGCACCCAGGACCTCTCGGAGGTGGAGCCGTGGAACGACAGCTCGGGCATCCGCCAGCAGCGGTCCGTGCTCCGATCCGCGAACGTCACCGTGAACGGGTCGGCGACCGTCGACGGGGTCGAGACGACCGTGCTCTCGGTCGATCCCGAGACCGAGGAGCTCCAGTCGCTCGTCACCCAGCGGACCGGGAGCCTCGACGTCGTCGAAGTCGAGGACGCGACCTACCGGATGTACGTCGCCAACGACACCCACCGGCTGCGGCAGGTCGAGACGGACCTGGAGATGACCGTCGGCGGGCAGTCCGCGGTCGCCGACGCTACCACGACGTTCTCCGGGTACGGCGAGCCGGTGAACGTATCGGTGCCCGAGGAAGCCACCGCGCAGGACCAGGCTGCGCTCGCACCCGTCGCGGCGTAGTCCGCGGGGCAACGAAAAGGCGTATGCCGACGCCAGCACACGCCTCGGGTATGAGCCTCGACGACCTCGAAACCGACGTGGAGCTGGCGTACGACGACCTCGACTACGAGTTCCTCGACCGCGAGAGCCGCCAGGAGCTCGCAATGCTGGGCGCCGCCCTCGACGCAGACACCGACGAGCTGCTGCGGCGCGCGGTCCACCTGCTGTTCCAGTCGACGACGGAGTCCGGCCGGCTGGACTTCCACCTGCGGTCGACGTACGACGTGACGTACGACGAGTACCTCTCCGGGATGACGTTCGACGAGATGACGGGCGGCGCGGAGTTCCAGCAGCCCGACGACGACCGTCGCTACCAGTTCTGACGCGCTCGGAACGCGGCGACGCGGGCGGAATCCGGGCGAGTTAAACCCGGGACGCGCCGACTACCGGGCATGGGAGACCGAACGCGACGGACGCGACGCGACGTGCTGCGCGCGACCGCCGGCGCCGGCGCGGCGGCGGCGCTCGCCGGCTGTCTCGGCGGCGGCGACGGCGAGGACGACGTCGAAGCGCTGGACGCCCCGGAGGGGACCGAAGTCGTGGAAGTCGGCCCGGACGGCAACTACGTCTTCGACCCGGAGGAGCTCACGGTTTCGACGGGGACGACGGTGCGGTTCGTCTGGCTGTCCGCGACCCACAACGTCGCCGTCACGAGCCAGCCAGAGGACGCCGACTGGTCGGGCCACGACACCATCGAGGACCGCGGGTTCTCCTTCGAGCACACGTTCGAGGTCCCGGGCCGCTACGAGTACGTCTGCACGCCCCACCGCGGCCAGGGGATGACGGGCGCAGTCGTCGTCGAGGAGTAAGAGGAGTTACTGGACGTCGTCGCTGTGGCCGTCGGACGGCCCGGCGCGCGTGACCTTCGAGTCGTCGAGAGCGTCGAGGAAGACGTCCATCGCGACGTCGATTTCGCGCTCCGTGACGTCCAGGGGCGGCAGCAGCCGCACGGTCTTGTACCCGCAGCCGAGCAGTAACAGCCCGCGCTCCAGGCACGCCTTCACCACGGCCTCGCGGCGGTCCTTTGTGTCGAACTCGACGCCGAGCATCAGGCCGTTCCCGCGCACGTCGACGACGAATTCGGGCGCGTCGTCCGCCAGAATCTCTTTGACTTGCCGGCCGCGCTCGGTGACGTTGTCGAGGACGCCGTCGCTCGTGATGGCGTCGATGGTGGCGACGCCCTGCGCGGCCGCGAGCAGGTCGCCCGCGCCCCACGTCGAGGACAGCCGGCCGGTTTCGTCGGGGAAGAGGTCCTCGCTGGCGACGGTCGCGCCGACGCGCAGGCCCTTCGCGGACGTGATGACGTCGGGGTCGATGCCGGTGTGGTCGACGCCCCAGAGCTCGCCCGTGCGCCCGAGCCCGGACTGGATCTCGTCGGCGATGACGGGGATGTCGTGGGTCGCCTGAATCTCGGCGATGTCGTCGGCGAACTCGTCGCTCGGGACGCGGTAGCCGCCCTCGCCCTGCTGGGGTTCGAGGATGAGGTACGCGACCTCTTCGGGGTCGACGACGCCGCGCTCGGGGTGGAGCTTGTCGGCGACGACGTTCCCGCCGGGGCCGTTGGTCTTCCAGCCGCAGTCGCACTCGCCCTCGCAGGCGCAGTACGGCGCCGAGACCACGCCGCCGATCTCGGGGAAGCCGCGGCGCTGGACGGCCTTCGAGCGGTTGAGGGAGAGCGCACCGAGCGTGCGGCCGTGGAACGCGCCGTCGAACGTGAACGCGCGGTGGCCGCCGTTCGCGTAACAGATCTTGATCGCGTTCTCGACGGCTTCCGCGCCCGTGTTCGAGAGGAACACCGTGTCGAGGCCGTACTCCTCGGTGAGGTCCGTGAGGCGGTGGAGGAGCTGCGTGGAGGTCGGTACGTCGGCGTCCTCGGGCGGCCAGCCGCCGCTCGCGTAGAAGTCCTGGCCCGCGATCTTCGAGGGGTCGACGACGTCGAACTCCTCCAGGCGGTCCATGATCTTCGGGTTGTTGTACCCGAACGGTGCGGCGGCGACGTGGCTCGTGAAGTCCATCAGGACGTTGCCGTCGACGTCCCGGCAGAACGGCCCCTCGGCGTCCTCCGTGATGTCCCAGACGAACTCGTAGACGTACGTGCTGGGGGCCGCGTGCTCGTGGTGGTACTCGACCCACTGCTCGGCCTTCTCGCCCGGGAGGCTCCGGACGCTCGGCTCGGCGGTCTCCCTGTCCATGGTACTGTTTGCCCGGGCGCCGGCCATAAGCGATTCGTTACGGTTCAGGCAAGCTTCACCAGTCGTCAGAGCGCGACGACCGCCGTCGCCACGCCGCCCGCGACCAGCAGCGCGGCGCTGTACCCGGCGACGCGGTACGCGAACGCCCGGTTGGAGCTGGTCGCGGTGAGCGCGACCTTCACGCCGATGGAGCTCGCGGTCGCCAGCAGTACGGCGACCGTCGCCGCGGTCTCGGAGATGGCGCCCGTGCGGTAGAGCACGATGGCCGAGGTGGTCGCGCCCGCGCTCGACACCAGCCCGGAGACGAACGCGGTGGCGTAGAGCCCGGCGGAGCCGAACTGCACCTGCGCGAGCCCGCCCGCCACCACCACCACGAGGAACATCGCGCCGAACCCGAGCGCGTTCCGCATCGAGAACGGGCTCTCGAGTTCCATCTCGACGCTCGTGCTCCAGTCGGCGGTCAGCACCGCGACGGCGATACAGCCCACGACGATGACCACGAGCGGGACCGTCGCGGTCAGCAGGACCCCCGAGGAGACGGTGAACACGACGACGATGAGGAGGTTCCGGAGCGCCATCGCGGCGTTCGCGAGCAGCACGCCCGCGACCGCGTACGACGCCGCCTCAGAGCGCTGGCTGACGTGGTCGAGCATCGTCCCGACGACCGCCGTCGAGGACGCCAGCCCGCCGAAAAATCCCGTGACGGCGATGCCGCGGCCGCCGTACGTCTTCACGACGACGTAGTTCACGATGCCGATGCCCGCGACGAACACCACCATCAGCCAGACGACGCGCGGCTCGATGTCGACGGCGTACGTTCCGGAGCCCAGCGAGACGGTGCCGGCCGGCAGCAGCGGGTAGACCACGAACGCCAGAATCGCGAACTCGAACGTCGAGCGCAGCTCCTCCCGAGAGAGGTCCCACGCGAACCCGTGGAGCTCGCGCTTGAACACCAGCAGGATGGAGCTGGTGACCGTGACGACGGTCGCCGGGAGCACCGCGCCGACCCCTACGAGCACACCGACGCCGTACGCCACCACCAGACTCACCGCGGTCGTCAGGTGGAGGCCCTCGTCCTCGTCGTTCATCCCCGAAACCATCAGGACGCTCGTGACCGCGATGACGAAGACGGCGCCGACCATCGAGAGGTACGGCGGGCACACGCCCGGCGCGCCGAAGCAGCGCTCCGTGTCCACCTCCGTGAAGATGGTGCCGAGGACGCTGACGAGCGCGAACGTCCGGATGCCGGCGGCCTTCTGGGCCCACTCGCGTTCGAGGCCGATGAACAGCCCGAGCGCGACCGACAGCGCAATGCGAACCACGCGGCTGTCTATCGGCGCGTCCGTCAGCGGTTCGATAGCACCGAGCACCCTCTCGAATTCACCGCGTGCGGTGAAAAATATCGGGGTCGCCGGGGAACCTTTCTTGGTTGTTCGCGTCGCCACTGTACGTAATGGACTTCGACGTCGACCGCGCACGCGCTGGCTGGTGGGCGATAGCCGCCGTCCTCGCAGCCGCGCTGGTGTTCACCGTCTACTCCTTCATCGGGACGTTCGTGCTCGGCGTCTTCATCTACTACGCGACACGGCCGGTGTACCGCCGGCTGCATCAGTGGGTGCACCAGCCCACGGTCGCGGCGACGATAGCGCTCGTGACGCTCGCGCTGCCCGCGATGCTGCTGGCGGCGTACACCACCGCGGTTGGCCTCCAGGAGCTCGACGCGTTCCTCACCGCACAGGAGGTCGACCTCGGCCAGGTCGGCACGTTCATCGAGCCGTACCTCGACGTCTCCTCTATCGTCCAGGACCCGGAGGCGTTCCTGAACCAGCCCTCGGTGCAGGACGCGCTCCGCACGACGTCGACGAACGCGCTCGGGTACGTCGGCGTCCTCGGGTCGCTGTTCGTCCACCTCTTCGCCGTCATCATCATCGCGTTCTACCTGCTGCGGGACGACCACCGCCTCGGCGGCTGGTTCCAGCGGCGCTTCACGGACGGCAACGGCGTCACGGAGGCGTACGCCCGCGCGGTCGACCACGACCTCTCGACGGTGTTCTTCGGGAACATCCTGTTCGCGTTCGCCACCGGCATCATCGCGGCCGTCTCCTACGGTACGATGAACGCGTTCTCGCCGGCGGACATCGCCATCCCCTACCCCGTGCTGCTCGGGCTCATCACGGGCATCGCGAGCCTGATTCCCGTCATCGGCATCAAGCTCGTGTGGATTCCGCTGGCGGGGTGGCTGGCGTTCGTCGCGTTCCAGAACTCGACCGGGTACGCGTTCGTCACCGTGTTCGTGCTCGTCGCCGCGGTCGTCGTCGACTTCATCCCTGACCTCTTGTTGCGACCGTACGTCTCCGGGCGGAACCTCCACCTCGGCCTCGTGATTCTGTCGTACGTGTTCGGGCCGCTGCTGTGGGGCTGGTACGGCCTGTTCCTCGGGCCGCTCGTGCTCGTGTTCCTCGTCCACTTCGTTCGGCTCGTTCTCCCCGAACTGCTGGCGGGCAAGAAAATCGAGCCCGCGGCCGTCGGCGGCGACGTCTGGACGAACGGCCACGGCGGCGAGCAGGCGTCGCTGTACGACTACGAGGAAGCCCAGGAGGAGTAGGTCAGCGTTCTTCGAGGCGCGTGCCGTCTCGCGGACAGTAGTCGAACTCGGGGTCGCGCGTGCGGAATCCGCACGTCGAGCACTCGTAGACCGGGGGTTCGTCGTCGTCGCCGCGCCGCCGGAACAACAGCGGAACCAGCGGGACCGCGAGGAAGAGCAGCGCGACGTCGAAGACGACCCACGCGACGACGCTGACGGCGAGACTCGCGAGCACGCCGGCGGCGGCAGTGGCGGTCCGCGAGGAGACCACGGCTACTCGAGGTCGACGTACTGCTGTTCCCACTCGCGGCGCGCGGCGATCTCGCGGCGCCCGCGGCGGGTGAGCGTGTAGTAGTTGGTGCGCTGGTCGAGCTGGCCCTTGTCGACGAGGCCCTTGTCGACGAGGGTGTCGAGGTTGGGGTAGAGCCGGCCGTGATGGATTTCCGACTCGTAGTACTCCTCGAGCTCTTCTTTGATGGCGAGTCCGTGTGGCTCGTCTAATCCGGCGACGACGTAGAGGAGGTCGCGCTGGAACCCTGTCAGGTCATACATATGTCCTGCACTCGTTATATCTTTCGTCTCAGAAAGCATAAGCATGGGGGATTGGCTCCCGGCTTTCCGGGAAGCCGGTATCATCTACCAAACTGACATGTCGGCGGCCGTGACTCCCAGGGCGCTCCGAGAACATTTATGCAGGCCGGCCGGACACACGCGAACATGGCCGGAAACGCCGTCGACCTCGCCGACGTGTCCCCGACGGCGTGGCGGCTCCTCCGAGTTGCCGCGGGGTTCAGCCAGCGGGAGGTCGAGCGCGAGGTCGACGGGCTCCGACAGGCCCACGTCTCCATGCTCGAGGGCGGAAGCCGCGCGCTCTCCGGGGACCGCCGTCGGGAACTGTTCGCGCTCTACGCCGCCGAGCTGGACGACGGACAGGTGACGGCGCTCGTCGAGCACTTCTGACGACGATAGACTGACTCCGTTAATAATTAAAGATAGGAGCGTAGAGAAGGCGTGTATCAATGATACAGGTAGACGTTCGCTCGGCTCGTGGCCGCCTCGCGGTGTTCGCGCTCGCGGTCGCGGTCACCGCCGCCATCGCGCTCGCACCGACGCCCGCCGACCTCGGGCTCGAAGGCAAGTACGCTATCGCCACCATGGCGTTCGCCGCCGTGCTCTGGGTGTCCGGCGCGCTCCCGCTGGCAGTCACCGCACTCTCGATTCCCGTCTTGCTCACGGGCTTCGGCGTCTTCGACACTCTCGACGGCGCGCTCGCGCCGTTCGCCGACCACCTCATCTTCCTGTTCGTCGCGGGGTTCATGCTCGCGAACGCGCTCCAGAAGTACGACATCGACCGCCGCATCGCGCTGTACATCATGGCGCGCATGGGGTCGAGCCCCCGCAAGCTCATCCTCGCGGTGATGCTCGCGACCGCCGTCCTCTCGATGTGGGTGTCGAACACCGCCACCAGCGCGATGATGACGCCCATCGCGGTCGGCGTGCTCGCGCAGGTCGTCGGCCGCGAGGAGCTCTCCGAGGTCGGCGACGGCGACCCGACGACGAACATCCAGGTCGCGACCCTGCTCGGGACCGCCTACGCCGCCAGCGTCGGCGGCGTCGGCACGCTCATCGGGACGCCGCCGAACGCCGTCGTCGCCGGCGTCCTCAACGACCAGCTCGGCTACGAAATCGGGTTCGCTGACTGGCTGCTCATCGGCCTCCCCATCGTCGCCGTCACGCTCCCCATCGTCTGGTACGTGCTCACGTTCCGGCTGTTCCCGCCGGAAGTCGACGACGTCAGCGACGCCCGCGAGCAGGCCCGCGAGTACCTCCGCGAGGAGGGCGAGCTGAGCACGCGCGGCCGTCGCGTCGCGTACATCTTCACCGCGACCGCCGGCCTGTGGGTGCTCGGCGGGCTCGGCGGCCCCGTCTGGTGGCTGTTCGAGACCGCCGGCCTCAGTACGGACACCGCGAACCTCCTCCACACCACGCTGTTCGGCGGCAGCGGCCCGACGCTGTTCGGCACCGAGGGCGGCTACCAGGGCCTGCTGTACTACGTCATGGTCGGGCTCTACGCCATCCCCGCGCTCGTGCTCGCCGACACCGCCGAGTGGGAGGACCTCGTCGACATCGACTGGGGGACCATCCTCCTGTTCGGTGGTGGCCTCTCGCTGGCGTCCGGGTTCGCGAACAGCGGCGCGACGCGCTGGATCGCGGAAGCCGTCTTCGGCTCGCTCACCGGGCTCCCCATCGTCGCCGTCGTCGCCGCGGTCGTCCTGCTGGTCATCTTCCTCACGGAGATGACGTCGAACACCGCCACCGCCACCATCATCGTGCCCGTGCTCGTCTCCATCGGCGGCATCCTCGCCGCAACGCTCGGGCTGGCCGAGGAGTCAGCCGCCGTCTTCCTCTCGGTCAGCGGCGCCATCGCCGCGAGCTTCGCGTTCGCGCTCCCGGTCGCGACGCCGCCGAACGCCATCGTCTTCGGCTCCGGCTACCTCGAACAGGCGGACATGATGCGCGCGGGCGTCGTCCTCAACGTCCTGATGACCGCGGTGCTGACGCTGTTCATCTGGGCGCTGTTCCAGTTCGTCTGGCCGGCGTTCCTCTGGTAGCGCGGCCCCCTCTTTTCGCGCGCTCCGAGAACACCACCGAGAACTACGCGAGAACGACGGAACTGTCGCTACGAACAGTGACGCAACGGAAAAGGATGCGGAGCCGGGAAAAGTCCGGCCCCGCAGCCGCCCTGAATTGGTCCCCGCTGACGCTTCGGCCCTCCAAAGCGAAGCGTCACCTGGTCCAAAACGCGCTACGATAATAAACCTATCCCCGCACGAAACTACTGCCGCTACATGTGCTCTTCCTCCAACACCCAGCCGAGCGCGCGCCGGTAGTACGTGAACATCTCGCGGACGCCCTCGTGGTTCATCTCCTCGGACTCGAGCTGTTCGACGAGGAACTCGTACTGCTCTCGGACCTCCTCCTCGCTGCGCATACCGGTCGTTCGACTGCCGCCCGTATCAAAGGCCGGGCGCTACTGCCGGTCGAGCCGCGAGAGCCCGTGCCAGATGGCGTTCCCCAGCTCCGCCTCGCCGCTGCCGTCCGCGTCGTCCCACCCGCCGACGAAAGCCTACGGCTCGACCACCCCCGTCGCCGTCTTCTCGGCGGTCAGCGGCTGCCTGCTCGCGAGGTCGACGTCGAACGCGGGGTGCTCGACGAGGTGCCACAGCACCATGTGGCGGCGGCCCGCGGTCAACCCCGACGCCGAGAGGTCCTCGGCGGTGAACTCCGCGGGCAGGCGCTCGCAGAGCCGGGCGAGCCCGTCGAAGGAGTCGAACACCTTGCGGTTGCCCGACGAGTCCGCGCCCCGGCGCTCGACGACGTATCCGCCGTCCGCGCGGTGGACGCCGACGGTGTTCACGAACGCCTCGCGGGCGGTCAGTGCGTCGTCCAGCGAGTCGCGCAGCTGGTCGGCGTCCTCGCGGGAGAGAAGCAGTTCCTCGCCGTCCACGACGACCGCGACGCGGTCGCCGCGCCGCCGCACCGAGAGGTCAGGCGAGTGGTCGGATTTCTCGACCAGCCGCGTCACCGCGGCTTACTCTATCCTCGGCCGGCGCCGTCAGATTCTGGCTCGGCATCGTGTCCGGCTGTTGCGGCCCGTCCCAGTTAACTGTCGCGGTGGGACAGACCGCGGCTGTCCGACCGCGAC
>SDGW01000391.1_pt1 | contig 18610 bp, 15 predicted proteins | sample 2873831 | NCBI WGS metagenome assembly SDGW01 (sample SAMN08132700, study PRJNA421101) | hypersaline lake metagenome | isolation source: celular fraction 0.22 microns magnesium sulfate-rich crust from ephemeral... | place: Spain: Penahueca Lagoon, Toledo | collected 2011-07
GTCCGGACGAACCGGTCGACGATCCGGTCCGGGAGCGACGCCGACACCTCGTCGAGGAGCGCCGCGGTCCGCTCGGGGCGCGCGAGCGAGACGCGCATCGGGCGGTCGTCGGACCGCTCGACGATCCCGCTCTCGGCCAGGTTGGAGACGTGCCACGAGACGGTGCTCCGCGCGAGGTCAAGCTCGTCCGCGAGCGTCGCGGGGCGGGTCGGCCCCTCGGCGTGGAGCCGGACGAGGATCCCGCGGGCGGTCTCGCGGCGGAGGAAGGCGACGGCCCGCCGCTCCCACGGGTCGAACGCCGGGTCGAAGTAGTGGGCGCGGCCGCCGATCCGCTCGACGGCGACCTCGCCGTCGCTGACGAGGCGACGCAGGTGGTACTGCGCCTGTCCGGTGGCGATGTCGAGGTCGCGGCTCACCCGGTTGAAGTGGACGCCGGGCGTGTCGCGGACGTGTCGGCGGACCCGGGCTCTGGTGTCCGACATGGGTGCTCGTCTCGAGCTACCGGACCGGTGTTTAAAAGGAGCCCGCGCGTTCCATCCGCGCGGGAGCGGCCGGGAGAGTATTCTTCACGCTGGCCGCAGTAGGAGTCGAGAGCGTGAGCCCGATCCCCGCGACCGCGGTCGCGACCGCGGCCGCAACGTCGACGAAGGCGGCGCCCCCGACAGCGACCGCCGGCGGCTGGGGCGTCGAGGGGTCGCTGCCGCTGCTCGGCGTCGTGCTCGTCGCCGGCGTCGGAACGGGAGCCCTCTTCCTCGTGAGCCTCGTCGCGTATCGCCGCCGCCGGAGCGCGCAGTACGCCCTGATAAGCGTCGCCGTCGGCGCCCTCCTCGCCCGTTCGGTCGTGGGCGCGGGCACCGTCCTCGGCGTCGTGCCGATGCCGGTCCACCACTTCCTCGAACACGGGCTGGACTTCGCGATCGCCGCGCTCGTCCTCTACGCGGTGTACGCCCACGCCCCCGGGTCGGTGGGAGACGACGCGAGCTCGGACTGACCGGGAAGGGGCCTCTCGCCGCGCGCTCAGTCCCCGATCCCGCCGCGAACGCGTTCGATCGCGGCGTCGACGCGGCGACCGAACGCGAGCGTCGCGCCCGCGACGGCGACGCCGAGGAGCGTCCAGCCGACCAGCGACCCGACCGCCGGTCCGGTCGCGACGAACCCGCCCTCCGGGGCGAACGCGACCCCGATCACGTGCTCGAAGACGAGCCCGCGGAACGCCCCGTTCGGCGCGAGCGCGATGGACGTCGGGACCGTCGTCGGCGACGCCCCGGCCGCGAGCGAGCGGAGCAGGACGAGGTCGCCGCCGAGCACGCCCGCCACCAAGGCGAGGACGCCGAGCGCGATCGCGCTGCGGCGGCTCGCGGCGAGCGCCGAGACGGCCGCCGCGAGCGACACGTACGCCGCGCCCAGGAGGAGGACGAACGCGAGGAACCGCAGGTACAAAAGCGGCGAGTCGACGCCCGAATGCGTCGCGAAGATCCCCGTGTCCGGCGCGGCGGTCAGCCAGACGACGACCCCGACGACCGCGTACGGGACGCCGACGACGGCGACGAGCGCGACCAGCCGCGCCAGCAACACGCCCGCGACGTACTCGCCGACGCGGACCGGGTAGGTCCGGATCACCGCGAGCTCGCCGCTCGCGGCGTCGGTGAGCAGCGCGCGGTATCCCAACACCACCGCGACGAGCGGGACGAGAGCCTCGGTCGGGAGGAGCAGGTCGACGACGGCCGGCACGAACCCGGTGGCGCCGCCGCCGCCCGCCGCGAGGAGCCCGCCGAGGGCGACGAGCAGTCCGACCGCCAACACGCCGTAGCCGGGGGTCCGAACCACCGTCGCGAGCTCCCGGCGGAACACGGTCGCGACAGCCGAGAGGCGGCCGCTCATCGGTCGGACACCCCCGTGACGTGGATGTCCGGCTCCGCGTCGTCGCCCTCCTCGCGGTCGCCGTCTCCCTCCGTCGCGTCGCCGTCACCGCCGCCCCCGTCGCCCGCGTCGCTCGCCCGCGCTCCGGTACTCTCAATCACGGCGCGGTAGAGCTCGCTCGCGTCGGCCACGTCGCGCTCCTCGAGGAGTCGGTCCAGCGGCCCCGCGGCGGCGACACGCCCCTGTCCCAGGATCACGACGCGGTCGGCGTGTGCGTCGACGAGGTCGAGCGCGTGCGAGGAGACGATGACCGCGGTGTCGCCGTCGGCGCGCCGAGCGGCCGCGCTGAACGCGCGTTCGCGCATCCCGGGGTCGAGCCCGCTCGCCGGCTCGTCGAGAACGACGAGCGAGGGGTCACCTAACACCGCCTGCGCGATGCCCAGCAGGCGCCGCATCCCGCCCGAGAGCGCCTCGACGCGCCTGCCGCCCGCGTCGCCGAGCCCGACCCGCTCCAGCGCCGCGTCCGGGTCGTCGCCGACGAGGCGCGCGTAGAAGGCGAGCGTCTCGCGGGCGGTGAACCCGTCCCGAAACGGGACCCGCTGCGGGAGGTAGCCGATCGGCTTCGGGCCGGTCGCGCCGGGGTACCGGACCTCGCCCGCGGTCGGCTCCGTCGCGCCGACCAGGATCCGCTGTAACGTCGACTTCCCGGAGCCGTTCGGGCCGACGACGGCGGTGACGCCCGGCTCGAAGTCGAGCGACACGTCGGCGAGCACTCGGACGCCGCCGTACGTCCGAGCCACCTCCGAGAGGCTCGCGACGGGGTCGTCAGGCATCCGCCACCCCGTTCGTCGCGTTCCGGTTCGTCGCCGTCCCGCTCGCCACGGTCCTCGTCGTCGCCGCTCCGCTCGTCGCGTTCCGAGCGGTTTCGTTCGGGGGGTCAGCGTCTCCGTTCTCCCGTCTCTCGTCGAATCGGGAGCGCCAGTCGGCGTGGACCGGCCCCGCGCCCGGATCGAGGGCGGCGTCGACTCTGTCGGGCGAGTACGGCTCGGTCGCCGGCGCCGGGTCGATGATGCTCCCCGAGCGCGCGCCGGGGACCGTCCCGCGGAGGCGGTCGAGGAGGACGGCCGCCGGCGACTCGCGCACGGCGACGACGGCGACCTCGCGGTGTAACGCGCCGTCGACGGGCGAGGTCGGCCGGTACGCGCGCTCGCCCGGCTCGCGGATCCCGACGTTCGCGCCCTCCCAGTAGTTCCCGCGGTCGCCGTCGGCCCACACCCGGAGCGCCCCCGCCCCGGCGGCCGCGTGGTCCGCGTTGCCGACGAAGTCGTTCGCGACGACGCGGCTCGACGGGACGACCGTGGTCGCGCGGGCCCCGAGCTCGTTGTTCGCGGCGACGTTGCGCTCGTACAGCGACCCGCGCGAGCTGGTCGAGAAGCCGAGCTCGTTGCCGACGAGGGTGTTGTACCCGATGTACGCTCGGGTCCCGGACGCCTGGATCCCCGCGCTGGAGTTCCGCACGTCGTTGCCGACGATCGCGTTGCCCGAGGGTCGCGTCATCACCGTGATCCCGCCGAACAGCTCGTCCCGGAAGGCGTTGTCGGCGATCAGCGCGTCGCTCGTGTACATGAGGTGGACGCCGTAACGGTTGTCCGCGAACGACGAGTTCCGGACGACCGAGCCGTCGGCGCGGTGGAGGTAGATCCCGTCGCGGCCGCCCTCGAACGCGCTGTCGGTCACGGTCACCCGCGACTCCATGCCGGTGATCCCCATGAATCCCTCCTGCCACTCGTCCGTCCCGTCGACGCGGAGGTCCCGGACCGCCGCGCGCGAGCCCTCCCGCAGGAGCAGGCCGCTCGCGTTCGCCTCGACAGTCACGTCGTCGACGAAGAGCCCCGGCGCGCCGATCGCGCGGATTCCCGCGTCGCCGTGGCCGTACCCGAGCTGGATGTTGGTGTCCCACGCCCCGTCGTCGCGGGCGCGACCCTCGCGCGCCGCCTCCGGGTCGCGCGTCTCGTCCCCGCTCCCGTCCACCGCGATCCCGGTGATCGCCACGTCCGGCGCTCGCACCGTGATCACCGACCCGTTCCCGTCGCCGCTGATCCGCGCGTCGTCGCCGGCGATCGTGACCGACTCGTTCACGGTCAGGGTCTCCTCGTAGGTCCCGGGCGGGACGGCGACGGTCGTGTTCGGCGGCGCGGCCGCGAGCGCCGCCTCGATGGTGGGCGCGTCCTCGCCGACGACGACGGAGACCGGCCGGTCGGCGCGGCGCTCGGCGGCCGCGATCCGCTCGTCGGCCGCGTTCCATCGGTCGGGGGCCATCCCGCGGACCGCCGCCGCGGAGTCCACGTCGAACGACCGGCTCCGGACCGCCTCCCAGTCGATCACGCGTCCGCCGTGGTCGGCGACGAACGCCTCCGCGGCCGCCCGCTCCCGGAAGGGGACGACCGTCTTCCCGGCCGGGCTCCGGGCGTCGCTCCCGACGACGTACACCGCCTCCGGCGCCGGCGTCCACTCGCCGGCCAGCTCGGCGTCGAACAGGCCGCGCTCGGTCGTCCCCGGCCGCGCGTCGTCGAACGTCTCGACGTAGGCGACGACCGGGTAGCCGAACTGCCGCTCCGTCCGCTCGTCGTCGAGCGCCGCCGCGAACGACTCGACGCCGTTGTAGCCGACGACGTACTGGAGCTGCGAGTAGAACACCTGCGCCCGCGGGAGCGTCGCCGATCCCGACATCAGCGCGTCCGTCTCGGAGGAGAGGCCGAGCTCGACCACGTCGTCGTAGGCGACCGGGGACGGCGCGGCCGACTCCGGATCGGCGACGAACGCCCCCGCCGTCGCGGCCGCGGCGGCGACGAGGAGCGCCGCGACGGCGAGCCGAACCGGGAGCGACGGATCGCCGTAGGGATCGAAACGCGTCACGGTGAGGCTTCTCTCCCCCGGGGTTTATCCGATCTGGTTCGTTCCTCGAACGACGGCTTGGATCGGTTCCGAGGGCCTAAGACGGTCGTCTTCCAACGATTACGTATGACCGAACGCCAGCGTCAGTCGACGTCGCGTCGGCGTCTGCTCGCCGGGATCGGCGCGGGCCTCTCGCTCGCGGCCGCCGGCTGTACGGGCGAGGAGAGCGAGTCGATCACGCCGATCACGCTCGACGGGGAGCGCGCCTGCGACGAGTGCGGCATGATAGTCGAGGACCACCCCGGTCCGGTCGGGCAGATCCACTTCGAGGACGACGAGCCCGAGGGCGGCCGGCCGGGACAGTTCTGCAGCAGCGTCTGCACGTACACCTACCTGTTCGACGCCGAGGACGCGGGACGGACCCCGCTGGCGACGTTCCTCACCGACTACTCGCTCGTCGATCAGGAGGTGTTCACGGAGGGCTCCGACACATTGTTCTCCTCGCACGTCGAGAGCGAGGCGTTCTCGCGGACGACCGAGCTCACCGTCGTCGCGCGCAGCGAGGTCGTCGGCGCCATGGGCCCCGAACTGATCCCGTTCAGCGAGGCGGACGACGTCGACGCCTTCATCGAGGAGTACGGCGGCGAGCCGATGGCGGCGACTGACGTGGAACGGTCGACGCTCGAGGCCTTATAAATAGTCGAGGCCGCCGCCGTCTTCCTTATAAATAGACCCTCGCGAGCGCGAATCGCTTCCAACCGGTGTGCGAGTGGGGGACGGCGTTCCCGGCGGTTACTCGCCCGCGCCCCACTGCTCGACGCGCTTGGGCCGGTCGGAGACGGCCATCACGTCGAGGTCGTCGCCGGCGTGTTCGAGCGCCTCCAGGGCCGCCTTCGCGGAGGCGTGCGTCGAGAAGTAGGTGATCTCCTCCTCGACGGCGACCTCCAGCAGCTCGCGCTGGCGAGAGACGATGAGGTCGATCTCGCCGTGTCTCGCGGCCTCGATCAGGTCCGTCGCCGTCGAGAGCTCGAAGTGCTCCGCGTACCCGTCGACCAGCGCCTCGCCGGCCTCGGTGTCGGGGTCCGGGAACTCCTCGGCGGAGAGGTCGACGACGGCGGTGCCGGACTCCGGGATCGGCTTCCCGGTCGAGTCCTGCGCCTTGTCGTACGCCTTGCCGAACGAGCGGGCGGTGCCCATCACCTCGCCGGTCGACTTCATCTCCGGCCCGAGCCGCGGGTCCGAGCCCGGCAGGCGGTCGAACGGGAGGACGACCTCCTTCACGCTCAGGTGCTCCGGGACCTGCTCGTCGGCGTCGAGGTCGGCGAGCGTCAGGTCGTCGGTCATCACCTTCGCCGCGAGCTTGGCGATGGGGACGCCCGTCGCCTTCGAGACGAACGGGACCGTGCGCGAGGAGCGCGGGTTCGCCTCGAGCACGTACACCTCGCTTTCGGCGTCGCCGTCGCCGACGCCGGTGACCGCGAGCTGGACGTTGAGCAGGCCGACGGTGTCGAGCGCGCGGGCGATGTCCTCGGTGACCTCGCGGACCCGCGTCATCGTCTCGTCGTCGAGCGAGCGCGGCGGGATCATGCAGGCCGAGTCGCCCGAGTGGACGCCCGCGCTCTCGACGTGCTCCATCACGCCGCCGAGCAGCACGTCTTCCCCGTCGGCGACGGCGTCGACGTCCAGTTCGACCGCGTCGTCGAGGAACTGGTCGACTAAGATCGGCTTGTCGGGGGAGACCCGGACCGCCTCCTCGATGTACTCCTCCAGCTCCGCGTCGCCCTCGACGACCCGCATCGCGCGCCCGCCGAGCACGTACGAGGGGCGGACGAGGACCGGGTAGCCGATGTCGTGGGCCAGCGCCAGCGCCTCCTCCTCGCTCGTCGCGGTGCCGCCCTCCGGCTGGGCGATCCCCATCTCGTCCATCAGGACGTTGAACCGGTCGCGGTCCTCGGCGAGGTCCATCGCCTCGACGCTCGTCCCCAGTATCTCGCAGTCGAGCCCGCGGCGCTCGAGCTCCGCCTCCAGCGGTTCGCCGATGTTCACCGACGTCTGCCCGCCGAACTGGACCATGACGCCGTCGGCGCCGGTCGCCTCGGCCACGTCGGCGACCTCCTCGGCCGTGATCGGGTCGAAGAACAGCCCGTCTGAGGTGTCGTAGTCCGTCGACACCGTCTCGGGGTTGTTGTTGACGACGTGCGCCTCGATGCCGAGCTCGCGGAGCGCCTGGATGGCGTGGACCGAGCAGTAGTCGAACTCGACGCCCTGCCCGATGCGGATCGGGCCGCCGCCGACGACGACCACGCTGTCGACGCTCTTGTCGACGACGAGCTCGCCGGCCGCGGCGTCGCCCTTCAGCGGTCCCCGCTCGAACTCCGACTGGCGGGCGGAGTAGTAGTACGGGGTCTCGGCGGCGAACTCGCCGGCGCAGGTGTCGACCTGCTTGTACGTCCGGCCGGGGACGTCCTCCTCGACGGCGTCGACGTCGACGCCGCCGGCCAGCGCGGCGATCTCGGCGTTGGTGTGGCCCGCGGTGGCCGCCCGCGCGAACTCGCCGTTCTGGGCGGCCTGCGCCGAGTCGCTGACGCGCTTGAACCGCTCGAGGTACCACGGCTTGATGCCGGTCAGGTCCTCGACGTCCGCGACGGTGTAGCCGCGGTCGAACGCCTCGAACATCGCGTACGGGCGGTCGGGCGAGGGGCGTTCGAGGTACTCGGTCTCTAGGGTGTCGTCGTCGACGGTCTCCCAGTCGACCGCCGGGTCGTACTCCGACGAGCGGAGCGACTTCAGCAGGCTCTCCTCGAAGTTCCGGCCGATCGCCATCGCCTCGCCGGTCGACTTCATCGCCGTGCCGAGCTCGAAGTCGACGTCGTCGAACTTGTCGATGGGCCAGCGCGGTACCTTCGTCACCACGTAGTCGATGGCGGGCTCGAAGGCGGCGGTCGTCTCGCCGGTGATCTCGTTGTCGATCTCGTGGAGCCGTTTCCCGAGCGCGACCTTCGCGGTGACGCGGGCGATCGGGTAGCCGGTCGCCTTCGACGCGAGCGCCGAGGAGCGCGAGACGCGCGGGTTCACTTCCACCACGCGGTACTCGCCGCCGGGCGTCCCGTCGTCGTGCCACGCGAACTGGATGTTACAGCCGCCCTGGATGCCCAGGTCGCGGATCACTTCGAGCGCGGCGTCGCGCATCTCCTGGTGGCCGTCGTCGGGGATCACCTGCGACGGGGTGACGACCGTCGACTCGCCGGTGTGGATCCCCATCGGGTCGATGTTCTCCATGTTACAGATGATGATACAGGAGTCGTCGGCGTCCCGCATCACCTCGTACTCGAGCTCGACCCAGCCCGCGATGGACTCCGTGATCAGCACTTCGCTGTTCCGCGAGAGGCGGAGCCCCTTGCGCACGCGCTCGACCAGCTTCTCGAAGTCGTCGACGACGCCCGAGCCGGAGCCGCCGAGGGTGTACGTCGTGCGGGCGATGACGGGGAGCCCGCCGACCGCGTCGACGGCGTCCTGAACGCGCTCGCGGAAGTACTCCTCGTCGAAGTCGGTGACCGACTCGTCCTCGTCGAGCGAGATAGTGGTCGACTTCGGCACCGGCTGCCCGAGCCCCTCCATCCGCTGGCGGAAGAGGTCGCGGTCCTCCGTCGCGTAGATGGTCTCGAGCGGCGTCCCCATCACCTCGACGTCGTGCTCCTCCAAGATGCCCTCCTCGGCGAGCTCGGCGGTGACGTTGAGTCCGGTCTGGCCGCCGAGCCCGGCGATGACGCCGTCGGGCTCCTCGATCCGGATGACCTCCGCGATCGCCTCCGGCGTGATCGGCTCGATGTACACCCGGTCCGCGGTCTCCGGGTCGGTCATGATCGTCGCCGGGTTCGAGTTCACCAGCACGACGCGGGCCCCCTCCTCCTGGAGGGCGCGGCACGCCTGTGCGCCGGAGTAGTCGAACTCGGCCGCCTGTCCGATCTGGATCGGCCCGCTACCGATGAGTAGAATGGTCCGGTCCTCGCTCATTACCGCGACGAAGTACGCTCATCGTAATAAGGTCGACGATAAAGTACGAATCTCGCAGCTAGTTTGCGATTTTCGCAAGGTATGTCGGCCCATAGCGCACGTGATGCGGTGCCACGCTCCCGGGCGATTTATGAGACCGCCGGACGCAGCCCGCCAGCATGGCGTTCACGACGCCCCCGCCGCTCGCCGACGGGCAGGTGCTCGCGATCGCGGCGCCCTCGCGGCCGGCCGACGCCACGCGGCTCCGGATCGGCCGCGAGCGACTCGCCGCGCTCGGCGTCGAGACGAGGGTGCTGCCGACGGCGGATCCCGACCGCGACGAGCCGGCGTCGCCCGCCGAGCGCGCCGCCGACGTCGAGGCGGCCTTCGCCGACCCGGAAGTCGGCGCCGTGATGGCGTACACCGGCGGCGACGACCAGATACGGGTCCTGCGACACCTGGACCGCGACGCGCTCGCGGCGAACCCGACGCGGTTCTTCGGGTACAGCGACAACGACAACCTCCGGCTGTTCCTCTGGGACCTCGGGATCGTCAGCTACGGGATCGGCGTCCATCCGGACCTCGTCTGCGACGCCGAGCTCCACCCGTACACCGAGCGGTACCTCCGGCGCGCGCTGTTCGAGGACTCGCTCGGCGCCGTCGAGCCCGCCGACGAGTGGACCGACGAGTGGTTCGACTTCGAGACGGGCGAACCGCGCGCGTGGCGCGACAACCCGGGCCCGACGGTGTGGGTCGGCCCGGACGCGGATCCCGACGAACCGGTCAAGGGCCGGGTCTGGGGCGGCTCCTTCGGGATCGTGAAGTGGCACCTCCAGGCAGATCGGTACCTGCCGGACCCCGAGCGGCTCGACGGCGCCGTCCTCGCGCTGGAGACGTCCGAGGACGTACCGCCGCCGCGCGAGGTCGGCTACGCGCTGCGCGCGATGGGCGAGCGCGGGCTGTTGCAGCGGTTCGACGGCCTCCTCGTCGGGCGTCCGCGGACCAACGCCCCGACGCTGGAGTGGGACCCCGACCCCGAGGAGTACCCGGCCGAGCTGGAGCGCGTGGTCACTCGCGAGCTCGAGCGGTACGCGCCCGGCGCCGTCGCCGGCCTCGGCTACGATTTCGGTCACACCGACCCCTCCTTCCCGCTCCCGCTCGGCGCGGTCGCGACGCTCGACCCGACGGACGGTGCGCTCCGGTTCGACCCGGACTGACCGCTCCGTCCGCGGGTGTCGCTCCGGTCGGGTCGCCGCGATCAGGCCTTCAGTCGGTACCGGTAGGGCCGATCCGCGATGACCTCGACCTCGCCGCGCTCGGCCCACCGGCCGAGCACGGTCGCGACGCGGTGCGGGCTGTCGACCTCCTCGCACTCGTCGGCGAGCGCGAGGATCTCCCGCGCCGTCAGCGGCTCGTCGGCGTCGGCGAGCACGCTGCGAATTCGGTCGTATCGGTCGTATTCGCGGGTGCTCATACGTCTTACGTACGGTACCCGCACATATAGGGTTCAGTGAGACAGGAGTCGGACAAACGTCTGACAAGAGCCCTGAGACCGGCGTTCGCGGGGGATTCGGCCGGTCTTGAGGTCCGGACACTCCGCCGCCGCCGGCCGTCAGGCGTACGGGTCCTCGGCCTCGAGGTCGCGCTCGGCGCGGTACTGCTCGACGAACTCGCTCACGTCGAACTCGACCATCTCCGCCTCGAACGCCGAGAGCGCCTCGTCGTCGTCGGCGTGGCTCACGGCGTGTTCCATCAGCTCGACGACGAGCTCGACGACGATCTCGTGGAGGCGGCGGGAGTCGAAGTCGGACACCCACGCCATCGCGTAGCCGACGTCCGCGTTCTCGCTGGCGTCGTGGGCGACGACGGCCTCCGGGAACTCCTCCAACACGACGCCGAGGAGGTGCGGCGTGTCGAACTCCGGCATCTCCTCGCTGGTCGTCTCGATCGCCTCGCGGAGCACCTCGACGAGGAAGTCGGGGAGGAACCGCTCGGGCGGATGCACGTCCATCACGACCGCGTGCGTCTCGCCGCAGTCGCACTCGAACTCGCGCATGCCGAGGTCCAGCTCGCCGGCCGTCATCGTCTGCCCGCAGGGGAGCTCCAGCGTGTTCTCGTCACCGCCCGGGACGCGCGGCTGGGACATGGCCACGCTTGGTCGCTGTCGAGGTTAAAAGGAGCGGAACGGGACGACACCCCCGACGCCGCGAGGGTTACTGGAACCCGATCTTCCCGCCGGTGTCGCGGATCGCGCTGCCGCTGCCGCCCTTGAACTGCTGTTCGATCTCCTCGTAGTACGCGAGGATGTCGTCGTTGATCGTGGGGCGCACCGACTCCATGGCGCGCCGGAAGTGCTTCATCTCGACCTCCTCGGCGTCGTCGTCGTCGCGCAGCGCCTCGATGGCGGCCTCGCGGGCGATCCCCTCGAGGTCGGAGCCGACGTAGCCGTCCGTGATCTCCGCGACCTCGCGGAGGCTCACGTCGGGCGCGAGCGGCGTGTCCCGGGTGTGGATGTCGAGGATCTGCTCGCGGCCCTCCTGATCCGGCTGGCCGATCATCACGAGCCGGTCGAACCGGCCCGAGCGGAGCAGCGCCGGGTCGATCATGTCGGGGCGGTTGGTGGCGCCGATCACCATCACGTCGCCCATGTCCTCGAGCCCGTCGAGCTCGGTGAGCAGCTGGTTGACGACGCGCTCGGAGACGTTGTTCCCCATCTCCTGCCCGCGCGAGGGCGCGAGGCTGTCGAGCTCGTCGAAGAAGATGATCGTCGGGCTCACCTGTCGGGCCTTCCGGAAGGTCTGTCGGATCGCCTTCTCCGACTCGCCGACCCACTTCGAGAGCAGCTGCGGCCCCCGAACCGAGATGAAGTTCGCGTTCGTCTCGTTGGCGACGGCCTTCGCCATCAGCGTCTTCCCGGTGCCGGGCGGCCCGTACAGCAGGACGCCCTTCGGGGCGTTGACGCCCATCCGGTCGAACTTCTCCGGCGAGGTGAGCGGCCACTCCACGGACTCCTGCACCTGCTGTTGGGCGTCGCTGAGCCCGCCCACGTCGTCCCACGAGATCTTCGGGAGCTCGACGAGCACCTCCCGCATCGCCGACGGCTCCACCTCGCTCAGCGCGCCGCCGAAGTCGTCGCGCTTGACGATCATCCGGTCGATGAGGCTCGGCGGCACCTCCTCGTCGTCGAGGTCGATCTCCGGGAGGTAGCGCCGGAGCGCCTTCATCGCGGCCTCCTTCGTCAGGCTCTCGATGTCGGCGCCGACGAAGCCGTGCGTCTCGTCGGCGAGGTGGTCGAGCGAGACGTCGTCCGAGAGCGGCATCCCGCGGGTGTGGATCTGGAGGATCTCCTTGCGGCCCGTCTCGTCGGGGACGCCGATCTCGATCTCGCGGTCGAACCGCCCCGGGCGGCGGAGCGCGGGGTCGACGCTGTCGACCCGGTTGGTCGCGCCGATGACGACCACCTGCCCGCGCGTCTCGAGGCCGTCCATCATCGTCAGCAGCTGCGCGACGACGCGGCGCTCGACCTCGCCCGTGACGTCCTCGCGCTTTGGCGCGATCGAGTCGAGCTCGTCGATGAAGATGATGCTGGGGCTCTCCTCTTTCGCGTCCTCGAAGATCTCCCGGAGCTGCTGTTCGGACTCGCCGTAGTACTTCGAGATGATCTCGGGGCCGGCGATCGAGAAGAACGACGCCGACGTCTCGTTGGCGACCGCCTTCGCGAGCAGGGTCTTCCCGGTCCCCGGCGGGCCGTGGAGCAGGACCCCCTGCGGCGGCTCGATCCCGAGCTTCGAGAAGATCTGCGGGTGTTTCATCGGCAGCTCGACCATCTCGCGGACGCGCTGGATCTCGTTCTGGAGGCCGCCGATGTCCTCGTAGGTGATCCCGCCGCCGGTCTTCTCGAACCCGGAGATCGGCTCCTCGCGGAGCTCGACCTCGGTGTCCTCGGTGATAAGGCAGACGCCGTCGGGCTCGGTCTCCACCGCGATCAGGGGGATCGCCTGTCCGGGCGACCGCATGAACGGGTGGTTCGTCGACGACATCACGGGGACGATGTCGCGCTCGACGACCGGGCGCTTGAGGATCTGGCGTTTCACCATGCCGGCGGCGTCGGAGCCGAACTGCACGGACGCCTCCTCCGGCGGGGCCAGCACGAGCTTGTCGGCCTTCTCGGCCTCGGCCTTGCGGATGGTCACGCGCTCGCCGATGCCGACGTCGGCGTTCTGCCGGGTGAACCCGTCGACGCGGACCGTGTCGGTGTTCCAGTCCTGGCGGTCGGCGCGCCAGACCTTCGCGGCGGTCGTCTCCGCGCCCTCGATCTCGATGATGTCGCCGGGCGAGAGCTTGAGGTGCAACAGCGTGTCGGGGTCGAGTCTGGCGATGCCGCGGCCCGAGTCGTTCGGGTACGCCTTCGCCACTTCGAGTTGGACTTCGTTCATGGTTCCTCGCGGGGGTTGTCCGTATCTCCATCCGGTTCGGGAATAAGCCTGTTGCCCGTGCCGGCGCCGCCGGTCAGTCCGGGAGAACCGGGGGACGCAGAGAACTGTGTTATCATATCGCACGATACGGGGCCCTCACTTAAAACGCCGTCGTAAGCGTGCGTTTTCGCCGTCGACCCGGCGGCGGCGTCGCCCGACGTTTTTTGCCCGCTCCACGCGAGGGACGGTCGTGTTCGACTCGCTCTCCGGCCCGATGCGATCGCTGCTCTCCCGGGTCGTCGTTCTGCTCGTCGGTGCGGTGGCGGGCCTCGCGCTGTACGCGCTCGGGGTCGCCGGCGTCCTCGTCGTCCCGCTCGCGGTGGTCGGAGCGCTGGTCGTCGGCGAACTGTACCTGTTCGTCGCCGCGGAGCGCTCGTAGCGCCGGCGCTTCGGATGCCGGACCGCGGGCTATTTGTCTCGCGCTCGCCTCCGGTCGGGCATGCGAACGCTCGCCTTCGACGGCCGGACCGGCGCCGCCGGCGACATGGTCTGCGCCGCGCTGATCGCGGCCGGCGCCGACCCCGAAGTCCTCTCGGTCGTGGAGGACGCGCTCCCCGTCCGATACGAGGTCGGGGAAACGACGAAAAACGGGATCCGGGCGACGACCGTGGACGTGCTCCTCGACGGAGCGGACGGCGGCGGGGCGACTGGGAACGAGGACGCGGACGATCACGGTCACAGCCACGGGCACGGCCAGAGCCACGACCACGAGCATGGTCACGGTCACGAGCATGACCACGGTCATAGCCATAGCCACGACCACGACGACGAGCACGCCGAGGGCGCCGGCGTCCACCGAAGCTACCCCGAGGTCGTCGCACTCGTGGAGTCGATGGACCTCCCCGGCGCGGTCGAGTCATTCGCGCTCGACGCCTTCGAGCGGCTCGGCCGCGCCGAGGCGTCGGTCCACGGCACCGACCTCGACGACACGCGCTTCCACGAGGTGGGCGCGGACGACGCGATCGCCGACGTGGTGGGAGCGGCGCTCCTTATAAATGACCTCGACCCCCAGCGAGTCGTGACGACTCCCGTCGCCGCGGGCGGCGGCGAGGTCGAGATGAGCCACGGCGTCTACCCGGTCCCCGCGCCGGCGACGATCGAGATCGCGGCCGGCGCCGACTTCTCGGTGGTCGGCGGCCCGGTCGACCGCGAGCTGCTCACGCCGACCGGGGCCGCGATCCTCGCCGCGGTCGCCGAGGGCGTCGACCGGCTGCCCCCACTCGACGTCGACGCGGCGGGCTACGGCGCGGGAAGGGCGACGTTTTCCGACCACCCGAACGTGCTCCGCGCGCTCGTCGGCGAGGGCAGCGAGGACGCCGCACCCGGCGAGGACGCCGCGGCCGAGCCGGCCGGCGACGGGCTCGTTCGCGACGAGATGGCGGTGTTGGAGACGAACCTCGACGACGCCGCTCCCGAGGTGCTCGGCGGGCTCCAGGAGACGCTCGCGAGCGTCGGCGCCCGCGACGTGACGGTCGTTCCGACGACGATGAAGAAGTCGCGGCCGGGACACCTCGTGAAGGTGATCTGCAAGCCCGCGGACGCCGAGGCGGTCGCCGAGCGGCTCGCCCGCGAGACGGGGACGCTCGGGGTCCGGCAGTCGGGCGCGAGCCACCGGTGGATCGCGGAGCGCGCCTTCGAGACGGCGGCGCTCTCGATCGACGGCGACGACCACGAGGTGTCGGTGAAGGTGGCTTCGACCGCCGGCGGCGACGTCTACGACGTGAGCGCCGAGTACGAGGACGCGGCCGCGGTCGCCGAGGCCGCCGGGCTGCCGATCCGTGACGTCCTCCGACGCGCGGAGGCGCGGGTGCGCGAAGACATCGGCGAGTAGCCCACCATCGGCGCGTAGCTCCCCAGTCGGTTCGCCGGTTCGGTCGGTTCACAGGTTCGGTCGGTTCGCCGGTTCCGACGGCCCGCCGGTTCGACCCGTTCCGGGGTCCGGCCCCCGGGTCCGCGCCCCGGTCACCCGCCCTCCAGGCGCTCGACGCGCTCCGGTTCCACGCCGAACCCGTCCGTCAGTCGCTCCGCGACCCGGTCCGTGACGCCGCCGGGCGCGTCCGTCTCCTGGCGTCTTTCGGGATCCGCGACCGGTCGCTCGCCGTCGACGGAGAGGGTCGCGACCGCCTCCACCGTCGTGTCGTTGAGCCCCGGTCGGATGCCGGCGATCGTCAGGTCGTCGACGGCGACGCCCTCGACGCGCTCTAACTGTCGACGGGCCCCGGCGACGAGGTCGCCGGCGGCCGCCTGCGAGACCCGGACGGTCACTGTCGCCTCCACCGTCTGCGTGGGGATGGCTGCTGCCATGAGCCCCTCGCCGCGAGTCGAACGCGGTGCGACCTCGACCGCCGGCGTCGCTCTCGACGCCCGCGGGAGCGCGGGCGGAAGCGGCGTCGGCGCTCGCGAGGGGGACACGGTCGCGTTCGGCGCGGATCCGCGGTCGATACGGCGGCGGCTGGAGAGGACAGGTGCGGTCCGTCCCGCGGGGGAACCTCCCCAGCCGACGCGCGTCACGCGGTCGGCCGGACGGACCGTGTATCCGGAGTCCGGTAGCCGTTCCAGCCGAGGAGCGCGCCGCTGTCGAGGGCGGCGAACGCCGAGGCGGTGGAACGGAAGCGGGTCACGCGTGGACTCCGGCGACGCGAGTGCGCCGTTGACCGACTGATATGTCGGATGGTTATTAAATCTATGGCGGGGTTGCGGGTTGGTAGCACGCGCCTCACTCTGCGGTCGGTCCGGTCGAGGAAGCCGGCGCGAAGGCGGGGTGGGACCGGCGCGAAGGCGGGGTGAGACCGCCGCGGGCGACGGGTTCCGTCGACGGCGAGACGACAGGCCTATGCCGAACGCCCGACCAGACACACGTAACGCAGCCACCGTCATGATCGAGCGAATCCACACGTCGGACGTCGAACCGGACGCGGACGAGGTCGCCATCGCCGGCCACGTCCACGAGATCCGCGACCTGGGAGGCCTCGTCTTCCTCATCGTGCGCGACCGCGAGGGGCTCATCCAGGTCGTCTTCAAGGAGGAGCGCGAGCCGGAGCTGTTCGAGGCCGTCCAGGACGTCGGCGCCGAGGACGTGGTCCGCGTGGTCGGCGAGCCGCTGGAGAGCGATCAGGCGCCCGGCGGCGTCGAGATCGCGCCCACCGAGTACGAGGTCATCGACGAGGCCGACTCCCCGCTCCCGCTGGAGATCTCCAAGGACATCGAGGTCGACCTCTCGACCCGGCTCGACAACCGCGCGCTCGACCTCCGGAAGCCGGAGACGCTCGCCGTCTTCACCCTGCGCTCGAAGCTGATGACGGCGATGGAGGAGTGGTTCGACGACGAGGGGTTCGTCGACATCAAGACCCCGCTCATCTCGAAGGGCGGCGCCGAGGGCGGCGCCGAGCTGTTCCCGATCCTCTACTACAACAAGGACGCCTTCCTCTCGCAGAGCCCCCAGCTGTACAAGCAGATGCTGATGGCCTCGGGCTACGAGGCCGTCTACGAGACCGGGACCGCGTTCCGCGCCGAGGACTTCGCGACCTCACGACACGTCTCCGAGATCGCGATGTTCGACGTCGAGCTCGCGTACATCGAGGACCACGACGACGTGATGGACGTCCAGGAGGAGTCGCTGCGGTACGCGCTCCGCGAGGCCGCCGAGAACGCCGAGCGCGAGCTCGACCTCCTCGACGTCGACCTCGAGGTGCCCGAGGACGACTTCCCGCGGATCACCTTCGACGAGGCGCTCGACATCTTAGAGACCGAGTACGGCCACTTCCCGGACGACCCGACCGACCTCGACACGAAGGGCGAGAGGCTGCTCGGCGAGCACTTCGAGGAGCGGGGGCATCCCGCGTTCTTCGTCGTCGGCTACCCCGACGAGAAGTTCTACTACATGCAGGACGTCGAGGGCGACGAGATCGCCTCGCGGAAGTTCGACCTCATTTATAAAGGACAGGAGCTCTCCTCGGGCGGCCAGCGCGAGCACGACGTCGAGCGCATGGTCGAGGCCATGGAGGAGGAGGGCGTCGAGACGGCCAACTTCGAGTTCTACATCGAGGCGCTCAGCTTCGGCACGCCTCCCCACGGCGGCTACGGGCTCGGCATCGACCGGCTCGTCCAGCAGGTCGCCGGCCTCGACAACATCAAGGAGGCGATCATGTTCCCGCGCGACCCGAACCGGTTGGAGCCCTGAGCGGGTCGCCCGGCCCGCGGCCGCGCTGCCGACCCCGATCGTTCGGTCGTTCTTTTATAAGTGGTCGGCCGGATCCGCGTTCGAGATGGAGATCGAGCCAGACAAACCGCCTTCCCGCGATTAAACCGAGTTAATTCGGACGCAACTGGGCTGAACGGCTTCCGCCATTAAAGTGGGTGGCGCCCCGACTCCGAATCGTCATGAACGCGATCCGAACGACACTGATCGTGGCGCTCGCCACGGTGGTACTGATCGGCACCGGCGCGGCCGCCGGCGCCGTCGCGGCGACGCCCGGCCCGGACAACGGCTCGGGCGACGCCGGCCCGCCGAGCGACCTGCCCGACCAGGTGCCGGACTTCGTCGGCGACATCCTGAACAACGTGAACGAGTTCCTGTCGGGCGGCGTTGACGATCTCGGCGAGGCCGTGAGTGACGTCGCCGGCAACGGTGACGGCGCCGAGGGCGACGACGCTGAGACCGACGACGGCGAGACCGATGAGGGGGGTGCGTAACGTGACGGACCGCACGCCCGACCCCGACGCGGTCTCCCGACGGACCTACCTGCAGGCGACCGGCGCAGCCGCGCTCGGGGCCGCCGGCCTCGCCGGTTGCGTCGGCAAGGCGACCGGGACGCTCGCGACCCGCGTGACCGACCAGCCGGCCGACATCGGCGACTTCGAGTCGCTCGTGGTCACCATCGAGGGGATCTGGCTCGGGCCCGAAGGCGCCGAGAGCGGCGCCGCGGGGAACGAGACGGACGACGGGAACGAGACCGACGGCGAGGACGCCGGCGGCAACGAGACCGACGACGGAGACGGCGAGGGCGACGAGCCCGCCGGCCGCGAGTACTTCGAGTTCGACGAGTCCCAGGAGGCGGACCTCGTGCAGCTGCAGGACGGCGAGACGCAGCTGATCGACGAGCGCGAGCTCGAGGTCGGCACGTACCAGTTCCTCCAGCTCGACGTCTCGAACGTCGACGGCACCTTGGAGGGCGGCGACGAGGCCGAGATCGACCTCCCCGGGAACGCCCCGCTCACGTTCAACGAGGAGTTCGAGGTCCGCGAGAACACCCGGACCAGCTTCACCGCCGACTTCGCGCCGGTGCGGCGCGGGAACGGCACGTACCTCCTGCGCCCGGTCCCGCGCGGGATCGAGGTCACCTACGATGAGTCCGACGAGAGCGGCGAGACGAACGAGAGCGACGGCG
>SDGW01000392.1_pt1 | contig 18599 bp, 12 predicted proteins | sample 2873831 | NCBI WGS metagenome assembly SDGW01 (sample SAMN08132700, study PRJNA421101) | hypersaline lake metagenome | isolation source: celular fraction 0.22 microns magnesium sulfate-rich crust from ephemeral... | place: Spain: Penahueca Lagoon, Toledo | collected 2011-07
TCGTGGGGCTCGGCCAAGGAACAGGGTCGGGTCGCCGCGGTCAACATGGCGGCCGACGACGAGGCGGAGGGCTTCCAGTGGGTCTCTTCGTACTCCATCACCCACTTCGACTTCCCGTTTCTCTCCTTCGGCCACCCGACGCTGGGCGACGAACACGCCGAGCGCAAGTACAGCGACACCGAGTGGCGACGCATCGCCTTCAAGGACGGCAAGATCGTCGGTGGCGTCCTCATCGGCGACCTCTCGCCCCAGAGCAAGTTCAAACAGCTGATGCGCGAACAGCGCGTCGTCGCCGACCAGGCCGAGGTCCTCTTGGAGCAGTCGGTCGACCTCGACGAACTCGCTCCCGCGCAGGAGCAGTAGCGGTCCCGCCCGTTCTCCCGACCCGTCTGCGATAGCTCACGTACCGAACCGGAAGTCCCGTCTCCCGGCAACAGTGTCCCGTTTCTCCGTTCGGCCGTCTCCCGTGCCGGGAACGGAACGCTTAAGCCGAACAAAGTCATTTGGTAACAATGAACATGGCGACCAGCGAACTCCAGCGTCGATCAGTCCGTCCCGAGTCCGTTGCCGTGCAACTCGAGCGGGTCCCGTCCGCGCCGGCGGACGCGACCGTTCGTCACGTCGATCAGCTCGATACGGAGACGCTGGACGCCGTCTATCGCGCCGTCGCCGACGACCGCCCCGTGCCGGCCGCCGAGACCGACCTCGAGCCGGGCGAGGTGATCGTCTTCACGGACTACTACCGCGTCGAGCGGGTCTGAGCCGCCGCTTGCGCTCGTGGTCGGTATCGAAGTCGTTTTCCCGCGTGCGCGCTTTCGATGAGCCATGAACGGCGACAGCGATATGACACTGGCGTTCGAACTCGAGGCGCTCAAGGAACTCGCCTCGCCCGAGCGCGTGTTCGAGGACGCCCGCGGCTGGACCGAGTACATCGGCGTCGTCTCCGAGAAGCCGACCTACGTCGTCACGAACTTCACCCGGAAGAACCGCATCCGACAGGACTTCTTCTCCGGTCCCCGAGGCAAGGCCGAGAGCCTCGAGGGCGTCAAGGATCAGTTCGACACCGGGCGCTACGTCTACATCGGGGCCAGCGAGGAGGACGAGCAGTTGGCCGAGGAGGTCGACTGGGAGTATCTGGCGGTCGAGGACGCCGCCGAGGCGGCCGACTGGATCGTCGCGTCCAGCGCCGACGACGAGGACGACGAGGCCGAAGAGGTCCGCGACGACTGGCCCTGAGACCGTCGCAGCAACGACCGATCGAAGTTCCCGCCTTTTCCGGCGTCTGAGCGCACGACCCGTCACTGTGCAACCGCGTCGGGACCGATCCGCGCCTCCGGTGTAATCGCCTCGAGGGCACGAGTCGCCTCGCACCCGAACTCTTAGAAATACGACAATCCTTATTCCAGTGGCCGTCAACGAAGCCGTATGCAGACTGTTCGACCACGAACCCGCGATTCGCCGGCGGCCGGGAGGCTCGGTCATGGCTGCGATTAAACTCGAGGGACTGACCAAGCGGTACGGGGACGTCGTCGCCGTCGACGGACTCGATCTGACCGTCGAGGAGGGCGAGATCTTCGGCTTCCTCGGCCCGAACGGTGCGGGGAAGTCGACGACGATCGACGTCCTGCTGGACTTCATTCGACCGACCGGCGGGACCGCGTCCGTGCTGGGCCGCGACGCCCAGTCGGAGGGGTTGGCCGTCCGGCGGCGAACCGGCGTACTTCCGGACGGGTACCACGTCTACGACCGTCTCAGCGGCCGCCGGCACGTCGAGTTCGCGATCGAGATGAAAGGCGTCGACGACGATCCCGACGACCTGCTCGAGCGGGTCCGGGTCGCCGACGCGGCCGATCGCCCCGCCGGCGGCTACTCGAAGGGGATGCGCCAGCGGCTGGTGTTGGCGATGGCGCTGGCCGGCGACCCCGATCTGCTCGTCCTCGACGAGCCGTCGACCGGGCTCGACCCGAACGGCGCTCGTGAAATGCGCGAGATCATCCGCGAGGAGAACGCTCGCGGCACCACCGTCTTCTTCTCGAGTCACATCATGGAACAGGTCGAGGCGGTCTGTGACCGCGTCGCGATCATCGACCGGGGTCGGCTCGTCGCCGTCGACACCATCGACGGCCTCCGCGACGCGACCGAGACCGGCGAGACGCTGTACGTGTACGTCGCGGCTCTCGACGAGGGGGCACTCGAGCGCGTCCGCGGCCTGGACGGCGTCGGGCAAGCGGCGATCGACGAGGGCCGACTGCGGGTGACCGTCGACGGCGTCTCGAAGTTCGCCGTGTTACACGCGATCGACGAGATCGCACCGGTACAGGACTTCTCGGTCGTCGAATCGTCGCTCGAGGACCTGTTCGTCCGGTACACGACCGAGAAACAGGAGGTCGAGGCGTGAGCTGGGTCGCGGTCGCGAAGAAGGACTTCCGGGACGCCGTCCAGTCGCGGGCGCTGTGGGCGCTCGTGGCCGTCTTCGTGGTCCTGTCGATCGCCTCGACGTACGCCTACGCCGAAGCGCCCGCGTTGCTGGGCTCGACGACGGAGGCGACGTTCGGCGGCTTGCTCCTCTTCACGGTCGGTCTCGTCGGCCTGTTCGTCCCGCTGGCCGCGATCGTCGTCTGCTACAAGTCCCTCGCCGGGGAGCGCGAACTCGGGAGCATCAAGCTCCTGCTTTCCCTGCCGACCACGCGTCGACGGGTCTTCGCCGGGAAGGTCGTCGGCCGGGCTGCCGTCCTCGCGTTCGGGCTGGGCGTCGGCCTCGTCGTCGGTCTCGGGGTCGGTGCGGCGCTGCTCGGCGACCTCGACGCCGTCGCGGCGCTGCTCTTCGTCCTCGTCACGCTGGCGTTCGCGGCCGTCTACGCGACGATCGTCGTCGGCATCTCGGCGGCGACCGGCTCGACGTCCCGGGCGACGACGCTGGCGCTCGGCTTCTTCGTCGTCTTCGAACTGCTCTGGGACGTAGTCCCGATGGGGATTCTCTACGTCCTCGAGGGCTTTACCATCCCGTCGACGATGCCGGACTGGCTGTTCCCCCTGTTGCAGCTGTCGCCCTCGTCGGCGTACCTCTCGACCGTCGTCGCCCTGCTGCCCGAGATCGCCGACGAGTCGGGCACCGAGCCGACCCAGGCGGGAGCCGGCGTCGAGGTCGCGACCGACGCGGCCGAGCCGTTCTACGCGAGCCCCGAGATCGGCATCCCCGTTTTGCTCGCGTGGGTCCTCATACCGATCGTGATCGGTCACGTCCTGTTCGACGGGGCCGACCTCTGAACGGGATGGTTCGTCGTTGTTCGAGACGGCAGCCCGTCGTCGTTTTCCGTTCTGGAGATCGATCCGGCGGGCGCGGCCGCGCTCGATCGACGGAACGAGTCGTCGCCCTTAAGCCCGCTCCGGCCGAACGGCGGCCAATGGCAGGCCCCGGCGCTGCGGGTGCGGACGGCGGCGGCGATCGGCTCGAGTTGCCCTGCGGAAATCGGCTCGACCCCCACGAGATCGATCTGGGGATGCGCGAGTACGACTGTCCCTGCGGGGACGGCCACGCGGTCGTCACTGACGTCCACCCGCCCTCTCGCTTCTTCCCGGAGTCGCTGGTGACGGTCCTGCGGGAGACGATCGACACCGACGACGAGTTCGAGGAGTTCGGCACGCCCCACCTGCTGGGGGTCGTCCTGGAGGAGTTCCCCGAGGACGTCGTCGTCCACGACGCCAGCGACGACGGCGCGGTCGGCTACACGCTCGTCTGGGTCACCGACTTCGACGCCCGCCGGCTCCACGAGGTCGTCGTCGAACTCGTCGTCGAACTGATGGAACACGCGATCAGCCACGCCGACGACGACGCCGCGGTCTCCGAGTTCGAGTCGCAGATGCTCGAGTTCGACGTCGAGGCGTTCGTCGACCAGTACCGGGCGGAACGGGAGTTCGAGAGCGAACACGATCGGGCGCTGTAGCCCGCCCGCGCCGTCACCTACTCTTCGAACGAAACGGCCAGCCGAAGCCCGCCAGCCTCGCTTTCCTCGACCGCGATCGACCAGCTGTGGGCCTCGATCACCTCGGAGACGATCGCCAGCCCGAAGCCGGTCCCCTCCGGGTCGGTGCTGTAGCCGGACTCGAGGATCGCGTCGCGGTCGTCGGGGTCGACGCCGGGACCGTCGTCGCCGATCGCGAACCCGCCGGCGGTCCGCTCGAGTACGATCGTCACGTCGTCGCCGACGTGTTCGCGGGCGTTGCGGAAGACGTTCTCGAAGCAGACCTGCAGCCGGTCCGCGTCGGCCTCGACCGTCGGCAGCGGCGTCTCGCGGACGAGGTCGAGGTCGGGGTCGACGGTCCGGCGGGCCCGATCGACGACCGCGTCGAGCTCGACCGGCTCCGTCTCGGTCAGTCGCTGGCCGCTCCGGGCCAGCGTGAGGACGTTCTCGATGAGCGTGTCCATCCGCTCGAGGGCCCAGTCGATCTCCTGGCGGTAGCGCTCGCCCTCGCCGTCGACGTGGGCCTCGAGGTTCTCGAGGTGGCCCGCCGCGAGGGTCAGCGGGTTCCGCAAGTCGTGGGAGACGGTGCTGGCGAACGCGTCCAGTCGGTCGTTCTGGCGCTCGAGTTCGGCCGTCCGCGCGGCGAGTTCGGCCTCGCGACGGGCGCGCTCGAGGGCGGCCTCGACGTTGGCCGCGAGGATGCGCGCGAGGGTGACCCTCTCGGGATCGAAGTCGTTGGTCGTCGTCGAACTGGCGATGAAGATCCCCGCGTCGCCCAGCGGGATGTGGACCTCGCTCCGGATCGGCGTCTCGCGGTTGCGGACGTTGTCGGCGCGGCGGACGTCGCCGTGGACGAGCGTTTCGCTGGCCTCGAAGGCGTCCCAGGCGATGCTGTCGGGGCCGAGCACCGGCACCGTGCCGAGCAGGGCCTTGGTCCCGTTGGTCGCCGCGGTCGGGACGAGAACGCCGCGTTCGTCCCGCGGCTCGGTCCCCGCGGTCGCGTCGCTCGCCGGCGCGGACCGGACGACTGGCTCCTCCTCGTACAGGTAGACGGAGTTGAGCTCGAGCGACAGCGCGTCGCGGGCGATCTCGGTCGCGACGCGAGCGACCTCGTCGGTGCGTTCGGCGGCCATCAGGCGACGGGTGCCCTCGTGGAGGCGGTGGATGCGTCGCTCGCGTTCCTTGCGGTCGCTGACGTCGCGGATCACGCCGACGCTGCCCGTGATCCGACCGTCGTCGACCAGGGGGGCGACGTTGTTCTCCGCGACGAAGGGCTCGTCGGCGACGGGCTCGAAGCGCATCTCGAAGGTGCCCCACGTCCGGTCGTCGTCTTCGAGGATCTCGAGCAGGAGATCGCTCCCGCGGTCGACGTCCTCGGCCGGCATGTAGTCGGTCGGGTAATCGCCGACGAGTTCCTCGCGGGTCGTGCCGAGCGCGTCGGCCATCGCTTCGTTGACCATATCGATCCGACCGTCCGCGTCGAGGACGTACATCGAGTCGCCGACGGTCTCGACGAGGGTCCGGTAGCGCTCGAGTTGGCGCTCCCGGCGCTTCTGTGCGGCGATGTCGGTGTAGATCGCGTACTCGTGGACCGCGTCGCCGATATCGATCGCGAACACGCGGATCAGAAACTCCCGGGGACCGTCCGCGGTCACCCGTTCGGCGACGGTGGTCACGCTCCCGCCGGCGCCGGTCGTCCCGAGGACGTCGACCGGCTCCGAGCCGTCGGGAACGAGCCGCTCTCCGATGGAGTGTCCGACGACCGCGTCCCGGCCGTAGCCGAACACCTCCTCGAACGCCGGGTTGATATCGATGATGCGATTGCCGCCCGTCCGGTCGTTCCGAACCGTCAGCACGACCGGATCGGGAGTGTTCTCGAACAGCGAACGAAAGCGGTCCCGCTCGGTCGCGACGGCTCCGTCCGTGCGGTGGTCGACCGCCGCCTCGCCGCGGTCCGTCCCTTCGACGGCTCGGCGGAGCTGTGCGAGGATCCGCTCGATCGAGTCCTCGCGACCCCTCGGGACGTAGCCGTCCAGCCCGGCCGCGACGGCGTCGCTCGCGAGCAGTTCGTCGCCGTCGCCGGTGTAGAGGACGAACGGGACGGTCGCCTCCTCGTCGGCCGCGATGCGGTCGTACAGCGTCACCGCGCTCGTCCCGCCGAGGTCGCGTTCGGTGACGACACAGGTGCGCCCGGACGCCGCCGAGAGCGCGTCCCGGAGCGCGGTCGGCGTCGCGACGGCGACGACCGTGAGCGCGTCCGCGGCCGACTCGAGGGCGTCGGCGGTCCGCCGTCGGCGCTCGGCGGACGGATCGGCGTAGATAACGGTGGTCGGTCGAGAGAATCGATCCGAGCCGGGCCCAACCATCTGACTGCTCCGAAGCAACGGAACGGGTCGTGATAAGGAATTCGGCCGACATATCAGTTATAACCGGCGCTAACGCGGCGGGGACGTTTCGGGATCGAGCGAGCGATTCACGCCCAGTCGACGGAGAGCGGTCGTCGGAAGCCGAAACCGGTGCTCCGGGAGTCGTCCGACGCGCGGGTTCGAATTTCGAAAAGCGATTTCGAGATTCGTACTGTATCGTGGGGCTTATTACGATGTGCGAACTCCGATCCGACAAGACAAATGAGCACGGACACCGCCACCGACGCCGAGACGGGGGACGGCCGCACGATCCTGTTGATCGGGAGCGGCCCGATCCAGATCGGACAGGCCGCCGAATTCGACTACTCGGGCGCGCAGGCCTGCCGGGCGCTCCAGGAGGAGGGCGCTCGCGTCGTCCTCGTGAACTCGAATCCGGCGACGATCATGACCGATCCGGAGATGGCCGACGAGGTCTACATCGAGCCGATCACGACCGACGCCATCGCCGAGATCATCGAGAAGGAAAACCCCGACGGGGTCATCGCCGGACTGGGCGGCCAGACCGGCCTGAACGTCACCGCCGAACTCGCCGAGGAGGGCGTCCTGGAAGAGCACGACGTCGAGATCATGGGGACGCCGCTGGACACGATCTACGCGACGGAGGACCGTGACCTCTTCCGCCAGCGCATGGAGAAGATCGGCCAGCCGGTTCCCGCCTCGACGACCATCTCGCTCGAGGAGGGCGAGGAGGTCTCGGAACTGACCGAGGACGACCTGAAAGAGCGCGTCCAGGCCGCCGTCGACGAGGTCGGCGGGCTGCCGGTCATCGCCCGGACGACTTACACGCTCGGCGGCTCGGGCTCGGGCGTCGTCCACGAGTTCGACGAACTGCTGCGCCGCGTCCGCAAAGGGCTTCGCCTCTCCCGGAACAGCGAGGTCCTCATCACCGAATCCATCGCCGGCTGGGTCGAGTACGAGTACGAGGTCATGCGCGACGCCGACGACTCCTGTATCATCATCTGCAACATGGAGAACATCGACCCCATGGGCATCCACACCGGGGAGTCGACGGTCGTCACGCCCTCCCAGATCGTCCCCGACGAGGGCCACCAGGAGATGCGCACCGCCGCGCTCGACGTAATCCGCGAACTCGGTATCCAAGGTGGGTGTAACATCCAGTTCGCGTGGCACGACGACGGCACCCCCGGCGGCGAGTACCGCGTCGTCGAGGTCAACCCCCGCGTCTCCCGCTCTTCCGCACTCGCGTCGAAGGCGACCGGCTACCCGATCGCCCGCGTGACCGCCAAGGTCGCGCTCGGCAAGCGCCTCCACGAGATCGACAACGAGATCACCGGCGAGACGACGGCGGCGTTCGAGCCCGCGATCGACTACGTCGTCACCAAGGTGCCCCGGTGGCCCAAAGACAAGTTCGACGACGTCGACTTCGAGCTGACGACGGCGATGAAGTCCACCGGCGAGGCGATGGCCATCGGCCGCGGTTTCGAGGAGAGCCTGCTCAAGGCGCTTCGCTCCTCGGAGTACGAACCCGACGTCGACTGGGACGAGGTCTCGGACGCGGAACTCGAGGAGCACTACCTCTCCCGCCCCTCGCCGGACCGTCCCTACGCCATGTTCGAGGCCTTCGAACGGGGCTACACCGTCGACGAGGTCGTCGAGCTGACGGGCATCTTCGAGTGGTACACCGAGCGCTACGAGAACATCGCGGACTCGACGCTGGCGGCTCAGGAGGGCGACTTCACCGAGGCCGCCATCGCCGGCCACACCAACGCGACGATCGCCTCGGCCGCTGGGGCGGACGTCGACACCGTCGAGACCGAAGTGCCGGGCCGCACCTACAAACAGGTCGACACCTGCGCCGGCGAGTTCGAGGCCGAGACGCCGTACTACTACTCGGCGCGCAAGTCCGAGTTCGAGTCCGGCCCGCTGCTGGGCGACGCCGCGGCCGGCGAACTCGAGGTCGACCGCGACGTCGAGAGCGTGATCGTCGTCGGCGGCGGCCCGATCCGCATCGGACAGGGCGTCGAGTTCGACTACTGTTCGGTCCACGCCGTCCGCGCGCTTCGCGAACTCGGCATCGACGCCTACGTCGTCAACAACAACCCCGAGACCGTCTCGACCGACTACGACACCTCCGACGGCCTCTTCTTCGAACCCATCACCGCCGAGGAGGTCGCCGACGTGGCCGAAGCCACCGGCGCCGACGGCGTGATGGTCCAGTTCGGCGGCCAGACCTCCGTCAACATCGGCGAGCCCCTCGAGGACGAACTGCAGCGCCGCGGGCTCGACTGCGAGGTCATGGGCACCTCGGTCGAGGCGATGGACCTCGCGGAGGACCGCGACCGCTTCAACCTCCTGATGGAGGAGCTGGGCATCTCCCAGCCCGACGGCGGTACCGCCTTCTCGAAGGAGGAGGCGCTGGAACTGGCCCACGACATCGGCTACCCCGTCCTCGTGCGCCCCTCCTACGTGCTGGGCGGCCGCGCGATGGACGTCGTCTACGACGACGACGAACTCGAGACCTACATCGAGGAAGCCGTCCGCGTCAGTCCCGAGAAGCCGATCCTCGTCGACGACTTCCTCGAGGACGCGGTGGAACTCGACGTCGACGCGGTCTCGGACGGCCGCAACGTGGTGATCGGCGGCATCATGGAACACGTCGAGAGCGCCGGCGTCCACTCCGGCGACTCCGCCTGTATGATCCCGCCCCGGTCGCTCGACGAGGCCACGCTCGAGCGCGTCCGCGAGGTCACCGAGGACATCGCCGCGGCGCTCAAGACCAAGGGCTTGCTGAACGTCCAGCTCGCGGTCCGCGACGGCGAGGTCTACGTGCTCGAGGCGAACCCGCGCTCCTCGCGGACCGTCCCCTTCGTCTCGAAGGCGACCGGCGTCCCGATCGCCAAACTCGCCGCGCAGGTCATGGCCGGCGAGACCTTAGAGAGCCTCGACGCCCAGGAGCAGATCCCCGAACACACCTCGATCAAGGAGGTCGTCCTGCCGTTCGACCGCTTGCCGGGCTCGGACCCGCGTCTCGGACCGGAGATGAAGTCCACCGGCGAGGTCATGGGCACGGCGAGCGAGTTCGGCACGGCTTACTGGAAGGCCCAGCAGGCCGCCGGTAACGCCGTCAGCGAGGGCACCGCGGTCGTCGACCTCGACGTCGACGGCTTCGAGAACCACTTCGACGTGGCCGAGTTCGACGACGTCCCGGCCGCGATCCGCGAGGGCGAGGTCGACTTCGTCGTCAGCCGCGACCGCGACTCGCTGGAGATGGCCGTCGAGGAGGAGATCCCCTACCTCTCGACGGTCGTCAGCGCCGAGGCCTACGTCGAGGCGCTCGACGAGTTCGACGGGAACCTCGAGGTCGCGTCGGTCACCGAGCGACCGAAGCGCGCCGCGAAGTGGGGCGAATCGCAGTAACGCCGCCACGCGGCGTCTCCGTCCGACGCGTTTCCGCTTTCTCCAGTCCGCGAAAAGAGCGACGGGGCCGCTCCCTCGAGGCGATCCCAGCGGAGGAGTGGCCGGCACCGTTGCGACCGGTGCGGTGGTCGACCGGGCGACGCTTACTCGAAATCGTACCAGTCGAACCGCTCGACGGCGTAGCGGTAGGAGAGCGGCGGTGCGAGCAGGCCGGCGACCAGCACGATCCAGGCCCCGATCGTGATCGCGCGGGCCGAGACCTCGAGGTCGGGTAGCGGCGTCCACGCGGTCGCGACCCGGAGCAGGCCGGCGATCGTCTCGGGGGCCTCGAGGTAGAGGACGGCGGCCGCGATCGCCGGCAGCGCGATCGCCAGCGTGTAGACGAGGAAGGCGGTCTTGCTCGGCATCACCGCCTCGCGGTTGTTGGTGATGTTGACGCTGCCGAAGCGCGGGAACGCCGAGCCGATCCCCGACGCCAGCGCCGGCGTGACGACCGCCCCGACGACGGTGCCGGCGACGAGGAGGGCGGTCCGCTCGAGCGAGAGTGGGCTCACGAGCCCGAGGACGAGTGGGAAGACCGCCGCGAACGGGACGGCGACGAGGGCGGCGGCGACGATCCGACCGCGGATCGCGTCCCGGCCGGTGAGCGTCGACGTGACGACGGCGGGCAGCGCCGGGCCGAGGTCGCCCAGCGGGTTGAGCGTGAACAGCGCGCCGGCCGCCCAGACGACGTACAGACAGAACAGCGCGGCCATGAACGACGGGACCGTCCCGGACTCGACGATCTGCTGGACGAATCCCAGCGCGCCCAAGAGCGGGTAGCCGACGTAGGCGAGCCGGATCGGCGAGCGTTTCGTCCGTCGGATCGCCGTTACGGTCACGGTCCGGACCGGTCGCCGGAGGACGCCCGAGAGGACGCCGGTGAGCCGGTCGTCGGCGCGTTCCGCGGTCGGTTCGGCGTCGTCCTCGGAGCGGAACGGATCGGCGAACCAGTGGGTCCGCGCGCCGGCCGTCCCGACGACGAGGGCGGCACCGACGACGAGCAGCGAGCCGACGGCCGCGCCGCCGAGCGCGGCCGCCGAGGCGTCGACGACGGGAACGGCGACCAAGAGCAGGTGGCCGGGCCAGCCCAGCGGGCTGGCCTGGAGGTGCCGAAAGAGCGTTGCCGCGATCTCGTTGATGCCGCCGGTCATGATTACGCCGAAGTACGCGACCCAGAAGGCAGCGAACAGCAGCGTCCGGTATCTGGCGATCGGCTCGTAGGCGGTGATCAGGTGCCGGACCCAGACGCCGACGGCGAACCCGACCGGGACGGCGGTCGCGATGATCACTACCAGGAAAAGCGGCGCGACGAGAACGGGCGAGACGGTTCCCGCACCGGAGGCGAACGCTCCGGCGAACGCCACCGTCGGCAGCACCACCCAGACCAGAAAGCGGGCGATCTCGGCACCGACGAGGCCGACGACGGCGTTGCGGACCGACGTCGACAGCAGGAGGAAGGCCGGCTCGCCGACGTCGGCGGTCGTCGTGACCGCCCGCATGATCGACATGACGACCAGAAACAGCCAGAGGAGCGCCGTCCCGCCGGTGACGTACTCCGCGACCGTCGCGCTGCCGGCCGCGGACAGCGAGCCGGCGGCGGCGCGCTCGCCCAGTTCCGGCAGGAAGAGGACTCCGACCGCCGTGATCGGCCCGAGCGCGATCACCAGGGCGATCGCGATCATGAACAGTCGCGTCCGGTTGCCCGCGATAGCGCGAGCGGTTCGCCGGAACTCCGTTTCGGTGATCGTGAGCGCGATCGCGGCCCGACCCATCAGCGATCACCTCGAGTCGACCGTCGAGCGCGGGGACGAACGGCTTCCATAGTCGGATCCGCGTGATCCACCCAGTAAAATATTCGGTTTCTGTCATCAACGTTCCGTCGGTCGGTCGGTCGCGCCGGCCCCGACTCGAGGCGGTTGTCCGCGCGGTCGGCGGCCAGCGCTCATGACACACGTTTAACTATACCGGCGCGAAAGGACGGATGTGAGCCCTGCAGACGCCCTCGCTATCGAAACGGACGGCCTGACGAAACAATACGGCGAGACGACGGCGGTCGACGACCTGACGATGCGCGTCGACCGCGGCGCCGTCTACGGCTTTCTCGGCCCCAACGGGGCGGGGAAGACGACCACGATGCGGATGCTGACGACGCTGACGAAGCCGACCGCGGGAACGGCCAGCGTCGCCGGTCACTCGATCGCCGACCGCGAGTCGGTCACCCCTCACATCGGCTACCTGCCCGAGGAGCCGCCGGTCTACGACGAACTCACGGGCCGCGAACAGCTCGAGTACGCAGCCGGACTGCGCAACCTGCCGGGCGACGAGGCGAGCGAGCGCATCGAGTCGCTGCTCGAGCGGTTCGACCTCCTCGAGGACGCGAACAAGCGCATCGAGGACTACTCGAAGGGGATGCGCCAGAAGGTCGGCGTCATCCAGGCGGTCCTGCACGAGCCCGACGTGGCCTTCCTCGACGAGCCGACGAGCGGACTCGACCCCCGCGCGGCCCGGACGATGCGCGACACCATCGCCGACCTCGCCGACCGCGAGATGACGATCTTCCTCTCGACGCACATCCTGCCGGTCGTCGACGAACTGGCCGACACGATCGGCGTCCTCCACGACGGGAGACTCGTCGCCGAGGACGACCCCGACCGGCTCAAGACCCGCGCCGAAACCGGCGACGCCCGCAGCCTCGAGGACGCCTTCCTCGAGATCACCCGCGACCACGACGACGAGGTCGCGGCCGAACCGTCCGCCGAGTGAACCCTCGAGCGGGGGCCGTGACCGAGCGACGACTGGGTTCCGCGGCAAAATTCCCTGAGAGCGCCGGAAACAATCTATAGGCCGATCTGTGGCGTTCGATTCCCGTGGTTTTTAGTGGCTCGCCGCCGTACCCCCGTCCGGAGGTGAGAATCGATGGTACGGAGAGACATCACTGGGTTCGATACGGTCGCTCGCATCGCCGACCGCCTCTCGACGATCGACCGACACGATCTCCTGCTCGGACTGATCCCGACGGCGCTGACGGTCGCGGCGCTCGTCGGGCAGGTCCTCGATCTCCCCACCGAGGCGGCCCTCCTCGGTGGCGTCGCCATCGCCATTCTGGCCCTGCTCGACGGGCTGTTCTTCCGTCCGCCGACCGGACTGCAGGGCGCGTGACGCCGCCCGATACCCGACGGCTCGCTCGCGTCTCCGACCGCGCCGCCTCGAGTCCGGACGACGCTCGAGCGACGCCGGCGGCGCGAGCGACCCGACCGTCCGCGCCCGGGCTCCGCTTCGCGGCCGAGCCCAGCTACGGATCGAAGACGCCGCGTCGCAGCCCCTCGCGGACGGGATCGTGCTCGGCGTCGGTCGGCGGCGGGCTCGTGACCAGCAGGGCCTCGAGGCGCTCGCCCTCGCTCGCTCGGATCCCCCGGTCGACGTCGGCCTCGACGACCACGACGTCGTCGGGTTCGACCGCGTGCTCGGTCTCGCCCTCGCGGACGACGCCGGTGCCCGAGCGAACGCAGATCGTCACGTCGCTGCCGGGCGCGTGGACCGGGATGAACTGGCCGGGCTCGAAGTAGCCCAGCACGACTTTGATCCGTTCGTTTCGAAACACCGGCTGCGCGCTGAACTGTTCCTCGTCGTACGCCCGTTCGGCGTCGAAATCGGTTGCTGGCATGGATACCTTTCCCGGCGGACCTCGGTCCCGCCTAATTCCGCATCGAAGGGGAGACGGGCCGACCGGGTCGGTCTTCTCCCGAACGTATTCGGCGCGGCGCGGGTGCGGCCGGGGTGACGGAAACCGTCGCTGCGAGGCGACGCGGGCGCTACTCGAACGGAATACTCTAAAACGACCGGGTGCTGTGGTTCCGTATGGAGTATCACGAGGCGGCGGACTTCTTATTCGATCTGCGGCGGTTCCGCCCGAAGCCGGGCACCGAGTCGACGGCCCGGCTGCTCGCCCACCTCGGGAACCCACACGACGACGTCGACTGCGTCCAGATCGCCGGCTCCAACGGGAAGGGAAGCACGGCCCGGATGGTCGAGCGCACGCTGCGGGAGGCCGGCTACTCCGTCGGCCTCTACACCTCGCCTCACCTCGAGGACCTCCGCGAACGCGTCCGCGTCGACGGCCGGAAGATGCCCCGGTCGGCCGTCCGCGAGTTCGTCGACGCCGCCCGCGACTACGTGACGACCCGCGGCGCCGACGGCGAGTCGCCGACCTTCTTCGAGACGATGACCGCGATGGCGCTGTGGCAGTTCGGCCGCGAGGACGTCGACGTCGCCGTCCTCGAGGTCGGTATCGGCGGCAAGTACGACGCCACCAGCGTCGTCGACCCGGTCGCCAGCGCGGTCACCAGCGTCACGCTGGAACACACGGGGATCCTCGGCGACACCGTCGCGGAGATCGCCCGCGACAAGGCCCACGTCGCGCCCGCCGACGCGCCGCTCGTGACCGGCACGACCGGCGACGCGCTCGCGGCGGTCCGCAAGGTCGCCGGCGACGTGGTCACCGTCGGCTCGCGGCCGGAAGGGGAGTCGGACGGCGCCGTCCCGGACGTCCGCGTCGCCTACGGCGGCCGGACTAACCACACCGAGGCCGCCGTTTCGATCGATGCCGACGGCTGGGGCGTCGAGACCGACATCCCGCTGCTGGGCGAACACCAGGCCGTCAACGCCGGGATCGCGGCCGCCCTCGCCCGGCAGGCCGGCGACGTCTCCGAGACCGACCTCGAGCGGGGCCTGCGCAGCGCCCACTGGCCGGGCCGGTTCGAGGTGCTGGACACCGAGCCGCTGGTCGTCCTCGACGGCGCGCACAACCCCGGCGCCTGCGAGGGGCTCGCGGCGACGCTCGAGAGCTACGAGTACGACGACCTCCACCTCGTCTTCGGCGCGATGCACGACAAGGACCACCGCGAGATGGCCGCGGCCCTGCCGACGCCGGCCTCGGTCACGGCGACCGAACCGACGCTGGACCGGGCCGAGGAGCCGGCGGTCCTCGCCGAGGCGTTCGCCGACGCCGGTGCCGGCCGCGTCCGGACCGAGACCGCCGTCCAGGACGCCGTAGCGACCGCGCTGGCCGACGCCGACGGCGACGACTGCGTCCTCGTGACCGGCTCGCTGTTCGCGGTCGCGGAGGCCCGTTCCCGGTGGACCCGCACCGACGTCCCCAAGCGGATCCGGGACCGCTCGGACGCCCGCGACGCCCTCGCCGAGGCGAACGTCGCCCGCGGCGACGTCGAGCGACTCGACGGCGACGCCGTCCACCGGGTCGTCAGGACGGCCCTTCGGGATCGACAGGCCACGGTCCTCAGGGAGGAACTGCTTCGGCTGGGCGGCGAGTGCGCCCTGTCGGGCCTCGAGCGCGACGACGAGGCCGTCGACGCCGTCCTGATGGGGACCCTTGCCCAGTTCGAATCCCTCGTCGAGGCGCTCGAGGCCCGTTCGCGACCCCACGGGCTGGCCGACGTGGCCCGCGAACTGCGGGCGACCCTCGAGATCGACGCCGGTGACGGGTCGGTATCGGAGCCGGCTGATCTACCGGGATCGACCACCGGCGCCGACGGCTCGAGTCCGTACCCCTGGACCGACCGGACGGCCGTCATGGGCATTCTGAACGTCACGCCCGACAGCTTCCACGACGGCGGCGAGTACGACGCCCTCGAGGACGCCGTGGCCCGCGCCGAGGCGATGGTCGAAAACGACGTCGACATCATCGACGTCGGCGGCGAGTCGACGCGGCCGGGTGCGGACCCCGTGTCGGTCGACGAGGAACTCGAGCGCGTGGTGCCGGTCGTCGAGCGGATCGCCGATCTCGACGCCCAGGTCTCCGTCGACACGCGCCGCGCCGAAGTCGCCGACGCCGCGCTCGAGGCCGGCGCGGATATCGTCAACGACGTCTCCGGGCTTGAGGACCCCGAGATGCGGTTCGTCGCCGCGGACCACGACGCGGGGCTGGTCGTGATGCACAGCATCGACGCGCCGGTCGTCCCCGACCGCGACGTCGACTACGACGACGTGGTCGCGGACGTGATCGACCGGCTCTCCGAGCGCGTGTTGCTCGCGGAGAAGGCCGGCCTCGACCGCGAACAGATCGTCGTCGACCCCGGCATCGGCTTCGGCAAGTCCGCCGCCGAGAACTTCGAACTGCTCGACCGGATCGACGAGTTCCGGGCGCTGGGCTGTCCCGTCCTCTTCGGCCACTCCCACAAGTCCATGTTCGCGACGGTCGGGCGCGAGGCCGGCGAGCGACTCGAAGCGACCGTCGCCGCCACCGCGCTGGCGGCCGATCGCGGGGCCGATATCGTCCGCGTCCACGACGTTGCCGAGAACGTCGCCGCGGTCCGGACGGCGCTGGCGGCACGCGATCCGGAGCGGTTCGACTGGCGATCGTAGGATCTCCTTCTTCCGGCCCGGCAACCGCCGCGTCCAAGCGTCAGTCGTCGTCCGACACGCCCGCGTCGGGCGTCCACTCGTCCGGGCCACAGCCCAGCGACCGGTGCGGACAGCGACGGCAGTGGTCGCCGGGCGTCGTCTCCGCGAACGAGGGCTCGTCGACCGCGGCGAGCGTCTCGAGGACGGACTCCCAACTCGGCAGTTCCTCGGGGTCGAACAGGTCGACGCGAGGGCCGTCGACGTCGCCGACGTAGACGTAGCCGACCGCGGCGATCGGTTCGTCGAACCGCCGCCGGCAGGCCCGCAGGTACAGCGCCAGCTGGACGGCCTCCTCGGGGGCGATCCGCTCGGTGGTGGCCTTGTAGTCCAGCACGGCTAGCCCGCCGTCGGGGAGCCGGCGGACCGAGTCGACGTAGCCGACCACGTCACCGCTCACGTCCGCGACGCCCTCGAGCGAGAACGGCAGTTCCGCGGCCAGGGGCTCCCAGTCGGCGACCGGCCGGTCGTACGCGGGCGCGGTCGCCTCGAAGTAGCGGTCGATGCAGGCGAGGACTCCTTCGCGGTGCTCGAGCAGATCGCGGGCGGTGAGCTGGCGGACGGCAGCCTCGCGCCAGTCCTCGCGACCGGCGTACTCCCGGTTGAAGGCCTCCTCGGCGACGTCGTGGAAGACGGTGCCGACGAGCCGCGAGGCCGCGTCGTCGGCTTCCGTCGCGTCCCCGTCCGCGCCGTCTGCCGCCGTGCCCGTCGCCGGCGGATCGTCGAACGCCCGGACGACGTGATCGAGGTAGTGCTTGCGCGGACAGGTCTCGTGGGTGTCCATCGCGGAGTAGCTGTGGCGCATCGCGACGGGCAGCTCGGTCGCGGTCGCGAGCGTCTCGACGGGGAACCGGACGGTGTCGGTCGTCAGCGCCGACGGCCGGCGACCGCTCGGCACGACTCGCCCGTCCGCCTCGAGCCCGCCGTGGCTCGCGGCGTCGGCGGCGGGCAGCAGCGAGCCGTCCCGGAGCTGTCGGCCCAGTCGGTGGACCGTCTCGATCGCCTCGCGGGTCTCGAGGGGTTCGACGGGGCGGTCGCCGTAGCCGGCGTAGTAGGTGATCGTCCCGGGGGTCTCGCCGGCCGAGGCGGCGATTTCGGCGGTGCGGTCGACCACGGTTTCGGGGTAGGTCTCCCTGACCCGCTCGACGCTCTCGGTCAGCGACGACCAGAGGTCCATCCGCCGGCCGGCCACCGACCACTCGATCTCGTCGGCCAGACAGGCGTCCGCGGTCTCGACCGCGAGCCCGTCGGCCGGGTCGTACTCGTACGCGGCCCCGAACAGGAACAGGTGGTTGGCCGCGCGAGTGAGCGCGACGTGGAGGACCCGCCACTCCTCGGCGACCGAGTCGGCCGCGATGTCGGCCAGCAGCGGCGAGTCGACGTCGTCGTCCAGCGTCGCCGCCAGCAGCCGCTCACGGGCGCGGTCGGCGTAGTCGCCCTCGACGCACCACTCCTCGTCCGAGAGGAAGGGGACGAGGACGGTGTCGAACTCCAGTCCCTTGGCCTGGTGGACCGTCATCACGTCGACGCAGTCCTCGGAGCGGCTGCCTCGGGTGCGGTCGCCGCCGCCGCTTCGCAGCGTCGCCGCGAGCGCGTCCACGAACTCCGCCGAGAGCGACTGGACGACCCCGTCGGACTCGTAGGCCTCGACGAACCGCTCGATGCGATCGAACTCGCTTCGCTCCTCGCCCGTGCAGAACCACTCGAGCCGCGTCACGTCCCGGAACCGCCGGACGAACCCCGACAGCGGGTAGACGTCGCGGTACGCCTCGAGGGTCGCGAGGTGGTCCCGGACCCGCTCGAGCCGGTCGGGTGCCTCGAGGTCGAGCGCCGCGGGATCGGCGTCGGTCACGGCGTCGTACAGCGCCCCGTCCCGTCGCTGGAGCGCCGCCAGATCGTCCTCGGGGAGGCGATACCGATACAGCAGGACGCGCCGGAGGTGGGCGTCTGCGTCGGGGTCGACGAGCACCCGGAGGTACGACAGCGCCGTCTGCAGGCCGGGCGGGATCTCGCCCCGGGGCGAGCCCGACACCTCGTAGGGGATCCGCAGCGACCGGAGTTCGTCGGCCACCGCCTGCGCGTGGCGGTTCGTCCGGACGATGACAGCGAGGTCGCCCAGCGAGCGCCGCGGGACGTTCTCGGCCTCGCCGTTGAGGAGCCGCGAGACCGTCGTCGCGACCTGTGCCGGCGTCGACTGGGGGACCTCGTCGCTCTCGACTTTGACGACCCGATCCGGCGGCTCGTCCTCGTCGTAGGTCCCCTCGGTCCGGCCGTCCTCGCGCAGCGTCTTCGAGGACTGGTGGGCGTAGTCGCAGGCGTTGGTCAGCTCGAGGATCTCCTGTCGCGAGCGGAAGTTGAGCTCGAGTTCGATCCC